>WNFV01001753.1_pt1 | contig 46252 bp, 43 predicted proteins | sample 5400101 | NCBI WGS metagenome assembly WNFV01 (sample SAMN13153361, study PRJNA577476) | soil metagenome | isolation source: 115 cm soil or saprolite under grassland replicate 1 | place: USA:California | collected 2016-06-15 | reverse complement strand
GCGGTGGCCTGGTTCCCGCGACCGTCGCCCTGCTGGCCGGCGAGCCCGGCATCGGCAAGTCGACCCTTCTCCTCCAGTTGGTGGCGAACCTGTCGGCTGCCGGGCTCCCCTGCCTCCTTGCCTCCGGTGAGGAGTCGCGGGACCAGGTTGCCCTCCGCGCTCGTCGGCTGGGGATCGCCGGCGATCGAGTGGCGTTCGCCTCCGGCCGAGAGCTGGGGCCGCTCGTGGACGCGGCCAGGGCGGAACGGCCGTTCCTGCTCGCCGTCGATTCCATCCAAAGCCTCCGGGACTCTGCTGGTGGCCAGGTGCCCGGCGGACCCGCGCAGGTTCGGGGCTGCACGGACGCGCTCGTCGGGCTGGCCAAGACGGAAGGCATCGCGGTCCTCCTGGCCGGCCACGTGACGAAGGACGGTGACGTCGCCGGGCCCCGGACGCTGGAGCATGCGGTGGACGTCGTTCTGACCTTCGACGGCGAGCCACGCTCCGGGCTTCGGATGCTCTGTGGAGGCAAGAACCGGTTCGGGGCGGAAGGCGAGGTGGCCTGGTTCGAGATGGGGAGCGACGGGCTCCACGAGATCGACCCCTGCGCCCTGCTCCGCGCCGGCGAGGGAGAGCCCGGATCGGCCACCGCCCTTCCGCGCCTGGGGCGCCGAGCGCTCGCCGTGGAGGTCCAGGCGCTGGTCGTACCGACGGACGGGCCGGCCCGTCGCCAGGCCACGGCCCTCGATTCGGGCCGGTTCCAGCTGGTCGCCGCGGTGCTACATCGTGCGGTCAGGGCTCCGCTGGCCAGGGCCGAGCTGTTCGGGGCGACGTCCGGAGGGGTGAGGATCGAAGATCCGGGATGTGAGCTCGCCGTCGCGGCTGCACTGGCATCGGCCGGTCGGGGGTGTCGCCGCCTCCCCGGAGCGCCTTCGTCGGGGAAGTTGGCCTCACCGGGCGGGTCCACGCTGGCCCGGGGATGGGGGGCCGGTTGGCGGCGGCCAGGGCGGCCGGGCTGACCACCGTGTTCTGCGCGGGAGAGCCGGGTCCCACGCTCGACGGCCTCCAGGCGGTCACGGTCGGGCACGTCGCCGATGCCCTGGAATGGGCCGGATTCGGAGCTCGCTCTCGGGCCGAAGTGGACCGGGTTGCCTAGGCCTTCCGAACAGGCCAAACGCCTCGAAATGGGCCTCTGACCAGGGATTTCATTTGCGGGAGTGGAGCCTCGCGTGCTATCGTGGAGTCCGCGACGGTCCGGCTTGCGACTCGAGGGGGTTTGGTGTTCCGTAAAGGCGACACGGTTGTGCACCCGGAACATGGCGCAGCAGTCATCGAAGAGCTTCGGGAACGGGAGATCCTAGGAGAGAAGCGGAGGTATTTCGTCCTTCGAGTCGCCTACGGCGACCTGACCCTCATGGTCCCGGTGGACAGCACCGAGGAGGTCGGCCTGCGCCAGGTCGTTTCCAAGAGTGAGGTCAAGAAGGTCCTCGACGTCCTCCGCCAGGACGAGTCGAAGATGGCGGCCAATTGGAGCCGCCGATTCAAGAACAACATCGAGAAGCTGCGATCGGGCGACATCTACCAGGTCGCCGAGGTCGTCCGGAACCTCTCCATCCGCGAGCGCGAACGTGGTCTTTCCGCCGGCGAGAAGCGCATGATCACCAAAGCCCGTCAGATCCTCATCTCCGAGCTCGCCTATGCCAGCGCCGGCACGGAGGAGAAGGCCGAGGCCATGATCGACAAGGTCCTGGAGGAGTCGCACCGCTCCCGGGTCCTGGTCGCCGAGGGCTAGACGCCTCGCACCTCGCAGCAGCGGTCCCTCAACCCGACCCATACTTGCACCGCCCCGGACGGGGGGTCACCGTAGGCTGGTGAGCGGATCGACCGAGAAACGCCCGACCGTCCGGAGGGGACGGCTCGTCGAGTTCGTCCGACTGATCTTCGTGCTCCTGTTCGCGGCGGGCGGCTATACGATCGCTACGCAGCTGGACAACCCCAGCACGTCCCGAACCCTCCTCGGCGTGGTCCTGGGGACCGGGACAGGGTTCGTGCTCGGTGGCGCCTTCGGGCGTCAGACGGCGGCCGCCGTCGGCGAGATGGAACGCGAGTTCCGCCGCGTGCCCGCGCCGGAGCTCGTCGCCGGGACGGCGGGCCTGCTGATCGGCCTGGGGGTGGCGGCCCTGGCCAGCGTCCCGCTCTTCAGGCTCCCTCCTCTCGCTGCATGGACCACCGTCGCCTTCGTCTACGTCACGCTGGCCTACCTCGGATACCGGGTCGGGCGATCCAAACAGGGCGAGCTGTTCGGGCTGATCGGGCTGAAGCCCCGGTCGGCGGGTACGGCGGCGGGGGAGATCGCGGTGGTGGACACGAGCGCATTGATCGACGGGCGGGTGGTCGACCTGGCCAAGACGGGGTTCCTCACCGGCGACCTCCTCGTCCACAGCGGCGTCCTTCAGGAGCTCCAACTGATCGCGGACTCCTCCGATCCCAAACGACGAACCCGGGGCCGGCGCGGCCTGGATGCGGTGTCCGAGCTTCAGCGAGCGCCGACCGTCCATGTCCATCTGGTGGAGGAGCCTGGCGTGGCGGACGTGGACGCCGCGCTCGTGCGCCTGGCGCGCGAGCGCGGCGCCTCCCTCCTGACCACGGATCACAACCTGGCGAAAGTGGCCGAGGCGCTCTCGGTGATGGTTCCTCGGATGAACGACCTGATTGCGGCGTTCCGAGTGCCGGTCGGGCCGGGAGACGAGCTCACCGTCGAGCTGGTCAAGCAGGGACGGGAGCACGGCCAAGCCGTGGGGTACATGGAGGACGGGACCATGGTGGTCGTGGAGAACGCCACCGACCGGATCGGCTCGGAGGTTCCCGTGGTGGCTCGAAACGTCATCACCACGGTGACCGGCCGGATGGTCTTCGCCAATCTCCAGGAGCCGGCCGGCTCGTGACGGCGGGGGCCGTCGCGATCGTGCTGGCCGCCGGATCGGGCGAACGACTCGGAAGGGCTGAGCCCAAGGCGTTCCTCGAGGTCGCGGGCACGCCGATGGTCGTGCGCGCCGCGGAGGCCGCTGCCGCCTGCCCGGCCGTCGCGTCCCTCGTGGTGACGGTCCCCAGGGGCCACGAGCGGACCGCCCGGACGATCGTGGCGCCGGGAAAGCCGGTGGTCGTGGTGTCCGGAGGGCACTCACGCCACGCGTCGGTTACCGCGGCTCTGGCTGCGGTTCCCGATCGGGTCTCGTTCGTGGTGTGCCACGACGCCGCGCGCCCGTTCGCCTCCCCCCAGCAGTTCGTCCTGGTTCTGGGGGCGCTCGAGGTGACCCCAGATGCGGCCGGTGCCATCCCCATCGTGCCCGTGGCGGAAACGGTCAAGCGGGTTCGCGGCGGGTTCGTCGTTCGGACGGAGGGCTCCCGAGAGGAGCTGGCGTTGGCCCAGACCCCGCAGGCATTCCACGCGTCCGCCCTCCGCGACGCCCATGGCCGCGCCGCGCAGGCCGGGCGGGAGTTCAGCGACGACGCCGCGGCTCTGGAGTGGGCGGGGTACCGCGTCGCAGCCGTGGCCGGGGATCCGGACAACCTCAAGATCACCACGCCGGAGGACCTGGCGCTCGCGGAGCTCTTCGCGGCGGAGCGAGCACGTGGCTGAGCGAGCAGATGGCTGAGAGGTACATGACTGAGTTCCGGTCGGGCCTGGGCTTCGACGTGCACCGGGCCGCCGTGGGCCGGGCCCTCTTCCTCGGTGGCGTTCGATTCCCCGGAGAAACGGGCCTTATCGGGCACTCGGACGGCGACGTTGTATGCCATGCCCTCGCCGACGCACTGCTTGGTGCGGCCGCCCTGGGGGATGTCGGGGAACACTTCCCCGAGGGCGATCCGGCCGTGGCGGGGATCGCCGGCATGGACCTGTTGGCGCGGACGGTTGCCCTTGTGCGGGTACGAGACCTCATTCCCCACTCCGTCGATGTCACGGTCATCGCCGAGCGCCCGGCGATCGCCCCCGCTCGGGAGGAGATGCAGCGAAACGTGGCGGCGACGCTGAGGGTCGGCGTCGACCGGGTGTCCGTCAAGGCGACGCGACCCGAGGGCCTCGGGCTGACCGGCGACGGGATCGGATGCATAGCTCTCGCCGTCCTGACCGGGGGGTGAGCCCCGCGCGCGCTCGCCGGGAAGCGGAGCCCGCGCGCGGTGGCATGGTGGCCGGCCGGCGGGCCGCCATAGAGGCGGTGCGGGCCGGCCGGGCGCAGGAGGTCCTGGTCGCTCGGGGATCCCGGTCCACGCCGGCGCTCCGGGATCTGCTCGTTGCGGCGACGGATGGGGGGGTTCCGGTTCGCGAGGCCTCGCGCCGCGAGCTCGACGCGTTCGCCCGGGACCACCATGGGGTGGTGGCGCTGGTCGAGGCCACGCCGGAGCTCGGCGAGCGGCACCTCGCCTCCTGGCCGTTCGGCGATGACGACTTGGTTGTGGTGCTCGACGGCATCACCGACCCCCAGAACCTCGGAGCGGCTGCCCGTGCGGCCGAGGCGGCCGGCGCGGTCATGCTCGTGACCAGGATCAGACGCGCAGCGGCCGTCACACCCGCCGCGGTGAAGGCGTCCGCGGGCGCGCTGCTCCACCTGCCGCATGCCCGGGTGGCCAACATCGCCCGTGCCCTCGACCGGCTGAAGGAGGCTGCGTTCTTCGTCGTGGGACTGGACGAGGAGGCCGAGGCGACGGTGTACGACCGGCCGTGTCCGCCCGGTCGGATCGCTCTCGTCCTTGGATCCGAGGGCGAGGGGCTCTCCCGATTGACGCGCGAGGCATGCGACGCGCTGGTCCGGCTGCCTATGCACGGGCGGGTGGACTCGCTGAACGCCGCGGCCTCACTGGCGGCTGTGCTGTACGCCTTCGTCCTGCCGTCGCGCCGGAGCTGAGCGGTACACTCGGCCGCAGGCTGGCGTAGCTCAGGTGGCAGAGCAGCTGTCTTGTAAACAGCAGGTCGTCGGTTCGAATCCGACCGCCAGCTCCAGCGAAGCCGCAAGACGATTCGGTAAAGCTGCTGAGGTACCGATGCCGATGACCTGATGGTGCGGAACCGGCAAGCGCTCGGCTGCGTGATGGCCTCGCTCCTCGTGGTGGGGGTGCCGGCCGCGGCGCATGCGCAAATGGCCGTTCTCCGGCCGGTCCCGGATACGAATTGCTCGGTCTTCCCGGCGGACAACATCTGGAACACGCGTGTGGACTCGCTGCCCGTGCATCCCGATGGCGCAACGTGGCTTGCATCGATGCACGCAGGCTCGACGAACCTGCACCCGGACTTCGGGCCACCCAGCTACGGGCTGCCCTACGACGTCGTCTCCAATCGCCATCGGACCGTGCGGATCAGGTTCCGATATGCGAGCGAGAGCGACCGGGTCCGGTACCCGTTTGGGCCGAGGATCCCGATCGAGAACGGGTCGGACCGCCACGCGCTCATCGTCAACAAGAGCACCTGCATGCTCTACGAGCTCTTCGACGCGGATTGGAACCACGGGAACCCCACCGCTGGGAGCGGAGCGGTCTTCGATCTGTCGTCCAACGTGCTTCGCCCCGACGGATGGACCTCGGCGGATGCGGCGGGTCTGCCCATCCTCGCCGGCCTGGTTCGGTTCGACGAGGTCAAGGCGGGATCGATCGGACACGCCATCCGGTTCACCGCCCAGTGCACGTGGAACCGGCACGTGTGGCCGGCCCGCCACGACGCCGGAACGTCGGACCAGCGGTGTCCGCCCATGGGCGCCAGGTTCCGCCTGAAGTCCGGATTCGATCTGTCCCGATTCAGCCCCAAGGCCCGGGTCGTGCTCCGGGCGATGAAGCGCTACGGGTTGATCGTGGCCGACAACGGCTCCGACTGGTACTTCCAGGGGACCCGGGACCGGCGGTGGCGGAACGCCCTGCTGGATCAGCTGAAGACCGTGCCGGCGTCCGCGTTCGAAGCCGTGGACGTCTCCTCCTGCACGGTCGACCCGGACAGCGCCCAGGCGAGCTGCCCATAGGGCGACCGCGCGCGGCCCGTGCCCGACCCGCCGGTACGATGTCTCCGTGAGCGTCACGGACCAGGCCGCGACCGACGAGAGTCCCGTCGTCAGGCAAGTCCTGGCGAAGGTCGAAGGCAACGTCGAGCCGGAGCGGATCGAGGCGGTCAAGGAGTTCGCCCGTCGGTACACGCGCCGCCTGTCCTCCGAGGACCTCGCAGGGGTCGGTGCCGACGAGCTCCTCCGGCAGGTGCTAGGGGCCTTCCAACTGGCCGACGCCCGAGGATCGCAGGTGGTCGCCGTCCGGGCCTTCAACCCGACGCTCAGCCAGGACGGCTACCAGACGCTCGGCTCGGTCGTGGAGACCAACACCGAGGACTCCCCGTTCCTTTTCGACTCGGTGAACGAGGAGCTGCGGGCCCGGGGGCTGTCGGTCCGCCGCGTCATCCACCCGGTCATGGGGGTCAAGCGCGATGCCGCCGGGCGCATCGAGCGGATCGTGCACGTGCGTGATTCCCCCACCCCCGAGTCGGTGATGCACTGGGAGGTGGACCGTCGCCTGGAGCGCGGGGAGCTGGTCGAGCTCGAGGATGCGGTCCGCGGCGTCCTGGGAGACGTGCGTCTGGCGGTCCGGGGCTTCCGGACGATGCAGGACCGCCTGGGGCGGATGGTGGACACCGCGAAGGCGGCATCGGTGCTGTACAGCGAGGAGGAGGTCTCTGAGACCGTCGCGTTCCTGGAGTGGCTGCTCCAGGACAACTTCGTGTTCCTCGGATACCGCGAGTACGAGTTGATCGAGACGCCCGAAGGCCGTGCGCTGCATGTTGTTCCGGAGTCGGGCTTGGGGATCCTGTCCAAGCCGAGATGGTCCTCGTACGACACACCGGTACCCCTGTCGCGGATCGAGCCCAATCTACGCGCCAGGATCGAGGGCGGCGACCTGCTCATCTACTCGAAGACCAATCGTCCCTCGACCGTGCACCGCAGGGCCCGGATGGACTACATCGGCGTGCGACGGGTCTCGCCGGAGGGCCGGATCGTCGGGGAGCTGCGGATGGTCGGCCTGTTCACGTCGAAGGCATACATGGAGCCGGCCGCCAGGACCCCGGTCCTGCACCGGAAGCTGAACCAGATCCTGGAAGCCGAGGATCTCATCGAGGGCTCGCACGACTACAAGACCGTGGTCACGATCTTCGACAGCTTCCCCAAGGACGAGCTGTTCGCCGCATCGTCCGAGGAACTGCGGACGTCCGTCATCGGGCTTCTGCATCTCCAGGAGCAGCGCCAGGTCCGGCTGTTCATCCGGCGGGACCTGTATGGGCGGAGCGTGTGGATCCTCGTGGCCTTACCTCGGGATCGGTTCAACCCCGAGCTCCGCAAACAGCTCCAGGAGCTATTCGTCCGGCGGTTCAAGGGGTCGAGCGTCGACTACCACCTCTCACTCGGCGAGAGCCAGCTGGCCGGGATCCACTTCACGGTCCACGTCGGCTTCGGCCAGGTACCGGACGTCTCGTTCGACGAGCTCGAGCGAGAGGTCGTCCGGCTCGCGGAGACTTGGGACGATCGACTCTTGGAGCGCCTGATCGAGCTCCACGGGCCGCCGCGGGGGCCCGAGCTGTTCGATCGATGGGTTCCTCGGTTCCCCGACTACTACAAGTCCTCCACCGACGTGGACATCGCCGCCTTCGACATCGAGCGGTTCGAGGAGCTCGAGGGGGCCGGCCAAGCGTTCGTGGTGGGGCTGGTGAACGAGACGAGCGAGAGCGAGACGCTGACCCGCGTTCGCCTCTACAAGGTCGGGGGCAAGATCCAGCTGTCCGATTTCGTCCCAACGCTGGAGGCCCTGGGATTACGGGTGGTCGAGGAGGTCCCCACCCATCTGATGCGCGATGCCGACGAGCGGTTCCTGCACGACTTCGGCGTGCTCGGCTCGGACGGCCGCCCACTCGATGTCTCCGAGTCCGGAGCCCGGATCGCCGAGGCCATCTCGGCGGTGTGGCGGGGCGAGGCGGAGTCAGACTCGCTGAACCGGCTGGTCGTGACCGGGGGGCTGTCGTGGCGGGAGGTCGAGATCTTGCGGGCTTACCGCAAGTACCACCATCGCGTGAATGCCGGCTTCACCGCCGAGTACAAGAACGACGCGTTCGCGGCGCACCCTCACATCGGGGCCAAGCTGTCCAGGCTGTTCCAGCTCGAGTTCGATCCGGCGCAGCCCCAGGATCCGCAGGCCGTGGAGGCGCTCCGCGTCGAGATCCTGGCGGATCTCGACGCGGTCCGGTCGCTAGAACACGATCGGATCCTCCGCAACCACCTGGGGCTGGTGGACGCGACCGTACGGACGAACGTCTACCGGCCCGCCGCCGAGTCGATTGCCTTCAAGTTCCGTTCGGCCATGGTCCCGGAGATCCCCAAGCCGACGCCGCTGTTCGAGATCTGGGTGTATTCGACGGAGGTCGAGGCGGTCCACCTCCGAGGTGGCCGGGTGGCGCGCGGCGGCATCCGGTGGTCCGACAGGCGGCAGGACTTTCGAACCGAGGTCTTGGGCCTGATGAAGGCCCAGATGGTGAAGAACGCCGTGATCGTGCCCACGGGGTCCAAGGGCGGGTTCGTGCTGAAGCGGGTGCCCCAGGATCCCGAAGCCCTTGGGCAGGAGGTCCGCCGGCAATACATCCGGTTCATGCGCGGCCTCCTGGACCTCACCGACAACCTGGTGGACGGCAAGGTCGCCCACCCAACCGACGTCGTGGTTCACGACGAGGACGACCCGTACCTGGTCGTGGCGGCGGACAAGGGAACCGCGGCCCTGTCGGATACGGCGAACGACGTGGCGGCGGAATATGGATTCTGGCTGGGCGACGCTTTCGCCTCGGGCGGATCGGCCGGCTATGACCACAAGAAGCTCGGGATCACCGCCCGGGGCGCCTGGGAATCGGTCAAGCGGCATTTCCGTGAGATGGGGACCGACCCGGAGACTCAGCCGATCACGGTGGTCGGTATCGGCGACATGTCGGGCGACGTGTTCGGCAACGGGATGTTGCTCTCCAACCAGCTCTGCCTTGTGGGGGCGTTCGACCACCGAAACGTCTTCATCGACCCCAATCCCAACCCCGCCGCCGGATACGCGGAGCGAAAGCGGCTGTTCGAGCTCCACGGCTCATCGTGGGACGACTACGACCGGTCGAGGATCTCCGAGGGGGGCGGCGTGTGGTCCCGGACCGAGAAGCGCATCCCACTCTCGCCCGAGGCCAGAGGGGCGCTCGGGGTCGATGGCGAGGCGCTGACCTCCGACGAGGTGATCAAGGCCATCCTCCGGGCGCCCGTGGACCTGTTGTGGAACGGCGGGATCGGCACGTACGTGAAGGCCTCCACCGAAAAACACGCGGATGTCGGCGACCGGGTGAACGACAACGTTCGCGTCGACGGGAAGGACCTGCGGTGCCGCGCGGTGGCCGAGGGCGGCAACCTCGGATTCACCCAGCGAGGCCGGGTCGAGTACGCGTTCGCCGGCGGCCGGATCAACACCGACTTCATCGACAACTCGGCAGGCGTGGATTGCTCCGATCACGAGGTGAACCTGAAGATCCTCCTCGGACTGGCGATGCATCGAGACGAGCTCTCGCCCGAGGACCGGAACCAGCTGCTGCACCTGGTCGAGCAGGACGTCGTGCGGCACGTGCTGTACGACAATTTCCTCCAGGCCCAGATCCTCGCCCAGGAGGTGGACCAGTCCATCTCCAGGACCGAGGCGTTCGAGGATCTCCTGCAGGCGCTGGAAGGCGAGGGGGTCATGGACCGCGAGCTCGAGGCCCTCCCGGCCACAGAGGAGCTCGGCGAGCGCCGGCGAACCGGCCGGGGCCTGGCCCGGCCAGAGCTCGCCGTGCTCCTGGCCTACGCGAAGAAGAGCCTGGCCGGAGCGGTGCTCGCGTCGACCCTTCCGGACTCGCGGTACCTTGAACAGGACCTCCGCGGCTATTTCCCGCCGCTCGTGGTGGAACGGTTCAACCATCTGCTCCCGGAGCACCCGCTGCGCCGCGAGCTCATCGCCACGATCGTGGCGAACGACGTGGTGAACTCTCAGGGGATCACGTTCGTCACCCGGCTGTCGAACGAGACTGGGGCCGAGGCCGCCGACGTGGTTCGGGCGTACCGAGTGGCCCGCGACGTGACCGGCGCCGTCGAGCGTTGGGAGGCCATCGAGGCTCTCGTCGGGCGGGTCGAGCCGTCCGTCCTCGGCGACCTCCTGGGTGGGGTGGACCGACTGGTCGAGCGCACCTCGCGTTGGTACCTGGCAAACATGCCGGACCGTCTGGGCCGGGCCATCGAGGCCCATCGCGGGCCGTTCCGTCAGCTGTCGGAGGCCCTCCCGGACGTCGTTACGGGGGCATCTCGCCATGAGCGAGAGCGATACGCCTGGCGTCTTGTCGACCAGGGGGTGCCGGAGGAGACGGCGCGGCGCCACGCCTTCCAGGCAGGCCTGGTGCACGGGCCGAACATCATCGTGGTGACCGAACGAACGGGAAGGCCCGTTCCCCAGGTGGCCCGGGCCTTCTTCGCGGTCGGCGAGTCGCTGTTCATCGACTGGCTGGAGGGAAGGCTGGCCGAGCTCCCGACCCCCAACAAGTGGCACCGATGGGCCGTGCAGGCCGTCCAGGACGATCTGCTGTTGGTTCGCCGCCTGGTGGCGGAGAAGGTCCTGGAGGAGGCGGGCGACCGCCCGGTGGACGAGGGCGTCGCCGCGTTCCTGGACAGCCGGTCGGACGCGTTCGACCGGCTGTCCAGGTTCATGCGGGGCATGGCCCTGGAGGACGCGAACGACCTGGCGGCCATGACCGTGGCCCTTCGTCAGGTCCGTGCCCTCGGTTCCTGAGTGCGTGGGCGGCCCCGGGTGCTTGAACCGTCGGCCGGGCTTGCTAGCCTCCGGGCGTGAGCGCCCGTCCCCCCGAGGCCGCCCAGGAGCTCGAACCGCGCCTGCGCCAGGTGCTGGACTTCGAACGCGAATGGTGGAAGCACGCCGGCCCCAAGGAGCGACAGATCCGGGAGCGGTTCGGGCTCTCCCTTGCCCGCTATCACCATCTCCTCAACCGAGCGATCGACCGGCCGGAGGGTCTGGCCTACGACCCCATGCTCGTGCGCAGGCTCCGTCGCTTGCGGGAGAGCCGGCGGCGCAAACGATTCGCCCGCCAGCTCGGGTTCGAGCACTAGGCCCGCCGGGGACGGGCCCGAGAGGAACGGGATAGGATGTCCGGCAGGCACGAACCCCCGAGTGACGGGAGCTTCTACTTCTCCTTGGCCACCAGCACGCTTCGGTTCGCTCTCATCGTCGCCCTCGTGGTGGGGGGGGTGGTGTTGATCGACCAGGCCTTCCCCCAGGATGGGACGGCGGCGCAACGTCCCCGCGGCGGGAGTACGTCGCCCTCGCCCAGGGCCAGCCCCTCGGCCTCACCGAAGGAGAAACCCAGCCCACAGATCGTGGGCGTGCGGATCGGTGTGTTCAACGGGGCCGGCGTCACGGGCCTCGCCGCGGAAACGGCGTCACAGCTCGAGAAGGATCACGGCTACGTCCCCGCGCAGGTCACCGATGCGCCGGGCCCGGTCGCCACGACCACGATCTACTACCGGACAGCCGGCGACCGGATCGAGGCCGAGGCCCTGGCGGAGAACTTCTTCCCGGAGCTCGATGTGAAGATCTCGCGCCTGACGGACAGCCAGACCAACGTGGAGCAGAGGGTCCAGGTCGCCATCTACCTCGGCACTGATTACGCCGCGCAAGCCGGATAGCCTCCGCCGCCTCCGAGGCATGGCCCAGGAGGCGGGCATCCTCTTGGACTTCGACGGATCGCTGTCGGCCATCGTGGCCCGGCCGGAGGATGCGCGGCCGGTCGAGGGAGCACGGGAGGTCCTGGCCGCGCTGGCCGTCCGGTACCGCGTGGTGGCCGTGATCTCCGGCCGCCGCTCCGAGGAGGTGGCGGCGCTCCTCGACGTGCCGGGGCTCCGGTACTTCGGCCTGTACGGGTTGGAAGAGGCCGCGACGGAGCTCGTGACGGTGGTGGCGCCCCGGGTCGAGGCGGCCGCTTTCGCCATCCCCGAGGCCTGGGTGGAGGACAAGGGGGCGTCCATCGCGGTGCATTACCGCCAGGCCCCCGACCCGGCCCGGGCCCGGGCCCAGTTGGTCGCGGCACTCGAGGACGTCGCGTCCTCCGCCGGCCTGGAACTCGTCGAGGGGAAGATGGTGGTCGAGCTCGTCCCCGCGGGTCGGCCGCGAAAGGGAGGGGCGGTGGAGCGCCTTGTCGGCGAGAGCCACCTGTCGGCCGCCCTGTTCGCCGGAGACGACGTGGCCGACGTCGAGGCTTTCCGCGCGTTGGACTCGCTCGCCGAGAAGGGCCTGCTCGCCGTCAAGGTGGCCGTGGGGGGGGAGGACACGCCCCGGGAGCTCCTGGACGGGGCCGCCGTGGTGGTCGATGGGCCGACGGGGCTGGTGCAGCTGCTTGGTCAGCTGACCTGAACGCCGACCCGGCGCCGGCGGATGCGTTCCAGGTCGTCGAGCTGCGCGCCGACCCACCGGTGCGGCGGATTGGAGAGCACCAACCTAGACAGGCCCCGAGCCCGACGAGCGCGCTCGTCCGCCGGCATCTCCAGGGCGGTCGCGATCCCGTCGGCCATCTCGCCGAGGTCGAACGGGTTCACCGGGAGCGCGTAGCGTCCCAGGCGCCAGTAGGCGCCGGCGTTCCTCGACAGCACGAGGACCCCGTGACGCCGGTTCAGGACCGGACCCTCCATGGCGACCAGGTTCATGCCGTCGTAGATCGGGTTGACCAGAAGGACGTCGTACAGCCCATAGGCGGCGATCGCCCCCGCATGGTCGTCCTTCACCCGAACCTCGATCGGTTCCCAACCGTCGTGCCCGAACTCCCGGTTGACCCGGTCCGCCTCGGCCAAGCACTCCTCCGCATAGGCCCGGTACTCGGGGACCTCGGTTCGCGAGGGCGAGAGGAGCGCCAGGAAACGAACCCGCTCCAGCCATTCCGGATGCCGACGGAGGAACAGGCCGAAGGCTCGGAAACCTCGGGCGATGTTCTTCGTGAGCTCGAAGCGGTCGACCCGGACGACGAGCCGCGTGTTCCCTCGCCACCGGTTCAGCTGCTTGCGAAGCTCTCGTACCTCGGAGCTGGCCGAGGCCTCCCGCATCGGCCCGACGTCGATGGAGATGGGGTGGATCCGGACCAGGACCTCGCGGCCCTCGACCAGGATGCGGGATCGCGCCAGGTCAACTCGAACCCCCTGCAGCGGGCGCGCGGACATCATGAAGTTCTCCGCCCAGGCCTGGGAGTGGAACCCGAGCACGTCGGCGCCGAGAAGCCCGCGGATGATCCCCTCCCGGATTGTGCCCGGCAGGGTCCGGAGATACGTCGCCCCGGCGAAGGAGGTGTGCGAGAAGTGCGCGATGAGCGCGTCCGGGCGCAGCTCCCGGAGGAACCGCGGAACGAGCGAGAGATGGTAGTCCTGGATGAGGTACACGGGCTGGGACCCCTGATCGTCGCCCTCCTCGGCGAGCGCCCGGGCGAAGGTCCGGTTCACGTCGATGTATTCGCCCCACGCCCGTTCGGAGTCGTCGTCGAAGGAGGGCGAGCGAACGGTGTCCCACAGGTAGTGGTGGACGAACCACAGGATCCCGTTCGAAACGTGGTTGTAGTACGCGTCGTAGGTGGCCGGGGGGATGTCGAGGTACCGCACGCGATAGGGCGACCCATAGGCCTCCATGTCCACCAACCCTCGGCCGTCCCTAGCCACGACCTCGCGGTCCCCCTCGGACATCGCAGCGGCCACCCACAGACCGCGGGTTGCCTGGAGGGCTCCCACCAGGGCGGTGACCAACCCGCCTGAACCCCGGCGAGGGGACAGCTCGCCCGAATCGTCGCGCTCGAACGTCACCGGGCCGCGGTTCGAAGCGACGATGAGCGGGGCCTCGAGTGCGTTCATCGCAGCGAGGTCATCAGCCCCAGGTAGTCCTCGAGCTCTCGAAGGGTGAGGAAGCGATCGCGGACGCGCTCCCGTGCCGCGCGGCCGATCGTCCTCTGCAGCTCCGGGTCCTCCACCAACTGAACGATCCGCTCCGCGCATCCCTCCACCGAGTCCACCAGGAAGCCGGTCTGCCCGTCGGTGATCTGCAGGCGGATCCCTCCAACGTTCCCGCCGATCACCGGCTTGTCCTTCCACATACCCTCCGCGACCACGAGGCCGAACCCCTCACGGATGGATTTTTGGACCACGACCGTGGATGCTCGCTGGAACGCGTTGATCTCGAGGTTCCCGACGTTGTGGACGTTCGTGAGGAGGTGGATGTCGGGGTCGCCCGCCCGGTGCTCCTCGGTGAGGTCGAGGAATCGCATGCCCTCTGGGTCGTCGTGCGCCATGGACCCGGCCAGGATGAGCTGGAGGTCGGGGAACCTCTTTCGGGCCAGCCGGAAGGCGTCGATCACCCCGAGGGGATCCTTCCACGGGTCGAATCGGGAGACCTGCATCACGATGGGACGGTCAGGGTCGATCCCGTAGGTGTGCAGCACGTTGGTGATGGTCTCGTCGGCCAGGTCGAGGTTCTTTGTCGAACAGGGGTCGATGGATGGAGGGATGAACGCGTGCACGGGATCGGTCACCCCGGGCTGGGCGAAATCCTCCATCGTGAAGACCGCCGCGTCGTAGCGGTTGACGATCGGTTCGAAGAACTCCCATACGGGACGGAACGGGGTGGACAGGTCGATGTGGCATCGCCAGATCCACCGCCCGGAGCGCCGGCCCTCCTCGTCGAGCACGGTGAGCAGCGCGGCGGGCTGGGGATCGTGGACGAAGACGTAGTCGTACCCATCCGTGAACTCCGCGGCGTTGGCCCGGATCCTGTCCCAGTACGCGCTCCGCATCTCCTCCGTCCACGTGACCTCGGCCCCCTGCAGCGCGTTGTGCACGCTCTTGGTGACGGCGTAGTAGTCGTCGGACCCCTCGAGCAACGCCCAGGTGGTCTGGATGCCGAGGTCGTTCAGGAGCGGGAGCTGTGACTGGAGGAGCTCGGCCACGCCGCCCCCGTACGCCGTGCTGTTGACGTGCAGCATGGTGGCCCCGGCGAAAGGCTTGGCCGCCTTGCGAAGGCGCTCCACCGCCTCCTCGCCTGCTGGAACGGCGTATTCATCGACGCGTTTGTCCGCCAGCGGGACCGTTGGGAGCATGAGGCGCAGTCTAACGGCTGCTCCGGCGCCGGCTCAGAGATTCGACGCGCGAGCCAGATCCGCCAGGGCCTGATCCCGTCGGAGCCGCCGGTCATCGGGGGTCATCTCGCGCGCCCGGTCCACGATGCTCGCAAGCTCGACGGGCGAGAAGGGCTTGGTCACGTATTCGGCGCAGCCGGCCTCCCACCCCCGGGCCTGGTCGTGGAGCTGGGCCCTTGCGGTGAGGAGGATCACCGGTGTCTCGGAGGTCTCGGGGCGCTCCCGCAGCATCCGAAGGACCGACAGGCCGTCGAGGGCGGGGAGCATCACGTCGAGGACGATCAGGTCCGGCCGGTCACGCATCGCCAGCTCGATGCCCCGTTCACCGTCTGGGGCTTCCAGGACCTCGTGGCCCGCGAACCCCAGGTTGACCCGACACAGGAGCAAGATGTCGGGCTCGTCGTCGATCACCAGGACACGCACGGTTCCTCCTCGACCAGATTCTCGGCACGGGTGGGCTTCTCCTTCATAGTCCGACCGGGCTAATCATCGGTTCGGGTGGGGGAGGATCCATCGAACGTCGCCCTTGCGGCCCGCGTTGACACCGCCAAAACCCGAACCTACATTGGCCGCGGGACCCGGCAGGAGTTGGCAGGAGTCGGTCGTGCTCAAGATCTCTCAGAAGCTCGAGTACGGGATGCGGGCCATGATCGAGCTCGCGCTCCGCCGAGAGGACGGCGGGCTTGTCCCCGCGCGGGAGATCGCCCTCGCACAGCAGGTCCCCCTGCGGTTCCTCGAGCAGCAGCTGGGGGCGCTGCACAAGGCGGGGCTGGTGGAGAGCTTCCGCGGAGCGGGAGGTGGCTGCCGCCTGGCCAAGGATCCCGCCCAGATCAGGGTGGCCGACATCGCCGACGCTATCGAGGGCCAGCTGTTCCCCATGTTCTGCCTAGAGCCCTCGGACCACACCTGCTTCCAGGACTCGAGGTGCGGCCTGCAAGGTTTCTGGGGTGACGTGGCCCGAGCTATCCAGAGAGTGTTCGAGGAGACCACCGTGGCCGACCTGACCGACCGCCACCGGCGGATGGCGCCCACGCGACCGGTGTTCTCCTCCGACGAGCTGCTCAGCAGACTGCCGTAGGCCCGAGCCGGCCCTCGTTGGGGTCCCTCCCCCGTTGCTCGCCTGCTAGGAGGCCTTCCCTAGGATCCGCATGACCTTGGTGCCGCACACCGGGCAGGTGCCCTGTGCCGCCCTCCGCCCGTTCTTGAGGGTCACCTCGGTGCCCTCGAACTCGCGCTTGGCCCGGCACTTCACGCAGTACGCCTCGTACTTGGCCACTCCTGGCCTCCTTCTGGCCGATCGATCTGGGCCGATCGTTCCCGACTAGCCTGCGAGGCCGCCCGTATCGGCGGCCTCGCAGGCACGATGCTCCCCCTTCCCAGGCACGGATGCAAGTACCTGCCGGGCATGGATCAGGGTCGCCGCATCCGACCCGTCCCGAATACCATTCGGGTACCGACGGGCCTCGAGGAGGGCGAAGAGGACATGACGGAGGTTCAGCAGCACATCGCCGCGCTCCTGTCCGAAGAACGTGTGTTCGAGCCGCCGCCCGACTTCGTGGCCAAGGCCCTGGTCAAGGACCGGTCCATCTACGAGGAGGCCGAGGCCGACTACCAAGGGTTCTGGGCTGAGCAGGCCGAACGCCTAACCTGGTTCCGCACGTGGGACTCGCTTGCTACAACTGCCTGGACCGGCACGTGGAGACGGGGGGTGGGGGCAAGGTCGCCTACCACTGGGAGGGCGAGCCCGGCGAGCAGCGGACCCTGACCTACAAGGAGCTGCTCGACGAGGTCTGCAGGTTCGCCAACGCGCTGAAGGCCCTGGGGGTGGCCAGGGGCGACCGGGTCGCCATCTACCTGGGGATGGTCCCCGAGCTCCCAGTGGCCATGCTGGCGTGTGCGCGCATCGGGGCGCCGCATTCGGTGGTCTTCGGCGGGTTCTCAGCCGAGTCGCTCCGGGACCGGATCAACGACGCGGAGGCCAAGGTTCTGATCACCCAGGACGGCGGGTATCGGCGTGGTGCGCTGGTCCCGCTGAAAGCCAACGCCGACGAAGCCCTCACCGACTGCCCGTCGATCCAGCACGTGATCACGGTGAGGCGGGCCGGCAACGACCACGCGTTCACCCCCGGACGCGACCACTGGTACCACGAGCTGATCGAGGGCCAGATGCCCGACTGCCCGGCGGAGGAGATGGATGCCGAGGACCCCCTGTACATCCTGTACACGAGCGGCACGACGGGGAAGCCGAAGGGGATCGTCCACACGACCGGGGGTTACATGACCGCCGTCACGGCCACCCACCGTCTGATCTTCGACATCCGCGACGACGATGTGTACTGGTGCGCCGCCGACGTCGGGTGGGTGACCGGGCACTCCTACATCGTCTACGGGCCGCTCGCCAACCACACCACCAACATCATGTACGAGGGTGCGCCGGACTGGCCGGACAAGGACCGGCTGTGGTCGATCGCCGAACGGAACAAGGCGAACATCCTGTACACGGCGCCCACCGCGATCCGGGCGTTCATGCGATGGGGACCCGCCTATCCCGAGAAGCACGACCTGTCCTCGCTCCGCCTGCTGGGGACGGTGGGCGAGCCCATCAACCCCGAGGCCTGGGTTTGGTACTGGACATACATCGGCGGCGGCCGGTGCCCCATCGTCGATACGTGGTGGCAGACCGAGACCGGATGCATCCTCATCACGCCCCTCCCGGGCGTCATCCCGCTGAAACCGGGGTCGGCCACGTTGCCGTTCCCCGGGATCGATGCGGACGTCGTGGACGAGGAGGGGCACTCCGTCCCCCTCGGTGGGGGTGGATACCTCGTGCTGAAGCATCCGTGGCCGGCCATCGCCCGGACCATCTGGGGCGATCCCGACCGGTACGTACAGACCTACTTCAGCAAGTACGGGCCGGAGGTCTATGTGGCCGGCGACGGCGCCAAGCGTGACGAGGATGGCTACTTCTGGCTGCTGGGGCGGATCGACGACGTGATGAACGTCGCCGGCCATCGCCTCTCGACCTACGAGATCGAGAGCGCCCTGGTGGACAACCCGAAGGTGGCGGAAGCCGCTGTGGTGTCGCGGCCCGACGAGGTGGTCGGCGAGGCCATCGTGGCGTTCGTCACGCTGAAGTCGGGGTATGAGGGCGACGAGGTCGTGGCAGCGGAGCTCCGGGAGCACGTGGCGAAGAAGATCGGGAAGATCGCCCGGCCCCACGCCCTCATCTTCACGAACGACCTGCCGAAGACCCGCTCCGGCAAGATCATGCGCCGGCTCCTGCGGGACGTGGCCAGGGGACGCGCCCTGGGCGACGTGACGACGCTTGCGAACGCCGAGGTCGTGGAACAGATCCACGACATGGTCCAAGCGGGCGCGGGCGGGGAGGAGTAGGAGGGGCGCCCGGCGAAGCCGGGCGCCCCTCGCGGTCTTCCCACGGAGCTACGTCGGGTCGGGGATCGCTGCTCCGAAGATGCTCGAGTCCCCGAAGCTCGCGGAGCAATCGTTGTTCGGCTCGGGCCTCGGCGAGTCGTCGCTCGTGTCCCTGGTCCGGAGCCCTGCGCGCCACGCGTCGATGGCCGGGCAGTCCGCCGCATCCCGCACGTCGTTCCAAACGAACGCCCCGAAGTCGTTCGTGGCTGAGGCGTACACGTAGTCGCCGAGGAACTCGGCCCATGGTGGGTTGTTCTGGCTGGATCCCCGTGCGTCGCCGGGCGCGCTTCGATGCATCTCGGTGAACGACCCGACGACCCCGCCGCTCACATCCGCATGGGCCACGACGCCCACAAGCGGCCGAGGCGTGGATGTCGTCTCCTGGTACGGGGCGGTGAACGCGTTGTAGACGAGCCACACGTCCTGTCCATCGGGCGAGATCGCCGTCGCCGTGTAGTACCCGCGGTCCGAGGCGTTCGTCTCGACGTTAACGGGAGCGGTCCAGGTGCTCCCGCCGCTCGCGGAGGTGGAGAACATCACGTGCTCGTCGTTCAGCGTCTGTCCGTCCACCCAGTTGATGACGATCCGGTTTGTGGCGCCGGCTCCCGTCGGCGCACCGTTGGCGATGTCCACGCTCGGGGAGGTCGACAGGTCGCTCCGCGCGCCGGCGAGCCCGTCCATCGAGTTCCGGCCGATCACCGGGTCGAACACCCCGGTTGGGTGGACCGTGAACAGCTTCCGCCGCGCCTCGAACGTAGCCCCACCGTCCGCGGAGCGAGAGAGGAAGATCGCCTCTTCCTTCGTGCTCTGGTTGAACCCGTGCCAGAACAGGTAGACGGTGCCTCCGCTGTCGGTCCGCATCGTGCATCCGGTCGCTCCGGCCGCCAGCGCCCAGTTCCCCGAAGCCGAGTTCGTGTTCTGCTCGACGACCACCCTCGACCAGGTGTCACCGCCGTCGGTGGACCGGGCCACGGTCAGGCGAACGGCGTTCGAGCCGGCGCTGGGGCCGCCCACGAAGTTGCCGAAGCAGACGTAGACGTTGCCGAAGAACTCGCTGCTCGCCGCGTTGTCCGCCCAGATCTGCTCCTTGTCCGCGAACCCGGCGCCGCCTGGCCCGATCAACGAGGGCGCCTTCCAGTTGGTCTTCGTGGAGAGCTGTGTCGCTTGGGTCGTTGGATCGGCCGAGGTGACGTCGACCCTGGAGACGCCGATGGCCTCGACGCCCTTGAACTGGCTCTCCGAGTGGCGGGACGAGAAGTTCGACGTGAGGTTCGCGAAGTACAGGCGGGAGCCGTTCGACCACGAGAATGCTCCGGCGCTGGGAGCCGGTCCCCAGGCCATGGCGGGGTCGCCGTCGGAGACCACGCCGTTCTCGGAGTACAGGGGCAGGGTCCCGATCGGCCCGGCCGCGTCGGGGACGCAGGCGTCGGTGGGGGTCGCGCCGGGTGGGTCGTTCACGCCGGTGCAGTTCCGGGCGCTGTAGCCGGTGAACATGGGCTGGTTCCAGCTCGCCCCACCGTTCGTGGAGAATTGGATCCCCGTGCTGCCGACGCCCAGCGTGAATGGGCAGGTGGTGTCGTCTCCGGCATTGCAGTCTTCCATGTCGATGTTGTCGTTTGCCCCGGCAACCAGCAGGTTGTGGTGGTTCGGGTCGATCGCCACTGCCGGCTCGTTCTGCTTGTTCCCACTGAATGGATTGGTGCTGCCGACGGTGACCTCCGCGTCTGCTCCCTGTGCGGCGGCCGGAACCTGCGTCAGGCCGAACGCTACTACCAGGGGCAGACCCACGAGGGCCGCCAGGATCCTCGATCTCATCCCGCACCTCCTTGCCGAGAGCGCCGATCTCCCTTCAACCTACGATTTCGGCCCCGAATGGGCCATCCGCCTTTCGCCCTAAAGGCCTAGGCCGAGCCTGCTAGTAGTACGAGCCCGGAGCTCTGAGGGTTGCCGCTTGCCACCACCCCCGGTCCAGCCGGTACAATGCGTTAGCACTCGGCAAGGGAGAGTGCTAGCGGCGGCCCCGGCCGCGAGGGCGGGGCCGGCCAGACCTGGCGGTTCGAACGAGGAGGAGGGAAGCGATGGCACCGAAGCTCATGGCCTTCGACGAGGAGGCGCGGCGGGCGCTGGAGCGGGGCATGGACCAGCTGGCCAATGCCGTCAAGATCACACTCGGCCCCAAGGGGCGGAACGTCGTCCTCGAGAAGAAGTGGGGCGCACCCACCATCACGAACGACGGCGTGTCGATCGCCAAGGAGATCGAGCTCGAGGAGCCCTTCGAGAAGGTGGGGGCCGAGCTGGTCAAGGAGGTCGCCAAGAAGACCGACGACGTGGCCGGCGACGGCACCACCACCGCCACGGTCCTGGCCCAGTCCATCGTCAAGGAGGGCCTTCGCAACGTGGCTGCCGGGGCGAACCCCATGGGCCTGAAGCGGGGCATCGAGCGGGCCGTGGAGCTCACCGTCGAGGCCATCAAGAACCAGTCGCGCGACGTGGAGGAGAAGGACGAGATCGCCCACGTCGGCGCCATCTCCGCGGCCGACCCGGAGATCGGCGAGCAGATCGCCGAAGCCGTGGACAAGGTGGGCAAAGACGGCGTCATCACCGTCGAGGAGTCCAACACCTTCGGCATGGAGCTCGAGCTGGTCGAGGGGATGCGGTTCGACAAGGGCTACATCTCCCCGTACTTCATCACGGACGCCGAGCGGATGGAGGCGGTGCTGGATGAGCCCTACATCCTCATCGCCAACTCGAAGATCTCGGCGGTGAAGGATCTCCTGCCGGTGCTGGAGAAGGTCATGCAGGGAGGCAAGCCGCTCATCGTCATCGCGGAGGACGTGGAGGGCGAGGCCCTGGCCACGCTGGTGGTCAACAAGATCCGGGGCACGTTCCGTTCGGTGGCCGTGAAGGCTCCCGGGTTCGGCGACCGGCGCAAGGCCATGCTCCAAGACATCGCCATCCTGACCGGCGCAACGGTCGTCTCCGAAGAGGTCGGCCTGAAGCTTGAGAACGCCACCCTGGATCTCCTGGGACAGGCCCGCAAGATCGTGGTGACCAAGGACGACACCACGATCGTCGAGGGCGCGGGAAAGCCCGAGGACATCAAGGGCCGGGTCAACCAGATCAAGGCCGAGATCGAGAAGACCGACTCGGACTACGACCGGGAGAAGCTGCAGGAGCGCCTGGCCCGCCTTGCGGGCGGGGTGGCGGTCATCAAGGTCGGCGCGGCCACCGAGGTCGAGCTGAAGGAGAAGAAGCACCGCATCGAAGACGCCGTGCGGTCGACCAAAGCCGCCGTGGAAGAGGGCGTCGTGAACGGCGGCGGCGTGGCCCTGTTGAACGCCCAGTCGGCCCTGGACAAGGTGGACCTGGAGGGCGATGAGCTCACCGGGGCCGTCATCGTCCGCCGGGCGCTCGAAGAGCCGCTCAAGCAGATCGCGGCGAACGCCGGCCTCGAGGGTGGCGTCGTGATCGAGAAGGTCCGAACGCTGGATCCGGGCTGGGGCCTGAACGCGGCCACCGGGGAGTACGTGGACATGTTCAAGGCCGGGATCATCGACCCCACCAAGGTGACCCGCTCTGCCCTGCAGAACGCGGCCTCGATCGCGGCCCTGTTCCTGACCACGGAGGCCGTCGTGGCGGAGAAGCCTGAGAAGGAGAAGATGCCGGCCATGCCGGGCGGTGGCGGCGGGATGGACGACTTCTAGGCCGCCACACAACTGCAACGAACCGCGTTCGAACCCTCCGAGGGGGGCCGGCGAAGAACTCGCAGGAGCCCCCTCTCTCCGGCGGACGGGCCCCGGGACCCTCGGTCCCGGGGCTCGTCTCCATCTCCGGGACCGCCGCGCGTGCCACAATCCTCGGGCATGGTGGATCGGAACGTCGCGACGAAGCTGGTCCAGCTCCGACGGTGGTTCGAGCCGCATCCGGCGGTCGTGGTGGCCTATTCGGGAGGCACGGACTCGACCCTCGTGGCCGCGGCCGCGGCGCGGGCCTTGGGGGAACGGGCCCTGGCCGTCACCGCGGTCTCGCCATCGCTTCCCCCGGGCGAACTGGCCGAGGCCCGCCGGGTGGCCGCCGTCATCGGGGTCCGCCACCGCGCAGTCCGAACCCGGGAGACCGAGGATCCAGCCTACCTGGCGAACGGCGTCGACCGGTGCTATCACTGCAAGTCCGAGCTGTACGGCGTCCTCGGCCGGGTGGCCGAGGACGCCGGCGCCTCGGTGGTGGTCTCGGGGGCCAACCTGGACGACCTGGGGGATTACCGGCCCGGGCTCCGGGCGGCAAGGGAGCATGGGATCCGCCATCCCCTAGTGGAGGTGGGGTTCACCAAGGCGGAGGTCCGCGAGGCCGCCCGGGATCTTGGCATCCCGACGTGGGACAAGCCCGCGTCGGCCTGCCTGTCGTCGCGGATCGCTTTCGGGGTGAGGATCAGCGTGCAGGAGCTGTCGAAGGTGGGACGAGCCGAGCGCCTGCTCAAGGACCTGGGGTTCGCCCAGTGCCGGGTCCGGGTGCACGGGGACGTGGCCCGGGTGGAGGTCGAGCTGGACGATCTCGCTGGGCTGGCCGAACCGGCTACCCGGGTCAAGGTGGTGGACGGCCTGAAGGCTCTGGGCTACCGCTACGTCACCCTGGACCTGGAGGGGTTCCGCTCGGGCAGCATGAACCCGGAGGGCACCGCGTGAGGGGGAAGCTCCACCTGACCTTCCCCCAGCGCCTGATCGACGAGCCGGTCATCCATCGGGTGGGCAAGGACTTCGATCTCGTCACCAACATCCGCCGGGCCAACATCGAGGAAGGTCACGCCTGGGTGATCCTGGAGATGGAGGGGACCGAAGACTCCATCGCGAAGGCCGTGAGATGGTTGGCCGACCAGGGCGTGCAGGTCGACCGGATCGAGGATTCCTGATGCACGAGGCCCGGCTCCGGATCCGGTGGCGGGATATGGACGCCTACGGCCACGTGAACAACGCCGTCTACCTGAACTACCTGGAGGAGGCCCGCGACGCATTCGTGCAGAAGGTGCTGGGTCCGGTCACCAACCCATGGGACTTCGTCCTGGCTCGGGTGGCCATCGACTATCGGGAGGAGCTCAGGCAGGACGATGGTGAGGTCCTCGTGAGCTGCCGCCTGCACTCGATCGGACGAGCGAGCTTGAACACTCGGGAGCAAGTGGCCAAGCTCGATGGGACCGTTTCCGCCGAGGCCCAGTCCGTCGTAGTGGCCAGGGACCCGTCGACCGGAACGTCCCGGCCCCTCACCGGCGAGGAGCGCGCAGCCCTGGAACACGAGCTCGAGGTGACCGCCGGATAGCCATACCCTGGGATCTCGGACCCTCGGGCCCGGGACCCGAGCCATCCGCGAGCCTGAGTGCACTAGGCTTCCAGGCCGATGTTCGAGTGGATCTACCGCGACGCGAGCGGTCAGGAGCTGGGGCACTCGCAGCAATTCCCCGACCCCGATTCGGCCGAGGAATGGCTCAGTACGGCCTGGCGCGACCTCTACGAGAACGGGGTTGAGGAGGTCGTGCTGCAGGATCACGTCCGGGGCGAACGCGTCTACCGCATGGGCTTGGGCCAGGAGTGACCCCTGCTCAGGTCTTCGGACCCTCCGAACGAACCTTCTCCACCTCGGTGAGGGCCTGGCGAAGGTCCTTCAACCAATCGTCCTGCTTCTCAGACACCAGCCGCACACACCATGCCAGCGCGTGACTGCGCGAGCGAGCCACCCCGGCATCGACAAGGGTGTCCAGGACCCGTCGCTCCGGCATGCGAAGCCGGGTCATCGCCGGGACCGAGACCGTGGTGAACAGCCTTGTCAGGTCGCCGCATCGAGCGCCCCACGAGACCCGCCGGCCGAACCGGCCCTGCGCCTCGTCGGCGATCCGCATCCGCTGCCCCCGGGTGTCCTCCCGGAAGCCGTCGATCCGAGCGGTGCGTGCCGCCCCCACCGCCTCGGGAGCCGCGTCGGAGGCTAGCTCGGGCTCGGAGAGCGTCCCCACCACCAGGATCTCCTCCCGGTCGGATGAGACCTCGGGTGGCCCGGAGAACCACCCGGCGGGCAGCCGCCCCGCGAACCAACCTGCGAGCTCTTCCTCGGAAACGTGCACCGATCCTCTCATGACAGGATGATTACACGATTACAGGTAAGCGTCAAGACATGGCCCAAGCCTCAGCGGCCGGAAAGGGATGTCAACTTGGCGGGGAGCCGGGAAGAGGGGGATGCCGGGCATGCGGGTCACCGAGTTCGAGGTTGACACCACCGGGACGCGGGTTCTCGACATCACCTCCCGGGTCCGAGGGTTCATTCGGGAAGACAGTGAGAGCGGCCTGGCCCACGTGTTCCTGCCGCACGCCACCGCGGGACTGGCCCTGATCGAGACGGGGTCGGGGTCAGAGACCGATCTCGAGGAGCTGCTCGAACGGCTACTTCCCAGGAACGACCGGTACGCGCACCGGCACGGCGCCCGGGGGCACGGAGGCGACCACCTGGTGCCCGCGCTCATCTCGCCATCGCTGGTGCTGCCGGTCGACGGCGGTGAGCTGGTGCTGGGAACGTGGCAGAGCATCGTGATCGTGGACCCGAACCGGGACAACGATCGGCGACACGTGCGGGTCTCGGTCCTCCCGGGATAGCTACAGGTACTGCCCCGGACTCCGGTCCTGGCCGTCCAGGGGCGAGGCCACGGCCTGGACGTCCCGTTCCCGAAGCAAGAGGAACTCCTCACCGTTCAGCTCGACCTCCAGGCCGGACTGAGGGAGGAACAGGATGCGGTCGCCGGCCTTGACCGCCCGAACGTCGGGTCCGACCAGCACGACCGAGGACCACAGGCATCGCTTGGGGGCGGGGACGGCTGTGGCCGGGATCAACAGGCCGCCGCGGGTCTGGCGCTCGCCGTCATCGGGGTTGCGGACGACGATGCGGTCCCCGGTCAGCCGCACGTCCTCCTTCGGCGGCCGCTTCTTCCTGCGGGTGGAGGGGGCATTGGCCTGACGGGGCATCTCAACGCGATTCTAGCCGCCGCGTCTGGGCGGTCAGCCCAGAGCCGGGTGGGTAGGATTCGTCGGCGATGGCGAACGCGAGGGATCTCCTGGCACGAGCGGTGAAGACCCTGAAGGCATCGTCGGCCATCGATCACTGGCAGAGCGACCGCGAGGAGATCGAATCCGAGGAGCTTCTTGCGTTCGCCATGGGCGTCGAGGTCGACGACCTCGACCCCGAGGACGAGGTCCCTGCACAGGCCGCCCGGCGGTTCCAGGCGATGGTGGCTCGACGGGCCAAGGGCGAGCCCATCCAATTCATCGAGGGCTACGCGGAGTTCCGGGGGATCCAGCTGATCGCCAAACCCGGGGTATTCGTCCCTCGCGACTCCACTGAGTTCCTTGCGGAGCAAGCCGTTCGGCGATTGCGGGGCCGCCGTAGGGCGATCGCCGTGGACCTGGCCACCGGTGGGGGGACGGTGGCCCTGGCTGTAGCCAACGAGACCCGGGGCGTGAAGGTGATCGGTACCGATCTGTCGGCGCGGGCCATCCGTGTTGCCAGGCAGAACGCGGCGCGGCTGAAGCTTCGGGCGACGTTCGTGGCCGGCGACCTCTTCGGCGGCCTGCCCAAGGACCTCCGGGGAAAGGTCGACGTCATCACCATTCATCCGCCGTACGTGGGACGGCGGGAGCTACGAGAGCTGCCCGATGAGATCCGGCGATTCGAGCCGGCCCACACGCTCACCGACAACACTCTCGACGGTTTGGGGCTGGTCGATCGAGCGGCCGCCGAGGCCCGGGAGTGGCTGAAGCCGGGCGGCTGGCTGCTGATCGAGGTGAGTCCCGACCGGGCTCGAGCCGTGGCCGCTGTGGTCAGGCGGCACGGCCTTCGCGACGTGCGGAGCACCGCCGGAGGCGAGCTCAAGGTGACGCGGGTGGTGGTGGGGAGGCGGTGAGGAAGCCCTGCCATCCCCCGGCGACGGGGACGAAGATGCCGGCCGTGAGGTTGGAGCGAGGTGCCCGGACCGCAGCAGCCCTCATGGGCACCGCCATCGTGCTTGGCCTGGCCGGTTCATCGGCTCGAGCGGCCACGGAGGGACCCAGGGTCGACGGAAGCGCCTCCGGGGAGCTCGGGCAGGGAGCGCGGCTGGTGCTCCGGATCGACGCGGCGGAGGTGGGTGGGTGGCTCGGCCTGAACCGCCTCGACATCTCTCTGTTGATGGGAGGGCAGGCGGTCGAGACCATCACCTACGACGTCGAGGACCAGGAGCTGGCCATCGGCGAGCAGGACGTCTTCGCCGGGACCGGGGGCCTGGTGGCCGGCTCCTACCTCCGAGTGAGTGGGGCGCAGGTCGTCGTCACGACGGGGGGTGCGAACCTGTCCTTCGCCGCGACGGCCACCGTCCTGCGCAGCATCCCTTCGGACGCGCGGTTCCGGTTCGCCGCGACGGACGACGCCGGGCTCACCTCAGCGGTGACCCGTCCCCTGCAGGCCGGCAAGGGTGATGGCGGGGTCTCCTGGGGGACCGTGATCGCCACGGTCTGTGTCGCGCTGCTCGGGGGGGCGTTCCTGGGGAACCTGTTCGCCTCGAGCCGTCGGCCGCCGCCGCGCCTGTCCGTGTACTCATCGATCCAGCAACGGATCGACGAGGAGCGTCGAGCCCAGATCCCGACCCCGTGACGGCCGGCCCATCCCCGAGCGGCCTGTGGCGGACCGTCTCCGACCGTGTGGCCGTCCAGCCCTCGGACCGTCAGGGAGGATTCTGGGCCGACCTGGCGGAGAGAGTCGATCCCGCCGAGTTTCGTCCCAAGCTTGCCCAGGACGTTGAGGTCAAGCGATTCTCCCTTCGATGGGGGAACGACTACGCGGTCGCGGCGAACCCCAGGGACCTGCTGCATTACCGGCTCGAGCCCGGCGAGGTGGAGCTGCTGCTTCTGATGGACGGTTCGAGGACCGTTCGAGAGATCGTGGTCGAACGGTTCCGAGAGTCGGGTGACCTGGAGCTCTCCGGCGTCATCGACCTCGTGCACCAGCTACGGGTGGGCAACTTCCTGGAGACGAGGTTCCTCGATTCAGACGCGATCGTCCGGCGGGCGCTGACCCCTTCATCGGCCGGGCGGCGGAAGGCCCGCCAGTTCGCCCGGACCCTGTCGGTGGACTGGTCCGGGGCCCACCGGATGGTGGACTGGTTCTACCGGAACGGGTTGCGGTGGTTCTTCAAGCGATCTGTGGCCGTGTCGGTGGGACTGATCGCGATCCTCGGGTTCTTCGCGTTCATCGCCATATACCGCTCGGGCCGGTTCGGGATCGGCGGAGAGTCCGCGGCGGCGGCTTCCCTCGTCATCCTGGCCCTGAACTACTTCCTCACGTTCACCCACGAGCTCGCCCACGCCACCGTCCTCGTGCACTACGGACGGCGGGTCAAGAGCGCCGGGTTCATGATCTATTTCGGCGCTCCGGCGTTCTTCGTCGACTCCTCCGACGGGCTGATGATGGAGCGGCGCCAACGGATCGTTCAGGCATTCGCCGGCCCGTACGCGGAGCTCATCATCGCCGGCGCGGCAGCGACGATCGTGTGGGCGTTTCCCGGCTCGGTCGCCGCTCCGCTCCTGTACAAGTTCGCCCTCCTGAACTACTTCGTGATCTTCTTGAACCTAGTGCCGCTGCTCGAGCTCGACGGGTACTGGATCCTGTCGGACCTTATCCAGGTGCCCGACCTTCGGCCGATGTCGCTCCAGTTCATCCGGTATGACCTGTGGAGGAAGCTCCGGACAAGGCAGCGGCTCTCAAAGCAAGAGGTCGGTCTCGGCCTGTACGGCACGCTCGGCGTGGGGTTCACGATCTTCGCCTTCGCCACCTCCTTCTACTTCTGGCGGGAGATCTTCGGCGGCCTGGTGAGCAGGCTGTGGAACGGCGGGGTCGTGGGCCGGGTCCTGCTGCTCGCCCTGACCGTCTTCGTGACCGGTCCCCTCCTGCGGGGCCTGATCGAACTGGCGCGGGCTCTGCTCCGGCGGCTCCGCGGGGTGTGGGAGCAGGTCCGGTTCCGCCTGGAGACGTCGTGGAGGGTCGAGGCGGCCAACCTCATCGACCGGCTCCCGGTCCTGGAGGACCTGCCGGAGGACGTGCTCTCCGACCTCGCGGGACGGGTTCGGCTCCGGGGGTTTCCCGCGGGCAAGCCCGTACTCCACCAGGGAGACCGGGCCCAGGCCTTCTACGTCGTCCGCCGGGGAACCCTCCAGGTGGTGGAGGAGGATCGCGCGACCGGAGACCGCAGGGTCCTTCGGGTCCTGGGTCACGGCGAGTCCTTCGGCGAGCTGGGGCTGACGGAGGCGGCGCCCCGCACGGCCACGGTCGAGGTCATCGAGGACGCCCAGCTGTTCGAGATCGACAAGAGCACCTTCGAGCGCTTGCTGGCCGACATGGTCCACGTCCCGGAGTTCGCGCCCACTCTTGAAGCCGTGGCCGAGCTCCGCGCGCTCCCCGCGTTCGCGGCGCTCGAGCCCGACGAGCTATCCGAGATCCTCGAGCACGGCCGATGGGTGAACGTGGCCCCCGGCGAGGCGATCGTGGAACAGGGCGAGGCCGGCGACGCGTTCTACGCGATCGGCTCCGGGCAGGTCGAGGTTGTTGAGGACGGGACCCTCGTGCGGACCCTCGGCCCCGGTGCCCACTTCGGTGAGATCGCGCTCCTGCAGAAGGTCCCCCGGACGGCGAGCGTGGTGGCCAGGACCCCCGTGCGTGCGTTCCGGTTGGACCGGGACGGATTCGACGGGCTGATGGCGGGGGCGTTCCGCAGGGGGACGTTGAAGCCGTCATCGAACGTGGAGCGAACGTGGCAGCATTAGTCCACCCAGGGGAGGAGTGAGCGGATGGACTGCTGGCACTGTCGCAGGACGGCGGTGGGAGCGTGTCGGTTCTGCGGCCGCGGCATCTGCGAGGACCACGTCGAGACCCTCCCCTACGTGCTCGAGCTGTATCGAGGGGGGGACGTCACCAAGGCGCTGGTCGTCGAGGACGCCCTGTACTGCGGGGCATGCACGCCCCGACCGGATCCGCTCGACCTCCCCGAGCTGGACTGACCGGGCTCCGTTGTGTGATGGACGTCACATCCTTCGCTGTGACCGACGTCACCCTCGGGTCGGTGACGGGCGACACCCCTTCCCCTGTCCGCGGGCTTCAGGATGTTTCTATCGGATACTGATGACGCTCCGATGATGATCTGTGGGGGGAGGTGAATCGGGTGGCGAAGAAAGTCTCGCCGAAGAAGCCAACGGCCGCGAAGGCCACGAAGAGCTCCGCGAAGGCCGCAACGCGCGTGACACGGAGGAAGGCGACGAGGAAATCGCTGAGGAAGTCGTAGCGGATCGCGCACCGTGATTCCCTGACGGGCCCGGCGCTTTGCGCCGGGCCCTCCCCATGCACGGGCTGGCTTGCTGGTTGAGCGAATGGGTACGCTTCGCCTGATGGTGAGGGCGGTGCGGTCGCGAGCGACGATCGAGGACCAGATGGCTGGGACGCCGCTGTTCGAGGGGATCGACCCCGGTGCCATCCACGAGCTGGCCGCGAGCGGGACACTCCGCCACTACCGGCGGAACACCTACCTGTTCCATCAGGGCGACCCTTCACCCGAGATCCACTTCCTGATGGAGGGACGGGTGGAGATCAGCTCGCTCGCCGCCAGCGGCCAGCGGATGCTCCACACCACCATCGATCAACCGCAGTTCTTCGGGGAGCTCGGACCGCTGGGTGGGATGCCCAGGACCGCTGCGGCGCTCGCCTTGGAGGAGACCGAGGTCTGGGTCACCTCGGGGGAGGAGTTCCGCCAATTCCTGTCCCGGCAGCCGATGGCCTCGCTGGCCTTGCTCCGCGCGCTGGCACGGCAGGTGAGCGCGCACGAGGCCTTCGTGGACGACCTGCTGTTCCTGGACCTCAAGGGCCGGGTGGCCAAACGGCTGTTGCAGTTGGTGTCCCCCAGCCTGGACGAGCTGCCTGAGGACGGCGCGATCCTGCCGGCTATCGTGACCCACGCCGACCTGGCCAGCCTGTGTGGTGGCAGCCGGGAGAACGTGACCAGGATCCTGTCGGACTTCCAGCGCCGGAGACTGGTCGAGCGCGATGGACGGCGCTTCGTCCTGCTGAAGATCTCGGGGCTCGCTCGCCTGGCCGGGCTCTGACCTGCCGGCTGGGACTCACCCGCCGATCATCGACATGCTTCGGTCCGGCTGGACGAAGTCGGGGTGGTTGATGCGGTGCCCCGACCACTTGCGCCACGCGGCGGTGCGGATGATCGAGGCGAGCTCGCCGTCGGTGGCGCCGCCTCGAAGAGGCTCTCGAAGGTCCAGCTCCTCCAGGGCGAACAGGCACGAGCGGACCTGGCCCTCGGCGGTCAGCCGGAGGCGGTTGCAGGTCTCGCAGAACGGCTCGGTCACCGACGCGATGACCCCGATCCCACCCGGCGCGCCGTCCGCGAACCGGTAGGTGGCGGCGGGCTCGTTGTCGGGTCCCTCGGGCGCCAGCGGGAACACGCGGTCGATGGCGTCAACGATCTGGCGCGACGGCACCACCTTGGCCCGCTCCCACGCGTGCTCGGCGTCCAGCGGCATGTACTCGATGAATCGGACCACGTATCCGGTCTGTCTGGCCCACGTCGCGAAGTCCACCACCTCGTCCTGGTTCTCCCCCCCGATCACGACGCAGTTGATCTTGATGGGGGTGAGGCCGGCGTCCTGGGCCGCCCACAAGCCGACGAGCACCTTATCCAGCGCGTCGCGGCGGGTCATCCCTTCGAACCGGTGCGGCATCAGCGAGTGACACGACACCGTAACCCTGTCGAGGCCGGCCCGGGCAAGGGGTTCGGCCAGGCGGTCGAGGAGGATGCCGTTCGTCGTCATCGACATGTCCAGCTCCGGCCCGACCTCCCGGAACATGGAGACGAGCGTCGGCAGGTCGGCCCGGACGCTCGGCTCGCCTCCGGTGACCTTGATTGAGCGGACGCCGAGCGAGACGAAGATCCGGAGGAGCCGGGTGAGCTCCTCGAAGGTGAGGATCTCGTCCTTGGGGAGCCACTTCAGCCCCTCGGCCGGCATGCAGAACACGCAACGGAAGTTGCAGCGGTCCGTGACCGAGATGCGCAGGTCGTCCGCGACCCGGCCGAACGTGTCGAGGAGCGGGCCCTCGGAGGGCGGGGCGGTCTGCGGTGGCTGCCAAGCGTCCATGGGTCGAACCCCAGGCTACTCCGGCGGCGGTGAACCGGCCATGGCGTGGCCGGGCCGCTCAGGCCTCCACGGGTGGGCCCTCCGGGAGGAAGGACCGGACCGTGTCGAGCGCTGCCTGAAAGGCGTCGGCTCGGGAGGCGCCGCCGGCGAGCCCCCTCCCCACCGCCGAGCCGAGGAGGAACGTCGCGAGGGGGGTGATGCGGCGCTCGACGCGATGGGCCACGTTCCGGGCCACTTGCAGGAGCTCCGCCGTCTCCCGTGAGCTCAGGGTGTCCTCGCCGAGCGCCTCGGCGAGCTGATCGATCCATGCCTCCATCGGTCTCCTCCCGATCCGCCGGTTCCGTCTGGCAGGATATGGCGCATGGACGAGTCGTTCCGCGCGGCCGTGCTCACGGTGTCCGATGGCGTCACGGCGGGCACGCGCACCGACGAGTCGGGTCAGGCCGCAGAGGACATGCTCCGAGGGGCCGGCTTCGACGTGGCCGACCGCTCGTCCGTGCCGGACGAGCGGTCGGCGATCGAGGCTCGCCTGGCTTCCCTCGTGGACCAGGACCTGCGCCTGATCGTCACCACCGGCGGTACGGGCTTCGGTCCCCGCGATGTGACGCCGGAGGCCACCAGGGCGGTGATCGACCGCGAGGCCCCCGGCCTCGCGGATCTGATGCGGACGGCGGGCCTGGAGACGACGCCGATGGCCGCGCTGTCGCGAGCCGTCGCCGGAAGCCTGGGCCGGACGCTGATCCTGAACCTGCCGGGGAGCCCGGCCGGCGTTCGCGAGAGCCTGGAGGCCGTGTTGCCCGTCCTTCCGCACGCGCTCCAGCTCCTGGCCGGCGCGACCGGGGTGCATGCCACCGGCCACGCAGAACCGGGGGCCAGGCCGGGTGAGCATGGAGAACGGTCCTGGGTCGAGGCCCGGGCGGTCAAGGTCATCGGCTCGCCGCCGTGCCGGGTCGGCAACCGCATGTCGATCGTGCTCGATGGCCCGGTCAGCGGGACGTTCGGGTGCGCGGAGTTCGACCAGCAGGCCATCGCCGATGCGGCCGGGGTCGTCGCGTCGGGCGAACCGCAGACCCGGACGCTCCATCACGACCTCGGCGACGTCGAGGTGTTCTTCGAGCCGCACCTTCCACCGAAGCGGTTGGTGATCGTGTCGGCGACCGACGTGGCACGGGCGCTCCGCAGGCTCGCCGCGCCGCTCGGCTACCGGACGATCCTCGTCGAGGCCAGGCAGGAGCGGCTCACTGCCCAGGACGCGACGGCCGAAGGCGGCTCCGCATCGTCTCTCGACGACCTGCTCGACGACCGGACCGCCGTGGTGTTGACCGACCACGACGCTCCGGGCGTCGCGGGGATGCTGGCCACGGCGCTCCGTTCTCCCGCCCGGTTCATCGGCGTGATGGGGAGCCGCCGCCATGTGGCTCCCTATCTCGAGGAGCTGCGGGCCTCGGGGTTCAACGATGAGGATCTGGCCAGGATCCGGTCGCCGGTCGGCCTTGATCTCGGCGGCCGACGGCCGGAGGAGATCGCGCTCTCGATCGCCGCGGGGCTGGTGGCGGCCGAACAGGGCGGGGACGCAGGTTGGATGGACCGGTGATGAGTCGCACCCAGCGACACGTTCGCAAGAACCGGCGGGACTGGGACCGAACGAGCGACGAGTACCAGCGGGAGCACGCCTCCCAGCTGAACCGGTGGGACCGGCCCGCGTGGGGAACCTGGGGTAATCCAGAGTCGAAGCTCAAGGTCCTGGGCGAAGTGGAGGGGAAGCGGCTGCTGGAGTTCGGTTGTGGCGCCGCTCAGTGGTCCATCACCCTGGCCCGTATGGGTGCCCATCCGGTGGGCATGGATCTCTCTGAGCGGCAGCTCGAGCACGCGAGGGAGCTGATGGCCCGGGCGGGCGTGTCGTTCCCGCTCGTGAACGCCGACGCGGAGCGGACCCCGTTCTCCGACGAGAGCTTCGACGTCGTGTTCTGCGACCATGGCGCCACGACCTTCGCCGACCCGTACCGCTCGATCCCGGAGGCCGCCCGGCTGCTGCGGCCCGGCGGGCTGCTGGCCTTCAACATCGAGAGCCCCATCCACTTCGTGTGCTGGAACGACGAGAAGGAGACGGTGGACGACCGCCTGCACCTCGACTACTTCGGGATGCACAAGTGGGAGGACGATGAATCGGTCAACTTCATGCTCCCGTACGGCGAGTGGATCCGCCTGTTCCGCTCGACCGGCCTGGAGCTCGAGGACCTGATCGAGCCGCGTCCGGCGGCCAATGCCCGATCCACCTACCTCGACTACGCCGAGATCGGGTGGGCCCGCCGGTGGCCCGGCGAGAACATCTGGAAGCTCCGGAAGCCCCGGTAGATGGGCCGGCGTCCGCTGCGCAGGACCGTCGCGGCGGGGGTCCTCGCCCTCATCGCGCTGCTCATCGCGGCGTTCGTGCCCTCCTCCCCTCCGCGAACGGACCGGCGACCCAACATCGTCCTGATCCTCACCGACGACCAGTCGCCCGACTCGCTCCCCCACGAGCCGCCCGTCATGCCGCAGCTCCAATCGATGATCCGGGACCCAGCCGATCACTGGGTCACGTTCCCCAACGCGTTCCTGAATACCCCGCTGTGCTGTCCGTCCAGGGCCTCGATCCTCACCGGGAGGTACTCGCACCACACCGGGGTCCGCACGAACTACGACGGCGAGCTTCTCGACGAGTCCTCGACCATCGCGACCTGGTTGCACTCCGCCGGGTACCACACGGGCTTGATCGGCAAGTACGTGAACGGGTATCCGTTCGGCCCGAGCTCGTACGTACCGGCAGGGTGGGATCGGTGGCAGGTGAAACGGCAGGGGGATCAGTCCACGGCGTACTACCGCTACGTGCTGATCGACCAGGGGTTCCCCGAGTACCGCGGCGATGGGCCGGGCAACTACTCGACCGATGTCTTTGCCGCCGCAGCGGCCTCGTTCATCCGCTCGGCTCCCCCGGGGCGCCCGTTCTTCCTGGAGGTGGCTCCCACAGCGCCGCACCGTCCGTGGACTGAGGCTCCCCGGGACGCCGGCGCGCTGACCGGGTTCCCGATCGCCGACCCCCCGAGCCTGGGTGAGGAGGACGTGTCCGACAAGCCGACGTGGGTCCAGGGGCTCCCCGCGCCTGACGTGGAACGCCGGGCTGAGCTCCGGGCGATCCACCTGCGGTCCTTCGAGACGCTCCTGTCCGTGGACGACCTGGTGGCCGAGGTGATCGGGGCGCTCCAGGTTCGCGGTGCCCTGGCGAATTCGGTCGTCGTCTTCATGACCGACAACGGCTTCTCGTTCGGGGAGCACCGGTGGGTGGGGAAGACGTGTGCGTACGACGAGTGCATCCGCACACCGTTCCTCGTGCGGTTCCCGGACGCCTCGTCTCACGTGGACCGCAGCCTCGTCTCCAACGTCGACCTGGCCCCGACGTTCGCCGAGCTCGCCGGGATCGACCCGCCCTCACCGGTGGACGGGATGAGCCTGGTTCCACTGCTGCAGGGGCGGCCCTCCACGTCGTGGCGGACGGCCCTCCTGACCGAATACGTCGGCAACGAGATAGTGCCGCCCTGGTGGGCGGTGCGGACCCAGGACTTCGCCTACGTGGAGTTGGCCACGGGAGAGACCGAGCTGTACGACCTGGCTGGGGTCATCGGCTCCGCCGACCCGTTCGAGCTCGAGAACCGGGCCGGCGATCCCGCCTACGCCGCGGTCCGGGCTCGGCTCTCTGCGCGGCTCGCCGCCCTACGGGCGGGTTGAGCTCGCCTGGACCGGCGCCCGCCCATCGCCGAGGTTGCTGCTAGCGTTCGCCTCGTGCAGGACGCGCCCGGTCCCGATCCGCCACCGTCCCGATCCGGGTCGTTCGGCCGTTGGTTCGAGGCACGGCGCGCGTACTTCGGATTCCTCATGGTCGTCGCACTCATCATCGCCGGGCTTGCCTGGGCGGACCGTCGGCGTACGGGCGAGAGCAGCGAGGACGGAAGCTCTCCGCCGCATGGAACCTCGCCTTCGGCCTCGCCCGCGGGCACATCTCCTACACCGATCCCGACCATCGAGCCCGGGTCCACACCCGTGAAGCACGTGATCTTCGTGGTCAAGGAGAACCGGACGTTCAACAACTACTTCGCCACCTACCCCGGGGCGGCCGGCGCGACGTCGGGCGGCACCATCCGTTGCACGGAAAGCGGGTGCCGGGACGGCCCGACCGTCGAGCTGCACAAGGCCAGAGATATCCAGGCCCACGACCTCACGCATTGCTTCCGATGCGCCCTCACCGCGATCAACGGCGGCAAGATGAACGGATTCAACTGGATGAACGGGCCGATCCCCATGGACGCCGAACGGGCCACGCTGTTCGGCCACGACCTCTCCGGCTATACGTACTTCGGCCGCAAGGGGATCCCGAACTACTGGGCCTACGCAGACCGGTTCGTCCTCGCCGACCACTTCTTCACGTCGATGTACGGGCCCACGCTTCCCGAGCACCTGTATGCGGTTGCGGCGCAAGCCAATGGGATCGTGGATAACAAGAGTACCGCAGATCACCCCGGCAGCTACTGCGACGACCCCACCGAGTACGCGACGCGCTTCCGGCCGAAGCTGTCGCCGAAAGACATCGCCGACATCGTGAACCTGGAGGAGCGGATCGACGCGAACGGCGACAACACGTACGCGCTGGGCCGGTACTGGGACCGCATCCGACTGTGCTTCGACATCCCGGTCCTGCCCGACCAGCTCCGGGCCGAGGGCATCTCTTGGAAGTACTATGCGGAGGAGAACGCCTGGATGAACGCGCTCCAGATGATCCGTCACGTGCGGTTCGGCTCGATGTGGCGCCACGTCCGGCCGCCCGCCGACTTCGCCCCCGACGTACGACGGGGCCACCTGCCTGCCGTGTCGTGGGTCATCCCGCCCGAGTCGTACAACGAGCACCCCGGCCTGGAAAAGAGTGTGTGCGCCGGCGAGAACTGGACCGTGAACCTGGTCAACAGCGTCATGAAGAGCAAGTTCTGGCGGTCCACGGTCATCGTGGTGGTGTGGGATGATTTCGGCGGGTTCTTCGACCCGATCGCCCCTCCGCACGTCGACCACATGGGCCTGGGGCCGCGGACGCCCGCGCTGATCATCTCACCGTTCACGGTGGCGGGTGACAACCCGAACGGCGGGGCCGTCGACCCCACCGTCTACGAGTTCTCGAGCGTCCTGCGATTCATCGAGCTCGTGTTCGGGCTGGATCCGATGACCGAGCGGGACGCGAACGCCGACCCGCTCTCCGGCGCCTTCGACTTCGAGCACCCGAGGTTCAAGAAGCTCGTGCTCCCCCTCCGAGATGATTGTCCCTACGGCACGACGTTCGCTCAGCTCGCCCCGAGCTGGCCGTTCGCCCGCACGATCGGCTCACCCCTGGACTGACGGGACCTGATCATCCGGGAACTGCGCCCCGGGGCAGTCGGTTCGCACCGGCTGCGGGTCGGGCTTCCTCGGCTCCTGCGAGAAGTCGAAGGCCTCCGAGAGGTTGCCGGCTTCACGGTCCCGGAGGGTGAGCTGTGACAGGCCCCAGTTGTCTTCGATGAACCGAAGGACCGAGGAGAACTCGCCGGGGGTGTGGTCCACGTAGCCCGCCTTGGCGTAGGGCGAGATGACCAACAGCGGGACCCGGATCCCGAAGCCGAACCGGTCCACCTGAGGAGGCGGGACGTGGTCGTAGAAGCCGCCGTAGTCGTCCCAGGTGATGAAGATCGCCGTGTCCTTCCACATGGGGCTGGACATGATGACGTTCAGGACCCGGGTGGTCCAGCTCTGACCCCAACAGAAGCTGTACTCGGGGTGCTCGGAGAGCTCGAAGCGCGGCGTGACCCAGGTGACGGGAGGGAGACGGTCGTCCCGGATGTCCCGGACCAACCCATCCACCGGAAACACGTGCGACTGCCACAACTGCGTGTCCTCGCGGATGTGGCGCACGGCGTCGTACGCCGACCACAGGTAGCCGTTCTGCATGTTCGTCGCCGAGTAGTAGGCCCACGGGATCCCCGCGCCGAGCAGGAGGTCGCCCTCGGTGAGGAAGTCGAAGCACGGCGGCACCTTCACCTCCTTGCCCTCTCGGTCCTCGACCGGGACGTAGGCTTCCTCCATCGAGTCGCATCCCCACGCCTTGAACAGCCCCGTGGTCCGGTGCCGCTCCCGGAGGCGCTCGAGGTCCTGGATGGGGTTGTCGTGCGCCCCACCAGACTGCGCGGCGATCGTGTACAGGTGGTTGGGAAACGACGGGCCCTGGGCCGAGGCGAAGAAGTTATCCGCAAGGACGAACCGCTTCGCCCAGCGCCAGTAGGCCGGCAGGTCTTTCGGCCCGTACTGCGTATAGGCGTATCGGTCGGCCGGCGCGCTCACCGATGCGAAGCCGTCCATCTTCCCCTCGTTCCAGGCCTGGAGCGCGCATTCGTAGCAGTGCACGATGTCGACGGGGATCCGGTCTGAGGCCTTCGTGAGCGGACGTTCGGTGCCCCGATCCATCCCCGAGGTCGCGCCATCGGCCCCGGGGAACTGGCCGAAGAGGTTATCGAACGTCCGGTTCTCCTTGATGATGAACACGACGTGTTTGATGGGCCAGCGCGTGGGGAACGAGGTCGCGTCGATGCGGTCGGGGCGAGTCCCGAGATCGGTGGGGGGCAAAGGGTTCCAGTCCGGCAGCCCGCTGGAACACGCCACCACCACGAGCAGGAAGGCCGCGGAGAGCACACCGCCGGGCCGGTGTCGCCTGCCCGGTCGCTGGTGGTCACCTCGCACCCGGGGAACCTATCTCATGACCCGGGCTGCCCGCGCTGGTCGATGGAGGACGGCCCGGGGGCCGGATAGCGGGGGAGGACGAGTGGTGCGAGAGGCGGTTGCGAGAAATCGAACTCGGCTTGCAGGTCGCCGAGGATGGGAGCCATCTCGCGCACGTCCGGACGGGGATCGGGGCGGCCGTCGGTGGCGGGGTCCAGGCGCGCACCGTTCAGGAAGTCGTCCTCGATGAACTTCAGATACGCGTCGGAAGACAGGGTCTGGTGGTCGATGAACCCCGGTCGCGCGTAAGGGCTGATGACCAAGCCCGGAACGCGAAGGCCGTAGCCCGCTCCGTCCACAACCGGTGGGACCACGTGGTCGTAGAACCCGCCCCAGTCGTCCCAGGAGAGAAAGATGGCGCTGGTGGCCCAGTCGGGCCCTTCCATCACCGCGTCCACCAGCCCGGTGACCCAGGCCTGGCCGGCGCCGATCGACGCGGGGGGATGCTCGCTCACCGCGCCGTTCGGAACGATCCACGAGACTGCCGGCAGGCTGCCGGTGTCCGCTGCCGCCATGAACTCGCGGACCGGCTGGATGTTGCCAAGCTGGCCGTCCTGGTGCACGGTCTGGAACTCGGGGAGCGGATTCCAGATTTCCGGGGTGCCCACTCCTTGACGCTCGGGGGCGCAGAACATCGCGTCGTCCTGGCAGTCCGGCTGGGTACCGGGCGCCACGTGGTAGGACCACCTCACGCCGGCCTGGTGGAGCAGGTAGGTGATGTCCGTCCATTGGTACGGCGTCGGGTCGTTCGCAGGCTCCTTCTTCGTGTACGGCTTTTCGTACAGGTCCGTCCGGCACAACTGGATCTGGTCGGGAGCCGGACACGACGCCGACCAGCCGGAGACCATGGCCAGATGAGACGGGAGACTCCAGGATTCGACCGGCTCGAACATGTGGTCCTGGAGGACGAAGTGCTGGGCGTACGCCCAGTAGTTCGGGATCTCCCGGGCGTCATGCCATCCCATGGCGTCGGGCTGCCCCTTCCGCCCTACCAACTGCGTGCACTCCGGGCTGAACGGATTCTGCGCGCAGAAGCCGTGGCGCCCCTCCACCGCGCTGGCTACGAACCCGTCCATCCGACCGCCGTCGATGTCCGCCACGGCGTCTGCGTAGCCGTGGGGGCCGCCCTCGTTGATGAGGGATGGATCGTGGAACGGCGAAACGCACCCGCGGACCTGCGGGTCGGGAACGCACACGGTCGGCTTCCCGTTGTTCGTCGGGATCCCGTCGGCGCCGGGATAGGTCCCGAAATACGAGTCGAACGACCGGTTCTCTTGCATGATCACGATCACGTGCCGGATCGTGTGGATGCCGCCGCTCGCTTCGGCCCGGCCCTGGAGATGACCCTCGGCCACGGCCGCGCAGGCCCCGGCCACCACGGCGAGGGCGACCACGAGTGCGAAACGTCGGGGGGATCCCACGAGGGCTCGTGCTGTCATTCGACCGAAGGCGAAGCGAGGTTCGGGTCTCCGCCCCACCCGGGTCGGGCATGGTTGTGCGGACGGCCGACCGCGCGGGATCCCCTAACGGGCGGGTGACCTGCTACCTCCTGTTCATCGTGGGTGTGGCCGACCTCGTTGCGCAGCTCTTGCTGTTTCCACCGGACCGGGGGCCGTCGTGGGTTGAGGCCATCGACGTATCGAGGTGACGCCGGGCGTCCACGCGATGGCGTTCGCGCCACCGCGCGCGCGGCATCCTTCTGAGGGCTGAGCCGGTCAGACGGGCTGGAGCTCGCGCCGGCCCTTGCGGACGAACTCCCGCCAGTACTCTTGGCCCTCTTCGGGCAGCGTGTAGACGGGGTCGTAGTACGGATACTCCCGGGAGAGCGCGTCGGGATCGTCGAATTCGATCCCCGTGCGATAGTTCTTCGTCCAGGAGGAGATGCCGAGGATCCGGTCGTAGTTCTTCGCCATGTGGACCCACCGCTTGCCCACGAACGGCACGTCGCACACGACGCGTGGGGTGGCGAATCCCGGCAGGTAGCCGAGCAACGCGTACTGAAGGTCCTGGGCCTCCCCCAAAGAGGTCCGCCAGTGCTCCGAATTGGGGATCATGTCGCACATGTAGAAGTAGTACGGCATCACCTTGCCGTGATCGAGCAGGGTGAAGCAGAGCTCGAGGAGCGCCTCGGGGCTCGTGTTCACCCCCCGGAGCAGGACCCCTTGGTTCCGAACGTCGCGATACCCCATGTCCAGGAGCTTGCCCACAGCCCTGGCCACGAGCGGCGTGACCTGCCGGGCCGCGTTGATGTGCGTGTGGACGGCGATGTCCACGTCGCGCTCGCGAGCTCGCCTGGCCATCACCTCGTAGCCCTTCAGCACGTCGTCTTGGAGGAAGTGCTGCGGGAGGCCCATCAGCCCCTTCGTGGCCAGTCGGATGTCGCGGATGTTCGGGATGTCGAGCAGGCCGAGGACGAACTCCTCGAGGCGCTTGACCGGGATGTTCGCCACGTCGCCGCCGGAGACCACCACATCCCGCACGGACGGGGTCCGCCGCAGGTACTCCAGCATGGCGTTCCATCGTTCCTGCTGCTTCGCCTCGAACTTGTACTTGAGGATCTGTGCCGTGTCGTTCCCCACGAGGTCCATCCGGGTGCAATGACCGCAGTACTGCGGGCACGTCGAGATCATCTCGGCCAGGACCTTCGTGGGGTACCGATGGGTGAGGCCTTCCACGGCCCACATCTCGGCCTCGTGGAGGCTATCGCGCGCCGCCATGGGGTGGGAGGTCCACTCGGGATGCCGGTCTGAATAGCTAGGCGCCATGTACCTGCGGACGGGGTCGCCCCGCAGGTCGCGTTCGTCCATCGTGTTGATCATCTGAGGCGGGATCAGCATCGACATCGTGGCCCGCTCCTGCTGGTCGCGCTCGATGTCGGCGAGCAGTTCGTCGTCGAGGTGATCGCCCACCGCTCGCTTGAACTCGGCCAGGTTCTTCACCGTGTGAGCGCGCTGCCACTGGGCGCTCTCCCATTCCTCCTTGGTGACGCCGGCATAGGCTGTGAGGCGTCGCCACTCGGGCTCGACGAACTCCCGCTTCAGGGGGTAGGGGAACGGCTGCTCGGCGGCGTGTGCCTTGCCCGACTCGTGCCTGGGCCGCCCCCCCGTGCCGTGGACGGCCTGCTCGTCGCTCACCCGACCTCCCTTCATCCTCTCGGCCGCCCAGGGGCAAACCTGAGCGGCGAACGAAACGACACCCAATCCTAACGCAGGGAGGTTCTGTCCGGCTTTGGAGGAGAATGGCCGAAGGATCTTCGGCCTGAGGCTACTTCAGAGCCGACTCGGGCGGCGGAGCGGACGAGGGCTGGGCGCCGCCGGGCTGGGGGGCCGCAGGTGTGGGGGCACCGCCGGGTTGGGGGGCCGTGGGTGTCGGGGCACCGCCGGATTGGGGGGCCGCGGGTGTCGGGGCGCCGCGCCCTCCGGCTCCACGCCCGGCGCCCGGACCACCTCGTCCACCGGGACCGCCGGCTCCTCCTCGAGGGCCCCCGCGCCCGCCCCCGCGTCCGCCGAAGCCCCGGCCGCCCCCGCCGAACTGGCCTCGGGGACGCCGATCCATCCGCGGAACCTCGGCCTCGCCCTTGGGCAGGCGGGACTTGAGCGGCGTATGCCCAGTCCGCTCGTACCGGACCCTCACGTGATCGAACTCCAGCTTCCGCTCCAATTCCCGCCATCCGGTCGCCAACAGATAGCGATGTCGGCCTGCAGCCGTCTTGCGCAGCTTGTCGGTGTTCGGGACCTTCACGAACAGGCGCTCGACCCGAACTTCCTTGTACTCGGCCATGGGGCACAGGGTAGCAGGGGCCTGCACCCGGGCCGAGGGAGCCCTTACGAGCTCAAGATGTCCTCGAGGTCGAAGCGGATCGGCTCCTGGAGCTGGGCGAAGGTGCAGGATCGGGGTTCCCGGTCGGTGCGCCATCGGACGAACTGGGTGGTGTGCCTGAATCGAGGCCCCTCCATGTGGTCGTAGCGGACCTCGATGACGCGTTCGGGTCGCAGCGGCACGAACGAGAGATCCTTTCCTGCGCTCCAGCGGCTGGTTTCGGCGCTGCGAGGGGTTCGGGCACCGGCCTCGAGCTTTGCCCAGTCCCAGGGATGCTGATCGAACGTCGTAACGAGGGGCTGAAGCTCCTGGAACAACATGCGGCGTCGTTCCATGGGAAACGCGCCGACGACGCCCACGTTGGCGAGCTCACCCTGCTCGTCGTAGAGGCCGAGGAGCAGGGACCCGATCGCCTGTTCCTCGTTCCTGTAGACCCTATAGCCCGCGACCACGCAATCAGCGGTCCGAACGTGCTTGATCTTGAACATGACCCGTTTGCCCGGCTGGTACGTCCCGTCGAGCGGCTTGGCGATCAAGCCGTCGAGCCCCGCGCCCTCGAACGTGCGGAACCATCGGTCGGCCACTTCTCTGTCGGTGGTGGCGGGCGTGACGTGGATGGGCGACGCGGCGCCGGCGATGGCCTCGACGAGCGCGCGACGCCGCTCCGCGAACGGTTCCCCCATGTAGTCGCGGTTTCCCAGGGCGAGGAGGTCGAAGGCGACGAAATGCGCGGGGGTCCGCTCGGCGAGCAGCCTGACTCGGCTGTCGGCCGGATGGATCCGTTGCTGGAGCGCCTCGAAATCAAGACGCCGACCCGACGGATCGGGGACGACGACCTCGCCGTCCGCGACGCACCGGTCTGGGAGGTTGGCCTTGATCGCGTCGGCCACCTCCGGGAAGTACCTGGTCATCGGACGCTCGTTGCGGCTGCCGATCTCGACCTCCTCCCCATCACGGAAGACGATCGAGCGGAATCCGTCCCACTTCGGCTCGAAGCTGAACGGGCCGGTCGGGATGTGCTCGATGGGCTTCGCGAGCATGGGGGCCACGGGAGGCATGACCGGCAAGTGCATGCGGCTATCTTCCCTGCCCGGGAATGGTGTCGCGACATCCCGCGGCCGGTCTCAGTTGGAGGCTCGAGGACGGCATCCGGCAAACCTTCTCACGCCCGGTCGATAAGCTGGAACGTCGAGGCCCACCAGCCGAACGACGGGGTCGAACGAGGAGGGCGGGATGGACAAGGTGCAGGAGTGGAACGAGCTCGCGGCGCAGCTCGCGGTGGACAGCATCCGCGCGTCCACCCATGCAGGGTCGGGCCACCCCACCTCGTCCATGTCGGCCGCGCACTTGCTGGCGGTCCTGTACACGGACCATCTTCGCTACGACCCGTCCGATCCGAGGAACCCGTCCAACGACCGCTTCGTCCTGTCCAAGGGCCACGCCTCGCCCCTCATGTACTCGATCCTGAAAGCCGTTGGCGCCATCACCGACGAGCAGCTCCTCTCGTTCCGAGCGTTCGGTAGCCCGCTCGAGGGGCACCCGGCTCCCCTTCCGGAGATGCCGTGGATCGACGTGGCCACCGGGTCGCTGGGCCAGGGGCTTCCCATCGGCCTGGGCATGGCCCTCGCCCTAAAGATCGACGAGAGCCCGGCTCGGGTGTGGGTCCTGATGGGCGACTCGGAAGCCGCCGAGGGATCGGTATGGGAGGCGATGGCGAACGCCTGGTTCCACGGCACCGCGAACCTGGTGGCCATCCTCGACATGAATCGGCTGGGGCAGCGCGGCCCGACCATGCTCGAGTGGCAGGGGGACGTCTATGCCGAGCGGGCTAGGGCATTCGGGTGGCACGCCATCCAGGTCGACGGCCACGACGTCTCCGCCATCGACGCGGCCTACCGGGAGGCCGGGGACGCCGGGAGGCCCGTGCTCGTGGTGGCCCGGACCGAGAAGGGCCACGGCGTCTCCTTCCTGGCCAACAAGGAGGGCTGGCACGGCAAGGCCCTATCGAATGACGAGGCGGAGAGAGCCGTCGCCGAGCTCGGCGGGCCGAGGAACATCACGATCACGCCGCCGAAGCCGGAGCTGCGGGTCCCTCAACCTCCGGAACCCTTCGCGTATGAGCCGCCGCCCGGCTACGACGACGCCGTGGCCACGCGGAAGGCGTTCGGCGAGACCCTCGCGGCGATGGCCGATAACCCCGGCCTGGTCGTCCTGGACGGCGAGGTCAGCAACTCCACTCACACCGAGGACTTCCAGAAGGTCGCACCGGACCGGTTCCTCGAGATGTACATCGCGGAGCAGTGCATGGTCGGCGCGGCCGTCGGCCTCCAGGCCCTGGGCAAGACGCCGTTCGCGGCGACCTTCGGCGCGTTCGTGACCCGCGCCTACGACTTCGTCCGGATGGCCGCGGTCAGCCGGGCGAACATCCGGCTCTCCGGGTCGCACGCCGGCGTGTCGATCGGGGAGGACGGCCCGTCGCAGATGGCCCTGGAGGATCTGGCCATGATGCGGGCCGTTCACGGTTCGACCGTGGTGTATCCGGCGGACGGCAACGCAGCGGCGAAGCTGACGTCGGCCATGGCCGATCTTCCGGGCATCTCGTACATCCGCACGACCCGGGAGGGGACGCCGAAGCTCTACGAGGTCGACGAGCCGTTCCCCATCGGAGGGAGCAAGGTCCTTCGCTCGAGCGACGGAGACCGGGCGTGCATCGTGGGAGCGGGGGTAACGGTCTACGAGGCCTTGAAGGCGGCCGACGAGCTCTCGGCCGAGGACGTCGCGGTCCGGGTGATCGACGCGTACTCGGTCAAACCGATCGACGCGGCAACGCTGGCCCGCGCCCTCCGCGAGACGGGGCTCGTCGTCGTCGTGGAGGATCATTGGATCGACGGAGGGCTCGGCGACGCCGTCCTGCAGGCGCTGGCCGGCGAGGGGGAGCTCTCCGGCCGCGTCGTCAAGCTGGCGGTGACCGAGATGCCGGGGTCGGGGAAGCCCGAGGAGCTGCGGGACTGGGCCGGCATCTCGGGGCCCAAGATCGCGAGCGCGGTCCGGCGCGGCCTGAACCGCCCTACACCTGAAGCGGCACCAGTTCGAAGCGGTCCACGTCGACCAGGCCCCGATCGGTGAGCTTCAGCTCGGGCACCACCGACAGCGCCAGGAACGACATGGCCATGAACGGCGATGGGAGGCTCACCCCCATCTCCTCTGCGGCCTTGCCGATGCCATGGACGGCGGCGGCCACCTCCTCGGCCGGGCGATCGGAGAGCAGGCCACCGATCGGACACGAGACTTCGCCCAGGATGGCACGGGCGGCCACGGCGACCTGGCCGCCGCCGGTCTCAGCCAAGCGGTTCACCGCGGCGGCCATGTCCCCGTCGTCCACGCCCACGACGACCACGTTGTGGGCGTCGTGGGCGTGCGTCGACGCCATGGCCCCGCGTTTCAGGCCGAAGCCCCGGACGAACCCGAGGCCGATCCGCCCGGTTCCCTTGTGCCGCTCGACCACGGCGATCTTCGTCAGATCGCGGGATGGGTCGGCCATCGCCTGACCGTCGACATGGGTCACGTCCTCGACCAGGGCCCGGGTGACGATCTGGCCCGGCTGTACCCCGATCACGCGGACCCGACCGGTGGCCTCGATCCGGAAGCTGCCGGCGGCCAGGTGGGGGACCCGGACGCTCCCGCGCATCCAGTCGGGCATCGGGGATCGCGGCACGTCGAGCGATCTTCCCTCCTCAGCCACCACGCGGCCTCGCTTCCACACCCG
>WNFV01000676.1_pt1 | contig 46274 bp, 38 predicted proteins | sample 5400101 | NCBI WGS metagenome assembly WNFV01 (sample SAMN13153361, study PRJNA577476) | soil metagenome | isolation source: 115 cm soil or saprolite under grassland replicate 1 | place: USA:California | collected 2016-06-15 | reverse complement strand
GCGGCGAGGATGCCGAGCGCAATGGGCAAATCGAACCGGCCGCTCTCCTTGGGGAGCTCTGCAGGAGCAAGATTGACCGTGATGCGCCGCGCCGGAAATTCGAAGCGCGAGTTCACGAGCGCGGCGCGCACCCGGTCGCGGCTCTCCTTCACTTCGGTGTCCGGCAGACCGACGATGGGGAAAGAGGGCAGGCCGTTCGCCAAATGCACCTCGACGGTGACTTCGGGCGCGTCCAGTCCCGAGAGCGCACGGCTGTGGAGCACCGCGAGCGACATCGCGAACTACTTGCGGCTCAGCCTCGACTCGAGTTCGGCGACGCGCGCTTCCAGCTCGGAGAGTTTTTCCCGGGCGCGCGCGAGCACCTTGGCCTGGATCTCGAGCTCTGCGCGCGTTGCCAGGTCGAGCTTGGCGAACGCCGCCGAAAGCAGCGCCTGCAGGTTCTTCTCTACATCCTTGGCGGGGCTCGCGGCGAGGAATTCGCTGATCCTCGCGCTCAGGTCATCGAGTATGCGGGTCTGGGGCATCGCGCTTGCGTCGTCGGTCGAGTCTAGCACGGTGTAACTAACGCCCCGCCCCGGTTCCGGCCGACCGCACAGAATCAGTGCGTGACGATTTTATTGCGCATCATCCTGGTGCCGGAAGGTTTCCGCGGTACCGCGTCTAATGGACCAACCCCTTGATAGAAAAAAATAAAAAATCTGGCACGGGCCGTGCTGAAGGGGCTTGGTCTACCCACCCAACGAAAGGTCCCAACAATGAAAAAACTTTTTCTTGCTTCTGCCGTTTCCGCGCTGTTCGCAGCCCCGGCCACGGTGCTCGCCCAAGCCAAACCCGCCCCGGTTCCGACTCTCGACAAGATTCTCGAGGCGTCGGGGATCAGCGTGAGCGGGTATATCGATGCGATGTACACGCACTCGGACAGGAATCAAGCAGCGTTCTCGACCCGAGTGTTCGACCTGGAGAACAACTCATTTGCCTTGCGTCAGTTCGGCCTGCAAGTCGCCAAACAGCCGAAAGAGGGCTTCGGAGGCCTGGTCAATATCACTGTGGGCAAGGATGCCCAAGTGATTCATTCGTTCCCTGAGTTCACTACGGCAAACAGCGGATCGATGTTCGATGTCACCCAGGCTTTCCTCCAGTACTCTAGGGGGCCGCTAACTGTGATCGCGGGCAAGTTCGTCACGTTGCAGGGGAGCGAGGTGATCTGGACTCCGACCAACGTCAACGCCTCCCACTCGATCCTGTTCGGCGCGATACCCTTTACCCATACCGGCGTGCGCGCGACCTGGGCTTTGAGCGACACGGTCAGCCTCATTGCGGGTGTCAACAACGGCTGGGATCAGCTCACCGACTCCAACAAGGCTAAGACGGCTGAGCTTGGAGTGACGCTCAACCCCATCAAACCCCTGACGATCACGGTGTCGGATTATTACGGCAAGGAGACGCAGCCGTTTGCAACTCTCGGCGCAGCGGACGGCAAGCGCAACAGCTTTAACGTCGTCGCGTCCTACACCATTATCGATCCTCTGACTATCGGCGCAGAAGTACTGAGCGTTTCGCAGGACATCCCTGGCGGTACCAACGCAAAGTACAACGGCGCTGCGTTGTATGTGACGTATATGTTCATGCCGAAGTTGCGCGGAGTCCTGCGCGCTGAGTCGTTCGACGATAAGAACGGTTTCAAATTCGCCCCGGCTGCCTTCCTGACTAGTGACACTAAGTACAAGGAAGTGACTGCAACGGTCTCGTTCCTGGCGAGCGACAGCTTCGAGGCGCGCGTCGAGGGACGCAGAGATCAGGCGACCAACACGGTGTTCACGGACTACGCCGGCGCGGCGAGCAAGACCATGACGTCCATCGCGTTGCAGGGCCTCTACAAGTTCTAGCACCACTCAGCCAGTCACTCAATAGGGAGCACATTCATGAAACTCGTAACCGCAATCATCAAGCCGTTCAAGCTTGACGAGGTGCGGGAAGCTCTGTCCGCGATCGGCGTGCAGGGTATTACCGTCACCGAAGTCAAGGGTTTCGGCAGGCAGAAAGGTCACACCGAGCTGTACCGCGGCGCGGAATACGTGGTCGATTTCCTGCCGAAAGTAAAGGTCGAGGCCGCGATCAAGGACGAAATGCTCGATCAGGCGATCGAGGCCATAGAAAAATCGGCCAACACGGGAAAGATCGGGGACGGCAAGATCTTCGTCTTCGATCTGAAGCAAGTTATCCGCATCCGCACCGGCGAGACCGGGGCGGAAGCGCTCTGAGGGAGATCACGATGAGAAAGCTTTTCGCAATTTTTGCCCTGCTCGGCGCCGTGGGCTGGTGCGCGCCTCTCATGGCGCAGGATAAACAAGCGGCTCCGGCCGCAGCGCCAGCGCCCGCTACGGCTGCTCCCGCGGCGGCTCCTGCGGCCGCCCCGAGCGCCACTCCGGTGCCGACGCCCAACAAGGGCGACGTGGCATGGATGCTCACCTCCACCGCGCTCGTGCTGATGATGAGCGTTCCGGCGCTCGCACTGTTCTACGGGGGCCTGGTGCGCTCGAAGAACATGCTCTCGACCTTGATGCAGGTGTTCGTCGGGTTTTCGCTCATCACCGTCCTCTGGTGCATCTACGGCTACAGCCTCGCGTTCACCGAAGGCAACTCCTTCTTTGGGAGCCTTACCGAGCGGCTGTTCCTGAAAGGCACCTTCGATCCGGTGAAGGGTGAGTTCGCGAATGCAGCGACGTTCAGCAAGAACACACCGCTGCCCGAGCTGGTCTATGTGGCTTTCCAGGCGACCTTCGCCGCGATCACCTGCTGCCTGATCCTGGGAGCCACCGTCGAGCGGATCAAGTTTTCCGCGGTCCTGATCTTCCTGGCGCTGTGGTTCACCTTCAGCTATACGCCGGTTGCCCACATGGTGTGGTTCTTCCCCGGCCCGGATGCGTTCACCGATCCGAAAGTCGTCGACGCGGTCACGGCAAAGGCCGGGCTCATCTGGCAGTGGGGCGCTCTCGACTTCGCCGGGGGCACGGTCGTGCACATCAACTCTGGGGTCGCCGGATTGGTGGGTGCCTATCTGGTCGGCAAGCGCATCGGGATCGGAAAAGAGGCAATGGCCCCGCACAACGTGACCATGACCATGATCGGTGCCGCGTTGCTGTGGACCGGCTGGTTCGGGTTCAACGCAGGCTCCGCGCTGGAAGCAAATGGTTCGGCTGCGCTCGCGTTCATGAACACCTACCTCGCGACGGCTTGCGCCGTGCTTTCGTGGATGTTCGGCGAGTGGCTGTTCAAGGGCAAGCCGAGCATGGTCGGCGCGGCCTCAGGCGCGGTTGCGGGCCTCGTCGCGATCACGCCCGCCGCCGGCAACGTCGGCATCCCGGGTGCGTTCGTGATCGGCACCGCCGCCGGCCTGGTGTGCCTGTGGGGCGTGAACGGTCTGAAAAAGATGCTGGGCGCAGACGATGCACTCGACGTGTTCGGCGTTCACGCAGTCGGCGGGATACTCGGTGCGCTGCTCACCGGCGTGTTCAACTCGCCGGACCTGGGTGGACCCGGCTCCGTGCAGGACTGGGTCACGATGAAGAGCGGTTATCCGGGAATCATGGCCCAACTCTGGATCCAAGCGAAAGCGGTGGGCCTGGTATTCGTCTGGACCGCCGTGGTGGCCTTCATCTCCTTCAAGATCGCGGACCTCCTCGTGGGCCTGCGCGTCACCGAAGAAGAGGAGCGCGAGGGACTGGACATCAACTCGCACGGCGAGACGGCCTATCGCATATAAGGGCAGGGCGAAGCCCGGAGACGGGCTTGTTTTCGAGCGGGCACCTTCGGGTGCCCGTTTTTCTTGCGCCGGCAGTTCATGCGAAAATACGCACCTTTCGCCGGCGCCCGGTGAGGACCTCTCGTCATGAAAATGGAATACGTCATCAGCAGCTGGGACATCCCCTCGCTTCCCATCGTGGACTCGAACGCCCGCTTTCCCGTGCGCCGCATCTTCTGCGTCGGCCGCAACTATGTGGAGCACCAGAAGGAGATGGGCGGGGACGGCCGAGAGCAGCCGTTCTTCTTCGCCAAGTCGGCCCACGATCTGGTGCCCGAGGGTGGCGCGGTGCACTATCCGCCGATGACGAGCAACTACCACTGGGAAACCGAGATGGTCGCGGTAGTCGGCACAGGCGGGTCCAGAATCCCGGCAGCGAAAGCCAACGAGCACATCTGGGGTTATGCCGTGGGCCTGGACATGACCCGGCGTGATTTGCAGCAGGTTGGAAAAGACAAAGGCAGGCCCTGGACTTTCGGCAAGGATTTCGACCAGGCCGCCCCAGTCGGGCCCATTACCCCCGCCTCAAAGAACGGACACCCGAAAAAAGGCAAGCTCTGGCTCAAGGTAAACGGTGAGCTTCGCCAAGACTCGGACATCGACCAGATGATCTGGAGCGTGCCCGAGCAGATCGCGTTTCTCACGCAGTACTACACCCTGGAAGCGGGCGATCTCATCATGACGGGCACACCTGCCGGTGTGGGCGCCGCCAAGCCGGGGGATGAGCTCCTCGCAGGAATAGAGGGCCTCGGGGAGCTGCGCGTGAAAATCCTGCCGCCCCGATGAGCGGGAGGTCCAAATGAGCATCAAGCGCCATCAGGCGGGCAAACTCTTCAGCGCCGCGGTCGAGCACGGCGGCCTCGTCTACGTGGCAGGCCAGGTTGCCGACGATCTCACCCAGGGCGCCAGGGGCCAGACCGAGCAGGTGTTGAAGAAGATCGACGCAATCCTCGCCGCCGCGGGCACCAGCAAGTCGAAGATTCTTTCCGCCAACGTATGGGTCACCGACATCCGCAACCGCGACGAGATGAACGCCGCCTGGACGGCGTGGGCCGATCCTGCCAATCTGCCGGCGCGCGCCACGGTCGAGGCGAAGCTGGCCGAGGCGCGCATGCTAGTCGAGATCATGGTGACCTGCGCCAAGTAAGCGCGGCCCGTCAGCAGTTATTTTCGCCAGAACGCCGGCGTGATGACGATGAACAGCGTAAACAGCTCCAAGCGCCCGATCAGCATGGTGATCGTGCATACCCAGGTTTGAAAATCGCTGAGCACTGCATAGGTGGTCGCCGGCCCGACCAGGTTCAGCCCCGGCCCGGTATTGCAGATGCACACGATCACCGCCGAAAAAGCGGTGATGATATCCAGGCCCGAGGCCAGAAGGAGCATGGTCATGGCGACGACTGACCCGCCCCAGATCAACATGAACGCGAGGACTGCGAAGATGATGTTGTTTTCCACCCTTTGGCCGGAAAGCTTGACGGGCAGATAGGCGCGCGGATGAATGATGGACATGAGCTCTCGCAGCGCCTGGCGAACCATCAGCTCGGCGCGAATCATCTTGATGCCGCCGCCGGTGGAACCGGAACAAGTGGCGAAGCAGCACAGGAACAGCATCCATACCGGCGCGAAGATCGGCCACTGGTTGAAATCGGTGCTGGCAAAACCGGCTGTCGTCGCGACCGAGACGACGTTGAACGCGCTGTGGCGCAGCGCCGTCCAGAAAGACGGATAGACCTGGTTGGCGAACAGGAAATAGGCGACGCCAAGCACCGATATCGTGATCAATGCGACGTATGCACGGGCCTCGGGGTCGCTCCGGTAGGGTGCCAAGCTCAGTTTGCGGAACGCGAGGAAGTGAGTTCCGAAATTGATGCCTCCGATGAGCATGAAAAAAATCGCCGCAGCCTCGATTGCCGGAGAATTGAAGTAAGCGAAGCTCGCGTCGTGGGAGGAGAATCCGCCCAGGCTCAGGGTCGAGAACGAATGGACAACGGCATCGAACCAGCCCATTCCCACAGCCTTGAAAACCAGAGCGCAGGCGAGCGTCATGACCGCGTAAACCAGCCACAGGCCCTTGGCAGTTTCAGTGATGCGTGGAGTGAGCCTGGTGTCCTTCATCGGCCCCGGGGTCTCGGTCCTCATGATCTGGCTCCCGCCGATCCCGAGGAGCGGCAGGATCGCTACGGCGAGGACGATGATCCCCATTCCGCCCAGCCACTGCAGCTCGCAGCGCCACAAGTTGATCGAAGGCGGCAGCTTGTCGAGCCCCGCCAGCACGGACGAACCGGTAGTGGTGAGTGCCGCCACGGTTTCGAAGTAGGCGTCCGTGAAATTCAGCTCGGGCATGTAAATCAAAAGGGGCAGCGTGGCGAACGCCGGCAGGACCGTCCAAACCAGCGCCACCAAGAGAAACCCGTCGCGGGTCTGCAGCTCGGCCTGGCGGGAGCGAGTGACCAGCCACAAAGTTGCTCCGCTCACAAAGGTGATCAGCACGGCCTTCTCATAGGCGTGCCGCGCCGCATCGCCGTACCCGAACGATGCGCACAGAGGCAGCAGCATGGCGAGGGCGAAGACGACGATCAAGACGCTCAGCACGTTGAGTACGGAAAACGGCCTTACCATGGCGCGCGGAATCCGGTTCAGACGAAGCCGGCGCTGACCTCGAAAAGCTTCTCCACCCTGGGCAGGAGCTTCTTGTCGGTGACGAAGACGATCACGTGGTCGTCGGCCTGCACCACGGTATCGTGATGGGCCATGATCACCTTGTCGCCGCGAACGATTGCGGCGATTGCGGCGCCCCTGGGCAGGTCGATTTCCTCGATTCTCCGGCCGACGCAGCGGCAGGAGTTGCGGTCCCCGTGCACCACGGCCTCCAGCGCTTCGGCCACGCCGCGGCGCAGGCTGTGTACCCGTGTAACGTGGCCGCGCCGCACGTGGGCGAGCAGCGTGCCGATGGTCGCCTGCGCAGGTGAAATCGCGATATCGATCTGGCCGGCCTGGAGCAGATCGACGTAGGAGCGCCGGTTGATGAGCGCGACCACGCGGCGCGCGCCCATGCGCTTGGCCAGCAGGCAGGACATGATGTTGTCCTCGTCGTCGTTGGTTACCGCGACGAACAGATCCATATCGGAGACGTTCTCGGCCTCCAGGAGTCCTTCGTCCGTGACGTCTCCCTGCAACACGAGCGCCCGATCGAGGCGGGTTGAGAGCACCTCGCAGCGTCTCTTGTCGTACTCGATGATCTTGATCGCGTAGTCGCGCTCGAGCGCCCGCGCCAGGCGCAATCCGATATTGCCGCCCCCCGCAATCATGACTCTTCTTACCGCCTGGTCCATGCGCCTCAGCTCGTGCATGACTTGACGGATGTCTTCCGTTGCGGCGAGGCAGAATACCTCGTCTCCGGCCTGCACCACCGTATCGCCCTCGGGCAGAATCGGGCTGTCACCGCGAAATATGGCGGCGATGCGCGTGTCCACGGACGGAATGTGCTTCCTGAGGTCCTTCAGGGGATGACCGACCAAGGGACCGCCTTGGAATGCACGCACTGCGACCAAGCTCACCTTGCCGTGGGCGAACTCGAGCACCTGCAGTGCTTCGGGGAACTCGACGAGCTTGACGATGTAGTCGGTAAGGATCTGCTCCGGACAGATTGCCAGATCCACGTCGAAGCAGTCCGGGCCGAGTACGCGCTCGTTGGAAAGATAGTCGGTGGCGCGCAGGCGGACGATGCGGGTCGGGACGTTGAACAACTGCTGTGCCAGCTTGCATGCGACCAAGTTGGTCTCGTCGCTTTGCGTTACCGCAATCATCATGTCGCAGTCCTCGATACCCGCCTCGACCAGCACGGAGGGGTGCGCGGCGCTGCCGAGGACCGTGCGCAAATCCAGGCGGTCCTGGAGATCGCGCAGCCTCGTGCCGTCGATATCCACAACCGTAATGTCGTTGGCTTCGGACACCAGGTTTTCGGCAACCGACGAGCCGACCTGGCCGGCGCCGAGGATCACGATTTTCAAGGCGGGAGTCCGTGCGAAAAAGCACGCATTTTATGCCGAACTTGTATCGGAGTCAGTCTTTTCGCCCGGCGAGAATGCCGAGCGCTTTCAACTTGCGGTACAAGTGCGTGCGCTCGAGACCGCTTCGTTCGGCGACGCGCGCAATAGAGCCGTTCACCTGTGCGAGATGATGCTCGAAGTAGGTCCGCTCGAAGGCCTCGCGGGCCTCGCGCAAGGGGAGATCGAGCGACAGGTCGGCCTCCGCGGCGCGGCGTGCGAACTGCGGCAGCACCCGTTCCGCGTCCGCGACACCTATCTCCTCCTCCAGGCTGGTGAGCGCCAGGTTACGCACTGCTGCGGCGAGATCCTCGAGGTTGCCTGGCCAGGAGAAATAGCGCAGGACGTTGAGGGCGCCGGTGGAAAAGTTTCGCGGCGGACAAAAGCGTGTTTCCACCAACTGGGCAAGCATCAGGGTTGCGATCTCCGGGATGTCCTCCGGATGTTCACGCAGCGCCGGGAGGGCGATGACGATACCCGCGAGCGCCTGCATCAAGGCCGCGTCGAAACCTTGCGATTCCACCAGGTGCTTCGGCTCCTCCGCTGTAAAAGACACCAGTCGCACGTTGCTCTTTTCCGCGCGGGCTGCGAGAAATGCCAGGTGCTTCTGCTGGTTCCTGGACAGCATCGCGAGTTCGCCGACGAAAAGCACCCCGCTGGAAACCTGCTGCAGCAGATCCTGAGACGCCTCGTTGAGCGCGTGCGCCGCATCGATCCAGGGCGCGTTGGGCTGTTGCAGATAGCGAGCGTAGAGCTCCGGCATCACGCCTCTTTCGCCGCGCATCAGCACCGCTGCGCCTGAGGCGGAGATTCTCGCCAAGCGTTTCTTCAACTCGGTGATGATCACCGAGCGGCCGAAATTCGCGATGCTGAGCGGCATCACCGCGCGCGCCTCGCCCGCGCGCAGTGCACGCTTCACGGTCGCGAGCAGCTTCTGCAGCGCGATCGGTTTTTCCAGGAAATCCATTGCGCCGATACGCGTCGCCTCCACCGCCGTGTCGATGGTGCCGTGACCCGACATCATGATCACCGGCATGGTGAGCTGGCCCCCGGTGGCCCATTCCTTCAGGAGCGTAATGCCGTCCGCGTCGGGCATCCAAATATCGAGCAACACGAGGTCCGGCCGTCTCTGCGCGCGCAACGAGCGCGCCACGGTGGCATTTTCCGCGAGCTGCACCGAGTGTCCCTCGTCGGAGAGGATTTCCGATAACAGCTCCCGGATTCCGACTTCGTCGTCAACGACCAGTATCTGCGCCATGGCCGATCAAGCCGCAAGCGGAAGCGAAATCCGCACCGCCGCGCCGCGACCCCCTTCTTTCCCGGTACGGTTCTCTATCCGAACGGTGCCGTGATGTTCGTCGATGATCCGTTTTACGATCGCCAGCCCCAGTCCCGTCCCTTTGGGCTTGGTGGTGACATACGGTTCGAATGCCCCGTTGATGATGGCCTCGGGGAAACCGCAACCATTGTCGCTGATCCGCAGCCACACTTGGCCGCCCGAAAGCTCGGTCGACACTTCGATTCTCGGGTCGCTACTTCCGAAAAGGGCGTCCTGGGCGTTTTGCAGCAGATTGTGGATTACCTGCCGCAGACGGTCGGGGTCACCGCGCACCAGCGGAATGCTCTTCTGGAGGTTGGCCTGAATCCGAGTTCCGGACTGCTCGTACAACGCGAGCACCTCTGCGACCACCCGGTTCAGATCCAAGCCTTCGAGTTGGGGCGGGGGCGTGGGGGCATAATCGCGGAAATCATCCACCATGTTCTTCATGGCGGTCACTTGCGCAACGATGGTCTCCGTGGCGTGGTCGAGCGCCCGCGCAGCCGCGAAGGGAAGTTTGTCACCGAGCTTCGCCTGCAGGCGCTCCGCGGCCAGCTGGATCGGCGTGAGCGGATTCTTGATCTCGTGAGCGAGCCTGCGCGCGACCTCGCCCCAGGCGGTTGCGCGCTGCGCCGCGATCAATTGCGTGATGTCGTCGAATACCACGACGTAGCCGCCCGCACCCGTTTCGGGCAGCGGCGAACCCCGCACGAGAATCACCGCCCCACGCTCGCGCATCTCAATTTGCTGCTGCCAAGCGGACTCTCCGTGTTGTTCGAACTCCGCCCGCAGCATGCGAGCAAACTCGGCGAGCGCATGCCAATTCTCGAGCTTCAGTCCAATCAGGGCCGCAACGTTCTCCTGCAGGATGCTGCCCGCCCCGCTGTTTGCAATCCGGAGGACAAGGCCATGATCAAAAACGAGTACACCCGCCGACAGATTGGCGAGAACGCTCTCCAGGTACGCCTTGGCGGTCTCGAGCTGCGCCTGATTGAGCAGCGCGGCGCTCTGTGCCTCGCCCAGCTGTTGAGTCATGCTGTTGAACGACTGCGTAAGGATGCCCAGCTCATCGCGGCTCGTGACCTGAGCGCGGCGCGAAAAATCGCCGCGCGCTACCGCCTGGGTGCTCTCGGCGAGCACGGCAAGCGGCTTCGACAGGCGCCGCGACAGCAGGAACGCGAGTGCGATCGCCGAAAGCAAAGCGAGCAATAGCGTCAAGGTCAGCGTGAGGATGTAGATTGCTTTCAGCCCCTGGCGAGACAGCGACAGCTCCTTGTATGCACGATACACGCTTTGTACCGATTCGCCTTGTTCGGCGAGCGCCTGCGGCACCCAGTGCGTGAGCTGCAGCAAGCGCGGCTCGTCGGCATGCCTTGGACTCTCCAGTGGCACGATCACTCGCAGCAAGAGCCCCTTGTCGCCAACCGGCTCGACCGCGCCATAACCGCGCACCTGCCGTGCGTCGCGCAAGGCCTGTGAACTCGGGGCGGGCGGTACGAGCTTTCCGGGTCCCCGACTCGCCCTCGCCAGCACTTGTCCTCCTTCGGACATGAGGTACGCTTCTTCGACGTAGGCCTGCTCGCGCAAACGAACCAGCACGGTGGATTGCTCGCGCCCCGGGGTCTCGGAGAGATCGAGCGCCATTACATGGGCCTTGAGAAGCAGTTCGTTCAACATAACGTCGAGCGCCGCCCGGCCGAGATTGAGTCCCCCCTCAAGCGCGCGCTCGACGCGCACGTCGAACCAAGATTCAATACTCTTCGCGAGGAACTGCAGCGACACGGTATAGACGAGGAGTCCGGGAACCACCCCCACCAGGGCAAACATGACGAGCACCCGGAAGGTCAGCAGCGAACCGAACACCTTGGCACGGCGCTGCCGCGCGAGGATCGCCAACTGATACACCACGAGCCCGAGGAGAGCCACGGCAATTGCCGCGTTCAGGCCGAGGAGCAGCGGATAATGCTCGGCGAAGAGCGGCGAGTTGGCGGTCGCCGCGGCAAGCAGGAACAGCAAAATGCCGCCGAGCGCGGCGCCGGCGATGAGCACGTAGGTCATCGGGCCTCCTGCACCGGGGCAAGCGGCGTGAAAGGAAACCGCTTCCACTCAGACGTCAGGGTCCACTCCCGGTTGGTGACGGCACTCACTCGGAACGGAGTTGGCAGCTGGGCCGGATCGAGGCGCAGGCGCACCGCCGCAACGTAGGTTCGGCCGTTGTCGACCTGATCCAGTGCCAGCACCGGCCAGCCGTGAACCCTGCCGAGTGCCTCCAGCGCCTCGACGAGCGTGGGGAAGTTCTGATACAGCGTCCCGCTCGACAGCCGGTACTGTTGCGCGAGCGGGAGATAGGAAAGCCGTAGCTCCAGCTTTTCGGAAGCGGTTTTCTCGTTGAACCAGTACCATCGCGGCCGTGTCAGCTGGAACTCCACGAGAAAGCCGAGGGATACGCCATTGTTCAGGGCCTCTAGGAGCGGCGCGGTCAGCTCGAGTTGAAAATCCGCGTTCAGGAAATAGCGCGTCTCGGCGATTTCCAACCCTGCGTTGTTCACCTGGACGGGCTGTGCGAGCGCTGATGTAACGAGGCCCAGCGCGAGCGCGGCTACGAATCGACGCAGGCTTGTGTTCATTGTTCAGCTTGGACAGTTGTCTTTTTCAGCAACGCGTAGAAGAAACCGTCGCTATCGGCACTCGGCAGGATCTGGCACTCGAAAGGGCGTGGGGCGCCTTCGTTACCGTCGCCGAGCCCTGGGAGCGGAAGAATTTCAGCTTCCGGGTGCTGCGCAAGAAAATTTTCCACCTGAGCGCCGTTCTCTTCGGGAAACACCGAGCAAGTGGCGTACAACAATTTACCATCGGGCCCGAGTACCCGCCATAAGGCTTCCAGCAGTTCCGCCTGCGTGTGGCCGAACTCGGATGCATCGGTCTTCCGACGCAACCATTTGATGTCGGGATGGCGCCGCACCACGCCCGATGCCGAACAAGGCGCATCCAGAAGAATGCGGTCGAAAGGCCTTCCCCCCCAGAAACCCTCCGGCTTGCGGCAATCGCCGATCACGACTTTCGCCGAGAGCTTCAGTCTGGCGAGATTTTCGGCGATACGCCGCGCCCGCACGCCGTCCGCGTCCACTGCGAGAAGCTCGCACTCGGCAAGCTCAAGCAGGTGTCCGGTCTTGCCACCTGGCGCCGCGCAGGCATCCAGCACCCGCATCCCGTCGCGAACATCCAGAAGGGGCGCTGCTCGCTGAGCGCCGGCATCCTGCACCGAGACCTCGCCTGCTGCAAATCCCGGGAGCCGCTCGACCCGGCAAGGCTTTTCGAGGAGCACCGCATCTTGGCCCAGCGCCCGTGCGGGAATTCCGGCGCGGTCCAGTTTCTCCAGATATGCCTTCGCAGAGAGTCGTCGCCGGTTTACCCGCAAAACCATGGGCGGATGCCGGTTCGATTCCAAAAGGACGGACTCCCACTGGCGCGGGTAGGCCAGGCGCAACGCGTCGATCCACCATTGTGGATGGCGGTAACGGCCAGACTCGGTGGCCTCGATCTCCAAAAGCAGCTCGGGCATGCGGCGCTGAAAGTTGCGCATCACCGCGTTGACCAGCCCTTTCGCGCGCGAGTGCCCGAGCAAAGCAGCCGCCTCCACCGCCTGATGCACGACCGCGTGCGCGGACCGCGGCCGCGCAACGAGTTCCGCGAGCGCGGCGAGCAGCAACCCACGCACCGGGGAATCCGTGAGAGGTTTCTGCAGCAGTCGCTCTAGGGCCACGTCGACCACCCCGTAGCCCCGCAGCGCGTTATAGCAAAGATCCTGTGCCGCGGCGGCAAGTGTTTGCGCCGACGCACGGCGTTTCAGGTCGGCGAGCGCGGCGTTCAGGCTCTCGCCCCCGGAGACGCGCCCGATGGCTTCAGCGGCGGCAACAAAGGCCCGTGCGAGGGAAGGGCCGGCGGAAACGGTGGACACGGCTGCGCTGCGCAAGGTCACGGGCGTTACCTGCATTATAGGCGCAGGGCGTTCGACCGCCCCTCCTACCAGGCTTGGAAGCGCTCGCCGGCCGAAAGCGGAAAACCTCTGAGAAATTCGGCGGCAGGCAGTCGCTTTCCCCCCGAGCGCTGCAACTCGGTTACAACCAGAGCGCCTTCCCCGCAGGCGACGCACAAGTCGCGCGGACCTACGTGAAGGATCTCACCCGGATTCCCCAGTCCCGCTGTGACAGCGCAACGCCAAATCTTGAGCTCCACCCCGCGCACGCGTGCATCCGCGCCCGGCGACGGATCGAGCGCGCGAACCCGGCGATTCACCGTCACCGCACCCTCACGCCAGTCCACGCGCGCCTCGCGCCTGTCGAGCTTGGCCGCGTACGTCACCCCCTCGGCTGGTTGGGGTGTCGCCTTGGCCCCACCGGCTTCCAGCGCATCCAGAGCTTGCACTATGAGTTTCGCGCCAAGCTCCGCGAGCCGATCGTGCAGCGTGCCCGTGGTATCGTCTTCCAGGATCGGAAGTTTTTCCTGCATGAGCACGGGGCCTGTGTCGAGCCCGGTGTCCATCTGCATGATCGATACACCGGTGTCCCGATCACCGGCGAGCAGTGCCCGCTGAATGGGCGCTGCGCCGCGCCACCGCGGCAACAGGGACGCGTGAATATTGACTGCCCCGTACCGGGGAAGCTCGAGCACCGGCTGCGGCAGAATCAAGCCATAAGCGGCAACCGCGATGACGTCGGCACGAAAGCGTTCAAGCTCCGCTTGCGCGCGTGCATCCCGCAGACTCGCGGGCTGGACTACCTGAATGCCTCGCGCTGCCGCCAGCTTCTTCACCGGTGATGGCGCCAGCGCAAGACCGCGCCCGGTAGGTCGATCCGGCTGAGTCATCACACCGGCCACGCTATGGCGGGACTTGAGAAGCGCCTCAAGGCACCGTGCCGCAAACTCGGGCGTGCCGGCGAAGAGGACATTCACGGTGGCGGCACCCGCTCGGGTGCCTCAGGCCGTCTTGCGGAATTGTTTTTGAAGTTTCGCCTTGATGCGCTGCTGCTTGAGGCGCGACAGATAGTCGACGAAGATCCTGCCCTCGAGGTGATCCATTTCGTGCTGGATGCAGACCGCGAGGACTTTCTCTGCGACGAAGGTGAAGGACTTTCCGTCCAGGCCGAGCGCGCGCACGGTCACGCTCTCGGCGCGCTCAACCGGCTCGTAGATTCCTGGAACCGACAGGCAGCCCTCCTCGCAATACTGGACGCCTTCGCGGCTGACGATCTCCGGGTTGATCAAAACCAGGAGCTCATTTCGGCTCTCGGAGGCGTCAATGACGATCACCCGTTTGTGCACGTCGACCTGCGTCGCCGCGAGCCCCACCCCCGGCGCTGCGTACATAGTTTCGGCCATGTTCCGGACCAGGGCGCGAACCGATTCGTCAACTTCCAGTACAGGCTCGGCCCTTTTATGGAGCCTCGGATCGGGGTAGCGGAGAATATCTAGCAACGCCATAAATACTTGCAAATTGAAAGAATTAGATGCAGAATTTAATGCAGACTGTAAAAAGCAAGCCGCAAAAGCTAATATAGGGACTGCGGCGGCTAAAACCAGACGAGGCGGTCATGCAAAAGTCTATCACAGCTCTCCTGGCGCTCGCCCTGGCGGGCGCAGGCTTGTTGGCGCTTGCACAGGGCGATCTACAGGTAAAAGAAACCGCCCCGGACCGCTACGTCGTACAAAGGGGCGATACGCTTTGGAGCATCGCCACCAAATTCCTCAACGATCAGTGGCGCTGGCCGGAAATCTGGCGCATGAACCAGGAGCAGATCAGAAATCCGCACAACATCTCCCCGGGCGATGTTCTCGTGCTCGACCGGAGCGTGTCGCCGCCGCAATTGCGTATTGCGGACTCCGGCGCCGGCCCCGCGCTTGGGGGCGCAGAAGGAGTGAAGCTCCTGCCGCGTATCTACACTCAGCCCTTGGTGTCAGAGGCGATACCCGCCATTTCGCCCAAGGCGATCGAGCCGTTTCTGACGCAGCCATTGATCATCGAGGAAGGCGGCCTCGACAAGGCCCCGCGAATTATTGCTACGGAGGAGAATCGGGTCAACTTGGGCACGGGCAATGTGGCCTATGTCAGCGGTTTTGGTGACGCCGACGCGCCTGCTTGGCACGTCTATCGCGCCGGGCGACCGCTCGTCGACCCTGACAGCCGGAGGACCCTGGGTATCGAAGCTGTGTTCCTGGGTACGGCCCGTGTGACGCGAAGCGGCGAACCCGCCACGGTACAAATCGTGAATTCCAAGAAGGAGATTTCTGCGGGAGATCGACTCATTCCAGCGCCCCCGCCGACCATTCCCCAGTACGTGCCTCATGCGCCGAGTTCCGCGGTAAGCGGTCGAATCATAGGACTCTACGATGCTCTCGCTACCAGCATGGGCGGGCGCGACTCGATCATCTCCATCAATAGAGGCAGGCGCGACGGCTTGGAGGTCGGACACGTGCTTGCTGTCTACCGCAACATCGTGGTCTACGATCAGAAAGATTATCTGAAATCGCGTGACCGCTCCCCGGCCATTCAGCTGCCCCCGGAGCGCTACGGCCTGGTCTTCATCTTCCGTACCTTCAATTCGGTCGCTTACGCGCTGGTAATGGAAAGTTCACGGCCGGTGCAGGGCGGAGATATCGTGCAGAACCCCTAATCAAGATCCTGTCCGGGCGAGGCTTCACGAATGAACGATTCAGGCGACCTGGCCGCCTGGATCGAACTCAGCCTGGTTCCGGGGCTCGGTGGCCAGAGATTCCGATCCCTGCTCTCCACCTTCGGCCTTCCCACCAACGTATTGAATGCGACGCGATCGCAACTCTGTCGCGTCGTGCCCGAAGCGCTTGCAGCGGGCATCCTCGAGCGAAACAGCGGCTCCGAAGTCGAAAAAGCGCTCCAATGGGCTGCCCAGCCCGGGCACAAGGTGCTGACCCTTGCCGACACCGAATACCCCAAGCAACTTCTGGAAATCGCCGATCCGCCGGCTTTGCTCTATGTTGCCGGCAACGCGAAACTCCTTTCATCCCCGGCGCTGGCCGTGGTCGGCAGCCGAAACGCGACGCCGCAGGGACTGAAAACTGCGCAGAGCTTCGCGCGAGCCTTCAGCGAGGTTGGCTTGGTCATCGTGAGCGGTCTCGCTATCGGTGTGGACAGCGCTGCACACCGCGGCGGACTGGCGGGACGAGGGTCCACCGTCGCAGTGCTGGGCACGGGCATCGACATCGTGTATCCGCGTCGCAACGAGCCGCTTGCGCAAGAAATCCTGTTGCGGGGCGCGCTTGTATCAGAATTCGAACTCGGCACACCCCCCAACGCGGGAAATTTTCCTCGGCGCAACCGCCTCATCTCGGGTCTTGCCCGCGGTTGTCTCGTCGTCGAGGCCGCCCTCGATTCCGGCTCGCTCATCACCGCACGCCTCGCCGCAGAGCAGGGCCGCGAAGTGTTTGCCATCCCGGGCTCGATCCACTCGCCGCTCTCAAGGGGCTGTCACGCGCTGATCAAGCAGGGCGCGAAGCTAGTCGAGAGCGCGCAGGACGTTCTCGAGGAGCTCGGCGCCCCAGGGGCGCCCGAAACGAGATCGCCGGAACCCAGCGAAAGTCACGACTTGCTCGACAAAATGGGCTTCGATCCCTGCGATATTGACGGCCTGATCGCGCGCAGCGGCTTGACGGCCGAAATCGTATCGTCCATTCTCCTGCAGTTAGAGCTGGAAGGAAAAGTAGCCGGCCTCCCCGGAGGTCTATACCAACGTGTCCGCTGAGGATTCATAGCGAATGTTCGACGTACTCGTATACCTTTTCGAGAATTACTACCAGATCGAAACCTACCCCGATCAGGATACGCTTGAGCGCAAGCTGCATGCGGCCGGCTTCGAGAACGACGACATCCAGGACGCGCTGGATTGGCTGAACACCCTCACGGACCTTCCCAAGGAGGCTCTTCCGGAGTCTCTCGACACCCGACAATCCTTCCGCGGGTATTCTGCAGACGAAGCGACCAAATTGTCGTTGGAAAGCCGAGGCTTCATCGCTTTCCTTGAGGGCGCAAAAATCCTCACCCCGTTGCTGCGCGAACTTATCATCGAGCGCGGGATGGCCTTGCCCAACGACGTTGTGGGTTTGGACAAGCTCAAGGTGATCGTCCTGATGGTACTTTGGACGCGCCGAGGCAATGTAGACGCCCTGATTCTGGACGAGTTGATATCCGACGGCGAAAAACGCCAGACGCACTAGTTCCGAGCCGAGCTCGCGAGACGGACTCGGCCTTCGCGCGCGGCGGTTTCTTGCTTCACGTTCAGATTACACTTATCATTCTGCGCTTCGCGTAGAGGCGACCTTGAATCGTGTCGCCTGCCTTTTTGCAATCTCTTGTTCCCTGTGGCCAAGAAACTCATCATCGCCGAAAAGCCCTCCGTCGCGAACGACATCGCCCGCACCTTGGGCGGGTTCACACGCCACGGCGATTACTGCGAAAGCCGGGAGCACGTGCTTTCATCGGCGATCGGCCATCTGCTGGAGCTCGTTCCGCCTGAAGGCGTCGAGGTCAAGCGAGGCAAATGGTCTTTTGCCAACCTGCCGGTCATTCCGCCGCACTTCGATCTCAAGCCGATCGAGCGCACGGAGGAACGCCTCAAAGTCCTGGTGAAACTGCTCCGGCGCAAGGACGTGACGGGCGTCATAAACGCGTGCGACGCAGGTCGTGAGGGCGAATTGATTTTTCGTTACATCGTTCAGCACGCCGGCAACAAGAAACCCATCGAGCGCCTGTGGCTGCAATCGATGACGCCAGGTGCCATCCGGGAAGGTTTCGAGAAGCTGCGCAAGGACCGTGAGTTGCGTCCGCTCGCCGACGCCGCTTTGTGCCGTTCCGAATCGGATTGGCTTGTCGGCATAAACGGTACGCGTGCCATGACAGCCTTCAACTCGAAAGAAGGCGGTTTCTACAAGACCACGGTCGGCCGCGTGCAGACGCCGACCCTTGCAATCCTCGTCGAGCGGGAGGAACGCATACGCACATTCAAGCCGCGCGACTATTGGGAGATCCACGCCACGTTTGCCGCGGCGGCCGGTGAGTACGCCGGTCGCTGGTTCGACGAGAACTTCCAAAAGGAAAAAGGGGATGCCGAGGCAAGACCCGAGAGATTGTGGCAGGAGAAACGCGCCGCCGCCATCGGCGCGAAATGCCTGGGAAAGCCGGGCGTTGCCACCGAGGAGGCGAAGCCCGCCTCGCAGCTTTCGCCGCTTCTCTATGACTTGACGAGCCTGCAGCGCGAAGCGAACGGCCGTTTCGGCTTCTCAGCCAAAACCACGCTCGCGCTTGCCCAAGCGCTCTACGAAAGACACAAGGCCCTCACCTACCCGAGGACCGATTCGCGCGCGTTGCCCGAGGACTATCTCGGCACGGTGAAGAAGACGCTTGACGCGTTCGTGACGCAGAAATCAGGCTATACGCGCCACGCGGCTCAGATACTCAAGAAAGGATGGGTCAAGCCGAACAAACGCATATTCGACAACAAGAAGATTTCCGACCACTTCGCGATCATCCCCACGATCCAGAGGCCGGGGCATCTCTCCGAGGCGGAAGGGAAGCTTTACGATCTGGTGGTGAAGCGCTTTCTCGCGGTGTTCTTCCCGGCAGCGGAGTATCTCGTCACCACGCGAATCACCCGAGTCGAGGGCGAAGCGTTCAAGACCGAGGGCCGGGTCATGACCGAAGCCGGCTGGCTCCAGGTCTACGGCAAGGAAGCTGAAACGGGCGAATCACCGAGCCTCGTCGCAATCGAGAACGAAGAAAAAGTGCGTACGCGCGAGGTGGATGTTCGCGCCATTCGGACGAAGCCGCCGGCCCGCTTCACGGAAGCCACGCTGCTCTCGGCGATGGAAGGCGCCGGCAAACTGGTCGAGGACGAGGAACTGCGCGAAGCCATGAGCGAGAAGGGATTGGGGACTCCGGCAACCCGTGCGCAGATCATCGAGGGTCTGATATACGAGGACTATGTGCACCGCATCGGTCGCGAGCTCCAGCCGACGCCGAAGGCGTCCTCGCTCCTTTTCGCATTGCGCCAGTTTGGGGTGAACGAACTGTGCTCTCCGGAGCTCACCGGGAACTGGGAATTCAAGCTCAAACAGATGGAGCACGGGGATCTTCCGCGCAGCGCGTTCATGGACCACATCGTCGATCTCACCCGTGAAATGGTTTCGCGCATCAAGCACGGCGACATCCCCGATACCGTGTTCCTCACCCTGAAGACTCCGTGTCCCAAGTGTGGCGGCAAGGTGCAGGAGACCTATCGCAAGTTCAAGTGCCAGAAGTGCGATTTTGCGATCTGGAAAGTTGTATCGAGCCGGGAGTTCGCCCCCGAGGAAATCGAGACGCTGATCGCCAAGCGTTCGGTAGGGCCCTTGACGGGTTTCCGGAGCCGAGTCGGCAAGCCGTTTGCCGCGTTGGTACGGCTGACGCCCGAGTTTCGCGCCGAGTTTGATTTTGGGCGGCAGGCGGATGCCGGCGGCACCGCGGCGAAGGTGGATTTTTCAACGCTGACCCCGCTCGGCCTCTGCCCAAAATGCGGCGGGCGAGTGTTCGAGCAGCCGATGGCCTATGTCTGCGAGAACAGCGTCAACCCCGAGCGGCGCTGCGACTTTCGCTCCGGACGCGTCATCTTGCAGCGACCCGTCGAGCCCGACGAGATACGGAAGTTACTCGCCACGGGAAGGACCGATCTTTTGCACCGATTCATTTCCCGCAAAGGCAGACCGTTTTCGGCGTTCCTGGTGCGCGGCGCAGATGGCAAGGTGGGGTTCGAGTTCGCGCCTCGCGCGGCGAGAGCTGGCGCGCGCCCGCCTGCAACGGCCGCGGCACCCGAAATAACCCCAACGAAGTCGAAAGCCCAGAGCAAGACGCGCGCGAAGCGACCTGCCAATCGCGGGCGGGTGGTTCGAAACAAGAAAGCCGCTTAGATGCCGGCGCCCGCCATCGCGGGCGACCTTCAGACGTCGAGCCGCGCGACCAGTGCGTTCTGCTCGATGAACACCCGCCGGGGCTCGACATCGTCGCCCATCAGCTTGGTGAAGATCTCATCCGCGGCGATTCCGTCTTCGATCTGCACTTTGAGCAGCCGCCGAGACTGCGGATCCATCGTAGTCTCCCAAAGTTGTTCCGGATTCATTTCTCCGAGGCCCTTGTAGCGCTGGATCGCTGCACTGCGCTCGACTTCTCCTAACAGCCACTTCATGGCTTGCGGAAAATCGGCAACTCCCTCTTCCTTGTCCTCGCGCTTGATCAGCGCGCCAGGCCCGATGAGGCCCTGCAGCAGTTGCGCAATCCGGTTGAGGTGCTGGTGGTCTCCCGACGACAGAAAGTCATCGTCGAGCACGCTCGTTCGGACATTTCCGTGGTGGGTCCGTTCGATCACCAGCTGGTGGCGCTCGTTCTTACCGTCATAGCGCGCGCTTACATTGACCCCATTCCCTTTGGCAGCCATAGCCTCCTTGAGCCGGAGCGCGCTCGCCCCCGCAGACTGCGCGCTGGAAAGATCGACTTTAACGCCACGCATGAGCGCCCCCAGGGCTTCGACATCGATGATCTTCGAGGCTCGCACCACCACCGCCTCGGCAAATAGATAGGCCTTCGCGAGCTGCTCGAGCGTCTTGCCCTCGATCACCTGCCCTCCCTTTCTGGGCGCGAGGGACGCTCCCACCAAAGCCTGTGCGAGCATGAACTGCGCACGCTCGTGGTCGTCTTTGAAATAGCGTTCCTGCTTGCCAAGCTTTACCTTATAGAGAGGGGGCTGCGCGATGTAGACGTGTCCGTGCTCAACGAGCTCCGGCATCTGTCGATAGAAAAACGTAAGCAGCAGCGTACGGATATGCGCACCGTCTACATCGGCGTCCGTCATGATGATGATGCGGTGGTAGCGCAGTTTCGAGATATCGTACTCGTCCTTGCCTATCCCGGTGCCCAAAGTCTGGATCAAGGTCACAATCTCCTGGGAGGAGATCAGTTTGTCGAACCGCGCTTTTTCGACGTTCAGGATCTTGCCTTTCAGCGGCAAGATCGCCTGGAACTTGCGGTCGCGGCCCTGTTTGGCTGAACCGCCGGCTGAGTCGCCCTCGACGATGTAGAGCTCGCAAAGCGCCGGATCCTTCTCTTGGCAGTCGGCGAGCTTCGCGGACAGCCCGAACGAGTCGAGCACGCCTTTGCGGCGCGTCATCTCCCGCGCCTTGCGCGCTGCTTCGCGCGCACGTGCCGCATCCACGATCTTGCCGCAGATGATGCGGGCATCGTTGGGCCGCTCAAGGAGAAAATTCTTCAGTTTTTCGCCCACGAGCTCCTGGACCACCGTCCCTACTTCGGAGGAAACGAGCTTGTCCTTCGTTTGTGAAGAGAATTTCGGCTCGGGCACTTTCACCGAAAGCACACACGACAGGCCTTCGCGCATGTCGTCTCCGGTGGTCTCGACCTTGGCCTTTTTGGCGACTTCGTTCGCTTCGATGTATTGATTCAGGCTCCGCGTCATGGCAGCTCGCAGGCCCGTCAGATGAGTGCCGCCGTCACGCTGTGGAATATTGTTGGTGAAGCAGAGCACCTGTTCCTGGTAGGAGTCATTCCACTGCATCGCCACCTCGACCGTGATGCCTTCCTTCTGCGCGATCGCATGAAAAGGCGTGCTGTGCAAAACATTCTTGCTCCGATTGATGTATTCGACAAATCCCTTCACCCCCCCGGTGTGCGCGAAGTTCTCCTCTTTTCCAAAGCGTTGGTCGACCAGCTGGATCTTGACCCCGTTGTTGAGAAACGAAAGCTCGCGCAGCCGTCGCGCCAAAATGTCGAAGTGGTACTCGACCACCCCAAAGGTTTCCGCACTGGCCAGAAAATGCACCTCGGTGCCGCGTCTCTCGGTCTTGCCGGTTACCTTGAGCGGCGCAACAGGCACGCCGCGCCGGAATTCCATAAAGTGGCTTTTCCCGTCGCGTCGAATGCTAAGGCGCAGCCAATCGGAGAGCGCATTGACCACAGACACGCCCACGCCGTGCAGGCCGCCGGCGATTTTATAAGAATTGTTGTCGAACTTCCCGCCCGCGTGAAGCTCGGTCATCACAATCTCCGCGGCCGAGCGCTTCTGTTCGTCGTCCTTGTGGAGCTCGGTGGGAATGCCCCGCCCGTTATCAATGACGCTGATCGAGTTGTCCGTATGAATCGTAACCGTGATCTCGTTGCAGAAACCGGCTAGCGCCTCGTCAATGGCGTTATCCACGACCTCGAACACCATGTGGTGTAAACCGGTCCCATCGGAGGTGTCACCGATGTACATGCCCGGACGCTTGCGGACCGCGTCGAGACCCTTCAGTACCTTGATGCTATCGGAATCGTATTGGTCGCGCGCGTGATCGTTCTTTTCTGCTTCAGACATTTATTTTCTCTTTGGTCAGATCCGCATCGGCATCACGACGTATTTGAAATCGTTGCGCCCAGGCAGGGTGAACAGCGCGCTCGAATTGGCATCGCCCAATCCGCACTCGACCTCGGCAACGTCGAGATTGTTGAGCACGTCCACGAGATAGCCCACATTGAACCCAATATCGAGGGTCTCCCCTTTGTACGGCACATCAAGCTCTTCCTGCGCTTCTTCCTGCTCGGTATTGCTGCAACTGATCTTGAGACTTCCTTCACCCAGAACCCAGCGCACTCCGCGAAACTTGTCGCTGGTGAGAATCGCCGCCCGCTGCAACGCTTGCAATAGAGCAATTCGCTCGAGCTTCAGCTTCTTCGGATGGTTCTGCGGGATCACCCGGCTATAGTCTGGAAATTTCCCGTCTACCAACTTCGACACGAGCACGACGTTGCCAAACCTGAACTTTGCCTGGGCCGAGGATAATTCGATCGCGACAGAATCGTCGCTGTCCTCAAGCAGCTTCGAAAGCTCGATAATCGTCTTGCGGGGAAGGATCACTTCCTGCTTGGAGAGATTCTTTCCCCCGACTTCTCGGCTTGCGTAGGCCAACCGGTGCCCGTCGGTCGCCACCAGCTTCAACTGCCCTTCCTCGACGACCATGAGCAGGCCATTGAGGTAGTAGCGGATATCCTGTTGAGCCATAGCGTACTGAACCAGCCCCAAAAGCGATTTCAGCAACTTTTGAGGGACCGAGAAGCTCGTCGCCAAGGCTTCGACCAGCACCAATCGCGGAAAATCATCTGCCGAGAGCGTTTGCAAGTTGAAACGGCTTTTCCCTGACCTCAGCTGAAGTCTTTTGTCCTGTAACGCAAGTGTGACCTCCGACCCCTCCGGGAGAGCGCGCAGAATATCGACGAGCTTTCGCGCCCCTACGGTGATTTTCTTGGCCTCGCCAGCTCCTTCGACGGTCATGCTTGTCGTAATCTCAATTTCGATGTCGGTAGCGACAAACTCGATGTGCGTATCTGTCCTGGAGAGCAACACGTTGGACAAGATCGGCAGCGTATGACGTCGTTCGATGATTCCGGTGACCGCCTGCAAAGGCTGGAGCAGCGCTTCGCGTTGGGTCTTCAACAGATTCATTTTATTTCCTTGATGATAATGATGATCACGATCTTCTAGGTGGATAACCCTGCTCGAGCCAGTGAACGTGGAACGCTTCGACGGTCGTAACCTGTTAGTAAAGCGCAGGATAGGATGTAGGACAAGCATGAACAAGAACTCACTATTTTTCGACGGCGACACTTGCTCACAATTCGTCCCATAGTTATGCGCAGCTTGCTCACCCTTTGAGTACCTGCTCAAGTACGTGGTAATCGCGGTTGATGTCGTGGTTCTTCTCTCGCAGCGTTGCGATGGTGCGACACGCGTGGAGGACGGTCGTGTGGTCGCGGTTGCCGAACGCATCGCCGATGTCAGGCAAACTCATCTGGGTGAGGTCCTTTGCGAGCGCCATTGCGAGCTGGCGGGGCCGGGCAACGTTGCGATTGCGCTTTTTCGAGTGCATGTCGGATACCTTGATCTTGTAGTACTCGGCGACGGTCTTCTGGATGTTGTCAACGGTGATTTGCCGGTTTTGTGCCGTCAGGAGGTCCTTGAGTGCCTCCTTGGCCGTGTCAAGCGTGATGTCTCGGCCGTTGAAGCGCGAATAAGCGATGACGCTCTTCAGCGCGCCTTCCAGTTCGCGTACGTTCGAGCGGATGTGCTTGGCGATAAAAAAGGCGACTTCCTCCGACAGCTTGAGCGACACCGCTTCGGCTTTTTTCAGGATGATCGCGACCCGCATTTCCTGCTCGGGGGGTTCGATTGCCACAGTCAGGCCCCACGAGAAGCGCGATTTGAGGCGTTCGTCGATTCCTGCGAGATCTTTCGGATAGGTGTCGCAGGTGATGATGAGCTGCTTATGGGCTTCGATCAAAGCATTGAAGGCGTAAAAAAATTCCTCCTGCGTGCGGTCCTTCCCGGTGAAGAACTGGATGTCATCGATCAGAAGAAGATCGAGTGAGTGATAGTAGCGTTTGAACTCATCGAAGGACTTCTGTTGATAGGCCCTGATAACATCGGAGATGTACTGCGCGGCGTGGAGGTAGCGCACCCGCGCACTCGGATGCTGCGTGAGAACGAGGTTGCCGACCGCGTGAATCAGGTGAGTCTTTCCCAGGCCGACGCCACCGTAGATGAACAGCGGGTTGTACGATGTGCCGGGGTGTTCGGCCACCTGCAGTGCGGCAGCGCGCGCGAGTTGATTGGCTTTTCCGGCGACAAAGCCGTCGAAGCTGAATTCTGGAATGAGGCTCGAGCGCTCCGCGTGCGGCGATCGAGGCGTGGGAGTGCGCGCGGCACGAATCGCGGGCGCGGAAGTCCTAAGAGGCTCCGGTGCGCCCGCCGCTTCGAGGGTGAGCGCTACGCGGATTGGGGACGAGAAGAATTCTGCCCCCATCGCTTCGATGCGAGGCACGAACCGCTCCTTCACCCACTGCAGCACAAAGCGGTTGGGAGCGAGTAAGCGTAGCTCCCCGGATGGTGCCGCCGAGGTGTCTAGTTTGAGCGGCCGGATCCAGGTATTAAACTGCTGAGCGGGAAGCTCTTTTTCGAAACGACTCAGGCACGAGGCCCAGAAACCCTGCATGGACACTTATATGGCTCGGTTCGGGGAAAAGAGCGCAGTGATTTTACCTGTTTCCGGAAGAGTTATCCACAGCCGGAGAGGACTTGATTCTGTCCTGGTTGGGACAGCGCTGGAGAGCTTAATTCGTTGACAATTCTGGCTAAAATATCGTCTAATCAAAGGTTATTGTCCGCCTCAGGGATCCTCGCTAATGAAACGTACTTTTCACCCCTCGGTCATTCGCAGGAAGCGTACTCACGGGTTTCTCGTTCGTATGCGCACGCGCGGGGGCCGGGCCGTGCTTCGGGCACGCCGCGCTAAGGGGCGTGCCCGTTTGAGCGTTTGAGCGCTCGCAGACGCTACGCTCGAAGGCAGCGGCTCGGAACGGCCGATATTGCATCGCTGCTTTCAGGCGGGCGAGCACTCAAGCGTCCCGGGTTCAGCGTGCTATTCAGAGCAAACCTGCTCGGTGTTCCCAGGCTAGGTCTCATCGTTCCCAAGCGCGTCTTCCCGCGCGCAGTCGACCGCAACCGGATGAAGCGCTTGTTGCGGGAGTTGTTTCGAGCCCAACAAGCGCGGCTTGGAAGCCGCGATATTCTGATTCGCTTGACCGCAGGTACGGTTGCATTGGCGGAAGTCGAGCGATGCCTGGTGGGACCGTCGTGAGCAGACTGTTATCGTTCTTGATCCGAAGTTATCGTTACGGTTTGAGCCCACTGCTGGGCATGCATTGCCGTTTCCATCCCACCTGCTCCGAATACGCGCTCGAAGCTCTCGAACGCCACGGCACAGTGCGGGGCATGCGGCTTGCCCTTGCGCGCCTTGGACGCTGTCATCCTTGGCACCCGGGCGGCCATGACCCGGTTCCGTAGTTGTCTGCTCGCTTCATGGACACTCAGCGTCTGATCCTCTTCTTCGTGTTCTCGTTCTCGCTGCTGCTCCTTTGGGAAGCGTGGCAGAAAGAACACCGACCGCCGGCACCTGCGGCGCCCACTTCCCCCGTATCGGCTCCCGCGCCGGGCGCTCCCGCGGCGGCCACGGCGGCCCGTGGTGCAGACGTCGTTCCGGCGCTCAACGCTGCTTCTCAAAGCGGGCAGCGCGTGCGCGTGCGCACCGACACCATGGTCGCGGAGATCGACACACAGGGTGGTGATCTCGTCTACCTGGAACTGCTGCAACACAAAGATACCCTCGATGGAAGCAAGAACCTGGTTCTGTTTGGACCCGAGCATCGCTACAGCGCGCAAAGTGGCTTGACGGGCGGCCTGCCTTTCCACAGGACGCTCTTCACGACTGCGGAATTGGAACCCACTCTCGCTCCGGGAAAGGACAATCTGGAGGTTCGGCTCGAGGCGAGCGCGCCAGATGGAGTGAAGGTGACAAAAATTCTCACCTTCCATCGTGCTAGTTACCAGATCGATATCACCGAGGAGATCAAAAACGGCACTGCGTCGCCCATCTCGACCTTTGCCTATTTCCAGCTCACGCGCGACGGCAAAGCCCCTCCCGGCGATCCCCGCATGGCGCAGACATATACGGGTGCCGCGCTGTACACCGAGCAGGACAAGTACCAGGAATTGCCGTTTGGCAAATTTGGCCCCATCGACAAGGAAACACTTGCGTCGAAACCCTCGAACAATGGCTGGATCGCGATGGTGCAGCATTATTTTGTCGCCGCCTTCCTGCCGCCGGACAAGGTGCAACGCGACTTTTACACGAAGCGGCTCGCGGAGGACTTTTACTCCGTGGGCGTGAAGGTGCCGCTGGGGCCGATCGCGCCGGGCGCCACCGCGCGGGTCACAGTACCGCTTTACGCCGGTCCGCAGGACCAGGATCACCTTAAGGCTGTCGCCCCGGGCTTGGAACACGTAGTCAACTACGGACTGTTCAAGGTGATCTCGGAGCCGCTCTTCTGGGTTCTAAAATTTTTCCATGGTTTGATGGGGAACTGGGGCCTTGCCATCATCGTGCTGACCGTAGTGATCAAGCTGATCTTTTTTCCCCTGTCGGCGGCGAGCTACCGCTCAATGGCGAAGATGAAGCTGGTGACGCCGCGGCTGATGAAGCTCCGCGAACAGTACGCGGACGACAAAACGAAGATGAACCAGGCGATGATGGACCTGTACAAGACCGAGAAAATCAACCCGCTCGGGGGTTGCCTGCCGATTCTCGTGCAGATTCCGGTATTCATAGCGCTCTACTGGGTGCTCTTCGAAAGCGTGGAGCTGCGCCACGCCCCGTTCTACCTCTGGATCAAGGATCTTTCGGCGCCCGATCCTTGGTACGTGCTTCCAACGCTGATGATGGCTTCCATGATCGTTCAGACCAAGATGAATCCCACGCCGCCCGATCCGGTTCAGGCCAAGGTCATGATGATCATGCCGTTTGCATTCGGGGTGATGTTCTACTTTTTCCCCTCCGGCCTGGTTCTCTACTGGTTCGTCAACAATATCCTGTCGATCCTGCAGCAGTGGCAAATTACCCGCATGATCGGGGGAGAAAAGACCGCCGCCAGCGCCAAACGCTGAGATGCCACCCGAAAGCGGGCAGACGATAAGCCCCGGAAGCAACATGGCAGGACCGTCCGATACCGATGTGATCGCGGCTGTCGGGACCGCGCCGGGAAGGGCCGGCATCGGCATTGTGCGCGTTTCCGGGAAGAAGCTCGAGCAGCTCGCATCGCACCTGCTCGGCGCTGTACCGGCGCCGCGTTTGGCCGTGCGTGCGACCTTCCAAGGCGCCGCCGGCGAACCGATCGACGACGGCATCGCGCTTTTCTTTCCCGCACCGGCATCCTATACCGGCGAAGACGTGCTCGAGCTGCAGGGTCACGGCGGTCCCGTCGTGCTGCAAATGATCCTGAGGCGATGCCTGGAGCTTGGCGCGCGCCTCGCCGAGCCCGGGGAATTCACCCGTCGCGCCTTCCTGAATGACAAGCTCGATCTCGCGCAAGCCGAGGGCGTGGCCGACCTTATCGACGCCGCTACCGAGGCTGCGGCGCGGTGCGCGCTGCGCTCGCTGCGCGGCGAATTCTCGGAGGCGATTGGAAACCTTGCGAAGCGGCTCGTCGAGCTGCGCACGCTGGTGGAAGCGACCTTGGACTTTCCCGAGGAGGAAATCGATCAGGTGGACCGAGAGGACGCCCGCGGGCGCCTGAGGCACCTGCAGGAAGAGGTTGGCCGGTCGCTTGCTCGCGGCCGTCAGGGGAGCGTCCTTCGCAACGGACTTCAGGTCGTATTGGCTGGCCAGACAAACGTAGGAAAATCATCGCTCCTCAACCGGCTCGCCGGAGAGGACCTCGCCATCGTCACTGAAATTCCCGGCACTACGCGCGATGCCTTGCGCCAGACCATTCAGATTGAGGGCGTGCCGGTGAATATCATTGATACTGCCGGTCTGCGAGACACTGCGGACAAAGTCGAGGCAATCGGCATCGCACGCACCTGGGAGGTGATCGGACACGCCGATGCGCTGCTTCTTGTCGTCGACGCGCGTACCGGAGTTACCGCAGCCGATCGATCTATCGTCCACCGGCTGCCGGGAAAACTGAAGCGGGTTACGGTGTTCAACAAGATAGATCTTTCCGGCGATGCGCCGCGGGCGGAGGAAAGCGCGCACGGTTGGCGCATTCATGTTTCGGCGAGGACCGGTGAGGGCCTAGCCGCGCTGCGCCGCGCGCTGCTCACGCTCGCCGGGTGGCAGCTCGGAGGAGAAGACGTGTTCATGGCGCGCGAGCGGCACCTTCTCTCCCTCGAGCGCGTCGCCCAGGCGCTCGAGCGGGCCGGACAGACAATGTCACAGAGCGAGCTTTTCGCAGAGGAGCTTCGTCTAGCGCAGCGCGAGCTCGGCTCGATTACAGGGGAATTTTCGGCGGATGACCTGCTGGGTCAAATCTTCGCGCGCTTTTGCGTTGGAAAGTGATCCAGTCTCGCCTGAAGCCTTATCCGGTCTTGAAGGCGCTCGTAATTTGCGGGGCGGGCGGGGCGCTCTTCAGCGCCGTGCGCGCACCCCTCCCATGGATGCTTGGGCCTTTGCTTGCCATGGCCTTTGGAAAGCTCCTGGGCGCCGATCTGGCTTCACCAAAGGGGGGCCGAGCGACCGGACAGCTCATCATAGGCTGCGCGCTTGGCTTGTACTTCACCCCGGTGGTCGGCCACGAGGTCGTGGCGCACTGGTATCTGTTGATCGCGGCGGCCGCTTTCGCGGTTCTGCTCGCGTACGCGAGTGGATGGTTCCTCACGCACAGCACGGGGCTAGATGGAACGACGGCGCTTTTCGCCAGCGTTCCCGGAGGAGCCGCCGAGATGACTGTCCTCGGCGAGCGCTTCGGCGCCCGGCCTGACCGCGTGGTGCTCGCGCAGTCCCTGCGCGTCATGATTGTCGTTGTGGCAGTGCCGTTCCTGTTTAGCTTTCTCGGCGTGCACGGAGCGGAAGACTACCGCCCGGCTCAAATCGGCGTGGACGCCGCGGGGCTGCTCGCCTTACTTGGACTGGCAGCGACGGCCGGTGCGCTGCTCGCGAAACTAGGCGTGCCAAACGCATGGATGCTGGGACCGCTCGCCGTAGCAGTGGCGCTGACTCTGGCCGAGGTGGGCTTATCGGCAATCCCCGTATGGCTGTCCAACTCGGCGCAGCTTCTGCTCGGGTGCGCGCTCGGGTCCGGATTTGATCGAAAGTCACTGAGCACGGCGCCGCGCTTCGTTGCCATGGTGTGCGCCTCCGTGGTTCTGGCCATCGCGGTCTCTGCCCTATTCGCGTGGGGCCTCGCGCTCGCCGGTACGGTCCCGATCTCAACAATGGTCCTTGCCACGGCGCCGGGCGGCATGGCGGAGATGTGCGTCACCGCCAAGGTGCTGCAACTGGGCGTGCCGCTCGTCACAGCAGCCCATGTCACGCGGGTGATTATTCTCGTGACCACGACCGCGCCCATGTTTCGGTTCGCGAAACACCTCAGGCGCAGTTGGCGGACATAAACGAACCGATTATCTCTCAAGTACCGGTTCTATAACGGGATTTTTCGCGCCGCGCGGATCGTGATAAAGTTCGCAGCCTAACAGTTCTTTCGCGACAGCAGCCTCGACATGCTGCCAAGTCGTCATCGCGAGGCCCCAGGATGAATCAACCTTACGTTGCCGCTATTGATATCGGCGCTCCGGCTCATGTTCAGCATCACGGCGTCAAGGAGTGGGTCGCGCGCTTTGCCGCGCTGACCAAACCGGACCGGATTCAATGGTGCGACGGCTCGCGGGAAGAATACGACCGGCTTTGCGACGAGATGGTCAAGTCGGGAATGCTGAAGCGGCTCAGCCCCAAGCTTCGTCCAAATTCTTTCCTCGCGCTTTCCGATCCCAACGACGTGGCGCGCACCGAAGACCGGACCTTCATCTGCTCTCAGAAAAAGGAAGACGCAGGCCCGACGAACAACTGGGTCGACCCCGGGGAGATGCGCGCGACGTTGAGCAAGCTCTTCGATGGCTGTATGCGCGGCAGGACCCTGTATGTGGTTCCGTTCTCGATGGGGCCGCTCGGCTCGCACATCGCGCATATCGGCATCGAGCTGACCGACTCGCCCTACGTGGTAGTCAGCATGCACATCATGACGCGCATGTCGAAAAAGGTGTGGGAAATTCTGGGCAAAAGCGGGCATTTCGTACCCTGCCTCCATTCAGTCGGCGCGCCGCTCGCTCCCGGCCAGAAGGATGTGCGCTGGCCGTGCAGCAAGGAGCACAAATATATCGTTCACTACCCGGAGTCCAAGGAAATATGGTCCTTCGGCTCCGGTTATGGCGGCAATGCGCTGCTCGGGAAAAAATGCTTTTCGCTTCGCATCGCCTCCATCATGGGCCGGGAGCAGGGTTGGCTCGCCGAGCACATGCTGATCCTCGGTGTGACGCCGCCTTCGGGTGAGAAACTCTACGTGAGCGCGGCGTTTCCTTCAGCGTGCGGCAAGACGAATTTCGCCATGCTGATTCCACCGCCGGCGTTCAAGGGTTGGAAAGTCTCGACCGTCGGGGAAGACATTGCGTGGATCAAGCCCGGCAAGGACGGTCGCTTCTACGCGATCAACCCCGAATCGGGATTTTTCGGCGTAGCGCCTGGGACGTCGGAGAAGACTAATCCCAACTGCATGGCGATGATCAGGAGCAACACGATATTCACGAACGTGGCCATGACGCCGGAAGGGGACGTGTGGTGGGAAGGGATGACCGATACGCCCCCCGCGAGGCTCATCGATTGGCAGGGGAAGGATTGGACACCCGATTGCGGCAGGAAAGCGGCGCATCCCAACGCACGATTCACGGTTCCTGCGTCGCAGTGTCCTTCGATCGATTCCGATTGGGAAAATCCGCAGGGCGTTCCTATATCTGCCTTCGTGTTCGGAGGCCGGCGCGCCGACACGATTCCCCTGGTCGCCGAGGCTTTCGATTGGGATGCGGGTGTCTATTTCGCGGCAACGATGGGTTCAGAGACTACCGCGGCGGCGACAGGGAAAGTCGGAGTAGTCAGACGCGATCCGATGGCGATGATTCCGTTCGTCGGGTACAACATCGGCGATTACTTCAACCACTGGCTCAAGCTAGGCCGCTCAGTGGCCAAGCGCCCGCGCATTTTCTGCGTCAATTGGTTCCGTACCGATCCCAACGGCAAATTCATCTGGCCGGGGTTCGGCGAGAACGTGCGCGTGCTGAAATGGATAGTGGAGCGCTGCGAGGGCAAAGGGCACGCGGTCGAAACACCCATCGGTTATGTGCCCAGCTTCGCGGATCTGGAGTGGAAGGGCCTAGAGACTTTCGATGGTGATAAGTTCAGGCGGGTGAGCTCGGTCGACCCGGTCGAATGGAAACGGGAGTTGAAGCTGCAGGATGAATTGCTGCAGCTGCTGGGGAGCCGTTTGCCGCGTGAGCTCGCTGCGCGGCGTGAGACACTCGGACGTTCCCTAGGCTGACATTTCGAATTTCCTGACCCGTCGCAGGACGCTCTTCAAAGGTCCATGATTTGCGATTTAATGCATTTAGGTTGTTGTTTATGTTTTCTATTCTATACAGAACGCCTGTGCCGCAGCTGCTGTGAATATCCGGTGTAGACACGGTTAGCAACTGTAGATTAGGGAAACAGGCTGTGTAATCCCGGTGGGAGAGTTTGTGCAGAACGCGGACGTTTCACGTGAAACGTCCGCCCGGTTGATTTGCTCCTCCATTTATTCCGCGATTGGCCGAGTCCGTCTCTGGACGCTGGAAGTTCCACGTGAAACACCTGTCAGTCGTCGCGGAATACCTTAAAATTCGATTGGTTTCGGTCTATTTTCTTGCCCAAAGCGATGCAATTCCGCACCCGTTTCGATGTCATCGTGGTCGGTGGCGGCCACGCCGGGACCGAGGCCGCGCTTGCGGCCGCGCGGGCCGGTTGTCGGACTCTTTTGCTGACCCACAACGTCGAGACGCTGGGGCAGATGTCTTGCAACCCGTCCATCGGGGGTATTGGGAAAGGGCATCTTGTCAAGGAAGTGGATGCCTTGGGCGGAGCCATGGCGATCGCCACAGACGAAGCGGGAATCCAGTTTCGTATCTTGAATTCGTCCAAAGGCCCCGCAGTCCGTGCGACACGCGCGCAAGCCGACCGTCTCCTATACAAGCGCGCGATTCGATCACGGCTGGAGAACCAGGCCAACTTGACTTTGTTCCAGCAGGCGGTGGATGACCTCCTGCTGGAGGGCGATCGTGTTGCCGGAGTGGTGACCGAGCTCGGCGTTCCCTTTTCCAGTCGCGTGGTAGTGCTGACCACCGGCACTTTTCTTTCCGGACTGATCCATATCGGCTTGTCGAACTATCAGGCCGGTCGAGCCGGGGACCCGCCTTCAGTCAGTCTCGCTGCGCGACTGCGCGAGCTCAAGCTTCCGGTGGGTCGCCTCAAGACCGGAACGCCGCCCCGTCTCGACGGTCGCACCATCGATTTTTCGGGGATGAAAGCGCAACCGGGTGACGAGCCGGTTCCCATCTTTTCATTTGTCGGAACGCCGGGGATGCATCCTCGCCAGCTTCCCTGCTGGATCACCCACACCAATCCGCGTACGCACGAAATCATCCGCGGTGGCCTGGACCGCTCGCCGATGTACACCGGAGTGATCGAGGGGATCGGTCCCCGCTATTGTCCTTCGATCGAGGACAAGATCCATCGGTTTGCCGACAAGCAAAGCCACCAGATTTTTCTGGAGCCTGAAGGGCTCACCACCAACGAGTTTTATCCGAACGGAATCTCGACGAGTCTGCCCTTCGACGTGCAGATCGAGCTGGTGCGCAGCATCCGGGGGCTGGAGCGTGCTGATATCCTGCGGCCGGGTTACGCCATCGAGTACGACTACTACGACCCGCGCAATCTAAGGTCGTCCCTGGAAACGAAGTCGATCTCGGGTCTGTTCTTCGCGGGGCAGATCAACGGCACGACCGGCTACGAGGAAGCGGCAGCGCAGGGAATCCTCGCCGGCATCAACGCGGCCCTCTTCGTCCGGGGCGAGCGCGCCTGGTGCCCGCGGCGCGATGAAGGCTATATCGGAGTCTTGGTCGACGACCTCATTACCCGCGGTGTTTCGGAGCCGTATCGCATGTTCACGAGCCGCGCGGAATACCGGCTCATGTTGCGTGAGGACAATGCGGACTTGCGACTCACCGAGACCGGTCACAGACTCGGCCTAGTGGACGATGCCCGCTGGGACGCGTTCAACCGCAAGCGTGACGCGATCGGCCGCGAACAGGAGCGGCTCAGGTCCACTTGGGTCACTCCCAAGTCCCTGCCTGCCGACGTTGCCGAGCGTGTGCTCGGCAAACCGATCGAGCGCGAATACTCCCTCATGGATCTGCTGAAGCGCCCGGGCGTGAGCTACTCCTCTTTGGCTGAGCTTTCGGAAAGAGCAGCATTCGTCGACGATACCGCGGTCGCCTCGCAGGTGGAGATCCAAGCCAAATACCAAGGGTATGTCCAGCGTCAGCATGAAGAGATCTCGCGCCAGGAGCGCTACGAAACGATGGCGCTGCCTCGCGATCTCGATTACCGGAGCGTGCGTGGCCTGTCGATCGAGGTGCAGCAGAAGCTGAACCAACACAGACCCGAGACGATCGGCCAAGCCTCGCGCATCTCAGGTATCACTCCGGCCGCGATCTCGCTGCTGCTCGTCCACCTGAAGCGCGGAGTGGGAACGCCGGAAAGATCGGCCGCATGACGACACTGGTGGCGGGGCCAACGCGGGTCGAGTTAGACCGGCGCCTCGAAAAAGGAGCAGCGGAATTAGGTCTTGCACTGGGTCGCGACGGGAGGAACAAGCTCCTTCAGTATCTTGCGCTGCTGGAGAAGTGGAACCAGGTATATAACCTGACCGCCATACGGGGCGGGGAGAAGATGGTCAGCGGCCACTTGCTTGACTGCCTCGCCGTGATCCCATACATGACTGGAACTCGTGTGCTCGACGCCGGCAGCGGCGCGGGATTTCCTGGGATTCCCGTTGCGGTGGCCAGGCCCGACATTCAGGTCGCATTGCTCGACAGCAATCATAAGAAAGCGGCCTTCCTCCGGCAGGCGGTGGCGGAGCTTCAGTTGAAGAACGCCACCGTGGTATGCGAGCGGGCCGAATCCTGGCGTCCAGCAGCAAAATTCGATTGCATCATTTCCCGCGCGTTTGCCGAAATCGCCGAGTTCATCGCGCTCACAATGCATTTGCTCGCGCCCGGCGGCGTGCTCGCCGCGATGAAGGGTGTCTACCCCTTCGAGGAAATCGAGCGTTTGCCGCCCGACTTCCGCCTGCGGCAGGTGCACGCCTTCGCCGTTCCCGGACTCGAGGCGGAGCGGCATCTTGTCTTGATCGAGCGCGCATGACCCGCATCCTCGCCGTCACCAACCAGAAGGGTGGAGTCGGAAAGACCACGACCAGCGTCAATCTCGCAGCGGGCCTCGCGCAGTCCGGGATGCGCGTGCTGCTCGTGGATCTCGATCCGCAGGGCAACGCCACCATGGGCAGCGGCATCGACAAGCGCACGCTCAGGACTTCGATCTACCAAGTGCTGCTGGGACTGGCCACCGCCAATTCGGCGCGGCAGAAGTCGGAATCGGGCGGGTACGATATGATCCCCGCCAACCGCGATCTCGCCGGCGCCGAAGTAGAACTGGTCGACCTCGAGCACCGCGAATCCCGCTTGAAAGGCGCGCTCGAATCGATCGCCGGGCAGTATGAATTCATCCTGCTCGACTGCCCTCCTGCGCTCAACATGCTTACCGTGAACGGATTGGTCGCAGCCGATGCCGTGATGATCCCGATGCAATGCGAGTACTACGCGCTCGAGGGGCTCTCCGATCTGGTGAACACGATCAAGAAGATCCGCCAGCACCTGAATCCGAAGCTCGATATCGAAGGGCTGCTTCGAACCATGTACGACCCTCGCAATGCGCTCGCGCAGCAGGTGTCGGCGCAACTGCAGGAGCACTTCGGCAAGAAAGTGTACGAGACCGTGATTCCGCGCAACGTACGGCTCGCCGAGGCGCCGAGCTTCGGCGCGCCCGCCGTGACGCTCGATCGCGAATGCAAAGGCTCGCAAGCCTATGTCGCCCTGGCGGGTGAGATCCTCTCCCGGAACGGCATCGCGGCAGCAGCATGAGCGGGAAATGCCGGTGAAACTCAAGGGACTGGGAAGGGGCCTGGACGCCCTCCTGGATAGGGATGGGGAGGGGGGGCCGGTCTCAGAGCGGCAAGCCACGCTGCGCATCGATCAGCTGCAGCGCGGTCGCTACCAGCCGCGCACGAAGATGGACGACAACGCACTGGAGGAGCTCGCCGCGTCGATCAGGAAGCAAGGACTGATGCAGCCTATTCTCGTGCGGCCGATCGGGAGCAACCGTTACGAGATCATTGCGGGCGAGCGCCGCTGGCGCGCAGCGAAAATCGCCGGTCTCGCGGAAATCCCGGCGCTGGTTCGCGAGGTGCCGGATGCGTCGGCGCTCGCCATGGCGCTGGTCGAGAACATCCAGAGGGAAAACCTCAACCCGCTTGAGGAGGCCGGCGGCGTGCAGCGGCTGATCAGCGAGTTCAAACTCACGCACCAGGAGGCGGCCGAGGCCATCGGCCGCTCCCGCACCGCAACCAGCAACCTGCTCAGGTTATTGAATCTGCAAAAGGCGGTCCAGGCGCTGGTTTTGGACGGAAAGCTCGAGATGGGACACGCGCGCGCGCTTCTCGCGCTCGACGGACGGCAGCAGGAGAGCGCCGCGAAGCGGGTCGCAGACCAGGCGCTCTCCGTACGCCAGACGGAGCAGCTGGTCAACGCCATCCTTCATCCCACGGTCAAAGCCAGGCGCAAGCCCGGTACCGACCGCGACATCGTGCGCCTCGAGGAAGAATTGTCCGAAGAGATCGGAACCCAAGTCGAGATCAAGCCCGGCAAGAAAGGCGCGGGGAAACTGGTCATCAGCTATTCGAGTCACGATCACCTGGACGACCTCCTGTCCAAGTTCCGCCGCAAGCGGTCTAGCTCCTGACGAGCTCTGTCAGCACCTGCGTCCAGGCGCTGGCGAGATTCCCGAGGTCGTAGCCGCCGCCGCCGAAGACCATCAACCTTCCGCGAGCCGTTTCCTCGGCGAGCCCGACGAGCGTCTTCGTCGCATGTGCGTGGGCCGCCGGCGACAGGGCGAGATGCGCCAGCGGATCACCTGCCAGACTATCGGCGCCCGCCTGCAGAAGCACGAACTCGGGCTGGTATCGGCGCAGGTGGGAAAGAACACGTTCCCAGGCGGCGAAGAATTCCTTGTCGCCTGCACCCGGCGCGAGAGGGATATTGAGTTTCGTGCCCTCGGCTCCGCCGGTCCCGGTCTCTTCGGCAAATCCCGTTCCAGGGTAGAGAAAGCGCCCGTCTTCGTGGAGATCCGCGAAAACCAGGTCGGCGTCGGATTCATAGCTGTAGAACACGCCGTCCCCATGGTGCACGTCGATGTCGACATAGGCGACGCGCCGGATTCCGTATTGGGTTCGCAAAGTATCGATGACTCCGCCGAGGTCGTTGAACACACAGAACCCGGCTGCGCGGCCGCGGCGCGCGTGGTGCATGCCGCCGATCGGCTGGAACGTGCGCTGCGCCTCTCCTGCCATGATTCGGTGCAGGCCTTCCAGAGCGCTGCCGGTAACCGCCGAGGCCGCTTCCAATACCCCCCGAAAGGCCGGGGTGTCGCCGTAATCGAGGTAACCTGAACCGACGCGCGAGCGCATCTCCACCCAATCCACGTGCTTCTCGTCGTGGAACCGCAGCAGCTCCTCGCGTGACGCCAGCCGCGGCGCAGCGAGCGTTACGCGCTTGTCCAAGCCCTGCGTCAGCGCTTCGTTCCAGAACGCCCCCTGGCGGTCGACCGAAAACGGGTGACCGTCGGGAAAACCGTAGTTGCCCAGGGCTTCACCGACAAAGAGCAATACTTCCGATTTCATGCGCTTTTTTTCGCAGTCTGCGGCGTCCAGGGGCCGCTCCCGCGATTTTACGCTTTGCAGGGCTAGAAATTCCAGATCAGCGCGACCGGAAGGCGCGGATTGATCAACCTCGGATCAAAGCCTAAGATTGCGCGAGCAAACCGGGCGGTGCAGCGCCCGCCTGTTCCAAGAAGAGAGGAGTCGATGGGCGCGCAGCATGCATGGCCCAAGCAAGGCGTTTCCCGCATTCCTTACTGGATCTACTCCGACCCGGAGCTCTATGCCCGGGAGCAGGAGCGCATCTTCTGCGGGCCGAGCTGGAGCTACGTTGCACTCGAGGCGGAGCTGCCGCGCTCCGGCGATTTCAAGCGTACTTTCATAGGCGAAAAGCCGGTCGTGGTGGTGCGCGACCAGGAAGGCTCGATCAACGTCGTGGAGAACCGCTGCGCTCACCGGGGCGTACAGTTTTGCCAGAAGCATCTCGGCAACGCCGTCGAATTCATGTGCCCCTACCACCAGTGGACCTACGACTTGAAGGGCAATCTGATCGGCGTGCCGTTCCGGCGCGGTGTGAAGAAGCAGGGCGGCATGCCCGCGGATTTCGATCCGAAGGATCACGGGCTGCGCAAGCTCAAGGTCGCTCGCCGCCACGGCGTGATCTTCGCCTCCTTTGCGTCGGATCTGGAGCCGCTGGAAGAGTACTTCGGGCCTTCGATGCTGGCGCTGTTCGACCGCGTGTTCGACGGCCGGGAGCTCCGCGTGCTCGGCTATTCGCGCCAGCTGATACCCGCCAACTGGACGTTGATGTTCGAGAACATCAAGGACCCCTATCACGCGAGCCTGCTGCACGTGTTCCTCGTGAGCTTCGGGCTGTTTCGGGCCGACCAGCCCTCGAAAGTGCAGATGGACGCGACCGGCCGCCACGGTGCGCTGATTTCCTGGCGAGGGGATCAGAAGAAGACCCAGGACAACGCCGACATGAAATCGCTGATCGACAACTTCAAACTGCAGGATCCGACGCTTCTCGAGCCGGCGCGTGAATTTCCGGAGTACACCGTGGTGATGACGACCCTTTGGCCCAACCTCATCATCCAGCAGCAGTCGAACACCCTGGCGATGCGTCAGCTCATCACGCGTGGCCCCGCGGCATTCGAGCTCGCCTGGACCTATTTCGGCTACGCCGAGGACGACGAGGACATGACCCGGCGCAGGTTGCGGCAGGCGAACCTCATGGGACCGGCGGGATTCGTTTCGATCGACGACAGCGAAGTGATGAAATTCTCTCAGGCCGGCGTCGGTCCGTACCCTGAAGGGGCTGGAATCATGGAGATGGGCGGGCGCGACTGGAAGGACGAGCAGCATATGGTCACGGAATCGGTGATCCGCGCGTTTTACGCTTATTACCGCCGGGTCATGGAAATTTAACCTTTTGTTGCTCATCAATAAAATACAGAAATCGAACGTTCGTTCTTTTATCTGACATGAGCGTGGCTGAGCGTTATCTGACCCTGAATTCCCGGGACCTGCGCCTGGAGCTGGAAGAGCTTTATGCCGCGTACACCGCCTGCCTCGACGAGGAGCGTTTCGAGGAATGGCCGGAGTTTTTCGTCGAACAATGTCTCTACAAGATCGTTCCGCGCGAGAACTTCGAGCGAGGGCTGCCGCTCGCCACTTGGCTTTGCGAGAGCAAGGGGTATCTCGCCGACCGGGTCACCGCGATCCGCAAGACCGCCGTGTACGCGCCGCGCTACATGCGCCGCATGGTGAGCGGCGTCCGCGTCCTTGGCTGGAAGGAGGACATGCTCGAGGTACGCGCGAACTATGTCGCGCTCGAGACGCTGCAGGACGAACTCACCCGCATCTTCAATACCGGTCAGTATCGCGACAAGCTCGTCGTAGAGGAGGGCAGGTTAAAATTCAAGGAAAAGCTCTGCATCTTCGACAGCCTCCTCGTTCCGAACAGCCTGATCTATCCCCTCTGAGATGAGCGAAAACTGGGTCAAAGTCGCCAATGCCTCAGATGTTCCCGAAGACGGGACGCTGCTCGTCAGTCTCGGCGCGGAGCCGGTGTGCCTGTACAACCTCGGCGGAAGACTCTTCGCCACGCACGACACCTGCACTCACGGACAGGCGAGCCTCGCCGACGGCTTCATCGAGGGCGAGGAGATCGAATGCCCGCTGCACCAGGGGAAGTTTCACATCGCGACCGGCAAGGCGGTCGGCGTTCCCTGCACCGAGGACATCCGCACTTACGCCCTGAAAATCGAAAACGGCGCGGTGCTGCTCAAGGAATAGCGACGCCGTGGGAAAAGTATCCTTGACGCTCGCGATCGGCGACTACGAGCACACGCGCGACATCGCCACGGGACAAGTGCCCGTCCAGGGCGTGAGTCTCAACGTGCTTTATCTACCGCCGGAGGAAGCGTTCTTTCGCTTCACTTTTTTCCGGGAATGGGAAGTTTCGGAAATGTCCATGGGCAAGTACGTGTCCTTGCGGTCGCAGGAGGACAGCGGAATCGCCGCGATCCCCGTGTTTCCGTCGCGGGTGTTCCGCCAGTCGATGATCTACGTGCGCGAAGGCGGCAAGATCGACCGGCCGGAGCAGCTGAAGGGCAAGCGCATCGGGGTTCCGGAGTGGGCCCAGACCGCGGTGATCTACTCGCGCGGCTACCTCGTTCACCAGGCCAAAGTGCCGCTCGCCTCGGTGGAGTGGGTCCAGGCGGGGGTGAACGAAGCGGGGCGCGTGGAGAAAGTGAAGCTGAAGCTGCCCGAGGGAGTCCGGCTCCGCCCGGAGCCGCAGCGCTCTCTGAACGACATGCTGCTTGCAGGGGACATCGACGCCTTACTTTCCGCGCGACCCCCGCGCGGCTTCGGCAGCGGGATCCGGCGGCTGTTTCCAGACTACGAAGCGGTCGAAGCGGCCTATTTCAGAGAGACCGGGATCTTTCCCATCATGCATGTGATCGTGATCAAAACCGAGGTGCTGGACCGCCACCCTTGGCTCGCGATGAATCTTTACAAAGCTTTCGAGGAAGCGAAACACCGCTCGGTCGAGCGGCTCTCCGACATCACGGCTTCGCACGCGCCGCTCGCATGGCTTGCGCCGTACGCCGAACGAATGAGAGGTCTCTTCGGCGAGGACTTCTGGCCCTACGGGCTGGAGAAGAACCGCACCACGCTTCAGGCCTTCGTCGATTTTGCCTTCGAACAGGGTGTGTGCCACCGGCGCCTCGAGCTTGAGGAATTGTTTCCGAGACAGGTGTTGACCTCGTTCAAAGTGTGAAAATGGGCGCCGACGCGATCTGGATCACCGAGGCCGAAGTCGTCCAGTTGATGGACTTGAAGGAGGCGATCGCCGCTCTCGAGGCCGCGCTGCGCGAGGAAGCGCGCGGCGAGGCGCAGAACATGACGAAGACGCTGCTGCAATACGGAAAGAACAACCTGCATGCAATCGGCGGCAAGCTCGGAAATCTGGTCGGCACAAAGACTTGGACCCATACGCAAGGGGGCACTTGTCCGCTTCTGCTTCTGTGGAGCGCCGAGGACGGGTCTCTGGTCGCAGTGATCGAGGCATTTGCCCTCGGCAACCTGCGCACCGGCGGCATCTCGGGTGTGGCCGCCGACTGGATGGCAAGACAGGATGCCAAGGTGATGGCGATCGTCGGGACCGGCAAACAGGCGCTCGCCCAGCTCGGCGCGGTGCTCGCGGTGCGGCCCATCGAGCGGCTGCAGATCTACAGTCCACGCACGCAGTCGCGCGAGGCGTTCGTCGGGAAAGCGCGCGAGGAATTCGGCATCGAAGCCGCGAACTGCGCCTCGGTGAGCGAGGCATGCGGGGGAGCGCAAATCGTGACGCTGGTGACGCGGGCGGAGCGGCCCTTTCTCACCGCAGCAATGCTCGACAAGGGCGCTCACCTGAACGCCGTGGGCGCGATCGCGCCAGACCGGGAGGAATTCGCGCAGGACGTCTTTGCGCGCGCCAAGCTGATTGCGGTGGACAACCTTCCGGGCGTGCAGCAGCTCTCGCGCGAATTCATGACCCGATACGCTTCGTCGGGGTGGGAGGAAGTGATGCCGCTCTCCCGGCTCGTCGCCTCGGGTCGCAGGCGCTCGGGCGCGGACGACGTGTCGCTCTTCAAGGCGATGGGCATGGGCATATCCGACCTCGCGCTCGGGGCCGAGTTGTCGAAGCGGGCGCGTGAGCGTGGCATGGGCCGTGCAATCCCCCAGCCGAAGAAGATGAAGCCCCGGCTGTCGGGTGCGAAAGCCGGGAGTCCCGTCTAGGGAGTACGATCTGTTCCTCGGCCGAGGAGGGTTTATGAACGAGTTCAAGAAGGATTTTCAAGACATGCAGGGTCGATTCTCGGACCGCACCGGTCATCGCGCGCGGGACGAGAACGTGTATTGGACGCCGATCGTCGTCACCAAGCGCGAGATCGATGCCGAAACCGAACGCCTCGCGAGCCTGCCCCGGCCGGCGAACGGACGGCGCGAATCGCTGATCGTGCATCCGCTCGCCGAGGCCAATGCACCGGGCTTCGCGCCGGGAATCCAGGTGAAGCTCTCGGTGCTCAAGCCGGGCGAGAAGACCGCGGCGTTCCGGCACAACGCCACCGAGGTGAACTTCTGCATCGCCGGCTCGGGCCAGACGCTGGTCGCGGGGAGGCGCATCGCCTCGTCGCAATACGATGTGTGGAACCATCCCTCCTATGCGGTTTACCGTCACGCCAACGACGGCAAGGATCTTCAGGTCCGTCTGACGTATTCGAACGTGCCCCTTCTCCAGCACATGCAGGTCTATCTTCCGGAGGACGAGCCGGCCGCCGAGCTGCATCCGGTGGAGGACGCGGAGGAGAAAGCGCGGTCCGGCGATCCGCGCCGCAAGAGTCCCTATGGGATGATCCGCGTCGGCGCGGACGGCGGCATGCTGATGCCGTACGAGCTTCTCATCAATCCGGAAGCGGTGGTGTCGAAGCCCCTGCATTTTCCCTGGAAGGAAGTCAAGCGCGAGCTGGACAAGCTGGAGGCGCTCGGGAAAGAGTACGCCGGGCGCAGGCTTTACATGATGTACAACCCCGTTACCGGGCGCACCAACGGAATCACGCCGAATTTCTTCGCCACCATGACGATTCGCCCGCCGAAGATCGTCGATAGACCACACCGTCACGTTTCCGCGGCGATCAACTACTATTTCCACGGCAAGGGGTATTCGACGGTCGCTGGCAATCGCTATGAATGGGCCGCAGGGGATCTCATGCTCTCTGCCCCGGGTTGGGCGGTACACAACCACGCTTCGTATGACGATTACGTGTACGAGCTCACCGTACAGGATCAGCCGCTCAATATCTTCATGGAGTCGCTGCTCTGGCAGGAGAACCTGAAGAAGCCCGCGGCGCTCCTCGGGAGCGAGCCGGGATTCGAGACGAACCGCGGCAAGGCGGCGGCGTAATTGCTCTCGCGGCGTCCCCGAGGCGCTGCGGCTATTCCGGTTTGATCTGCGCTTCGCGGGCGACCTTCGTATACTTCACGAGGTCGGCTTTCATCACTTCGAGCAGCTGCTCGGGCGTGGTTCCGACCGCTTCGAGACCGACTGTATTCAGTCTTTCCTTGACGATCTGCGGATCGCGGACGACGCGGTTGATCTCGCCGTTCAGGCGATCGACGATGGATCGCGGCGTTCCGCCGGGCGCCATGACCCCGAGCCAGACGTCCACGGTGTAGCCGGGCAGCGGGCCCGCCTCGGCGATCGTCGGCACCTCGGGCAGGATCGCGGTGCGCGAGGAGCCCGCCATCGCGATCGGGCGCAGCTTTCCAGATTTGAAATGAGGCAGCAGCGAATTGACGGCTGCGATCGTGAAATCGATCTCGCCGGTCAGAAGAGCCGGGATGATCCCGGCCGATCCCTTGTAGGGTACGTGCACGACGTTGATTCCGGTCATAGCGCGCAGAAGCTCGGCCGCGAAGTGGTGGGGCGCGCCGACGCCCGCAGTGCCGTAAGTCAGGGGTCGCGGCGCCGATTTTGCAAAGTCCAGAAACTCCTTCAACGAGCGCACCGGCGTGCTTGCGTTCACGGTCAATCCGAACGGAATCGTAGCTGCGAGCGAAATCGGCTCGAAGTCCTTGATCGGATCATACGGAAGCTTGGCGCCGATGCCCGCGGCCATGACGTGCGAGGACTCGGACATCAGAATGGTGTAGCCGTCGGCGGGCTGCTTCGCGACGAACTCGCGCGCGATGTTGCCTCCCGCGCCGGGCTTGTTTTCGACCACGAGGGGATGACCCAGCACAGGCTGCAGGCGCTCCGCCAGGAGGCGAGAAAGGTAGTCCGGCGACCCGCCCGGAGGCAGGGGCACGACGAACCTGATCGGCCGGCTCGGCCAGGCTCCCTGCGATAGAGCCTCGCCAGGAGGCAACGCGAGCATCGCACCCAGCGCCAATGCAGTCCAGGTTCGCAAGGTGAACATTTTCCCTCCGTTCGCGCTCAGCGATTCTGGCTCGCGCCCGAGGCGCTCACGTGGGTGTCGTATCCCGGCGCGACGCGGACGTCGACGACGCACACGGCTCCGCTCCGCGCGGCCTGGATACCTTTCTCGATCGCCGACTTGAGCTCCGACGCTTTTGCGACCGGGCCGATTCCTTCCGCGCCCTGCGCGCGCGCCATCATCGCGATGTCGATGTCCGGACCGCTGATGCGCTGGCCGATCCAACGGTTCTCCACCGGGCGGGAACGTTCCTTCGCGACGCGCTCCTGGTGCAGCTCGTCGTTGAAGAAGGAACGGTTGTTGGCGACGAGGATGAGACAGGGAATGCCGTAGTGCGCGGCGGTCCACAAGGCGGTAACGCCCATCAGGAAGTCGCCGTCGCCCATGATGGCGACGGGGAGCCGGCCGCTCTCCTTCAGCGCAAGCGCCGCGCCCACGGTGATGCCGGGCCCTGCGCCGACCCCGCCGCCGCCCTCCGAGCCGATGTAATCCAGCGGATGGCGGAAGTGGCGGTAGGCGCCGTTCCAGCCGAGCGGCAGCCGCGTGATGCAGACCTCCATGTCCTTTGTCGCAACATTCAAGGCATCGGCGAGCGTGCGGATCGATACGACGTCGGGCGCGGCGTGGGGCAAGGGCGCGGGCTTCGCCGCGATCGCGCCGGGACGCGGCTTGACGGCATCGAGGAGGAGCGGAACCACGGCGTCCGGCTCGCACATCATGTAGACATCTGCCGCCGGCAGGCCCTGGTAATCCATGCTCCAGCCGCGGTGAATGTGCGCGTCCGGCGAAACCTGGATGACCTTCGCGCCGACCGGGTCCGCGCCCCAGGCTGCCTTCAGCGCGCCCGCGAGATCGACCCAGTCGAGCGACAGCACCACGTCGGCTTCGCGCAGCAGCTTCGCCGCGTCGGGCGAAAGGAAGGTCGCGGGCGGAGCGGCGTGCAGCGGGTGATCGGTCGGAAACGCCGCGCCGACCTTGATGTCGGTGAAGACGCGCGCGTGGATCTTTTCGGCGAGCGCGACGCGCTGCTTCCAACACGATTCGCTTCTGGAGACGCGTCCGGCGAGGATCACCGGGTGCTTCGCGCCTGCGAGAAGTTTCGCTGCCGCCTCGACGAGGTGCCCGCCCGGCAGCACCGGGTCGGGCGCGCGGTATCGCTTCGCGTCGGGAAGCGGCGGAAGCGCGCCGATTTTCGCTTCCTGCAGGCCGGCGTCGAGGTTCACGTATGTCGGTCCGCGCGGCGCAGTGTTGGCGATCTGCGCTGCGCGCAGGATCGCTTCGTACGCCGCCGGCACCGAAGCGGGCTGGTTGTCCCACTTGGTGTAGCCGCGCACGAGCGCAGCCTGGTCGGAAGCGGTGTGGATCCAGTCGATCCAGGGACGGCGCTTGGAAGCGTCCCAGGGGCCGGTCGCGCCGAGAACGAGCATCGGCACGCGGTCGCACCAGGCGTTGAAGATCGCCATGCTCGCGTGCATGAGCCCCACGTTCGAATGCACCACCGCGCCCATCATCCGGTCGGTGGCTTTGGCGTAGCCCTGCGCGATCGCCACCGCCGATTCCTCGTGCAGGCACAGCAGCATCTGCGGCTGCGTGTTGCCGAGATAGTTGACGATGCTGTCGTGCAGCCCGCGGTAGCTCGCTCCCGGATTCAACGCGAGAAAGGGAATGTCGAGCGTGCGCAGCACCGCGGCGATGGCGTCGCTGCCCCAGATCTCCTTTTGCTCGGGACCCGCGACCGGCGCCTCGGCACGAACGGTCGGCGAGAGGTTTTCCTTGGCGTTCATGGGCGTTCCTGTGATCCGGTACGGCTTCGGGGAAGCCGATCATAGCTCGCCCCTTGTCGGTCGCGCAATTGAAGGCGCGTCGCCGGCGATTCAACCGCGCGGCGCGGCGAGCGTCCCCACGGCGGCGAAGAGCGCTTCGACCGCGTCGCGCGGAAGATTGCGCGTGATGAACACGATGCGCGAGCGCCGGTCCTCGCCCGCCCACGCATCGAGCGTGACTGGCGGATGAAAGACGTGCTGTGCGCCCTGCACGAGCACCGGGCCGGGTTCGCCCGCGACGTTGACGAGGCCTTTCACGCGCAGCAGGTCGGGTCCGCGCAGCGAGGTCAGCA
>WNFV01000675.1_pt1 | contig 46278 bp, 53 predicted proteins | sample 5400101 | NCBI WGS metagenome assembly WNFV01 (sample SAMN13153361, study PRJNA577476) | soil metagenome | isolation source: 115 cm soil or saprolite under grassland replicate 1 | place: USA:California | collected 2016-06-15 | reverse complement strand
TGGAGATCGTCGAGCGGCTGGAGGCGGAACTGCCGGACCGGGCCGACGAGATCGTCCTCGACTCGATGCCGATCTCGATCTACGGCGGCGGCTAGCCGGAGGCAATCGTCCCGGTTAGCGGAACTCTTCCCGCAGGCGTGGTGTCAGACACCGTCGCCGTTCTGTGACGTAAGTGTGACGAGACTGCACGGCGTGCTGCGTAGGCGACGTTGCCCGGCTACCGTCCTCCCATGGCGCGCAAGCTCCGCTTCGAAGAGCCTGACGGCATCTACCACATCGGGTCGCGCGGGAACAACGGGGAGATGATGTTCCGGGACGAGGTCGACCGCATGGAATGGCTGCGTCTATTCGCCAAGGTCGCAGTCAGGTACCGCTGGGTTGGCTGGACGTACGTCCTGATGGGCAACCACTTTCACTTCCTGGTGCAGATCCCGCACGGCGGTCTCTCGCGTGGGATGCAAGTGCTCAACACTGGTTACTCCCTGCGAACCAACAAGCGGTACGGCCGGACCGGACACCTCGTCAGGAACCGCTTCTATTCGGAGCTCGTGGAGGATGAGACGCACCTGATGGAGGCTATCCGGTACATCGTCTTGAACCCGGTACGCGCCGGCCTCTGTCAGTCGCCGGCCGACTGGCCCTGGAGTAGCTACCGCGCTTGTGCGGGAACGGAGCTCGCGCATCCCTTCCTCTCCGTCGATCGCGTGCTCGGCCTCTTCGGGACGCGTCCCGCGGCGGCGCGGGCTGAGTTCCGCGCCTTCGTCCGCGAAGGCCACGTCCAGGTGTCAGACACCGGTCTATAGGGATCCCGCCGCGACTGGGCTAACGGTTCCGCTCCCACACGAGACGCAGGCCCTCAAGCGTCAGAAACGGATCCACGCGCTCGATCGTGCTCGCGTGCGGATAGATCAGCTCGGCGAGGCCGCCGGTTGCGATTGCCCTCGCGTCGCTGCCGAGCTCCTTGCGGATCGCGGTGACGATCCCGTCCACCTGGCCGGCGAAGCCGTACACGACGCCCGACTGCAGCGCTGCCACCGTCGTCTTGCCGATCACGCTCGGTGGCTCGACGAAGTCGACCTTGCGCAGGCGTGCCGCGCGCTCGAAGAGGGCGTCCATCGAGATCTCGATCCCCGGCGCCAGCACGCCGCCGACGTACTCCCCGGCCGCCGACACGACGTCGAAGTTCGTCGACGTCCCGAAGTCGACGACGATGCACGGCGCCCCGTAGCGGTCTGCCGCAGCGACGGCGTTCGCGACCCGGTCAGGGCCGACCTCGCGCGGGTCGTCGTACCGCACGGTGATCCCGGTCTTTACTCCCGGCCCGAGCTCGAGCAGCTCCGCGTCGGTGTAGCGCTCGGCGAACTCCTGATAGGAGCGGATGAGCTGCGGCACCGTGGATGCCAGCGAGATCCCCTCCACCCGACCCAGGTCGAGGAAGCTCTTGTACTGCGCACCCAGCTCGTCCCCACTCCGGTGACGCTCGGTGGCGATGCGCCAGTGCTCGGTCAGCTCGGCCCCGTCGAACAGCCCGAACATCGTCTGGGTGTTCCCCACGTCGACCGCTAGCAGCACGTTGGTCTAGAGGTCGTCGTCCGTGGAGAGCGACTCGCCGATCTTCTCGGCCAGCGCTTCTGCGGTGAGGCTCGGCTCGTCGCCGTCGGTCCGCAGCTCCTCCACCGTCACGTCGCTCGAGGTCCAGACCTCGGCACGCGGGATGATCCGGGTGGGCCTGTTCTTGTCCCAGACCCAGACGTCCTCCATCTTCAAGTGGAAGAACGGATAGTTCGGCTGCGAGATCTGGGCGAGATCGAGCTTGTTGCAGAGGTACGTGGCGTCCTGAGTGAGAACGCAGTAGCGGAAGAGGCCGAAGACGGCGGTGTACTCCTTCTTCAGCTGGAGCTCGAGCTCGGCCTCGAACTCGTCGAGCTCGTCGAGGTGACTCATGCTGACGAGTCTAGCTTTGCTAGGAGGTCCTGGACCGAGCCCTGGCCCGGCACTTCCAGGTCGGGATCCAGCTCTGCGAGCGGCTCCAGGACGAATCGGCGCTCGTGTAGGCGCGGGTGCGGGACCTTGAGGAGCGGCTCGTCGATCGTCGCGTCTCCGTAGAGCAGGAGATCGAGATCGAGAGTCCGCGGGCCGTGCGGCGGGGTGGCGCCCCGGTCACGGCCGAAGGCCCGCTCCAGCTCGAGGAGGGCGCCCAGGAGCGAACGTGCGGATAGCTCTGTCTCGAGCTCCACTGCACCGTTGAGGAACCGGGGCTGGTCCAGATAGTCGACGGGCTCCGTATCCCGGAAGCTCGATACGCCCTTGACCTCGACCTCCGCGAGGCCGCGCAAGCGGCCGATTGCAGCCCGCAGGGTCTCTGTCCTCTCCCCGAGATTCGACCCTAGGCCGACAAAGGCACGGACCATCCCCGCAGCCTAAGGATCGCGACTACTGTGCGGGCACGGTGGTGTCCAGGCTCCTGATCGTCCTGGCTATGTTCTTCGTGGCGGCTGCTCCGGCCCGGGCCGACCTGGTGCAGCTCAATCGGACGGATCCTGGCAAGGGCGCGCGGCTGGCCCGCGCCGCCGGCGGCACGGAGCTCGCGCACGAACTGCGGATCTGGCGGGTGCCCTCTTATGCCGTCGCCGCCCTTCGCCGGGCCGGAGTCGTCCGGATCAGCCAAAGGGAGCGGCACCTGCCGACCGTTGCCGCGGAGCTGCAGCTGGCGACCGACCCGCTAGTCCCGTTCGAATGGTGGCGCGCCGCGGTGGGCGCCGACCAGGTCGACTCGCCGGGACCTGGCAAGCCCGTGACCGTCGTGGACTCCGGCGTCGATTTCACCCATCCCGAGTTCGCCACGCGGCCGAACACGACCGCGCTCAACCCGCAGACAACGAGCGAATTGGACGAGGACCACGGGACGGCGGTCGCTTCCGTCGTCGCCGCGACGAACAACGGCGTGGGAGTCGTCGGGATCTACCCCGATGCGATTCTGCGCGCGTGGGACGCGAGCCCGTTCGGCTTCCTCAACGAGGGCGCCGCGATCCAGGGGATCTACGAAGCGGCACAGCGCGGGCCCGGCGTGATCAACCTCAGCTTCGGCGGTGAGGACGACGACCCGCTGCTCGACGATGCGATCCGCTTCGCGTTTCGTTCGGGCTCGCTTGTCGTAGCAGCCGCGGGCAACGAAGCGCTCGACGGCAACCCGCCGAACTTTCCCGCGTTCTATGCGCATGTTCTGACGGTCGGCGCGACGGACGAGAGCAACCGCGTCGCTGCTTTCTCCACCATCTCGCCGACCATCGATCTTGCCGCCCCCGGTGTGCGCATTCCTATCGCCGAGCCGTTCGCGCAGGAGCCGACCGGATACAGCACCACGGGGAACGGCACGAGCTTCGCGTCACCGCTGGTCGCAGGCGCGGCCGCCTGGGTCTGGACGACGCGGCCGGATCTCGACAACACTCAGTTGTTCGAGCTGATGCGCCGGTCGGCCACCGACATCGCCGTGCCGGGATTCGACAGCGCCTCGGGTTACGGGCTGCTGAACATCCCCGGGGCGCTGAACTTCCGGACGCCGACGAGTGATCCACAGGAGCCAAACGAGAAACCGCGCGAGATCGAGGCGCAGGGGTTGTTCTCGAATGCGACTCCGCCCCTGACGACGGCCGGACACACAGCTGGTTCGATCACGGCCCGTGTCGACCGCAGCGAAGATCCGATCGACCTGTATCGCGTCTGGTCGCCGGCGGGGCGCACGCTGCGGGCGCAGGTCACCGGCTCGGTGCGGGTGCGCGTGCTCGAGCGCGCAACGCACGTGCATGCGCTGGCGGCCGGAAAGCGCGGCGTCGCAGCGTACCGCAACCGCGGCAAGGGCACGTTCGTCTACGTCGAGGTTAGTCCCGCCGTACGTCTTGCCGAGTACCGGCTCCGACTCACGGCCGCTCGCAAGTAACGCCGGCCCAGTCCGCCCACGCGATCCCGGGCTTCCGGACGGATACGCGCACTCTCTTGACCGGCAACTCGGCATTGAGCGCGTCTGCAGCCGCCGCGGCGAGCGTCTCGAGCAGTCGATAGCTCTCCGCCTCGTTGACGGCGGTGATGATGTCGCGCACCTTCCGGTAGTCGACGGTCGCGTCGATCGCGTCTTCCTTCGGCTCGTTGATCTCCACCGTCACGTCAAAGAGAAACGTCTGGCCATCACGGCGCTCGTCGTCGTTGACACCGTGCCGGCCGAAGAGCTCGAGCCCGTGTACCTCGACGATCATCCGGCCACCGCCGTCGCCACAGTCAGCGCTTCGACGTGCTCGCGAACGTCGTGGGCTCGCAGGATGGTCGCACCGCGCTCATAGGCGGCGACGGCTGCCGCGAGGCTTGCCGCGAGCGAGCCTGTCGTGGCAGTCGCGTCGCCGACGATGCGCCCGAGCGAGCTCTTGCGAGAGAAGCCGACCACGACCGGGCGTCCGAGCGACGTCAGCACGTCGAGTCGGCGGACGAGCTCGAAGTTCTGCGCCACGGTCTTGCCGAAGCCGATGCCGGGGTCGAGGGCAATGCGGTCTTCCGGGATGCCGGCGTCGACGGCGAAACGCAGTCGCTCCTCGAGGAAGGCGGCGACTTCGGACGCGACATCACCGTAGGTTGGGTTCTGCTGCATCGTCCGCGGCTCGCCCTGCATGTGCATCAGGCAGAGGTAGACGCCCGATTCGGCAACCACCTCCGCCATGTTCGGGTCACCTCTGAGTGCCGTCACGTCGTTGACGAGCTCAGCGTCGAGCTTGAGCGCCCGGCGGGCGACTTCGGCCTTCGCCGTGTCGATCGAGATCGGGGCGCCGTGCAGGGATTCGAGCACGGGCACGACCCGGCGGAGCTCCTCCTCCGTGGAGACTCCACCGGAGCCCGGCCGCGTCGACTCGCCCCCGACGTCCACGATCGCGGCGCCCTCGTCCAGCATCCGCCAGCCTGCCGCCGCAGCGGCCGCGGGCTGCCGATGGATACCACCGTCGGAGAAGGAATCGGGCGTGACGTTGACAACGCCCATCACAGATGGGCGTGTGAATCGTTCCTCGATCGGAGGGCGCTCGATTGCCACCACTGGATACTTTCACCGGTTCGGTTATTCGGGCGGGTTTGGGGCAGGTCAGTGGTGGTCGTGTCCGGCGTGGCCTTGGTGATACTCGTGCGCCACGGCGTGGCCTTTGCCTCGGGCGATCAGCCAGCGGTTGACGGCCAACGCCGGCCCGAACGCGATTGCGAACCCGAGCGCGATGCTCCACCAGAACTTCGCGTCGCCCAGGCCGGCGTCCAACGCGCCCGGGACGACGAGGACGAAGCCGTTGTCGACCGCCTCCATGATCGAGATCGACACCGTGTCGGCTGCGAGCGCCACGCCCGTCGCCTGACGCACGGACAGCCCCGCACGCAGTACCGGCCAAAACGTCAGCAAGTAGCCGAAGAAAAACGCGAGCACAAGCGCAACCACGATCGAGGTGAGGTTCCCCCAGCCAGCGGCCGTAGCAATCGCCATCCCCAGCACTTCGCCGATCGCGCAGCCCGTCAGGCAGTGTGTCGTGGCCGAGAAGGCGGCGCGGTTCAGATCCTGCTCAACGTGTGCGTGCAAAGCGCTGCACAGCCTCCATGAGCTCCTTGCTCTTCGCGGCCGCCTCCTTCGGGTCTCCCGAGGCCAGCGCCTCCGTCACGCAGTGGTTCACGTGGTCGTCGAGCACTTTGAAAGCGAGGCTCTCGAGCGCGGTGTTCACGGCTGCGATCTGGGTGAGGACGTCGATGCAGTAGCGGTCGTCCTCCACCATCCGCTCGATCCCACGCACCTGACCTTCGATGCGATGGAGCCGCTTGACCAGCGCGTCCTTGTCGTAACCGTGCTTCATCATGCCTCCCGCGTGCTGTGGAACCGCCGCAGCCGCAGCGAGTTCGAGACGACGAAGACGCTCGAGAACGCCATCGCGGCCGCGGCGACGATCGGATTGAGGTAGCCCGCGACCGCAAGGGGGATCGCGGCGACGTTGTAGGCGAAGGCCCAGAAGAGATTCCCTTTGATCGTGCGTAGCGTGCGGCGTGCCAGCCGGATCGCGTCTGCAGCGCCACGCAGGTCGCCGGAGACGAGCGTCAGGTCGGATGCCTCGATCGCGACGTCGGTGCCGGTGCCGATCGCGATCCCGAGGTCGGCCTGCGCGAGTGCCGGCGCATCGTTGACGCCGTCGCCGACCATCGCGACGACCTCGCCCGCGGCTTGCAGGCGGCCGACCTCGGCCGCTTTCTCCTGCGGCAGCACCTCGGCGATCACGCGCTCGATCCCGACCTCGTCCGCGATACGGCGGGCAGTGCTCTCGTCGTCGCCGGTGAGGAGCACCGGCTTGAGCCCGAGCTCCTGCAACTGGCGCACCGCCTCGCGGCTGGTCGGCTTGACGGTGTCGCGCACGACGAAGCTTGCACGCGGTTCGCCGTCCCACGACACGGTAATCGCTCCGTTGCGACGCACCACCTCGACGCTCCTTCCTTCGACGACGCCTTGTACGCCGACGCCAGGAACGTTTCGGAAACCGGTCACAGACGGCAAGCTCCCCAGCTCACTGCGCGCCACGTCCGCGATCGCACGGGCGATTGGGTGCTCGCTCGCGGCCTCGACCGCCCCGGCCGACCGAAGTACGTCCGGCCGCGTCGAGCCGTTGAGCAGAGCGACCTCGACGAGCACCATCTTTCCTGCCGTGACGGTGCCCGTCTTGTCGAGGATGACGGTGCCGATGCGCCGTGTCTGCTCGAGGACTTCGGGGCCCTTGATCAGGATGCCGAGCTGTGCCCCGCGTCCGGTTCCGACCATCAGCGCTGTCGGTGTCGCCAGACCGAGCGCGCAAGGGCAGGCGATGATCAGCACAGCGACTGCCGCGGTGAAGGCGTCGCTGACGTTCCCGGCGATCGCAAGCCAGCCGGCCAGCGTGCCGAGGGCGATGACCAGCACGACCGGGACGAACACTCCCGAGATGCGGTCGACCAAACGCTGGATCGGCGCCTTGCCCGCCTGCGCCTCCGCAACGAGCCGGGCGATTTGCGCCAGAGCCGTCTCCGCACCGACCTTCGTCACACGGACGACGAGCCGGCCGTACGTGTTGATCGTCGCACCGGCGACCGTCTCGCCGGACTCGACCTCGACCGGCATCGACTCGCCGGTGAGCATCGACTGGTCGACCGCGGAATCCCCCTCGACCACGATTCCGTCGGTCGCGATCTTCTCGCCCGGCCGGACGACGAAGACGTCGCCGACCTGCAGCTGATCGACCGGCACGAGCACCTCCGCGCCGTCTCGAAGGATGCGCGCCTCCTTCGCGCCGAGCTCGAGGAGCGCGCGAATGGCGGCGCCCGAACGCCTGCGAGCCCGCGCCTCGAGAAAGCGACCGAGCAGGATCAGCGTCGTGATCACGCCCGCCACTTCGAAGTAGACGTCGGCGTTCAACCCCGCCAGGAGGACGACCACCGACCAGCCCCACGCCGCCAGCGTCCCGAGCGAGACGAGCGTGTCCATCGTCGCGGTGAGGTGCCGCGCGTTCAGCACGGCGGCCCGATGAAACGGGAGCCCTGCCCAGAGCACGATCGGCGTCGAGAGCGCGAACGCGAGCCATTCCCAGCCACGGAACTGCGCCGGCGGCGCCATCGACAGCAACAGCAGCGGAACCGTCAGTGCCAACGACACGAGCAGGCGGGTCCGCAGCGGCCGGACGAGATCGGCCTTCCCGTCGGCGTCAGACGGCAGCGCGGCGGTGTACCCCGCCGCTTCCACCGTGCGGACGAGGTCGGGTAGTCGCACGTGACCAGGTTCGTACGCGACCGATGCGAGCTCCGTCGCGTAGTTGACGTTCGCCGAAACGACCCCGTCGAGCTTGTTGAGCTTCTTCTCCACCCGCGCCGCGCACGAGGCGCAGGTCATGCCGCCGATCTCGAGCTCGATGCGGTTGGGAGCCTCGACCGCCATCAGGCGGCCTCGTAGCCTGCCTCTTCGATCGCGGCTCGGAGAGCCGTGTCGTCGAGCGACTCGCCGCGGATGGTCACGACCTTCGTGTCCACGTCGACCTCGACGGATTCGACGCCGGCGACTTCGGAAACCTCTTCCTTGATCGATGCACCGCAATGGGCGCAGTGGATCTTGGGCACGTTGTACGTCAAAGTCTCCGTCATCCAGTCCTGACTATACCCGATGGGGGTACCTACCAGGGGACTAAGGAAGCGGCAGACCGCGTCGCGCGAGGTTCGCGACCCGCCACGGAACCTTGTGAACCCAGCCGTCGACCGAGACGAGCCGGCTCCGGCCTCCCGCGGAGATGTGGATCTCGATCAGCCCGTCGGTCCAGGGACTTGGCGTATCCGCGCGCATCTTGATGTCAAGCCAGGTGGCTCCTATCGACATGCCCGCGTATCGACCGGCGAGCAGACGAAGGTACGTCTCGGGGCCACGCGCCAACCGTCCTCCGACGCTGACCTCGGTCGGCAGGGTCGCCGGATAGGGAGCCAGTCCCCCCACACCGGCCTCGATCGCGGCGGCGGTCGGCGCGTCGACCGACGTCCACGTCGCCGACTTTCCGCTCTGGGTGGGCCACCGCAGAACGTGCGCGTCCGGAATGTAGTACGCAGTCTGCTCGGAATCCGGCGAGTACCGCCAGTGGAGGGCGTAGAACGGCGCCGCGACGGACAGCGGTCTGACCTGGCTCCCTCCTCCGATCCAGATCGGCTCTGCTTGTTGCCACGTCAGGTGAACGCATGAGGACGCTCCGCACACGTCGACACCGCTTTGCGGCGCCTTGGCCTGGGCACCGGGAACCACGGCGAGAACGGCAGCCGCCGCGGCGACGGCGAGCGACGAACGCTTCATCCCGAACCTCCTCCTCGCTCCGGGATTCTACCCCCGCGAGCGCGGCCAGGATCCCTAGCCCTTTGCCCCTTCCGGTGGCGGAGGCTGCATGGTCGCCCCGGGGATCGGGAAGGGCCGGGCCTTCGGCTCGGGCTTGCGCTTCTTCTCGCCCTCGGGCTCGGGCTCCGGCTTGACCGTCGGGACCTTCTCCGCGAAGACCGATTCCTCCTCTTCGCCGGCGAGCAGACGCTCGAACTGATCCTTGTCGATCGTCTCGCGCTCGATGAGGATCAAGGAGATCCGGTGCAGCTCGTCGCTGTGCTCCTTGAGGACCTCCGTCGCGGTCATGTGCGCTTCCTCGATCACGCGGCGGATCTCGTCGTCGATCTCGCGTGCGATCTCCTCGGAGTAGTCGGGCTCGTTGCCCATCTCGCGACCGAGGAACGGCATGTCATGGTTGCGACCGAGAACGCGCGGGCCGAGCTTCTCGCTCATCCCGAAGCGCATGATCATCTGCTTCGCGGTGTGCGTGACCTTCTCCAGGTCGTTCGCCGCTCCGGTCGTCACCTCGTTGAAGACGATCTCTTCGGCGGCGCGGCCGCCGAGGGTCATCGCCAGCTGGTTCATCAAAGTCTGCTTCGTGGTCAGGTAGCGATCCTCACGCGGCAGCGAGATCGTGTAACCGAGCGCCTGGCCGCGGCCGATGATCGAGATCTTGTGCACGTCGGACTCCCCGTCGAGGTAGTGGCCGACGATCGCATGGCCGAGCTCGTGGTAGGCGGTGATCTTGCGCTCCTCCTCGGAGAAGAGACGCGTCTTCTTCTCGGGGCCGGCGATCACGCGCATGATCCCTTCCTCGAGCTCCTCCTGCTCGATCACTTTCTTGCCGCGGCGCGCCGCGAGCAGCGCAGCCTCGTTGACGAGGTTCGCCAGGTCGGCGCCGGTGAACCCGGGCGTCCCGGCAGCCAGCGAGTCGAGTTCGATCTCCGACGCCAAAGGCTTGCCCTTCGAGTGCACCTCCAGGATCTTCTTGCGACCGTTGCGGTCGGGCCGGTCGACGACGATCTGCCGGTCGAAACGGCCGGGACGCAGGAGCGCCGGATCGAGGATGTCCGGCCTGTTGGTGGCGGCGATCAAGATGATGTTGTCCTTCAGCTCGAACCCGTCCATCTCGACGAGGAGCTGGTTCAAGGTCTGCTCGCGCTCGTCGTGCCCCCCGCCGAGACCGGCGCCGCGGTGACGTCCGACTGCGTCGATCTCGTCCATGAACACGATGCACGGCGAGGCCTGCTTCGCCTGCTCGAAGAGGTCACGGACGCGCGAGGCGCCGACGCCGACGAACATCTCGACGAAGTCGGAACCCGAGATGGAGAAGAATGGCACGCCGGCCTCGCCGGCGACCGCGCGCGCGAGGAGCGTCTTACCGGTACCAGGCGGCCCGTACAGCAGGACACCCTTGGGGATGCGTGCGCCGAGCGCCTGGAACTTCTTCGGGTTCTCGAGGAACTCCTTGATCTCCTGCAGCTCCTCGACCGCCTCCTCGACGCCGGCGACGTCCTTGAAGCCGATCTTCGGCGAGTCCGGCGTCATCCGCTTCGCGCGCGACTTCCCGAAGGACATCACCTTCGAGCCACCGCCCTGCACCTGATTCATCAGGAAGATCCAAAAACCGAACAGGAGCACGAACGGCAACAGCGAGGTGAGGATCGACCACCAGGGCGAACCGCCCGTGCCCTTGGAGTCGAAGGTCACGTTGTGCTCGGCCATCAGCTTCTGGAGGTCGGCCGCCGACTGATCGCTCGGATAATGGACCGAGCCCTTCGTCTTGTCGGCGCTGAGCGTGTAGTTCAGCGCCTGCTTGTTCGGGTTGAAGACGATCGACGAGAAGGCACAGCCGCTCGTGGCGTCCGTATTGCAGGCCTCGATCCTCGTCTGGACATCAGACAGCGTCAGCTTGGAAGTGGGCGCGCTGTGACCGCTGAGCGTCTGCAGGGCAAGCCAGACGAGCGCCGCGATAATGACGAGCGGGAAAAGCGCGCTGCGGAAGAATCGATTCACTAATCCTCTTTCGGCAGGGTACCAGCCTCGGTTTGAGCTACATCGGCCCCAAAAGGGGGTGATCGGCCTATTTCAGGCGCCCTCTGGCACCAACTCCGAATCCAATACGCCCACGTAGGGCAGGTTCCTGTATCGCTCGGCGAAATCGAGCCCGTAACCGACCACGAACCGGTTGGGGATCTCGAAGCCGATGTAGCGGACGGGCACGTCGATCTCGCGCCGGTCCGGCTTGGTCAGGAGTGCACAGACCTCCAGGCTGGCCGGCTCGCGGGCCTCGAGGTTCCGCATCAGGTACGAGAGCGTCAACCCCGAATCGATGATGTCCTCGACGACGAGGACGTTGCGGCCCTCGATGTTGATGTCCAGGTCCTTGAGGATCCGGACGACACCTGACGAGTCGGTCTGGGCCCCGTAGCTGGAGATCGCCATGAAGTCGATCTCGCACGGGATGGCGAGCGTGCGCATGAGGTCGGCCATGAAGAAAACGGCGCCCTTGAGGACGCCGATCAGCAGCAGGTCCCGGCCGGCGTAGTCGGCCGAGATCTCTTCTCCCAGCTCGACCACGCGCGTTCGCAGCCGATCCTCCTCGATGAGGACCTCCGACACGCCGCGCTCGAGCTCAGTCTGCGACACGTTCGACGCGCACTCCCTCCGCCTCCACGATTCCCGGCACTGCGACTACGTCATCTCCCCGCACGACGAGCGGCCACGACTCGCGTGCAGAACGGGGGATCTTGGCGTCGACGAACACGTCCTGGATCTTCTTCGATCTCCCAGCGAGCCGATCGCCGGCACGCCAGGCCCGTACCTTAAGGCCTGGGAGCTTCGAGGCAATGCGCCACTCACCCCAGCGCACCTCGCCGTCGAGCGAGACGGGAGTGCGCTCGAGCCAGACCCGGTCGTACTCGCGCACCGCAGTCAGGCCGGCGCCGAGGTCGAGCCGCCTCGACCCGGCCGTCGAAGCAAGCAGCTCATCAAGCGCCGAAGGCTCTCGATCCGCGAGCCGGAGCAGATTCCGCTCGGCGGCTGGATGGAGCTCGCGCAGACGCGGCAGGATCTCCTCCCTGATCAGCCCGCGCTTCGTGCCGCTGTTGGACTCGTCGGTCCGGAACTCCAGCCCTTCTGCACGGCAGTACTCCTCCGTTTCCTCACGCCAGACGGTGAGCAGCGGGCGCACGACGCCGTCCTCGCGGCGCGGCTTGATCCCCTTCGCAACGCCACTCGCCACGAGCCGGTACAGGACGGTCTCGACCTGGTCGGAGGCGGTGTGCCCGGTAGCGCGCAGGCGGTCGAGCGCGAACGAGTAACGGATCTCGCGCCAGTCGTCCTCGGTGCGCCCGCCGCCGCCGCCGACCACTTCCGCGCCGAAGCGCTCGGCGCAAAAGCGCGCATCGTCGTCGGAGGCTTCACCCCGCAGCCCGTGATTCACGTGCAGCGCGGAGACGCGATAGCCGAGCTCCGTCAGGGCGTGCCAGAGGCAGGTCGAGTCGGCGCCGCCGGAGACGAGGCAGGTGACCTCGCCGCCCGGCGCAATCAGGTCGTGCCGGCGGATCAGCTCCTCGACCCGCGCGCGCAGCGCTTTCGTGTCCACGTGAACAGGGTAGACAGGCGAGGGATTGCGGGCCACGCCCCGGAGGCCGATGTTCCGAAAATGGCGGAGTTCTTTCGGGCCTGGCGAAAGCGGCAGGCCGAAAAGCAGGCTGCCGACTGGTTCGAGGAACAGGAGGAAGCTCGCCGTGCAGTGCTAGAGCTCCCCGACGTCCTCCGGGAGCAGGCTCGCCTTGCCGTCGAGAAGCTGATCGACGGTCCGGATACCGAGGTCGCAGGAGCGCTCGAGGACCTCGACCACCTGCTCGAGCCGCATCCCGATCTGCGCGACCGCTTCTTCCGCCTGCGCGTCGTCGGCGACGCTGTCGAATTCCTGAAATAGCCGCGCGAAAGCGCAGCTTTCGCGCGACTAGAGCAGCGGCGAGACGTCGCAGCCGCGCTTGGCCAGTGCCGGTCTCGCCTGCGACAGGACGTCGTGCGCGAAGTTCGCGAGACCATAGGCCCGGTAGATGTACCTGCCCGGATCGCGGTGCTTCTTGTCGGCCCTGATTGCTCGACCGTAGTTCAGGAACATCGCGCGAAGGATCGCCCGCGTCTTCGACAGGGATGGATCGCTCGGATTGGTGTTGAGCAGGCTCGCAACGGCGGAATCCGCCTGCAGGATCACGTCATCCGCCTCCGCATCACCTTGTAGGTAGTCCTGCGAGAGCGTCCCAAGGGCGGCCATGTTCAGCTGCGCGGCGCCGAGGAATTGCCGGTCGGTCGCCGAGCAGGTGTGGCTGACAGCAGCGTTGCTGTTCCCACCCATGACGAGGACAGAGGAACTCACAGCGACGATCGCCACAGCGAGTCCCGCAGCCGCAGTGACGCGGGGCTTCACGCTCCCTTCTTCGGCGCCGCTACTGGTGAGGCTTCATCACCCGTTTGGGTGCGGGTCGATGCCTTGTGACATACGAGGCGAACTGTTGAGCTGCCCAATGGAGCAACCACACACCAAGAGCGAGCCGCAGGAGGCGAATCAAAAGATCAGCGATCGGTAGGAGCCGTGGCGCTCCATCCCGATTGCCTCGTAGACGCGGATCGCCGGCGCGTTCTCAGGGCGTACGAAGAGGCACACAGTCGGCACGCGCTCGAGCAGCAGCCGGCACAAATCACGCATGCCGCGCTGCGCGTAGCCCTTGTTACGCGCAGGCGGATCGACCCAGACCTGCTGAATCTGGACCGCACCCGGCGTCCACGCCGAAGCTTCGGCCTTGAAGAGGATCGTCCCCCGCTCGACCCAAAGCCACGAGCGCCCTTCCTCGATTTGCGAGCGGGTGCGCCAGCGGAAGCCTTCCGGGTCTCGCGCCATCGGATCGATCCCGATCTCCTCCTCGTGCGCGGCCGCGCAGGCGGGCAGCAGCAGCGAGAAGTCCTTGTCGGTCGCCAGGCGCAGGCCCGAGTCGCCGGGTTGCGGCGGCTCGGAAATCGCGTACACCGGCTGGCCGGGCCGGTCGTTGCGCGGCGCCGGCATGAGCCTGGAGAGGTCGTCCCAGAGCTCGTCGACCGCGCGCTCGTCGCCGATGATCATCCGGGCGCGGCCCCGGGACGCGGCTTGCGCGAAGCGGCCGCAACCGGCACCTGAGGGGACGACGTTTGCGCCGACGTGGCAGAGAGCGGTCAAGCGGTGGTTGTCGGCGAAGGCGCTGAACCGGCCCAGCCGCCGCCGGGCGACGTCCTCGAGGAAGACGCGCTCCACGGGGTCCTCGGCACAGAACTCGAGGATCTGCTCGAGCCGGGGCTCGATCGCACCTTTCACTGTCCCAATAGTCGCACGGGTTAGGGTTGCGCCCTCATGCCGATCCACATTCGAGCCGAGCCGGGGGAGTACGCCGAGGCCTGCCTATTGCCCGGCGATCCGCTCAGAGCGAAGTACATCGCGGAGACCTATTTCGACAACCCCGTCGAGAAGAACTCCGAGCGCGGGCTTCTCGGCTACACGGGCACCTACGAGGGCAAGCCGGTCTCGGTGCAGGGCACCGGCATGGGCTGCCCGGGCGCGACGATCGTTTTCGAGGAGCTGATCCAGCTCGGCGTGAAGAAGCTGCTACGCGTCGGCACCTGCGGAGGGCTCCAGGCCCATCACGCGCTCGGCGACCTGATCGTCGCGCTGTCGGCCGTCGCCGACGACCGCACCGCCGATCACCTCGTCGGGCACGAGCCGCACTGCCCGACTGCGAGCTGGGAGCTCATCCACGGAGCGGTGCACGCGGCCAAGGAGATGGGCCAGTCGATGCACGTCGGGCCCATCGTCTCGAGCGACGTCTTCTACAACCCCGACGGGAACCAGTACGAGCGCTGGTCGAACCGGGGCGTGCTCGCGGTCGAGATGGAGGCCTCGGCGCTCTTCACGGTCGGTGCGCTCCGCGGCGTCCAGTCCGGGTGTCTCCTCACCGTGAGCGACATCGTCGTCGAGGGCGAGTTCACGCGCATCACCGACGAGGAGCTGCGCGCGGCTGTCGACCGGATGACGCGCGTCGCGCTCGCGACGGTCACGGCCGACGAGACGCACTGATCAAGACAGTCTTCCTCGTCAACCCGGCGTCGGCGAACGGCTCGACCGGTAGGCGCTGGCCGGAGATCGCCCGGCGCGCCGCGGCGGCAGGGCTCAGAGGAGATGCCCTCTTCTCGCGCGCGCCCGGTGAGCTGACGGAGCTGGCCCGCCGCGCAGCAGACGAAGGAGCCGAGCTGCTGGTCGTCGTCGGCGGCGACGGATCCGTGCACGAGGTCGTGAACGGGATCGCCGGTCGAGACCGCATCGAGATCGGGGTGATCCCGCGCGGGACCGGCTGGGACTTCGCCCGCTCGCTCAGCCTGCCGCGGAAGACCGACCGGGCGATCGAGGTCGCGCTCTCGGGCAAGACGCGCACGATCGACCTCGGCCGTGCCAGCTACCGGCTCTGGGCCGGCGGAGAGGGAGAGGCCTTCTTCGCGAACGCCGCGAGCGCCGGGATGAGCGGGGCAATCGCGCAACGGGCCAACGACACCTCCAAGGCGTTCGGCGGGAAGGTCTCGTACATCTGGGCCACGTTCGCCGTGTTCGCACGCTGGTCGAACAACGAGATCGAGGTCTCGGTGGACGGCGAGACGCGCCGAGCTCGGATGCACGACGTCATCGTGGCCAACGGCCCTTACATAGGCGGCGGGATGAAGATCTGTCCGGATGCCGAGCCCGACGACGCCACGTTCGACGTACTGCTGATCGGTGACATCTCCAAACGGGATCTGGTGATGACGATGCCGAAGATCTTTCGCGGGACGCATCTTCCCCACCCCAAGGCCGAGCTGCTGCGCGGCGCGCAAGTGAGCGTGGACGCGCCGGAGCCGCTCCCGATCCAGCTCGACGGCGAACAGCCCGGAACAACACCCGTGCGCTTCGAGGTCGTCCCGCGGGCGCTGCGGGTGCGCGTGCCCGGCTAGCTGGTCCCGTTACAGACACGTTCCCGTTTCGTACCCGTGCCTGGCACCGGTACGAGCCGAAACGCGACCGCCTCCTCAGAGGCCGGGCTGGATCCCGTGACGGACGCGTTCCCGTTTCGTACCCGTGCCTGGCACCGGTACGAGCAGGAAACGAGACGCCTGCCTCCTAGCTGCTGCTGGTGCGCTTGCGCGCGTCGGTGGAGCGCTTGGCCGCTGAGGTCTTGCGCGAGCTCGACGATCCCTTGCCCTCGAGCTTGTCGAGCCGCTTCTCGATCGTGCCGAGCCGCTTCTCGAGCTTCTCGAGCCCACGCACGCTCCGCTGTAACTCGTCGACGCGCTTCGGCAACGATCCGAACGCGGCGAGCACCTTGTCCGCTCCGGGTGCGCCGCCGATCCGCTGGATCGCTTCCTCGCCTGCTCCGGTAAGCCGTTCCACGATGTTCTTCTGTCGGGGCCTTGCCATGGCCCTATCGTGCCAGTTGCGATGGCGGCGCGTCGTGCCTACGCTCCCCGCGTGAAAGGAGCTGCCGCTCTCGCCGCGCTCCTCGCGTGTGTCGCCGCCTCGGCCGGAGAGGCCAAACGCTCACCCGTCACGGTCAGGGTGATGACGCGGAATCTGTATCTCGGGGCGAACCTGGATGCGATCGTCCAGGCGAAGTCGACCCGGGAGGCCTTCACCGCGGTCGAGAAGGGCTGGAACGACGTCCAGGCAAACGACTTTCCGACCCGCGCACGGGCGATCGCAAAGGAGATCGCAAGCGCGCGGCCGGACTTCGTCGGCTTACAGGAGCTGTCGCTCTACCGAACACAGACCCCGGCGGACTTCACGGTGACGCCCTCGACCGCCGTCGCCCTGGACTACGCGAAGGAGTTGCGCAAGGCACTGGCGGCCCGGAAGCTTCGCTATCGCTTCCTCGCGATCGGCAACGCGACGGATGCGGAACTGCCGAGCGGCGACCCGCCGAACATGGACATCCGGCTCACGATCCGCGACGGGCTGCTCGTGCGGATCGACAAGAAGATCAAGATCAGGCGAGTGCGCACCGGTCTCTACTCGACGACGACGCCCCTCTTCGGCGGCTTCGTCATAGCGAAACGCGGCTGGGTGCTCGCGGACGCGACCATTGCCGGCCGGTCCTTCCGTGTCATCACGACGCATCTCGAATCGTTCAGCGACACGTCGCAGGTCGCGCAGGGGAAGGAGCTCGTCGCCCCCGGTGGCCCTACCCGCACGAGTCTGCCGACGGTCCTGCTCGGCGATCTGAACTCCCGCGCAGACGGGAGCGGCACGCCGACGCGCGCCAACCTGCTCGCCGAGGGGTTCCAGGATGCGTGGGCGCAGGCGCATCCGGCCGACATCGGGCTCACGTGCTGCCACGGCGACGATCTGCGTGACGTCGGCGGACCGTTCTACAGCCGCATCGACTACGTGCTGCTGCGCAACGGCTTCAAGGCCGTGGCGGCGGGAATCATGGGTGAGGCGCCTGGCGACCGGCTCTCGGGCCTCTGGCCTTCGGACCACGCCGGCGTCTGGGCGCGCTTGCGTCTCCCGTAATTACTAGGACCGGATCAGGACCGGCGTGCCGCTCAACGCCTGGTCGAACAGCTTCCTCAGCGCGGGATTCGGAATGCGGATGCACCCGTTGGAGACAGCCTTGCCGATCGACCATGGCGCATTGGTCCCGTGGATCGCGATCGGCCCGCCCTGCGTCCAGCCGGTCAGGACGTTCGAGAACGCCGAGACTCCGACCGCGCCGGGGCCGAACGGGCCGCCCTTATCCGTGGGGATGAGCCGCTGGTTGACGTAGAAGCGGCCGGTGGGCGTCGGCGTCGCCGGCGCTCCGATTGCGGCCGTCGAGCTCAGGACCCTCTGGCCGTGCTTGTAGAGCGTGACCCTCTTCTCCGACAGGTCGACGACGATCCGGGTCGAGACCTTCTCGACGTTCACCTGCCGGGCCGGCACCCACGCAGTCACGCCGTTCGGCCGTTTGGGGATCTGGACGAGGTACGACCTCGGCTTGCATCTGGCATCGACCAGCGCGCCGCGGATCGAGAAGATCGTGGGAACGCGATTGACGTTCAGCCTGCGGAAGCTGGCGAAGGGGCGGGTGCCGGGGCGGCGCGAGACCGTGGCCCGGGAGCGCACGATCCCCGCGTACGCCAGCCGCGACGAGCCGAGCCGCTGGAAGGAGCCCTCGACGCAGGTCCGCGACTTGGTCGTGATGTCGGCGCCGACGTCGGGCTGCTTCTCGGCTCCGCCGCAGCCCACCAGAAGGGTGAGGCCGAGCGCCGGGATGACGACGAGGGCTCGCACGGCGACAGAAGGTTATCGCCGCAAAAAGGGTGTGAAGGTTCGGTGACAATTTGCCGACAACATCTAGTGACGACCGAACGTCTCATTACTCTGAGAGGACGTAATGACGCTTCGCAGGCACAAGCACACAGCGATCACCGTTCATGCGATCCGGCAACGAGCCGGAGTGCCGTACCACGTCGAGCGTAAGGTGTGCTCGAACTGCCGACGGCTCCTCGAAGAGAAGACGATCAAGCGCGCCGCCGCCTGATTAGACCTCTAGGCCAGCGCCTCGGCCAGCTCCGAAAGCGTCTCGCCGGCCGCACCGTCGATCCGGACCGAGGCCAGGCGGTCAAACGGCGTCGGCCCACGGTTGAGGATCGCCAGCGCCACGCCGGCGGAAACGGCCTCATCGGGTAGCCCGGCAACCGGGTGCACCTCGAGCGACGAGCCCACGACCAGCAGCAGCCCGGCCCCGCGGACGAGCTCGATCGCGCGGTCGATCGCGTCGGCCGGCAGCAGCTCCCCGAACATGACGACGTCCGGCTTGAGCACGGCCCTACAGCGCGGACACGCCGGCGCCGGCGCAGCTCGTAGCGCGGCCACCACCTCTTCCAGCGGTACCCGCTCCCCGCACTCGAGGCAGCTTGCCGAGCGGATCGAGCCATGCACCTCCACGACCTCGCGCGACCCCGCGCGCTCGTGCAGCCCGTCGATGTTCTGCGTCACGATCGCCGCCACGAGCCCACGGCGCTCGAGCTCCGCGAGCGCGAGGTGTCCCGCATTCGGCTCGGCGGTGGTGAGCAGCTCGAACCGGAGCGCATAGAACTCCCACACCTTCACCGGATCCCGCCGGAAGGCGTCGATGGTCGCGTACTCCATCGGGTCGTACTCCGCCCAGATCCCGCCCGGCGAGCGAAAGTCGGGAATGCCGCTCTCGGTTGAGATGCCGGCGCCGGTCAGGACGACGCAGGGTTGGCGCTCGCGGACGAGCGCCGCCAGGTCGGGAACGGTGTGCGCCACGGCCGTAGAGTGACGCGCGTGGACGGTTTTCGCTTCAGCACCGACGTGACGGTCCGGTTCGCCGAGACCGACGCCCAGGGGGTGGCGCACAACGCCAACTACCTCATCTGGTTCGAGGTGGCGCGGGTCGCCTACCTGGCGGAGTACGCGGGCGGCTATTCGGCGATCCGCGCGCAGGGCATCGAGTCCTTCGTGCTCGAGTCACATGTGCGCTACCGGCAGCCTGCCCACTTCGACGACCGGCTCCGCATCCACACGCGCGTCGGGGAGGTGCGTGCTGCGCGGTTTCGCTTCGACTACGAGATCACCCGCGACGGGGAGGTCATCGCCGACGGCTGGACCTCACACGCTTGCGTGGACGCGAAGACGCTGCGCCCGACGCGGATCCCGGAGACTCTCGCGGACGCGATCGCTACGGCCGAGGCGTCGTCGCCGTAATAGTCGTCGTCGTCGTCTTCTTGGTGGTAGTCGTCGTGCCCGTCGTTGTTGTCGTGTCGGTCTGATCCTTCGGCCGCCGCTTCGTGCCCACGCGGACGACCTTCATCTCACCGCGGTAGGACGAGTAGAACGTCGTGTCGAAGAGCAGCTTCCCGTCGGCGTCGTAGACCTTGCGCTCGTTGCTCGTCTTGAGGGACGACGACCCGCGTTCCTCGACGACGGTCTCGCCCACGAAGAGGGTTGGATCCTTGATCTTCCTGACCGGCGGCGGTCCTGTCACGACGAGCGGCGACGTCTCGCTGACGACCCGGCGGTGCACCGGCGTCCCGTACAGCGCGACCGTGAGCGACGAAGAGCCGACCCAGGTCCGAAGCAGGATCCAGTGACCGGTGTCGTTCGTGAACCTCAGGTCCGTGTCCGGATAGTTGACGGTCGCGTCGCGTCCCTGCGGGTAGTGGCTGATGTACAGCGCGTGATTCGTGCGCGAGACGATCGGCAGCCCGGCCTCGTACGCTGCGTTGAAGACAGTCGTCGAGACCTGGCAGACACCGCCGCCCAGGCCGGTCTTGAGCTCGCCGTTGATGATCACCGGCGCCTCGAGAAAGCCCTTGTCCTCGGTGCGCGCGCCGGTTGTGCCGTTGAAGGAGAACGTCTCGCCGGGCGCGATCACATGCTTGTCGACCAGATGCGAGACGAGCTGGACGTTGTGGATGCGGTTCGGTTCACCGCCGTAGAACGTCTCGTAGCTGGCGACCAGCCCCTTGATGTCCATGTCCTGCGCCTCGGCTGTCGTTCGGCGCGCGGTGACGCGTTCTACAGTCAGGTTGGCGGAGCGGAGCTCGGGCGCGGTAACCAGCGCGGCCCTCAGCACCGCCTTCGCGCTCCGCGGTACATCCAGCACGTGGCCGGGCTGATCCGGAATCACGCGAATGCCGCTCTTGCTGACCGCCCAGTCGGCGTCCACCGGCGGCTTGTCGACGCGCTTGGCGAGCGCCGTGAACCAGCTGCTGGCTCCCGCGCCACCGATCCGGAGGTCGCGCCGTCCGTCTGCCGGAAGCTGAAGCACGCGGGCGATCCGCGGCGGCCGGAGGTTCCAGCGCGTCGCGCCGAGCGTCAGATGGACGGACGCCGAGAGCGCGGTCCGCACCTGTGCCTGCGCGACCCTGATATCGCTCGCGGTGATCTTCGGCCGGTCGACCTGGATCGGCAGCTCGACCGGCTCGCGCTTGAGGCTCGCCAGCGCACGCACGATCGTTGCCGCTGCGGCATGGCGGTCGAGCAGGTGGCCGGTGCGGCTCGGGACGATTTCGGGCCGGAGCCCGCGCAACGCGATCGACGCCTCGCGGTGCTCGACGTTGACCGCGGCCGAGATCTGGTTGAGCTTGGCCTCCAACGCGGCGTCGTAGACCTGGGTCGGGGGCGCGACGTCAGCTCCGAAGAAGCGCAGGTCGAGCCGGCGGAAGCCGCGTAGCGGCCCGAAGCCGTTCCCCTGACTGCGCACGGCATCGACGGCGGCGCCCCAGTCCACGCGGATCCCAAGGTGCCGGGGCTGCACCTCCCAGGTGCGGGAGCCGATGCGGAAGGTCACCGGGACGGATGCGAGCGCGTCCGCGCGGCGCTCGAGGATGGAGCGCGCCTGACGTGGTGTCTTCCCGCCCACGTCGACGCCGGCGATCTGGACGCCGCTGGCGAGGCGCGAGGGGGAGCCCGCGAAGGCAAGGCCCAGCACCATTCCAGCGAGGGCGGCAAGCGCCGTGAGGATCGCGGCTCGCTGCCAGAACTGGCGGCGCTGGGCGCGCGGCCGCCGAGGTCGCCGAGGGCGGGGCCGGACCAAGGAGTATCTGCGCCGAGCGGGCAAGGTTGCGAAGTCTAGCCACGGGTGTGGCGGGTCTTTTTTGCTCTTCGGACGTGTCCGTTACACCCGCTAGAAGGTGAAGAGCTCGATTCCGCCGCTGACGTTGAGGCCGACGCCGGTGATGTACGACGCGAGATCCGAGCAGAGGAACGCGATCGCATTCGCGATGTCCTGCGGCTCTCCGGCCCGTCTCATAGCCGTGCGCCGCACCATCCGTTCGTTCATCGCGGCATTGCCGAAGTTGAAGGCCTCCGTACCGATCACGCCCGGCACGATCGCGTTGCAGGTGATCCCATGCCGGGCGCCCTCGAGCGCCAGCGTGCGGGTCAGCCCGAGCAGCCCGGCCTTGGTGGTGGAGTAGCTGGCCTGACCGAACCCGCCGAGCGTCCCCGCGACGGATGCCATGTTCACGATCCGCCCCCACTCTCGCTCCTTCATGTGCGGCCACACCGCCTGAGCACAGTTGAACGAGCCGGTCAGGTTCACCCGCAGGTCGCGTTCCCAGAGCTCCGGCACCTGATCGGGAAGCTGGCCGACATGGTCGAGCGTGCCGGCGTTGTTGATGAGGATGTCCACCGACCCGAACTCGTCGACGACGCGCCGAACGGTCTCTTCGACCTGAGCCCGATCGGTCACGTCGCACTTGACGGCGGCCGAGCGGCGGCCGAGCGCCGAGATCTCCTGCGCGGTCGCCTCGGAGTAAACGAGCCCCTGAGCCCGTGCCGCCTGCGCGAGCGGCCCGTACGCCTCCGCCTCCTTGCCCGGGTCGGACTCGATCTGGATGTCGGCGATGACGACGTCCGCGCCGGCGCGCGCAAGTGTCAGCGCGTCGGCTCGACCGAGCCCGCGCGACCCGCCGGTCACGAGCGCAACGCGCCCAGAGAGGTCGATCTCGATGCTCAAGCTCGGGGCATCAGAAGCTCGCGAGCGATCACGAGCCGCTGGATCTGCGAAGTGCCCTCGTAGATCTGGTACAGCTTGGCGTCGCGCATCAGCTTCTCGACGGGGTACTCCTTCATGTATCCGTAGCCGCCGAACACCTGTACCGCGTCGGTGGTGACCTCCATGCAGGTGTCCGCGGCGAAGCGCTTCGCGTACGAGGACTGCAGCGTCGCGCGCATCCCCTGGTCGATCATCCACGCAGCCTGCCAGCAGAGGAGCCGCGACGCCTCGATCTTCGTCGCCATGTCGGCGATCAGAAAGTTGATGCCCTGATTCATCGCGATCGGCATCCCGAACTGGATGCGCTCCTTCGAATACTGGGACGCGTATTCGAACGCCGCGCGCGCGACTCCCACGGCGCCGATCGCCGTGCCGGGGCGGGTGAAGTCGAGGGTCTTCATCGCGATCTTGAAGCCCTCGCCCTCCTCGCCGAGCCTGTTACGCGCTGGAACGCGCACGTCGGTGAACGAGAGTGACGACGTGTCCGTCGAGCGCTGCCCCATCTTGTCGAGGTGCTTGTCGACGACGACGCCGTCGAGATTCGCGGGGACGATGAACGCCGTCAGCCCGCGATGGCCCTGCGACTTGTCCGTCGAGGCCCAGACGGTGAACCACGCGGCGTGGCCGGCGTTGGTGATGAACATCTTCGAGCCGTTGATGATGTAGTCGTCGCCGTCACGCACCGCCGTCGTCTGGATGCCGGAGACGTCGGAGCCAGCGTTCGGCTCGGTCAGCGCGAACGACGTCAGCAGCACCTCGTCCACGAGTGGCGGCAGCCACTCGCGCTTCTGCTCATCGGTCCCCGCGATGATGACCGGCCCGTGGCCGAGCCCGTTGGCCGCGATGGCCGTGCCGATCCCGGCGCAGCCCCAGCAGAGCTCCTCGCCGATGAGCATGCCCTCGAATGCGCCGAGCTCGAGGCCGCCGTACGCCTCCGGAATGTGGACGTTCATCAGGCCGAGCCCGTGCGCCTTGGCGATCACGTCCGCGGGGTGGATCGAGCCCTCGTCGTACTCGCGTTCCTTCGGCCGGATCTCCCGCTCCGCGAAGTCGTGGGCCAGGTCGCGCAGCGCTTTCTGCTCGTCCGTGAGCCCGAACGAGACGCCGGTGCCGGTGCGTTCCTCGAGGGTCGCCATTGAGCCCTAGGTTAGCTTGATTGACTGGTCAGTCAACAGTCGACCGGAACCGCAGGACACGGACGATGTGGGCGTCAAGCTCGCCGCTGCGGGCCAGCGGCAGGAGGACGCGAATCGCGCGCGCCGCGTCCCTTCCGCTCGTGAACAAGAGGAGGTCCGCACCGGCGCGGGCGGCGGCCACCGCCCACTCCCGCGCATGGCCGCGGACGACGTCGAGCGAGTCCGTCATGGCGACACCCTCGAACCCGAGGTCGCGCAGAAGGTCGTAGGCGGCCGGCGTGAGCACCGCCCGGTGCGGGCCGAGAGTCGGATAAACGCCGTGACCAACCATTACGCACCGCACCCCAGCCTCGACCGCAGCACGGTACGGGGCGAGGTCCGCGTCTCGCACTCGACCGACAACGTAAGGACGTTCGTCGGTGGAGAACGGCAGCGAGCCGAGGCCCGGGAAATGCTTGACGCACGCACCGGCACCACCCGCAGCAAGCCCGCGTGCAAACGCGACGCCGAACGACGGTGACCGAAACTGCCGTGCGCCGAGCGGGCCGTCAGGAAGGTCGAGCACCGGCGCGAGATCGACGTCCACGCCGATGCGGCGTAGCGAGCGCCCCGTCGCCCAGCCGGAGTCAAAGGCCTGGGGCTTGCTCCGGACTGCCCGGGCCGACGACCGCGGCGGCAATTGCGGAAAAGTCTTGACCTTCCCGCCCTCCTGGTCCGTGACGACGAACGCGCCGGGCGGTCGCGGGGCGTCCCGGTTGTGGCTCTGCACGATCACGCCGGCCACTCCCGGCGGAGCCGGTAGCCCGGAGACGACGACGAGGGCGGCCTTCTGCTGCGGCGTCAGCCCCAGCACGGTGGCCATGGTGATGACGGCGGCAACGCCCAAAGCCTCCGTAGACTAGGCCGCAATGGACTTCGAGCTCAGCGACGAGCAACGGCTCCTCCAGGACACCGTTCGTCGGTTCGTGGACGACCGGATCCTGCCCAACGCCGTCGAGAACGACATCAACCATCACCTCGATCTGGGAGCGATCGAGGGGATGGCCGAGCTGGGGATCCTCGGAATCGTCATCCCGGAGGAGTACGGCGGCGCCGGGCTCGACTTCATCTCCGAGGCGCTCGCGTGCGAGGAGATCGAGCGCGGTGAGGCTGCGTTCCGGACCCTGATCTCCGTCCATGTCGGCCTCAACTCGCTCGCGCTGCTGAAGTACGGGTCCGAGGAGCAGAAGCAGCGCTGGCTCGTCCCGCAGGCGAACGGCGACAAGCTCGCGTGCTTCGGCCTGACCGAGCCAGCCGCCGGCTCCGACGTGGCCGCAATGAAGGCGACCGCGCGGCGCAAGGGTGACGTCTATGTCCTCAACGGCTCGAAGAACTGGATCTCGTACGCAAACGTCGCCGACCATGCACTGGTCTTTGCGAAGACGGATCCTGCGGCGAAGCACAAAGGGATCTCGGCTTTCGTCCTCGAGCGCGGCATGCCCGGCTTCACGACGGCCGACACCGAGCACAAGCTCGGCATCTGGGCCGGCTCGACGGGCGAGCTCTTCTTCGAGAACGTCGAGGTGCCGGCGGAGAACATGATCGGGGATGAAGGCCAGGGCTTCGAGATCGCGATGTACGGCCTCGACCAGGGCCGCTTCACGGTTGCGGCCGGGGCGGTGGGAGTCATTCGTGCCTGCCTGGAGCGCTCGACCGAGTACGCGCGCGAGCGGGAGACGTTCGGGCAGCAGATCGGCAAGTACCAGTTCGTGCAGGACATGATCGCCGAGATGGTGCTCGGCTACGAGACGTCGAAGCTGCTCGTCATGCAGGCCGCGTGGATGAAGGATCAGGGAATGCGCAACACGCGCGAGACGTCGTTGGCGAAGTGGCACGCGACGGAGTCGGCTTTCCGCGCTGCGCATCTAGCGATCCAGGTGCACGGTGCCTACGGGTATTCGGCGGAATACGGGATCGAGCGGTACTTCCGCAACGCGCGCGCGCCGATCATCTACGAGGGCACGACGCAGATCCACAAGATGATGCAGGCCGAGCACGCGCTCGGCTTCCGCAGTCTGAACGGCCGCGGCGGCGACGTCTCGCCGCTGTGCTCGTGGGGTAACCGCCCGAAAGCTGACGCTTTCGGGCGGGATTAGGGTCGCCGCTTCGCGGGGAACGCCCACGGGCGAAGCCCGTGGGCTCTTCTTGGGGGACGGTCGGCGATTGCTGTCAACCGTGTGGGCACGGGCGCTAAAAGCGTCCGCGCCCACATCAGTTCGGCCTGCGGCTGATATGGAGGTTGGTTTGTCAAGGGCGCAGCCTGCATCGCCCAGTCGCTGACGGGGTCGGTGAGCTGCTCGAGTGGGCGTCGGGCGCGACGTCGACGTCGCGTGCGTCAGTCTGACGATGCGGGGGTTGGCTACCCCATTGCCCTGGTTGCGTCGCCGGCGTGCGCCGTCTAAGAGCGGGCGTGGCCGTGAGGCTGCCCATAGCCGCCTCGCGCGTGCCGGCAGCATCGGCCCGGCGCCCGCCCGAGCAGGGGCGGTTGTCGTGGTGTCTACTCGGCCACGGCGGCGGCCCAGAGGAAGCAGGCAAGTTCGCCTGCGACGGCGACGGTGGCGACGTTGCCCGGCTTGCCGCGTGCGCGCAGCCGCTTTTGCAGGCGGTAGAGGCGATGCTGCGCGCGCCAGGCGATCTGCAGCACCTGCGCGGGCTGTCCCTGCTGGCGGTTGCGCAGCGTGACGCCGATCCGCGGCTCACGCAGGTACTGCCAGGCAGCCTCGACTAAGAGCCGGCGCGCGTAGCTGGAGCCGGTTTTCGTGATCGCACCCTGGCGGCGGCTCTCGCCCGACTGGTCGAGCGTCGGCACCAGCCCGAGCCAGGAGGCGAGCTGCGCCGGCCGAGCGAAGCGGCTGAAGTCGCCGACCTCGAGCGCGAGCACGAGCGCGGAGAGCGTGTCGATGCCGCGGAAGCAGCGCAGGCGCGCCACCGTCGGCGCCCACTCGCCCTCGAGCGCGAGCCGCGAGAGGCGCTCGTCCAGGGCGGCCTTGCGCGCGACCAGGCCGTCGACGGCGGCGAGCGTGTCCAGGTAGGCCAGCTCGGTCTCGGTCTCCTCGAAGCGTTGACGGGCCAGCCACCGGCGGTGCCGCTCGTTCCAGGTCGTCGGCTCCGCGTAGACACGCCCGTGCAAAAGCAGCAGCTTGGAGACGCGGTGGCGGCAGCGCATCAGGTCCGAGCGCACCTGCTCGCGCGCACGGCAGAGGTGACGGGCGGCCTCGAGCGCCGGGCTAGGGACGCTGATCGGCTTCAGCTGGCCGGCAAGCAGCAGCCGCGCAAGCAACTCGGCGTCCTTACGGTCGCTCTTGATGCGGTCGCCGGGCGCGCGCGGCGTCTTCGAGGGAGCAACAACGTCGAGCTGGACGCCGGCGTCCGCGGCGGCCCGATAGAGCGCGAAGCCGGTTGGACCTGCCTCGTAGCAGCCGCGCAGCGGCTGGGGCAGCGCCTGCAGCCACGCGAGCACCTCGTCGCTGCCGAGGCCGAAGCGACTTCGGCGAAGCTCGCCGCTGTGCACGTCGATCGCGGCGGCATGGGTCGAGCGGGCGTGGACATCGAGGCCCACGTACGTCATCGTTGTAGTCACGGCCGGGCCCTCCTTCCTTGTATGGGGTCAGCCGGAGCCAGTCTCCGGCCAGACAAACCCCCGATCTACAAGCACAGGGCCCGGCCTCTACTCGCTCGCGGCAACTCGCCGCCATAGGGTCTAAACCGCTACTGCCGGCGATGGCGACGCTTCAGCGCCGCCGTCGCCGCGGTTGAGCGCGATCGCCCACAGCAACCCCAAAATGGAGTGCGCGGGCTCCGCCCGCGCACATTCCGCGCGAAGCGCCGTACCAAATCACCGCGTGAAAGCGCGAGCTTTCACGCGGTTCTAAAAGCCGACAGCCTCCGGTGGATCGAGAGGGCTCTGCGGCAGCCCCGGGCGCGGGTCACCCATGTTGTACTCGCGCGGCGCGACGTCGTTCGGTCCGTCGGGATAGAAGAGTGACGCGAGCACCTGGATGTGGCGGCGTCCGACACCGAGCTCGAACTGGCCGCCGCCGTACATGTGGATGTCCTCGGCGGCGCAGCGCTCGATGCACTCCAGGAGCCGCTCGATCGTGCCGAAGCGCGACGGCTTGATGTTCAGCCAGCCCGGCTCGACCGGAAGCGCTCGCACATCCGCTACCGAGTGAATCGGCGCGTCGAAGCTCATCCTCGCCTCCTGCCCTCGCAGCATCTCTCCGCACTCGCCGTCGAGGGACGCGTCCTCCAACACGGCAGCGGGAAAGAGCTCGACCGCCGCGCGATACAGCACAGGGTCCGGCACGACGTCGACGGGCGTGCCCGTGTAATACGCCTTGAAGTCGAGGACACGGACGCGACCGGTTGCGGCTAGACGTTCCATGAACGGCCTGTCCCAATCATTCTCCGGATCGAGCTTCAGCTCGAGCCCGGGATTGTGCTCCAGCCACGCGAACGCGTCGCCGCGCGTCGAGACGACAAACCGGACCGGGCGGTAGTCACGCTCCACCGCAGCGCCGAGCGAAAGGTCGCTCTGGCGCAGCGCAAGGTCGAGGGCGGCGCTCTCGAACGCCCAGCGCCGGTAATCCGCGGACGCCTTCATCTTCGGCTCCGCTTCGAATAGCCGCCGCCCGTCGAGCTGGGCCGAGAGCTCTCCAAGCGTCGTGCGCCCGGGAGGATCGAGCTCAGGGAATCGGTCGTGCTCCTCCGCGGTGTACGTCACATCTTCGCCTCGTCCCTGCTCTCCTTCCCCAGCAAGCACGACCGTGGTCGTGACGCGTGTGAACTGCGTCGAGACGTCGATGGACTTCCGTTCGGTGGTGACCTCCTCGACGTTGAGCTGGAGCCCGCGAAGCCGGTTCCAGACGGACATCAACCCGGGCTCGGTTCGGGCCGACCCGGCTGCTCGATGCGCATCAGGCGATACACGAGTGGAATCGCGGCGAGAATCGGAATCCCGCACACCGGCCAGAGAACCTGGTACCCGTCCGTCGCATCGAGGTACGGCCGGGCGAGGTCGATTGCGGCGCCCGCCACCGGCGCACCGAGCAGGAGGCCGAGCCCCTTCGTCGTGGTCGCCAGCCCGGAGACCGCGCCTCGGTGCTGTTCGGGCATCAGCTTGAAGAGCAGCCCCCAGGCAAGCGTCATCACGAGACCGCCGGCAATCGAAAGCGGGACGATGAACGCGAAGTACCAGTTGTGCCACGTGGTCGCCACTCCGGCGAACACAAATCCGCCGCCGTAGAGGAAGGATGACCAGAAGATCACGCGGGCAATGCCGAAGCGATCACCCAGCCGACTCGCGAGCAACGCGGCGATGACGTAGCCGGCGGCCACGGCGCCGAGCAGTGCCGAGGAGATCGCCTTCGTCTCGTGCAGGCCGTCCAACACATATAGGACGACGAACGTGCGCGCAGCGGCGAACGTTCCTTCCCAAGCGGCGTTCGCGACCAGAAAGCGCCGCACCTCGGCTTCCTCCCGAAAGATGCGCCAGCTCCGCCTGAAGTACGCGCGCACACCCTCGAACACCCGACCGTGACCACCGTCCTCGCGGACCCAGAGGATCGGGATCGCACACGCCGCGGTCGTCACGAAGGCCGCGAGGACGAACGGCGCGGCGTGCCAGACCTTGAGGAGGAACCCACCGCCCACGAGCGCGGTGCCGAGAGCGACCCCGCGCATCACGTGCTGGATGCCCTGAGCGCGCCCATAGGTCGAAGGCGGCAGGAGATCCGGATAGAGACCACGGTACGGCGGCTCGTACACGTAGTACGCGAAGAAAAACGCCAGCACGATGAGCGTCGTCGTCCAGAGATTGGGCATGAACGCCATCAACAGGAGACAGAAGCCCATCGGCCCGAGCGCGGCGAGCATGAATGGACGCCGACGTCCGAGCGGCGTGTGGAACGAGTCGCTCCAAGGGCCGATGACCGGCGAGAGCAGGAGCGCGAACACGCCTTCGGCACCAAGGACGAGACCGATCAGCGTTCCCGATTCCGTAAAGCGATGCAGCAGAGGCGGCAAGTACGCCGCCGTCGTCGTGATCGAGAATGCGAGCCCGAAGGCTCCGGATCCCAGGATCCAGAATAGGCTCCTCCTCACTGACTCCGAACGCCGCGCACCCTCCGCGGTGACCTGTGTCACGCGGTCAGACCTTGGCGGCTTCTCGATCGGCGGCCAGGCCGCCGCAGATGACCTCTACCACCGTCTGCTCGGCGCGAGCGATCGCCTCGTCGCCGTCCTCGAGCTGGCCGAGCACCCAGCCCGTCAGGATCTCTTCGAGTGCGCCGTAGAAGACGTAGCTGGCCATGCGCGGGTCGAGGTCGGAACGGAACTCCCCCTCTTGTTGTCCGCGCACGATGATCCGCTCGAGCCCGGCAAACGCCGCGTCGATCTCGTCGATGCGTTCCTGCAGATGCGAGCTGCGCGTCACTTCGCGCACCAGCACGCGCACGAGGTCGGGATCGCGCCGCCACGCACGCAGGAGGATCTTCGCAACGCCGGCAAGCCGGTCGCGTGCGCTCTCGTCTGTCTCCTCGACTGCGCGCACTGCATCGAGCACGTCTCGCCACGTCTCACGGAAGATCGTCTCGAGCAGCTCCTCCTTGGAGCGGAAGTAGTGGTACAGCAAGCCGTGCGCAACGCCTGCCTCTTCCGCGATGTCACCGACGCGAGAGGTGTGGTAGCCCTTGTGCGCGAACACGCGCACGGCCGCGTCGAGAATGAGCCGCCGCTTGTCTTCCTGGCCTGTTGAACGGTCAGTCAACGTTCGGAGTGTAGTGCTAGCGTCGCCACTAGTGGTATTACGCGGCTTGCTGGTGGTCGATTTCACGCGCTACCTGCCCGGCCCCTTCGCCAGCCGCGAGCTCCTGCGGCTCGGCGCACGGGTCGTGCGGGTGGAAACGCCGGACGGCGATCCCCTGCGGACGGTCGCTCCAGGCTGGGACGCTGCGCTCAACGCAGGCAAGGAATCGGTGGTCTGGGATCTCGAGCAGGATCCGGGGTTCGGGCACGTCCTCGCCGCCCGTGCAGATGTCGTCCTGGAGGGCTTTCGTCCCGGCGTCGCCGATCGGTTGGGGATCGGCGCCTCCGCTCTGCCGGAGTCCGTTGTGTACTGCTCGGTCACGGGCTTCGGCGCCGGGAACATGCGCGCCGGTCACGATCTCAATTACGCGGGCTGGGCCGGCCTGCTCGCAGACACCGCACCGGCAATGCCGCCCGTGCAGGTCGCCGACCTCGCCGGCGGCTCGCTCTTCGCCGTGATCGAGATTCTCGCTGCGCTGCTCGAGCGTCAACTCACCGACCGCGGCAAGCACCTCATCGTTTCGATGACGCACAACGCTCACCGGCTCGCGGCGCACCGGCTGCGCGGGGAGCCCGAGCGCACGCTCACCGGCGGTCTCGCGTGCTATCGCATGTACGGGGCGGCCGACGGCCGCTTCCTCACGGTGACGGCGGTCGAGCGGAAGTTCTGGCAACGCCTCTGCGAGCTGATCGGCCGCCCCGAGCTCGTCGAGCGCCACTACGAGCAGGACCAGGAGGCGCTGGCCGCGGAGCTCGAGGGGGTGTTCAGGTCGCGGCCGCTCTCGGAGTGGCTCGACCTCTTCGACGGCGAAGATGTGATGGCAGGCCCGGTCGCGACGCTCGCCGAGGCGTCGGAGTTGCTCGGCGAAGCGGTTGCCACGGGCAAAGCGCCTGCTCTCGGCGAGCACACGGCGCGTTGGCGCGACGAGCTGGCCTCATTCGAGGGGTAGCGGCTCGCACTGCCGACGACGATTTCAACCGCGGATGACTCCCGGCCGCAGCCTCTCCCTGCTCTGCCTCGCACTGCAGCTGCAGGAAGCGGCAGGCTCAGTCTCGGCACCGGCCGAGGCCTGGATCGACGCCCAGGGCCGCGTCCGGCGGCTGGTAGTCACGATGTCGCTGGGCGGGCAACTCGCGACGCCGATGACGATGACGATGACCGAAGACCTCTACGACTTCGGCGTACGCACGAACGTCACCCCGCCGTCCGCCGACCTCGTCGTCGAACTCTCCTCGCTCAGCGGGTCTTAGCCCTCGTCCTGGCGGCGCGGCAGAGCGTCGGTGAGCTGGCCGAGCGCCCGCGTGACCTCGCTCGGGATGATCCAGACCTTGTTGGACTCGCCCTGCGCGATCTTCGGCAGAACCTGCAGATACTGGTAGGCGAGCAGCTTCGGGTCGGCGTCGCCCTCGTGAATCGCCCGGAAGACCGTGTCGATCGCCTTTGCCTGGCCCTCCGCCTGCAGGATCGCCGCCTGTCGTTGCCCTTCCGCACGGAGAATGGCACTCTGCTTCTCTCCCTCCGCGGTAAGAATCTGTGCCTGCTTCACGCCTTCGGCTTCGAGGATCGTCGCGCGCTTCTCCCGGTCGGCGCGCATCTGCTTCTCCATCGTCTCTTTGATCGACCCCGGCGGATCGATCGCTTTCAGCTCGACGCGGTTGACGCGAATGCCCCACTTTCCGGTCGCCTCGTCGAGAACGCCGCGGAGCTGGTTGTTGATCTCGTCGCGTGACGTCAGTGTCTTCTCGAGCGCCATGCCGCCGATGACGTTGCGGAGGGTGGTGACCGTCAGCTGCTCGATTCCCTGGATGTAGTTCGCGATCTCGTACGTCGCGGCCTTCGCATCGGTGACCTGGAAGTAGATGACCGTGTCGATGCTGACGACGAGGTTGTCCTCGGTGATGACCGGTTGCGGGTCGAACGAGACGACCTGCTCTCGGAGATCCATCATGTCGCGCACGCGGTCGACGAAGGGCACGACGATCGCCAGCCCCGGCGTGAGCGTGCGCGAGTACCGGCCGAGGCGCTCGACGACCCCTGCCCGTGCCTGAGGCACGATGCGAACGGTGCGGCCGAGCGTGAGCAGCACGAGCCCTGCAACCACGAGCAGAACGATCAATCCAGCGGACATGTCTTCACCTTCCTACTCGTAGACAAGAGCTGTTGCTCCCTCGATCTTGACGACCTCGACGCGCGTGCCGGGCTCCATGACCTGATCCTCCATGTAAGCCCGCGCCGACCATTCCTCGCCACCGATGCGCACGCGGCCGCCGTTGACATCGACGCGCTGGAGGACAACGGCCTTCGTCCCTTCGAGCGCGGCGGTGCCGGTACGGAGAGCGGCCGGCATGTGCAGGTGACGCCGGGCGATCGGCCGCAGGAACGCCACAGTCGCGATCGACCCGATGATGAACGCCAGCAGTTGACCCACGACGCCGACGTCCACGAGGGCGACGACCGCAGCGGCAACGGCTGCGAGCGCCACCGGGCCAAGGAAGAACATGCCCGGCGTCAAGATCTCGCCGACGGACAGGAGAACTGCCGCGATCGCCCAGATCAGCCAGGCAGGCACGATGGGATCGTAGATGGGTTCACGTGGGCCGCGGGAGGCCGAGCGCCGCGGGGAGGCCGTACAGGTCCGTCAAGCGCTCGTCCACGTCGGCATGGCGCTCCTCGCGGTCGATCAGGATCGCGCGCATCCCGAGCGCCCGCGCGCCCTCGATGTCCTCCTCGAGCGAGTCGCCGACCATGACGGCGTCCCAGGGCGCCACGCCGAGCGCCGCCAGGGCCGCCTGGAAGATCGTCGGGTGCGGCTTGACGCGCCCGTGCGAGCGGGAGTCGACGATCGCGTCGACGTCGAGCCGATGGTGGGCGACGAACTCGCTCAGGTCGCGGATGCCGTTCGAGACCAGGGCAATACGGAGCTCTGCTTTCCTCAGCTCTTCGAGCACCGGCATGACGTCCTCGAAGAGCTCGAAGTTCTCCGACACGCCCCAGCCTTCCTCGATCTCCGTCGCGCACTCACTCGCGATCGCCTCGGGGCCTCCCATGCCGACGAAGATCTCCTCGGTGAAGCGATGCCAGATCGACTCGTCGTGCAACAGCTCCGGGTGGCGCTTGAGGTTGAGGACCGCCGCGTCGCGCGCAGCGCCGTAACGGCTAGTGTCGAGCGTGATGCCGTGCCGTGCCGCGATGCGCGCGTAGCGGTCGGCGGAGAGCTCGGGCCCGGGACGGCAGAGCGTGAAGTCGACATCGAAGAGGACTGCGCGAAGGTTCACTCTGTGTCCTCCAGGAGCCAGCGGACGAGCTCGAGATGCTGCGGATAACGCGAGGTGTCCGTTGACCAGGCGAGCGTCTGCCCGATCGTCCACCAACGCGCGCGCTCCTTGTCGAGCCCGAGCTCAGACGTCAACCGGTCGAGCCGGTAGAGGGCGTCGGCGCGGGTCTCGCCGAGCTCGTCCGAGCGAACGATCGGTGCGAGGGCGAACTCACGCTCGCCGATGAGGGGCGTCGGGTCGATGACGAGCCAGGGCTCACGCTGCGCGGCGAGCACGTTGTCGCCGTGAAGATCCTGGTTGACCAGCACCTGCTCTCCTTGTGTCCCCGCCAAGTCGACCAGCGCACCGATGGCGGCATCGAGAATGCGACGCTCGAACGGTCGGCCGAGCCGTTCCCACTCGCTCGGGAGGTATTGCACCCACCACTCTGCCTCGTCGGCCAGCGTGCCGAACGGTGATCCTGCAGGCTTCCACAGGCGTGGCAGCAGCTCGACGAGCACGTCGAGCGCCTGCGCGGCACCGATCGCGCTGAGCGTGGTCCCGGGCTCGCAACGTTCGATCAGTAGCGCCGAGCGCGACGGGTCGTGTGCCAGGAGTCGTACGGCGCCTTCGCCGTTCCACAAGGCAAGCGCATCGGGCTCGTGCTCGCTCTCGCGATGCGGGAACCAGACCTTCAGGACGCCCGGCGTGCCGTCGGGCAACTCGACCCGGTGGACGTGCCCCGCTGCTCCCCCGACGTACGAGTCACCCAGCTCCAGCCCCCACTCCTCGACGCATTGGGCAACGAGGTCAGGGGCACGGTCGAGCCAGACGCCGTGCGTCAGACTCGCGTCGGCCACCGGTACGCGCTCGGCTGCCTGTTCGCGAGCGACGGCAGCTTCGCGCGGATGTTCTGCAGGTGCCCACGATCGAGCTCGGCGGCAATCACGGTTTCCTCGTCCGGCGCCTGCGCAATGACCACTCCCCACGGGTCGGCGATGAGCGAGCGGCCGTACGCCGGTTTGCCCGGCAGCGTCTCGCCGATCTGGGCGGCCGCGATGACGTAAAGCTGGCTCTCGATCGCGCGCGCGCGTAGAAGAACGTGCCAGTGATCCTTGCCGGTCGGCGTCGTGAAGTGCGCGGGCACGGTCACGAGCTGAGCGCCTTCGAGCGTGAGGATGCGATACAGCTCGGGGAAGCGCACGTCGTAACAGATCGACAGACCGATCTTCCAGTCCTCGACGTCGGCCACGACCGGCTCGTCGCCGGGCTCCTCCGCCTCGGACTCTCTGTAGAGGACACCGCCGACCTCCACGTCGAAGAGGTGGATCTTGCGATAGGTCGCCACGAGTTGTCCTTCAGGGTCGAAGACGACACAGGTGTTCGAAAGCTTCTCGCGTCCCTCGCGACGCTCCGCGATCGAGCCGCCGACGAGCGTGATCCCGTGCGTCCGCGCCCACTCGGACATGGCCGCGACGGACTCGCCTCCTTCGAGCGGCTCGGCTGTTGCGTGGTACACGGCGGCGTCGCCGATCGCGTTCCACTTCTCGGGCAGGACGACGACGTCGGCGCCGGTCGCGGCCGCCTGAGCGACCAGACGCTCCGCCTTCTCGAGGTTCGCCGCCTTGTCGGCGCGACTCGTCATCTGCACGGCTGCGACTCGGATCCGATCCGGCATGCCCTCAGGATAGCTTTGCCCCGGTGAGCGCCCCGCCGCGACTTCGCGTCCTCGAGGCGCTCAGACACCGCGATTTCCGCTTCCTCTGGATCGGGCAGACCGTGTCGCAGATCGGCGACGCGGCGTTCATCGTCGCACTGGGCTGGCGCGCGTTCACGCTGACCGGCAAGGCGAGCTCGCTGGGGATCGTGCTGATGGTGGAGGCGCTCGGCCTCGTGACGACGCTCCTGATCGGCGGCGTCCTCGCCGACCGTTACTCCCGCCGGCTCCTGCTGATCGGCTCGGACGTCGCGCGGGCAGTGATCATCGGCGGGCTCGCGTTGGCCGATGCGACGGGACATCTGAGCTTCGGTGCGATGGTCGCCTTTGTCGCGCTGCACGGTCTCGGCAGCGGCCTGTTCCAGCCTGCGTTCGGCGGCATCCTCCCGCTGCTCGTCGAGGAGCCGAGCCTCGGTTCGGCGAACGCGCTGGTCGGTGTCTCGCGCCAGGCTGCGTTCGTGGTCGGCCCGGCGGTCGCGGGTGGGATCTACGGCCTCGCGGGCTCGAGTGCGATCTTCGCGGTGGACGCGGCCTCCTTCCTCGTCTCCGCGGCCGTGCTCGCGCCTGCACGCCCACGGGCGTTCGAGCGCGCACCGTCGGAGGGACTGCGTCATGAGCTCGCCGTCGGCTTGCGTTATGTGCTGCACGTGCCGTGGCTCTGGATCACGATCCGCACGTTCTCGGTCGTGCTGATGGTCGGGTTCGCGGCGTTGCAGGTGTTGTTGCCCAAGCTGGTCGAGCAGGAGTGGCACGGCGGCGTCGGCTCATATGGCCTGCTCTTCACGCTCCAGGGTCTCGGCATGGTGCTCGGCTCGGTCGTGCTCGCGCAGACCTCGCCGACGCGGCGTCGCGGGCCGCTGATCTACTGGCTGTTCTTCATCAACAGTGGGCTCACCGTGCTGATCGGCCTTTCCCCGTGGTACTGGGGTGCGGCGGCGGCCCAGGTCGGACGCGGCTTCTGCATCGGATTTGCCATCACGCTGTGGGACACGATGCTGATGCAGCTCGTTCCGAAACACATGTTGTCGCGCGTGATCAGCATGGACTGGTTCGGCTCCATCGGGCTCCTGCCGGCAGGGCTCGGGCTCTGGGCATTGCTCTCCGGCCTAGCGCCACCGGGCACGCTGATCGCAGCGAGCTCGGCCTTCTGCGCGTTCCTCTTCCTGCTCGGCCTCGCCGACCGCCGGATCCGCAGCGTGGACTGACGCGGGGGAACCGAGGCTCCCCCGCAATGCAGTCGGGGTGCCCAGATTCGAACTGGGGACCTCTCCGACCCGAACGGAGCGCGCTACCAGGCTGCGCCACACCCCGAGGCGGCCCAAAGAGTAGCCGCTGTCGGCACAGATAGGTCACATCTTGCCCGCTACGTTGCCTTCATCGACAACTTGGAGGGCAGCGCGCATGAACAGCGTGAACTTGATCGGAAACCTGACGACGGACGTCGAGCTGCGAGAGTTCGGCCCGGAGAAGCACCTTGCGACGTTCGGGCTCGCAGTCGACCGCGGCGGGAAAGACAGCGAGACCGATTTCTTCCGGATCTCGGTCTGGGACCGCCAGGCCCAGGTCTGCGCCGACTACCTCGCGAAGGGCCGGAAGATCGCGCTCGAGGGACGGCTGAAATACCGCACGTGGGAGGACGAGGGAAAGAAACGAAGTGCCGTCGAAGTCGTGGCGTATCGCGTGGAGTTCCTCTCCGCTCCGGCAGGCTCAGGTGCGGAGGTGGTGCCATTCGAGGCCGCCGTCGCCTAGAAAGTCCTCGATTGCTCTGTTGCACGCGTCCGGCCGCTCGCCGATCAGCAAATGTCCGCAGCCGGGAATCACCCGCAGTCGCGCACGTAGGCGTCGCGCGTACTCGAACGCGTCGTCGAGCGGCAGCTGCGCGTCCTCGGCGCCCCAGAGGACGAGCACCGGGCAACGAACCGCCCCGAGCTCCTCGCGGGGATCGTCCGCGCGGAGCGCATGCCAGGCGCTGCCTATGTCGGTGTGCAGCAGGTGGGCCGCGAGGAATCCCTCGACCGCCTGGTCGGTCAAACCGACCGGGTCGGCAACCGACACGAACCCGAACACGAACCGGCGCAGAAGCGGCGAGCGCGATACGCGTCCGCGGTAGCGCGCGGCGAGGCGACCCGGTCGAATCGTGCTGAACAGCGAGAGCAAGTTCCTCCCCCAGATGTTGCCGATGCTGAGCCCTGCTGCCGCGGCTAGCACGATGGCGGGAACGTCCTCTGGCCGCCGAAGCGCCAGGCGCAGCACGATCATTCCCCCCAGCGAGTGGCCGACGACCGCCGCCGGCAGCATGGCCTCACGCTCGGCGACGAGGGCCACGCGGTCGGCGAACGGCTCGAGGCCGGCGACTGCCGGCAGGGCGGTCGAGCCGCCGTGCCCGGGAAGATCCGGCACCAGCAGCCTGTGACGCCTGATCAGGAGCGGGACGAGCTCCGTCCAGTTCGCCGCCGCGCCGCCGAGGCCGTGGACGAGGATGAGCGGCGGCCCCTGCCCGCCCACGAAGTACCGCATGCGGACGCCCTTGATCTCGGCGAAACGCTCCTCCAAACCGGGCAGTTTTGCGTCCGTCATGAGGGGCGATTATCCTTTGGACCAATGACTGTGTTGGGAGTGCCGGCCCGTTGAATCCGGCGACGACATATGGAGGCTCGACTTAGCCCGCTGAGCGCATCTTGCGCCGGCGGGCTTTTTCGTACGACAGAGAGGAGCGTCGATGGCGAACCACCTAACGCCCGAGGAGCTGTCCAAGGAACTCGGGATCGACCGCCAAGAGGTCATCCGCGTCTGCGTCGAGGAAGGCGTGCCCATCTATCAGGGCAAGATCGACAAGACGCTGTTCCAGGCGCAGCTCGAGGCGCTGGGGGTTTTGCAGAAGCACTGAGCTCGGCGGGGGAGCTACGTTTCCCCCGCAAACCCCTTTTCCCTGTGGACTCTCGTCCGCGGTCGTCGTAACGTTCGGCTGTGCCCGAAGTCCCATGGTCTCCGGTTGCATGGTGGCGCACGGTCGTCAGAAATTGGCAGGCCGAAGGACCAGTCGAGCCGCGCGAGCGCCGCGGCTACTGGTTCTGGGGACCGACCATCCTCATCATCCTGGCCGTCGAGCTCCTCGGTGCGCTCTCCTCGACGTTCAAGGACAAGATCCCGTGGCCGACGATCTCGGCGACAGTCGGTCACCTCGAGAAGCGCTGGGACTGGGTCGGCGTAATCGTGGTCGGCGTGATCACTGCCACCGCCTTCCAGGCGCTTGCCTACAAGGCCGGAGCGCGCACCGCCACCGGTCGGGCGCAGCGGCCGGGTGCGCCGGCGGCGCAGCGAAGCGGGTACAGCTGGCTGTTCGTGTTGATCCCGGGGCTCATCGCCCTCGGGCTGGCGATTGCGCTCGACGCGAGCAAGATCCAACTGGGTTACACGATCTACGGCGTCCTCGCCGTGTTCGGCATCGTCATTCCGAGCGTGCTCGCGTTTGCGCTCAACAAGGAAGTTCGATTTCCGACCCTGTTCTTCACCCTCGACCGTCTGCGGCGACGCTTCCATGCTGCGGCGCTGATCCTCGTCACCGGCCTGGCGATCCTCGTCGTCCATCTCGCCTTCTATCCGTGGCCGGACATCACGCATGAGTCAGCCAGCTTCGCGGGCTTGACCGCGCAGAAGGCGCGCGAGAAGGCCGAGCGAGAGGTCAAGGGCCTCCGAGGATCGCTGGCCCAGCTCCAGTACTCCACCCAGAGCCGGGCCGTCTCCGATGGGCACGATGTCTGGCTGGTCTACTTCCGAACCGCGAGCGGCGCATCGTCTGCATGTGTCGTGACGCTGACCCGCGAATCGGCCGAGACGACCGACGCCTGCTCGAAGTAAGGGGGCTAGGCCGACTTACGCGCGGGTGCGCGCTTCGAGGCACCGTTCTTCGCCGCAGCCTTCTTCTTCGGTGCGGCTGCCGCCGTCTTGCGGCCCTTCGCGTCGGCGACGCTGCGCTTGAGCGCTTCCATCAGATCCAGGACCGGCGCGTCCGGCACGGGCTCCGGCTTCGCGATCTCCTGGCCGTCCAGCTTCGCCTCGAGCAGTTGACGCAGATCGCTGCGGTACTGGCTGTGGAGCTCCGACGGGTCGAACTCGCCGACGAGGCTCTGCATCACCTGCTGGGCGAGATCGAGCTCGGCCTTCTTCACCTCGGTGCCGGCGACTGCCTCCTCGATCTCCGCCTGCGAGCGCACATCCTCCGCGAGGAAGAGGGTCTCGAGCACGAGCGCGTCGCCCTTCGGGCGGATCAGCGCAAAGTGCTCCGCGCCGCGTAGCACGAAGCGGCCGATCCCTCCCATCTCCGCCTGCTTCATCGACTCGAGCAGCAACACGTAGGGGCGGCGCTGCGCGGGCGCCTGGGCAGGCGCGAGGTAATAGGTGCGGTCGAGGTAGACCGGATCGACATCGTCGAGCGGGACGAAACGCGTGATCTCGATCGAGCGTGACTCGTCGTGCAGCGCAATCGCCTCGAGGTCAGCGTCCTCGACGATCACGAACTCGCCCTTGGCTACCTCCCAGCCTTTGACGATCTCGTCAGGGCCGACCTCACGCTCGTGCGTCGGGCACCAGCGCTTTTGCCGAATCGGGGTCTTGCACTCCCGGTGGAGCGTGCGGAAGCTGACGTCCGACTGCTTCGCCTTCGCCGTGGTCGCCAAGGCCAGGCCAACGGGGATGTTGACGAGGCCGAAGGAGATGGATCCGTTCCAGATAGTGCGCATGGCCGCCCTGTAATTGTAGAGGGACCGGGTTGATTCGCCCTCGGAGAACCCTTCCCTTCAAGGCGCGGACTCGGCGGCGCCACCATAGAGGCCATACGGGCTCCGCCCGTGTGGCCGTCTGAGGCGCCGACTCGGCGGCGCCGCCATAGAGGCCATACGGGCTCCGCCCGTGTGGCCGTCTGAGGCGCCGACTCGGCGGCGCCGCCATAGAGGCCATACGGGCTCCGCCCGTGTGGCCGTCTGAAATTACGATGAGGGCGTGGCGACAACAACGAAGGTGACCGGAACGAGGACGATCGCCCGCCTGTGGCAGGATGCCGTCGCCAGGGACCTCGACGGCCCGGCCTACCTCGTCCAGGAGGGCGAGGACTGGTGCCCGGTGTCCTGGGCCGAGGCGGCCGAGGCGGTCGACGAGATCGCCCACGGCCTGCTTGCTGTCGGGGTGCGGAAAGGAGACACGTTCGCGATCCTCGGCTCGACCCGCCTCGAGTGGGTGCTCTTCGATTTCGCGCTGGGGCTGATCGGCGCCGTCGGCGCCCCGATCTATATGAACAACTCGCCGAAGGACGCCCGGTACGTCGCCGAGCACTCCGAGGCCGTCGGCGTGCTCTTCGAGGACGAGGAACAGCGAGCGAAGCTCGACGGGCTGGAGCTCGAGCACGTGCTGACATTTGCCGACCTCCCCGCGCTGCGGGAGCGGGGACGCGCACACGCTGCCGAGCATCCGAGTGCTGTCGAAGAGGCCGCCGCGGCGATCGACGAGAACGATCTCTTCACCTTCATCTACACGTCGGGCACCACCGGCCCGCCGAAGGCCTGCATGATCCTGCATCGCAACTACTACGCGATGGTGGACGAGGTGCGGCAGGTAAAGGACTTCACCGTCACCGACGACGTGATGCTGCTGTATCTCCCCCTCGCACACAACTTTGGCCGTTGCCTGACGCTTCTCGGCGCGCACATCGGGTACACGATCGCGTTCTGCCCCGATCCGTACGCGGTCGGGGACGCGCTTCCAGCCGTGCGGCCGACAGTCTTCCCGAGCGTGCCTCGCGTGTACGAGAAGGTGCACACCGCGGTCACCGCCAAGTTCGACGAGGCCACGGGCGTGAAGCGGCGGCTGATCACGTGGGCGCTTCGGGTCGGCGGCAAGGTCAGCAAGTTGCGCGAGGCGGAGCGCCCCGTGCCGGCCACGCTCGCCCTGCAGCACAAGCTCGCCGACCGGCTGGTCTACTCCAAGGTGAAGGCGCGCCTCGGTGGCAATCTCCGGATCGGAGTGTCGGGCGGTGCGCCGCTGGCGAAGGAGATCATCGATTTCTTCGCCGCGCTCGACGTCATCATCCTCGAGGGTTACGGCCTGACCGAGTGCACGACCGGCGCGACGATCAACCGCCCGACGCGCTACCGCTTCGGCAGCGTCGGGCCGGCCCTGCCCGGCGTCGAATTGCGTGTGGCAGAGGACGGCGAGGTATTGATCAAGAGCGACACGGTCTTCGGCGGGTATTTCAAAGACGAGGCGGCGACGCGCGAGGTCCTTTCGGACGATGGTTGGCTGCGCTCTGGCGACGTGGGCCACCTGGATGAGGACGGCTTCCTCACAATCACCGACCGGTTGAAGGACATCCTCGTCACCGCGGGCGGGAAGAACGTCGCGCCGCAGAATCTAGAGAACGCGCTCAAGACGCATGCGGTGATCTCGCAGGCCCTCGTAGTCGGCGACCGGCGCCCCTACGTCGCGGCGCTGATCACGCTTTCGGAGGACGTCGATCCCGGAGGCGCCGCTCCCGCCGTGCAACGTGCCGTCGACGAGGTCAACAGCGATCTTTCGCGCCACGAGCAGATCAAGCGGTTCACGATCCTGCCTCGCGATTTCACGCTCGAGGCCGGAGAGGTGACGCCGACTCTGAAGCTGAAGCGCCGTGTGTGCGTTGAGCACTTCGCCGCCGAGATAGAGGCTCTCTACTCCTGAAGGACGTTTTTCTCTTTCTCTCGGCGTTCCTCGCCAGCGCGGTCGAGACGGTCGAGGCGCTCACGATCGTGCTCGCCATGGGCCTCACGCGCGGCTGGCGGTCGGCGCTTGTCGGTGCGGGCGCTGCGACGCTCACCCTCGCCGCCATCGTTGCGGCGCTCGGCCCCGCGCTCACCGTGATCCCGATCGAGGTGCTCCGGCTCGTCGTCGGAGCACTGCTGCTCGTCTTCGGCCTGCAGTGGCTACGGAAGGCGATCCTGCGCGCAAGCGGCTGGCGTGCCGTGCGCGACGAGGCCGCCGTGTTCGCCCGCGAGCGGGCGGAGGCCGCGAGCGCCCCACGTGTGGAACACGCCGGGCTCGACTGGTACGCGTTCACGATCTCGTTCAAGGGCGTGCTCCTCGAGGGGCTCGAGGTCGCCTTCATCGTGCTGACGTTCGGGAGCACGCAGGGAAGCATTCCGCTGGCCGCGCTCGGCGCAGGCGCTGCCGTCGCGCTCGTCGTCTTGACCGGGATCGTCGTGCGCGAGCCGCTCAGCCGCGTTCCCGAGAACACGCTTGCGTTCGCGGTCGGCGTCATGCTGACGACGTTCGGGATCTTCTGGGGCGCCGAGGGAGCAGGAGTCGACTGGCCGGGCGGCGACGCGTCGCTGCCGGGAGTGCTCGCCTTCGTCTTGCTGATCTCGCTCGGCTTCGTTACCGCCCTGCGCCGCCGGAAGCTCGCGATCGCATGAAGCGGTTCGCGAAGTTCTGGTGGGACTTCCTGGTCGGCGACGACTGGCGTGTCGCCGCCGGAATCGTCGTGGCGTTCGGGCTCACTACGCTGCTCGCGGCCACCTCGCTCCCGGCATGGTGGGTGCTGCCGCTTGGGGTGGCGACTGTGCTGTGGCTGTCGCTGCTGCGGGTCGCGCGCTAGCTAGACGCGCCGCGCGCCAACGTAGTTGGACGAGTAGTAGCCGCTCATACTCGAGATCTTGACGACGTCCCCGGTGTGCGGGGCATGGATGAACTGCCCGTTGCCGATGTAGATCCCCATGTGCCCGAGCCCGCTGAAGAAAACGAGATCGCCTGGCTGCAGTTGATCGCGCGACACGGGACTTCCGACATTCCAGAGCGCGTAGGTGCTATGCGGAAGCGAGATACCGATCTGCGCGAAGGCGTAGACGACCAGTCCGGAGCAATCGAATCCACGGGGCGACGACCCACCCCAGACGTACGGTACGCCGAGGTACTGCATCGCAATCCCGACGACGCCGCCGTGGACGTTCGGAGGCGCAACGATCGAGCCTTCAGGCGTCGAGGCCGAAACACCGACGCCGTCTGCCGACGGAAATTGCTGGCCGGCGAGTCGCGAGCGCGCTGAGGCGGCGAGCTGGCGCTGCTGCGCCTCCTCCGCGGCCCTGATCCGGGCAATCTCGCCCTTGATCGACGAGAGCAGTTGGCGGCGCGAAGCCAGCTGGGACTCGATCCGCTGCTTCTGCGCGGCCTTCTGCGCCACGATGGTCCGCTGCTCCGAGTGCGCCCTGCGCAACTCGGCCCGGTGCTGCTGGATGGCAGCCTTGAACGACGTCACCTGCTGGACGATGCTCGCGTCCTGCCGCGAGGTCGAGTTGACGGCCTCAATGCGATTGAGGAGATCGTCGAGGCTCGTCGCGCCGAGCAGCACCGACAGCGTCGAGTTGTCCTGGGTCGACGTGTAGGCGCTCACTAGCCGCGCCGCGAGCGAGTCCTGCGCGACCTTCAGGTTGGCGCGCGTGAGCTTCAACTGCAGGCGGTTCTCGCGCTGGTCGCTCTCGATCTTCTTCAACTGCACGTTGGCGAGGTTGTAGGACTCGATGGCCGGCCCGAGGCTGTCGTCGATCTGCTGGATCTGGGCGAGGACCTGCTGCGCCTGCGCCTGCTTCGAGGCGACCGTCCCGGGCGTCGCATGAGCCGATGCCGCTGCACACAGCGCCGCGAGAACGGCCGCGCCGGCCAAGCCGGCACGGCCTCTTACGTTCGGCGTCGCAAGCGAACGCCGAAGGCAGAAAACGAACGCCTGCGCCTGTCGTTTCCTGCCGCTCGCTGCCAGCACGCGGAAGATCCGGTTCGACGGGCGCACCGGAGGGGGCCGGTACGTCACAAGTGGCGCACCCTAGCAACGTATTCGGATGTCTGCAACCGCTTTCCGACTGTAAAAGTGACCATTTCTCCCATGTGTGAAGACCGCACAAAGTCCGAGGCTTGCTAGGGTCACGAGCCTTGCGTTGGCGTAGGGAGAGACGCCTCGCGCTCGGGCTGGCGCTCGGAGCCGCGCTTCTCCTCGGTGTGTTTCTCCCGGGGGCTGAAGGCGCGGGCCCGGAAGGCGGAGTCGGGTCGTTGCGCCAGCAGCAGAAAGGGCTTGCCGCCCGCTCGCAGACGGCGCTCCTGAGCCTCTACGCCCTTGATTCGCGCCTCGCGAGGGCCCGGAACGAGCTGGCCGGCCTCCGTAGCCGGGCCCAGGGCCTCGAACTCGAACGGGAACGGGTTCGGCAGGAGATCGAGGTCGTCGCGGGCAACCTCAGGGCCTCCCAGCGCCTCCTCGGCGACCGTCTGAGGTCTCTCTACGAGGAGGGAGAGCCCGATGCGATCGCGGTCCTTCTCGGCGCCGCGTCGCTCGATGACGCCGTCACCCGGCTCGACGAGCTCGAACGGAGTGCCCGCCAGGGCGCGCAGGCGGCAAGGGACGCCCGGGACGGGCGCACAAAACTGCAGGGGCTCGCGCTCGAGCTCGCCGCTCGCATCCGGGAGGTTCAAGCCCTCGAGGCCCGAACAGGACGGACTGCCACGGTGCTACAGAGCGCGCGGGCCCACCGGGTCTCATATCTCAAGGGCCTCGCCCGGCAGCAGCGCCTGACGGCCCGTCAGATCGCGGCCCTCGATTCACGCGCTCGAAAGGTCGTGGCAAAGGCGCAGGTAGTTCAGTCCCAGACCGCTCCGGCTCCGGCCCCGATCGCGGCCACGGCCCCTTCCGTCACAGACGGCACAAGGACCCTGACCGTGTCCTCGACCGGGTACTCGTTGGCGGGGCGGACGGCCACTGGACTTCCGGTCGGCTTCGGGATCGTCGCCGTCGATCCGGCCGTGATCCCGCTCGGGACCCGGATCTCCATCCCGGGTTACGGCGAAGGGGTAGCTGCCGACACGGGCGGCGCCGTGCAGGGCCTGACCATCGACTTATGGTTCCCGACCCTGGCCGAGGCCCTCGCCTGGGGCCGGCGCACGGTCACGATCACCCTCCACTAAACTGTCGTCCGTTCGCGGCCCGGGGAAGGGGAAACGCCCAGGATGAGTCAGCCCCTACAAGTCGACGAGCACGCGCTGGCCCAGGTGCGCGTCCTGATCGTCGACGACCACGATCTCTTCAGGAGTGGGCTTCGCAACCTCCTGGAAGACGAGGGCGTCCAGGTCGTCGGGGAGGCCTCCGCGGGTCAAGAGGCCCTGAACATCGTTCGCGAGGTGGCGCCCGACGTCGTCGTGATGGATCTGAACATGCCCGGCATGGGCGGCGTGGAAGCGACACGCCACATCTCGACGATCGCGCCGCTCACGCGCGTCGTGATGCTGACGATCTCCGACCAAGACAACGACGTGATCGACGCCATCCTGGCGGGGGCGTGTGGCTACCTGCTGAAGGACTCGTCGATTCACGAGCTGATCGCGGGAATCAAGGCGGCGTCGATGGGCGAGTCTCTGATCTCCCCGACGATCGCCTCGAAGGTCCTGCAGCGCGTGCGGGCGTCCAGCACTCAGCCGGAGATCGAGAGCACCATCCGTGCCGAGCTCTCGGAGCGCGAGATCGAGGTGCTGAAGCTGATCGCCAACGGCAAGGACAATGCGATGATCGCCGGCGAGCTCCACATCAGTCCGAAGACGGTCAAGAACCACATCTCGAACATCCTGATGAAGCTGCAGATCGACAACCGCATCCAGGCCGCCGTTTACGCGGTCAGAAGCGGGATCGTCTAGACAGTTGCCCGGACCTCGTCCGCGCGACTGCGCAGCGAGGAGAGAAGCCCGCGAAGATTGCTGAGGTCGCCGTCGGCCACGGACAGCCGCTGGCCGAGCAGGGTGAGCTCGGAGTGCTCGTCGTCCCGCGACTTCCCGCCGAGCTCCGCCGCGACCCGGGCGATCCGGCGCTCGAGCCGCCAG
>WNFV01000674.1_pt1 | contig 46282 bp, 40 predicted proteins | sample 5400101 | NCBI WGS metagenome assembly WNFV01 (sample SAMN13153361, study PRJNA577476) | soil metagenome | isolation source: 115 cm soil or saprolite under grassland replicate 1 | place: USA:California | collected 2016-06-15 | reverse complement strand
CGGTCGACCTCACATCGCTCGCGAGCGACAACCGCCAGCGCGACAACTTCATCAAGAACGACACGCTCGAGACGCGGCGCTTCCCTGAAGCGACGTTCGTGCCGACGAAGGCCGAGGGCCTCACGCTGCCACTCCCGTCATCAGGTGACCTCTCGTTCAAGCTGAACGGACAGCTCACGGTCCACGGCGTGACGAAGGACGTCACGTTCGACGTCAAGGCGACCCGCACCGATGCCGACCTCACGTCGACCGCCACCGTGACGCCCGCGCTCCAGTTCGGCACCTTCGGCATGACGCAGCCGCGGGTCTTCTCGGTGCTGTCCATCAAAGACGAGATCCGCCTCGAGGTGCAGCTGGTCGCGAAGCAGAAGGCTTAGCGGCCTTCGCTCACATCCGCTCGGTCCGGTCTTTCACAGCGGGCGGGGCGGGGACCACGATGGGCTCGCGCTCCACGTCGGACGCGAACAGGTACTTGTACGTGAGCCCCGCGAGCGCAGCGCCGGCGAACGGTCCGAGGAGATACACGAACCAGTTGTCGAAGAACACCGCGCCGACCGCGGGGCCGAACCAGCGCGCCGGGTTCATCGCGGCACCCGTGAGCGGCCCGCCCATGAAGATGTCGGCCGCGACGGTGAGGCCGATCCCGAAGCCGGCGATACGCGGCGCGTTCGGCGAGACCGCCGTCCCGAAGACGGCCCAGACCAGGAACACGGTGAGCGCGAGCTCGATCACGATCGCCGTCAGGAGGGGAAGCCCCGCCGCGACGGCCGGGGTCCCGAGGCGTGTCGCGTCCTCGGCCGCCGGCGCGTGATCGAACACGATGCGCAGCAGGATCCCCGCGGCGAGCGCGCCGACGGCCTGCGCGCCCCAGTACGTGAGGACGCGCTCGCGCGGATGCTTGTTCGCGACCCAGAGGCCCAGGGTGACGGCCGGGTTGAAGTGAGCGCCCGAGATCGCGCCGAACGATGAGACCGCGACCGCGAGGGCGAGCCCGTGCGCGAGCGCGACGCCGACGACGCCGAAATTCCCGCCGAGCTTGTCGGCGACGATCGAGCCCGCGCCGATCGAGACGAACCAGAACGTGCCCGCGGCTTCCGCGAGCAGCGCGCGGCCGTGGTCGGTCAGCGTCACTGCGATCTCGGCGGGGCGTGCCACGGGAGCGGATGCTAGCCTCGGCCGGCGATGGCGGACTTCCGGCCGGTCGAGGCGGCGAAGGCTCGGATCCTCAGCATCAAGCCCATGCCGGCGAACACGGCCCTCGACGACGCGAACGCCGAGTGGGTCGAGATCCGCGTCGAGCTGAACAGCGACCTCGCGAACTGGCGCGTCGCCCATCTCCGTGCGCTGTGGCTCGAGGAGGTCGCGAAGCCCATCGAATGGGAATGGATCTACACGTTCGGCTCCCCGCACTTCGCGAAGGCCGGTGAGATCTACCGCATCCACTCGGGCTCGGTCGTGCGGGCATCGCTGCACCCGGTCGCGGACGATCGCACGCCGGGACGCAAGCACGTGTACGTGGCGGGCCCGGTGCGCGCGGCGCGCCTGTTCTGGGCGAAGGGCGACTACGCTCGGCTCGTGGACGCGTTCGGGACGGTGATCGACGAGATCGTCGTCTGGCCCGAAGCCGCGGTCACAGCTTCCCGACCAGGATCGGAACGGATGTCGGCCGGCTAGCACCGGCGGCGGCCTCGACCGTTATCGCGATCACGTCGCCAGCGCGCAGCGCGACCCCTGCACGGAGCGCAAGGATCCCGGTGCCGTGCGTCAGGCCCGCCGGCAACGGCTCGCCGTCCCGGATGACCCAGGCCTCGTATGTCCTGCCGCTCGGGGGCGTCGGAAGCGCCACGATCAGGTAGCCGTCGCCGGACCGTGTCGCGATGACCGCAGCGCGATCCGCGCCCTCGCCGGTCAGCGCCGTGACCTGCGCGCCCGACCCGAGCGCGAGTGCGACGACGAGCACGACGGCGGCCGCCGCGGCGGCGAACGCGATCCGCGGGACGCGCCAGCCCCGCCGCCGATGACGATCGACGATGCGGTCGCGCAGGTGGGCCGGGGCCGGCCGCGCGGCTGCCTCCGCGAGGAGCGATGCGAGCTCCTCGTCCTGCTCGAGCGTCTCGAGGAAGAGGTCGTCGTCGCGCTTCATGCCGTGACCTCGTCGGCCAGAGAGTCGCGGAGCTTCGCCATGGCGAGACGGGCGCGCCCCTTCACCGTCCCGAGCGGAAGGCCGAGCCGCGACGCGATCTCGCTCTGCGCGTACCCGCCATAGAAGGACAGCGCGATCACCGTGCGCTGCTCCGGCGGCAGCTGCGCCAGCGCGACGCGAACGCGCTCCGACCGCACCGCGCGCTCGAGGACGGCCTCGGCCGCGGGATCGGAGCGCTCGGCGCCCTCCTCGAGCGGACGCTCCTGCGCGCGCTTCGACCCGGATCGGCGGTATCGGTCGATCGCCGCGTTGCGCGCGATGGCGAGCAGCCATGTTCGGACGGAGCCGCGCTCCGGCCGGTAGGACCGTGCCTCTCGCCAGACCCGCTCGAACACGTCCTGCGCGACCTCCTCGGCGGCCTCGGGATCGCCGAGCATCGCCTGCGCGAGCCCGAAGGCCACGCGGCCGTAGCGGTCGTAGAGCTGGCCGAGCGCGTCGGCATCGCCCGCCGCGACCCGGCCGAGCGTCTCCCGGTCCTCATGGGACCTCGCGTCGGGTACGCGCTCAGCGGCGCCGATGGATCACTCCGCGCGGGATCATCCCACGCGGCGGTCGAAGCGGCCGGTCGATGATCCGCCGGCCGTCCGCGGTGCGTATCCCGCGTCCGAATACCACTCTTCGGAGGTACGCATGTCATTCATCCTGCATCCCACGAACGTCCTCAAGATCGGCGGCACCGTCCTCATCCTCCTCGGCCTCGTCGGGCTCAGCGGCGTCACCGGCTCGCTCAGCTGGTTCAGCCTCGACACCGGTGAGAACGTCGCGCACATCGTCCTCGGCATCGTCGGCCTCGCGGTCGCCTTCGGCACGAGCGACGAGCGGATCCACCGCGGCCTCGTCGCGGTCCTCGCGATCACCGGCCTCGCCTTCGGCCTCGCCGGGTTCGTCCTGCCGGATGGCGGCGCGCTCGCGAACGGCGCGTACGCGAAGCCGAACTTCTTCGGTCTCGCGAACCTCGAGAACCCCGCGGACAACATCCTCCACTTCGTGGTGGGGATCTGGACGGCAGCGTCAGCGCTGACGTACCGCGGCATGGTGATGGCGGAGACTCGCCCCTAACGATGCTCCGCGGTCCGGAGCGAGAGCTCCCGGATCACGTCCTCGAGGACGGTCACGCCGATCCCGGGTCCGGACGGCACCTTCATGGTGCCGTCCGGCTCGACCTCGAACGGCTCCCCGATGATCTCCGTCGCGAAGTAGCGCTTCGAGGCGGCGACGTCGCCGGGCATGCTGAATCCGGGCAGCGACGCGAGGTGGACGTTGTGAGCGCGGCCGATGCCCATCTCGAGCATCCCGCCGCACCACACCGGGATCCCGCGGTCGCGGCAGACGTCGTGGACGCGCACCGCCTCCGCGAGACCGCCGACGCGTCCCGGCTTGATGTTCACGATCCGCGTCGCGCCGATCTCGATCGCCTTGCGCGCGTCCTCCGCGTGGCGGATCGACTCGTCGAGGCAGATCGGCGTCCGGATGCGCTGCTGCAGCGACGCGTGGTCGATCATGTCGTCGTGCGCGAGCGGCTGCTCGATCATCGTGGGCCGCGTCGCGTCGATCCGCTCGAACGTCGCCGCGTCCGCGAGGGAATAGGCGGAGTTCGCGTCGAGCATGAACGGGAGCTCCGGGTGCTTCGCGCGCACGGCCTCGGCGATCTCGACGTCCCTGCCGGGCTTGATCTTCAGCTTCACGCGCTGGTACCCACCGCGCAGCTCTTCGTCGACGCGCTCGAGGAGCGCGGCGGTCGACGGCTGCAAGCCGATCGCGACGCCGCACAGGATCCGGTCGCGCCTCCCGCCGAGAAGCCGTGCCAGCGGGATGCCGGCCTGGTTCGCGGCGAGGTCCCACATCGCCATCTCGATGCACGCCTTCGCCATCCGCGCGTCGCGCACCCACGCGAGCGCCGCCGCGACGTCGCGCGGGTGCGCGAACGTCTTTCCGAGCAGATGCGGGATGAGGGCCTCCTCGAGCAGCACCCACACCGTCGACGGCGTCTCCCCCGAGTACCAGGGCGTCTCGTTCGCGACGCTCTCGCCCCAGCCGACGGCGCCCTCGCCCTCGACGCGGACGATCACGTGCGTCTCGTGGGTCTCGACGGCCATGCTCGTCTCGTACGGCCGCTTCAAGGGCAGCCGCACGAGGAACAGCTCCACTCGTTCCAACCTCATGCGGGCTTCGCCCCGCATGAGATAGCAGCCTCTTGTCGCAGGGGCTCCGCCCCCGCACCCCCGGATCGTTCGCTCATTTAGGACTCACGGGCTGCGGCTGCTGCACGAGGAGATATGCGCCGCGGCTTCCGTCGGCGGAGCGCAGGTGCTCCACGACGGCGAAGCCCGCGGCGAACGCGGGCTCGAGCGCGCTGCGCACCGCCATCCGCCACGCGAGCGCCAGATCGCGGTCGCGCCCTTTGATGCGCTGGATGTCCGGGGGGATCTCGACGAGCACATGCGTGTCATCGCCGGCCATCCCGGGCGCGCCGGGGCGGTCGCCGTCCGCGCGGAGCACGTAGCGCACGCCCTCGCGCTCGGCGTCATCGAGAGCGGGGATCGCGTCGGCGCCGCGCAGGCGCTTGTCGGCGTGATCCGTGGCGATCCGCCACTCAACGTACAGCCGGTCCGACGGGAGACCTTCGTTCAGCCTGTCCGGCATCGCGCCGTAGAAGTCGCGCCGGTAGGTCCGCGCGAATGCTCCGAGCTTCGCGAAGTTGAAGCGCGCGTTGCGCGCCTCCAGCGGATCCATCGTCCACGAGATCGTGTCGATGCCCTGGTCGAGGCAGTGGTCGCGCTGCGCTTCCTTCAACGCGACCGCGAGCCCGGTGTGCCGGTGCGGCGCGCGCACGGCGAGCATGTGCGAGTGGTGCCGGAAGTGGTGGTCGTGGATCCCGAGGAAGCCGAACACGAATCCGGCGGGCCGCGGGTCGCCGTCGACGTGGCCGAGCGCGACGAAGCCGCCGTTGTGCGCGACCGCGAGGAGGAGCTGCGGCGGCACGAGGACGTCGCCGCTCCACACCTCCTCCTGGATGGGAACGGTGGCGCGGCAGCCCTCGATGTCGTGCGCGACCTCGACGCGGAAGGGCATCGCGCGTGAGCCTAATTCGGCTACCATCCGCCGACATGGCAGCGCCCAACGTCGAATTCCTGCGTCGCGTCCCGATGTTCCAGGAGCTCGATGACCACACCCTGCGCGAGATCGGGAACGCCGCGGTCGAGCAGCGCTGGGAAGCGGGTCAGGAGATCGTCCGTCAGGGCGACACCGGCGTCGGCATGTTCATCGTGCGCTCCGGCAAGGTCGAGATCGTCCAGGACCACGAGGGGAAGCCCGAGAAGGTGCGCGACCTCGGTCCCGGCGACGTGTTCGGCGAGATGGCGCTCCTCGACGAGTTCCCGCGGTCCGCGACGGTGCGGGCCGTCGAGCCGACGACCTGCCTCGGGATCACGCGGTGGCACTTCCGCGGCATCCTCGAGAGCCACCCGCAGATCGCGCTGAAGCTGCTGCCGATCCTCACGCGGCGCCTGCGCGCCGCGGAATCGCACGCGCACGAGGCCGCCGCCACCCATTAGCGCGCGCGGCTTCGTTACCCGCCCGCCCTTGCCGTCGGCGCACGGAGCGCCCTAGGGTCCGCGCATGCCCCCACGCCCGGCCCCTCGCACCGGCACCCGCGCCCGCGCGACCGTGACGCGCGCGTTCCTCTTCAGCGACCTGCGCGGCTATACCGACTTCGTCGAGTCGAAGGGCGACGCGGCCGCGGCGGACCTGCTCCGCGCCTATCGCGACATCGTGCGCGCCGAGATCGCGCGCCACGCCGGCGCGGAGATCAAGACAGAAGGCGACTCCTTCTACGTCGTCTTCGAGTCGCCGAGCGCGGCGCTCGAGTGCGCGGTCGACATCCAGCGGGCCGCCCACATGGCACCCGGCGCGGCGATCCGGATCGGGATGGGACTGCATGCGGGCGAGACCGTCCCGTACGACGACCAGTTCGTCGGCGGTGCGGTGAACGTCGCCGCGCGGCTCGCGTCGAAAGCGAAGGCGGGCGAGATCATCGCGAGCGACACGCTCCGCGGACTCGTGCGCACGGGTGTGTCGTACGCGATGGAGGACCGCGGACCGCTCCGACTGAAAGGCGTGAGCGAGCGCGTCCGCGCCTGGAGCGTCGAGTGGCGTCCGCCGGAGGCCACCGCACCCGCGCCGCACGTCGCCGCCGTGGACCTGCCGCTCCTCGGTCACTCGCCGCTGACACCGGCCGCGCCCGCGCCCGGACAGATCGTCTGTCCGGTCGTCGTCGGCCGGGACGCGGAGCAGGCGCGGTTCGCGGAGCATCTTCGGCTCGCGGCGACCGGTCGTGGGCAGACGGTGGTCCTTGCCGGCGAGGCAGGCGTCGGGAAGAGCGCCTTCGTGCGCGACGCGATCGCGGCGGCGACGCGCGATGGGTTCCGCGTGCTGTACGGCGTGACGCTCGAATCCGACAAGGGGCTGCCATACGCCCCCTTCGTCGGCGCGGTGCGCTCGGGATTCCGCGGCATCGCCCGCGAGCGCCTCGGCCGTGTCCTGGGTCAGGCCGCCCCGGACCTCGCGCAGCTGTTCCCCGAGCTCGGGAAGGCGCAGCGCGCGGAGCAAGCCTCCGCCGTCGAACATCACCGCCTGTCGGTCGCGTTCCTCGGCCTGTTCACGACGTTCTCCCGCGAGACCCCGGTGCTGCTCGTCGTCGAGGATCTGCACTGGGCCGACGAGGCGAGCCTCGGGCTGTTCCATTACCTCGCCCGCGAGCTGCGCGACACGCGCATCCTGCTCCTCGGCACGTACCGCAGCGACGAGATGCACCGGAGGCATCCGCTGCTGCGCGTGGTCGCGAACATGCAGCGCGAGCGGGTCGCCAGCGAGATCCCGCTCGCCCGGCTCGACAAGGAGCAGGTCCGTCAGCTGATCCAGGTGACCTTCCAGCAGACCGACCCGAACATCAAGATCACCGACGAGTTCCGCGACGTGATCTACGCGCGCGCGGAGGGGAATCCATTCTTCACCGAGGAGCTGCTGAAGTCGCTCGTCGAGTCCGGCGACCTCTACTTCCGGCCCGACACGGGATGGTCACGCGACAAGCCGATCGACCAGCTCCGGATCCCCGGGTCCGTGCGCGAGGCGGTCCGCGAGCGGATCGATCGCGTGAGCCCGGCGGCGCAGGTGACGCTCTCGACCGCCGCCGTCATCGGCCTGCGGTCCCCGTTCGAGCTGCTTCGCGCCGTGCGCGGCGTGACCGAGGCGGATCTCGAGACCCAGCTGCGCGAGCTGATCGAGCAGCAGCTCGTCGTCGAGCTCGGCGGGGACGACGACGAATACGGATTCCGTCACGCCCTGACGAAGGAGGTCGTCTACGACGACCTGCTCGTGCGCGAGCGCAAGCGCCTGCACCGCACGGTCGCGGACGCGCTCATCGCCCGCGATGGGTCGGAGCCGGCGCTCGTCGCGCACCATCTCGTCACGGCCGGAGCCGGCGAGGCCGCCATCCCGCATCTCCTCGCGGCGGCGGAGCGCGCGTTCGATGCGTACGCGCCACGGGAGGCCGCGGCGCACTACGAGAAGGTGGTCGAGCTCGGGATCGCTGAGGACCGGCTCGGCGCCGTGCTGGAGAAGCTCGCGGACACCTACTACCTGTTCGACTTCGCGCTCGCGCGGAAGGCCGCCGAGGACGCGGCGGCGATGTACCGCGAGCGTGCGGACCGGCACGGGCTGTCCCGCATGCTCCGGCTCGCGAGCCGGTCCATCTGGCAGCAGGGGGACGCCAACCGCGCCGCCGCGTTCGCGCAGGAGGCGATCGACGCGCTCGACGGCCTCGATGACTCGCCCGAGCTCGGACGCGCGACCGCGAATCTCGGGATCCTGCGGATGCTCGCGCGGGCGAACGACGAGGCCAGCCGGCTCTCCGAGCGGGCCATCGAGATCGGGCGCCGCTTCGACGATCCTTGGACCATCGCGAACGCGCTCATCACGAAGGGCACCGTCCTCCGGACATCCGACTTCCACGAGAGCGATCGGCTGATCCACGAGGGCATCGAGCTCGCCAAAGCGCGCGACCTCAGCGAGGTCGTGTTGCGCGGCTACAACAACCTGCTCGTCGGCAGCGCTGGCCATCTGTCCCTCGAAGAGCTGGATCGCCTCCTGGACGAGGGGCTGGAGTACGCGCGCCGTCACGGTCTCGAGCATCCGATGCTCCAGGTCAGCCGCGCGTTCCAGGGCTGGATCCGCGGGGAGTGGGACGCCGCGCTCGCCGCCGCGGCGACCGTGCCAGAGGGCTCGTACTGGCGCCGGAACACCGCCATCTTGCTCGCGCAGATCGCCTTCGGGCGCGACGGACCCGCGCGCGCGATCGCCCTCCACGGCGACATCGCCCGCCGCGCGGCCGAGACCCGCGAGGCGCAGGCCTTCGCGTGGCCCGTCGTCTTCATGGCGGAGCTCCACTTCCATCTCGGCGATGACGCCGGAGCGGCGAAGTGGCTCGGCATCTACCGGGACCGGGTGGACCAGGACGCCGGTCCGCTCGCGGTGCTGGTGTCAGGACCGGTGGGGATCGTCCAGATGCTCGCCGCTCACCTCGATGAGGACTGGACCGGGCGCTTCGAGGCGGTGCGGCCCGCTGACCCGGTCCAGGCGCGGAACCTCGACATCGCGAACGAGGTGACGCGTGCCGTCCTCGCTCGCGACGCGGCGGCCGCGGCCCGCGGGATCATGAAGCAGTTCGAGGTCATGAAGGAACGGGGCGCGGGCACGCTGCCGGAGCTCCCGCTGGCGGTCGCGCGCGAGCTGCTGCGACGCGGCGCCACGCTCGTGCCGGAATGGCGTCCGGTGCTGGACCAGGCCCGCGACTTCGCCGAGCGCGCCCGCGCGACCTGGTACCTGGCGGAGCTCGCGAAGCTCGAGGCGGCGATCGCCGGCTAGCGAATACCCTTCCGCGCGATGCCCGGCATCGTCGAATGCGTGCCCAACGTGAGCGAAGGCCGTCGCGGTGACGCGATCGACCGCATGGCCGACGCGATCCGTTCGGTCAACGGCGTCCGCCTCCTCGATCGGACGAGCGATGTCGACCACAACCGCTCCGTCTTCACGTTCGCCGGCCCTCCGGAGACCGTCGAGACGGCCGCGCACGCGCTCGTCGACGCCGCCGTCCGGGAGATCGACCTGCGCGCGCACAAGGGCGAGCACCCGCGCATCGGCGCGGTCGACGTCGTCCCGTTCGTGCCGCTGGCCGGCACGACGATGGAGGAGTGCGTCGCGATCGCGCACCGGTTCGGGCGCGCCGTCGCGGATCGCCACGAGCTCCCGGTGTATTTCTACGCGAAGGCGGCGACGCGGCCGGACCGCGTACGGCTGCCCGACATCCGGAGGCCGCAGTTCGAGGGTCTGCAAGACGCCATCGCGACCACGCACGTCCCCGACGCCGGTCCCGCGCGCGTCCACCCGACGGCCGGCGCGATGGTGACCGGGGCGCGCCCGCCGCTCATCGCGTTCAACATCGAGCTCGACACCGCTGACGTGACGGTCGCGAAGCGGATCGCGAAAGAGATCCGCGAATCCTCGGGCGGCCTCGCCGCGGTGCAGGCGCTCGGGTTCGAGCTCACCGATCCGCCACGCGCGCAGGTCTCGATGAACCTCCTCGACGCGTCCGTCACGTCGCTCGCGCGCGTGTGGCACGAGGTCGAGGAGCGCGCCGGTTCGTCGGGCGTCCGGATCCTGCGCGGCGAGCTCATCGGGCTCATGCCGCTCGACGCCGCCGTCCAGGTGACCGCCGACGCTCTGAAGCTCGAGGGTCTCTCACGCGACCGGATCATCGAAGCGCACTTCATCGAATGACGAAGGAAGCCGACCTCCTCGTCCGCCGGGCGCGGCTCCTCACGCTCGCCCCGATCGGCGAGGAGCGGCCGCGCGTCGGTCCCGCGGCGGGCGACGTCGGCGCCGTCGACGACGGCTGGGTCGCCGCGCGCGACGGGGCGATCGTCGCCACGGGCCATGGCGCCAGCTGGGAGCGGCTCGAGCTGGTGACGGGCGCGACGGTCGAGGACGTCGGCGGCCGCGTCGTCATGCCCGGCTTCGTCGACCCGCACACGCACCTGTGCTACGCCGGGCAGCGCTGGGACGAATTCGCGTCACGCCGCAGCGGCTCGGACTACCTCGCGATCCTTGAGCGCGGCGGCGGCATCCACGCCACCGTGCGCGCGACGCGCGACGCGACCGACGACGACCTGCTCGCGCTCGTCCGCGGCCGGCTCGACCGCGCCGTCGCGGCCGGCACGACGACGATCGAGGTGAAGAGCGGCTACGGCCTCGAGCCCGAGGAGGAGCTGCGGCACCTGCGCCTCATCGCGCAGCTCCGGGCCGAGGCGATCGTGGACGTCGCGCCGACGTACCTCGCCGCGCACGCGCTGCCCGGCAAGGCCGCCGGCGACCGCCGTGCCTTCCTGCGGTCCGCGCAGGCCGTGCTCGCCCAGGTCGCGCACGAGCATCTGGCCGAGGCCGTCGACGCGTTCGTGGAGAAGGGCGTGTTCGAGACCGACGAGGTCGCGCCGCTGATGCACGAGGCGGCGGCGCTCGGGCTCGCGCGCACCGTGCACGCGGATCAGCTGAACGACGTCGGCGGGGCCGCCTTCGCCGCGCGCATCGAAGCGCGCTCGGCCGATCATGTCTCACGCGCGTCGAACGACGGTCTCCGGGCGCTCGAACGATCGGGCACCGTCGCGGTCCTCCTGCCCGGGAGCGCGCTGTTCGTCGGCTACCCGCCCCCGGATGCGCGCCGGTTCGTCGCGCATCGCGTCCCGATCGCCATCGGGACCGACCACAACCCGGGCACGTCGCCGATGGAAGGGATGCCCGCGGCCATCGCGCTCGCGGTGACCCTCTGCGGCATGTCCCCGCACGAGGCCATCGTCGCCGCGACCGCGAACGCCGCCCACGCCCTCGGCCGTGGCAAGCGGGCCGGCGCGCTCCTGGAAGGCCGACGCGCGGATCTCGTCGTGCTGGACACGGACGACGAGCGCGAGCTCGCGTACCGGCTGGGAGCGCGCCTGGTCCTGCAGGTCTACGCGAACGGCGCTCGCGTCGCGCAGAGCGAATTCATCCACTGAGGTCCCCGGCGGCGATGGCGGCCAGCGCCGCGCGGTTCTGGACGTGGAACTTGCGGAGCAGCTTCGAGACCTGGACCTTCGCCGCCTGCTCGCTGATGCCGAGCAGGCCGGCGATCTCCTTGTTCGTCTGACCTGTCCGAACGAGGTCGAGGACCTGACGCTGCCGCTCCGTGAGGATCGGCGCATCCGGTCCTCGGGCGACCTTCCGCTGCTCCGGGATGAGCGCCATCGAGCCGATGACCTTCAGCGGGCGGCCGGTCTCGTCGCGGAGGAGGTGGCCGCGGGCGTCGAACAGGCGTGCCTCGCCGTCCGGGGCGATGACGCGCACGCGTCCCGACCACACGTAGATGCCCTCCGCGATCTGTCGGCGGAGATCGGCGAGCGCGCGCGGGCCGTCCTCCGGATGAGCGTGCCGCAGCGCGGCCTCGACGTCGCTCAGCTCCGGCGACGGCCAGCCGAGGACCATTTCCACATTCGGGCTCCACGTGAGCTCGTCGGTCGAAAGGTCCCACTCGACGAAGGCGTCGCTCGCCGCCGCTCGCATGAGCAGATCCGCGCGTGCCCGTTCCAGGCGCTCTCGCGCGATACGGTCCGCCAGGTCGTCGCTGATGGACCGGAGCTCACGCTCCCGGTCGCGTAGCTCGCTGAGGTCCGTCACCGCTCCGACGACGTGCGACGGCCTTCCCGCGTCGAGCACGAGGAATGCTCGGACGCGGACCGGCGCGTACGTCCCGTCGGCGCGCGCGAGGCGGAACTCGTGTGACCAGACGCTTCCGCCGGAGGGGAGGACGGCTTGACCGCTCTCGATGACGTCGGGGGCGTCCTCTGGGTGGATGAGACCCTGCCACCCTGGGAGCCTCTGCCCCATCCGTCCCGGATCGTGGCCGAAGAGCAGCGTGACCGCTCGGCTCCACCGGATCGTACGGGCGGCGAGGTCGACGTCGAAGAACGCGTCGGTCGCCGCATCGAGCACGGCTTGGAGCCGGGCGGCGCCCAGCTTCCCGGCCCTAGGGGTGTCTAGCAGGAAGGGGTCGCGCACTATATCGTCTGCGTCCCTTCGTTCCACGGCCTTTGAAGGTACTGCCGCCGGTGACCTGACACCGCGCTGAAACGTCGCCCTGGCAGGCAACTGACCGAATGGGCACCTCGCCATAGCGGGCCGCTGAGTCCAGCGTGGCCTGTTCGACAGCCACAGAGCCGCGTGAGGGATAGATGCGCTTGATCTTGCTCGCCGCGCTCATCGGCGGCGCGATCCTCGCGCCGCTCGCGCTGTTCGGCTCGCTCGTTCGCGACACCGTGGATCGAGACGTCGTTGCGCGGAGCGCGGCGGACCGGCTCGTCGCGGCCCGGATCGCGGCGTCCTCGATCGACCGCGAGCTCCGCGGTGCCGGCTCGGAGCTCGTCCTCTTCGGCGCGGGACCGGCGCTGAACACGGCACTGCACGAGCGGAACAGCCCGGTGCTGGACCGCCGCCTCCGCGAGCTTCTGCGTGACCATGGGAACTCCCTCGGTGCGCTGCTCGATCCGAACGGGATCGTGCTGGCCGCTCCGCTCGCGCGTGATCTCGTCGGGCAGGACTTCTCGCACCGCGACTACTTCCAGGGCGCGTTCCGATCGGCCGAACCGTACGTCTCCGAGATCTTCGCGTCCGCGACCGCCGGGAACCCGAGCGTCGTGGCCGTCTCGTACGCGATCCACGAGGACGCGAAGGTCATCGGCGTCGTCGTGCTCACGCTCGCGCCCGCGGATCTGCTCGATCTGCTTCGGCCGCTGCACCAGGTCGAGGGTCGCGAGCTGCTCATCGTCGACCTCGCCGGTCGCGTCGTCGCGTCCACTGATGCCGGCTTCCGTCCTCTCGAGACGACCGCCGTGCCGGAAGGGGACCCCACGCGCTCGGACGTCCCCGTCCAGATCGCGGGCCGCGAGCGGATCGTCACGGCGGGGGACGTCACGGCGGCTCCATGGACGCTGTACGTGCTCGACGACCCTTCGATCGTCCTGATGGGACAGCAGCGCCTCTTCCGGCAGCTACAGACGGGCGGCGCGACCGTGGCGGTCCTCGGCCTGGTCGCGGCCGCTGCCGTTGTCTTCCTCTTCGAGCGGACCATGCGGCAGCGGGACGAGCTTCGGCGGGGCCGCGCAGCGCTCGCGCAGACCAACCTCGCCCTCGAGACGGCGGGCCGGCACAAGTCGGATTTCCTCGCGAGCATGAGCCACGAGCTGCGTACGCCGATGAACGCCATCCTTGGCTTCTCGGATCTCCTCCTCGAGCAGATCGGTCCCGAGATCACCGAACGCCAGCGGCGCTACCTCCGGAACATCAGCGACGCCGGGCAGCACCTCCTCGGCCTCATCAACGACGTGCTGGACCTCTCGAAGGTCGAGGCCGGACGCCTCGACCTGCGCCGCGAGCTCATTACGCTGCCCGCGCTCGTCGAGCCCGTCGCGGCCTCGACCCGGGCCGCGGCCGATGCGGCCGGCCTTCGTTTCGACGTGTCCGCGCCGGCGGACCTGATGCTCGACGCCGACACCGGCCGCGTGCGCCAGATCCTCTACAACCTGCTCTCGAACGCGGTCAAGTTCACGCCCGCCGGCAGCGTCGAGCTCACGCTCGCGGCCGACGGGCGCGATCTCGGGATCACCGTGCGGGACACCGGGATCGGCATCCCCGACGACAAGCACGACCGCGTCTTCGGCACGTTCGAGCGCCTCCACGAGGGGCGGGCGGAGGCGAGCGGCACCGGGCTCGGTTTGGCGCTGACGAAACGCCTCGTCGAGCTGCATGGCGGCTCGATCGGGTTCGCGCCGCGCGCGCGCGGCGGGACCGAGTTCCACGTGCGGCTGCCCGATCTCGTCGCGGTCGCCGCGAAGGCCGATCGCGTGCTCGTCGTGGAAGACGAGCGACGCGATGCCGATCTGATCGTGGCGCTCGCGGCGCGCAGCGGCCTCGACAGCGAGGTGGTCACGTCCGTCCCCTCCGCTCTCGCGGCGATCCGCCGGTCGACGCCGACCGCGGTCGTCCTCGATCTCCGGCTCTCCGACGAGCGCGGCGAGCGCGTGCTCGAGACCCTGAAGGCCGATCCGGTGACGCGTGGCGTTCCGGTGGTCGTCGTCACGGTCGAGGACGACGAAGGCAGGTCGAGGGAGCTCGGCGCCGACGATCACATCACCAAGCCCATCGACCACGATCGGCTCGCGGGATGGCTCGCGGCCGTCGCCGAGCGGCGGACGAGCGAGGAGAGGGTGCTTGCGGATCCTGTTGGTCGATGACAACGCGCTGAACGTCGACCTCTTCTCCGACATCCTCGAGGGCGACGGGCACGAGGTGGTCGTCGAGCGCGACGGCCCGAGGGGACGTGCGCGCGCGCTCGCGGAGCCGTTCGACCTGATCCTCCTGGACGTCCAGCTCCCGGGCAGCGACGGCATCACCGTCTGCCGCGACCTCCGCGCCACGGGCATGGAGCGGCCGATCGTGGCGCTCAGCTCATCGGCGCTGCCCGAGCAGGTCGAGCGGGGGTTGGCCGCGGGCTTCGACGCCTACCTGACGAAGCCGATCTCGCCCGCGTCCTTCAGGGCCGCGATACGCCGCTTCGGGACCGCCGCGTGACCTCGCTGCTCGCCGCGACCCGGCCGCCCATCGTCCTGGTCGTCGACGACGTCGCCGCGAACCGCGAGCTCCTCGAGGGCCACCTCGACGGCCTCGGGTACGACGTGCGGCAGGCGGCCGACGGGCTCCAGGCGCTCGAGGTCATCGAGGCGGAAGAGCCCGACCTGATCCTGCTCGACGTCGACATGCCGCGCCTCGACGGACTGACCGTCTGTCAGCGGCTGAAGGCCGACCCGACCCGCCGGCTCATCCCCATCGTCATCCTCACCGCGCACCAGGATCGCGAGACGCGGCTGCGCGGGCTCGCCGCGGGCGCGGACGAGTTCCTCTCGAAGCCGTTCGACCGCGCGGAGCTCCTCACCCGAACGAAAGCGCTGCTCCGTGACCGCGCGCTGAACAAGCAGCTCGACGCCGCCGAGGGCGTGATCCTCGCGCTCGCCCGCATCGTCGAAGCGCGCGACCGCTACACGATCCACCACGCCGAGCGCGTCGGCCTGTACGCGCGCGAGCTCGGCCGCGCGCGGGGCCTGTCCACGGACGATCTGGACGTGCTCTACAAGGGCGGGGTCCTGCACGACCTCGGCAAGATCGTCGTCCCCGCGGAGATCCTCCTGAAGCCCGGTCCGCTGACCGAGAGCGAACGGACGCTGATGCAGATCCACTCGACCGAGGGCGCCCGCATCTGCGGGTCCCTCCGGAGCGTGGCGCTGATGCTCCCGATCATTCGGCACCACCACGAGAGCTACGACGGCCGCGGGTACCCCGATCGGCTCGCTCGCGGGGCCATCCCGCTGGGCGCGCGCATCGCCGCGGTCGCCGACACGTGGGACGCCATGACGTCCGACCGTCCCTACCGGCTGGCCCTCGATCCCGAGGAGGCGCGAAGCCGGCTCGAGAACGGTGCCGGCCATCAGTGGGATCCCGAGATCGTCGAGGTGTTCCTGGGCCTCGTCGACCAGGGGCTGCTGGAGCGCGTCGGCCGCGAACAGTTCCACGTCGCGAGCGAGGTGGTCGCCTAGCGGCGGTACGATGCGCCGGCGGCGTGCACGCCCGCAGGAGGTATCGCGACCGCACATGGCTGGACGCATCGCGATCTACCCCGGCTCGTTCGACCCGCCGACGAACGGTCACCTCGACATCGTCGGTCGCGCGTCGAAGATGTTCGACCGCGTCGTCGTCGGCGTCGGGATGAACCGCGCGAAGAAGACGTTCTTCAGCGACGACGACCGGATCGCGCTGATGAAGGAGGCGTGCGCGGCGTTCACGAACGTCGAGGTGCAGGGATTCGACACGCTCACGGTCGAGTTCGCCCGCAATGTCGGCGCGCGCTTCGTCATCCGTGGCATCCGGGCGCTGTCGGACTTCGAGTTCGAATTCGAGATGGCGAACATGAACCGGCGCCTCGCGCCCGAGATCGAGATGGTGTTCCTCATGACCGCGCCCGAGTACCTGTTCCTCTCGGCGTCGCGCGTGAAGGAGCTGGCCGCGTTCGGCGCGCCGATCGTGAGCGACATGGTCCCGCCGAACGTCGCGAAGCGCCTCCAGGCGCACGGCCGGAAGCGCGCGCTCCGCACGGGCGCCACGGAGCCGGCGGACTGACGTAGTGGGCATCCTCCTCGCCCTCGACGTCGGCAACACGAACGTCGTCATCGGCGCGTACCGCGGCGCGGATCTCGTCCGGACGTGGCGCGCGGCGACCGCGGTCGAGCGGACGGAGGACGAGCTCGCGGTGATGATCGATGGCCTCCTCGCGCGTGAGGAGCTCGGCCTCGATGACATCGACGCGATGGTCGTCGGCAGCGTCGTGCCGCCGCTCACCCTCGCGCTCACGCGCCTCGCCGACCGCCACCTCGGCGGCCGCAGCCTCGTCATCGGGCCCGGGGTGAAGACGGGCGTCCGGCTCCGCGTCGACAACCCCTCCGAGGTGGGCGCGGACCGGATCGCGAACACGCTCGCGGGGCATCGCCGCTACGGCGGTCCCGCGATCATCGTCGACTTCGGCACGTCGACGAACTTCGACGTCGTGAGCGCGGAAGGCGACTTCCTCGGCGGATCGTTCGCGCCGGGCATCGAGGTCGCGTCCGAGTCGCTGTTCGGACGGGCGTCGCGCCTCTTCCGCGTGCCGCTCACGCCGCCGCGCGACGTCATCGGGAAGAACACCGCGGACTGCCTGCGCTCCGGGATCGTCTTCGGGTACGTCGGCCTCGTCGAAGGTCTCATCGCGCGGATCCACACCGAGCTCGGCGGGCGCGCGCGGGTCATCGCGACCGGCGGCCTCGCGACGACGATCGCGCCGCTCACGCGCGCCATCGAGCGCGTCGACGAGGACCTCACGCTCGAGGGCTTGCGCCTGCTGTGGGAGCTGAACTCGGTATGACGCTGGAGATCGTCCGCGGCCGGCTCATCGTGCTCGGCGTATCGGGGTCGATCGCCGCGTACAAGGCGGTCGAGCTCGCGCGCCGCCTCACCCAGGCCGGCGCCGCCGTCCAGGTGATCATGACGCGCTCGGCCACCGAGTTCGTGCAGCCGCTGACGTTCCAGGCGCTCACGTACCGGCCGGTCGAGATCGAGATGTTCAGCGGCATCGACGACCGCGCCGCGGGGCACGTGTCGATGGGCATCCACGCCGACTGCATCGTCATCGCGCCGGCGACGGCGCACGTCGTCGCGCGCCTCGCGCACGGGTTCGCGGACGATCTCCTCGCCACGACCGTGCTCGCGTCGAGCGCGCCCGTGATCGTCGTGCCCGCGATGGAGACCCACATGTGGCAGAACCCGGCGACGCGGCAGAACGTGGCCACGCTGCGCGCGCGCGGTGTCCGCGTCGTCGATCCCGAGGCGGGCGAGCTCGCGTCCGGCATGGTCGGGCAGGGGCGCCTCGCGAGCCTCGAGCGCATCGAGACCGAGATCGTCGAGGCGCTGCGCATCCGCTCGCGCCGCCTCGCCGGCCGCCGGGTGCTCGTCACGGCCGGGCCGACGCTCGAGCCGATCGACCCGGTCCGGGTCATCACGAACCGCTCGAGCGGGAAGATGGGCTATGCCGTCGCCACGGCGGCCCGCGAGGCTGGCGCCGACGTCACGCTGATCACGGGCCCGACGGCGCTCGCGTCGCCGGCCGGCGTCCGGGTCGTGCCGATCGAGACCGTGGCGGAGCTGCGCGACGCCGTCCTCGCGTCGCTCCCGGACGCGGACGCCGTGATCATGGCAGCCGCCGCCGCTGACTACGCCGCGGCCGCCCCGAGCGGCGCGAAGCTGAAGAAGAAGGACCTCGGCGACGAGATGACGCTGCGCCTGGTGCGCACGCCGGACGTGCTCTCGGCCGTCGCGGCGTCGCGGCGGCCCGGCACGATCGTCGTCGGCTTCAAGGCCGAGACCGGCGATCCCGTCGGCGAGGCGACCCGCATGCTGAAAGAGAAGGGCCTCGACCTCGTCGTCGCGAACGACGTCAGCCAGGACGTCTTCGGGTCCGATTCCGACCAGGTCACGTTCGTCAGCGCGGACGGCGCCGAGCCGCTGCCGCGCCTCTCGAAGGACGAGGTCGCGCGCCGGCTCATCGAGGATCTCGCGGAACGCCTGGCCTAAGGGTGGCCCGTTCGATCTCGCTCGTCGTCCCGATGTTCAACGAGGAGGACACGATCGAGCACGCGCTCGGGTGCGCGCAGGATGCGCTCGAGGGGTGGGAGCACGAGATCGTCGTCGTGAACGACGCGTCGACGGACCGGTCGCCCGAGATCGTGCGGCGCATCGCCGCGCGCGACCCGCGGATCCGCATGGTCAGCCACGACCGGAACCGCAAGCTCGGTGGATCGCTGCGCACCGGCTTCGCGGCGGCGCGCGGCGACCTCGTCCTGTACATGGACGCGGACCTCCCGTTCGACCCGCACGAGATCCCGCGGGCCGTGCGCGCCATGGACGTCACGCGCGCCGACCTGATCGCGGGATACCGCATCGACCGGACGATGGAGGGTGGCCGCCGCGCGCTCTACTCGTACGCCTACAACTTCCTGATCGGCGTGCTGTTCGGGTGGCCGCACCGCGATATCAACTTCTCGTTCAAGCTCATGACGCGCGAGGTCCTCGACGCCGTCGAGCTGCGCGCTGAAGGCTCGCTCATCGACGCCGAGCTCATCGTGAAGGCGAAGAACCTCGGCTTCACCATCCAGCAGCTAGGCCTCGACTACTTCCCGCGCACGCGAGGGCAGTCGCATCTGGCGGGGACGGGCGTGATCCTGAAGATCCTGCGAGAGCTCGTCCAGCTGTTCCCCGACATGCGGCGCCCGCGGCGCCGTCCCGCCCCCGGACCGGTCCAGGCGATCGCGCAGCCACCCACTTGACGTTCGGGCGCGCCGACCTCTGGATCGCCGCGGCCTTCGCGGCCGTGACCGCCCTGACGCGTGCTCCGTTCGTGACGGCCTACCTGTGGGAGTGGGATTCCGTCCTGTACGCGCGCGCGCTCGAACGCGGCTTCCATGTGAGCGACGTGCTCGCGGTGTCACGGCCGCATCCGCCCGGCTACGTCTTCTACGTCGCGTCGGCGTCGCTCGCGCGGGCGCTCGACGGCTTCGACGCGAACGGCGCGCTCGTGGCCGTGAGCGTGGTCGCGAGCGCGGCCGCCGCGGCGGCCACGTACCTCCTCTGCGCGCGGCTCGCGGGCCGCGCGGTCGCGCTCCTCGTGACGCTCGGGCTCGTGACGAGCCCGCTGTTCTGGCTCCAGAGCGCCGTCGCATCGCCGTACGCGCTGCTCGTCGTGCTCAGCACGACCCTCGCCCTCGTCTTCGTGACCGCCCGCGGCCGGGGCACCTCGGCCATCGTCGTCGCCTCGGTCGTGTTCGGTCTCGCGGCGGGGTTCCGCCAGGACCTGCTGCTGTTCCTCGGTCCGCTCTGGCTGTGGGCGGTCGCGCCCGCGCCCTGGCGGTCGCGAGCGCTCGCCGCCGCGGGTCTCGCGGTCGGATGCCTCGCCTGGTTCGTGCCGTCGGCGCTCGCCTCCGGCGGCGCCGCCGCGTACATCGAGAGCACGCGACGGCAGTTCACGTCGCTCAGCGGGAGCACGACCATGAACGAGGGCTCGACCATGATGAACCTCGTCGTCGTCGGCCAGTCCGTGGGGTGGGCGATGGTCGTATTCGGCCTCGTGCTCCTCGCGCTCGCGATCGCGCGCGTCCTCGCGCTCGTGCGCGGGACGCGCGCGTATCCCATCCCGCGATGGCACGCCGTCGCGCTCGCGCTCTGGACGCTGCCGCCGCTCCTCTTCTACGTCTTCGTGCACGTCGGTCAGTGGGGACAGCTGCTCTCGCTCGTCCCGTCGCTCTTCGCGCTCACCGCCGTCCTCCTGCGGGGACCCTTCGAGGCGGCCACCCGGGCAGGACGGTCCGCGATCGCGGCCGCCCTCGTCGCCGCGTCGCTCGTGAGCGCGGCGCTCTACGTCGGGGGCAAGGATCCGGTGTTCTCGGCGGACAGCCTCGAGGGGCATGACCGCGCGACCGGGCTGCGGACGGCGTACATCCGCGGGACCTACCCCACGGACGGGACCCTCATCGTCGCGGGCGCGGAGCTTCTCGTCGCGGGGTACTACCTCCCGGGCTACCAGACCGAGTTCTCGGACGATCGTGCCGGCGGGTCGCACGAGGTGCGGCTCGCGCGCGACACGACCGTCGTGTTCTACGAGGACCGCGCGCTGCCGCGCTCACCCGACCTCATCGGCGCGGAGCGTCCCGGGAACGGCCTCACCGTCGTGCGGCTGCCCGCCGGGACGGTGCTGGCGCTGAACGGGCGCGAGGTCGATCCCGGGCCGCGCTGATCTCGGGCGTCTACGCCTTCGGCAGAGCGTCGATGATCGAGCGCAGATCGTCACCGAGCCGCGCGACCGCGTCGTCGTCGAGGTCCCAGATCGCGAAGAAGCGCCGGTCCGTGTCGTCCTCGACCGCGTCGCGCGTCCGCTGCCCCTGCGGCGTGATGCTCACCGCGGCGCCGTCGCGCGCGAGATCCCCGCGCCGCACGAGCGCGTCGACGTTGCCCTCGATGTCGGCGCGGTCCTGCCGCGGCTTCAGGGCCTTCTCGAGGTCGTCGATCGTCCGGTGGCCGCCGATCTTCGTGAACGAGACGTCCGGCGGGCTCGACCACACGTAGGACAGGACCTCGAAGGCGGGGCCCTCGTAGCCCTTCGCCTGCCATGCGGCGACGTGGCAGTCGTCCCGGAAGCTCCAGAGGACCTGCGCGGCGAGGCTGAGCGAGACGAGATCCGACGCGGGCTCGCCCGCCTCGGACCGCACGCGCGCGGCCCGCGCCGCGCGCTCCGCGGACGCGGGGACCCGCGCGGCGATGCGCCCGATCTCGCCGGCGGCGCGCCGGACGGCGCCCGCGGGGACCTCGAGAGCGCGGACATGCGCGCGGATCCGCCGGCTCAGCTCCTTCGCGAGCTCGATCCCTGGCGGCCGCACGCGCCATCCGCCGTCCACCGCCTCGGCCAGCCCGCTCGAGACGATCTCCGCCCAGCCCTGTTCGAGGGCCGGGCGCTTCACCGCGTACGGCGAACGCCACGAGATCCGCGCGCGCTCGACGCGGTCGCCGTCGCCGACGGTGAGCACGCCGCTGAGCGTCCCGAGCGCGCCGCGCGAGATGCCGTTCTCCTTCGCGAGCGCCTCGGCCGCCGGGTCGAACGTTCGGACGCGCGCGGTGAGGTATTCCGGGATCATGTCGAGGACCTGCCGGTGCGTGTAGGTCATGACGGCCATCTCGTCACCTCCGAAGCGCGCCGAGTCTAGTGTCGCTGCGTGACGGTCCGCTGGGTCACCTTCGACTGCTACGGGACGCTCATCGACTGGGAGCGCGGCATCGCCGACGCGCTCGTGCCGCTGCTGCCAGTGGGCGTCGATCGGCGCGCGCTCGCGGAGCGGTACATCGAGGTCGAGGCCGAGGTCGAGAAGGGCGAGTACGTCCCCTATCGCGACGTCCTCGACCGCGCCGGCCGCCGGCTCCTCGCCGAGCACGGCCGCGCGATCGCGGACGAGGCGCCGTCGCCGCTCCCGCTATCGCTGCCGTCGTGGCCGCCGTTCCCCGAGGTGCCGGACGCGCTGCGCGAGCTGCGCCGTCGCGGCTACCGCTTCGCGATCCTTTCGAACGTGGACCGCGACCTCCTCGCGGCGTCGATCCGGGACTTGGGCGTCGAGCCCGACCTCGCCGTGACGGCGGAGGACGCGCGCTCGTACAAGCCGGCGCGCGGGCACTGGCGCCACTTCGAGGAGCGCACGGGCGCCGGCACGGCCGACACCGTGCACGTCGCCGCGAGCCTCTACCACGACATCCGGCCGACGACGGCGTGGGGCTATCGCAACGTGTGGATCGCGCGCCGCATCGAGCCGCTGCGCGGCGCCGACCCGACGCGGATCCTCCCCGACCTGAGCGCCCTCCCCGACACCATCGACGACCTCTCCGGCAGGGGCTAGCCTCCGCGGCCATGGCGAAGGACGAGCGGATCGAGCGGCTGCGCCAGGTACCGCTCTTCAGCGGCTGCTCCGACAAGCAGCTGCAGTTCATCGCGACGCGCGTCGAGGACATCGAGCTGCCCGCCGGCAAGGTGCTGACGGAGCAGGGCAGGAGCGGCGGTGAGTTCTTCATCGTGCTGGCCGGCGAAGCGGAGGTGCGACAGGACGGCGCCGTGGTGAACACGATGAGGCCGGGAGACCACTTCGGCGAGATCGCCCTGCTCGACGACGGACCACGCACGGCGACGGTGACGGCGAAGACGCCGATGCGCGTGCTCGTCCTCTCTCCCCGCCAGTTCCAGGACGTCCTGCATCAGGACGCCGAGATCGCGGTGACGCTGCTCCACGCGGTCACGCGGAGGCTCCGCGCGGGGGCTCACCTCACGTCGGACTGACCCCGGGCGCTAGCGTCGTACCCACGTGGACGCCCCCGAGACGCGATACGCGCGCAGTGGCGACGTCAGCATCGCCTACCAGGTCGTCGGCGCCGGTCCGATCGACCTCGTCTACGTCCCCGGGTTCGTGTCGAACATCGACGTGCTGTGGGAGCACCCCTCGGTGGCGGATGCCCTCGGCCGGCTGGCGTCGTTCTCGCGGCTCATCGTGTTCGACAAGCGCGGGACGGGTCTGTCCGACCGCGTCGCGATCGATCGGCTCCCGACGCTCGAGGAGCGCATGGACGACGTCCGCGCCGTCATGGACGCGGCCGGCTCCGCCCGCGCCGCGATCTTCGGCCACTCGGAAGGCGGAGCGATGTCGCTCCTCTTCGCCGCGACGTATCCGGATCGCGCGAGCTCGCTTATCACGTACGGCGCGTTCGCCAAGCGCATCCGGTCGGACGATTACCCGTGGGCGCCCACGCTGGAGGCCCGCAGGCGGAGTTGGGAGGAGGTCGCGCGCGAGTGGGGGACGGCCGAATTCTCGAGGGCGTTCGTGCAGGGTGTCGCGGCGTCGCTCGCGGATGACGAGGCGTTCGTCCGCTGGCTCTCGAGCTACCTCCGCAAGGGCGCGAGCCCCGCCGCGGCCTCGGCGCTCATGCGGATGAACTCGTACACGGACGTGCGCGACGTCCTTCCCGCCATCCGCGTGCCCGCGCTGATCGTGCACGGCAGCGCCGACGACGACGTGCGCATCGAGGAGTCCCGCTACATCGCCTCGCGCATCCCGCACGCGACGCTCGTCGAGATCCCCGGTGGCGAGCACGTCTTCTGGACGGCCCGCTCGAACGCCATCTTCGGGGAGATCCAGGAGTTCCTGACCGGTGCCCGCGAGGCGCCGGAGCCCGACCGTTTCCTCGCGACCGCGCTCTTCACGGACATCGTCGAGGGCACGCGTAAGGCCGCGGAGCTCGGCGACGCGCGGTGGCGGTCGCTGGTCGAGGATCACCACGCGCTCGTCCGGCGCGAGCTCGAGCGCTTCCGCGGCCGCGAGGTCGACACCGCCGGTGACGGGTTCTTCGCCACGTTCGACGGTCCCGGGCGCGCGATCCGCTGCGCCGCGTCGATCCGCGACGGCGTGCGCAGGCTCGGCATCCAGATCCGCGCCGGGCTCCACACCGGTGAGTGCGAGGAGATCGCGGGCAAGGTCGGTGGGATCGCCGTCATCACGGCCGCGCGCGTGCGCGAACGCGCGGAGCCGGGCGAAGTGCTCGCCTCGAGCACGGTGCGCGATCTCGTGCACGGGTCCGGGATCGAGTTCGCGGAACGCGGTGTGCACGCGCTGAAGGGCATCCCCGGGGAGTGGCGCCTGTACCGGGTGGCGAAGGCCTGACGCGGAGGGCGTAGCATCGTCGCACGACGCCGGGACCGGCACGAGCCGGCCTGGACGGAGGTGCGACATGCCCGAGCAGCAGCCCGCGGGCGCCTACGGCGGCGGACCCGCGATCCCCCCGAAGAAGCTCACCATCCCCGAGATCGTCGCCATGAAGGGCGACCACGAGCGCATCACGATGCTCACGGCGTACGACGTCGCGTTCGCGCGGCTCGTCGATCAGGCGGGTGTCGACATGATCCTCGTCGGCGACTCGCTCGGCATGGTCATGCTCGGGTACCCGACGACCGTGCCCGTGACGATGGACGACATGATCCGCCACGCGGCCGCCGTGTCACGCGGCGCGAAGCACGCGGTGCTCGTCGGCGACATGCCGTTCGGCTCGTACCAGACCGGCCGCGAGGACGCGCTGCGCAACGCGTCGCGCTTCCTCAAGGAGGCCGGCATGGACGCGGTGAAGCTCGAGGGCGGCCACGAGGTCGTCGACACCGTGCGTGCGCTCGTCGAGAACGGCATCGCGGTCATGGGTCACGTCGGGCTCACGCCGCAGCGCGTCGCGCAGTTCGGCGGCTTCAAGGTGCAGGCGAAGAGCGCGACCGCGGCGCGGCAGCTCATCGACGATTGCATCAGCCTCGAGCAGGCTGGCTGCTTCTCGATCGTCATCGAGTCCGTGCCCGCGCCCGTGGCGGCGATGGCCACGGAGCGCGTGGGCATCCCGACGATCGGGATCGGGGCGGGACGCGACTGCGACGGCCAGGTCCTGGTCCTCCACGACGTCCTCGGCCTGTTCGGCGATTTCAAGCCGAAGTTCGCGAAGCGGTACGCCGACCTCGGGTCGGCGGTCGTCGAGGCGCTGCAGCAGTACGACCGCGAGGTCCGCGAGGGGACCTTCCCGGACGCGGAGCATTCGTTCACGATGAAGGAGGCCGAGCGCACAGCGCTGGAGCGCGCGCTGTCCGAGCCGCGGCGTCCGAAGAAGGTGGTCTAGCCTCCGCGCGATGCGGGTGGCCGTCGTCGGCATGGGCGCGATCGGGCACGTCGTCGCCCGCGCGCTGGATGGCCGCGCCGAGGTCGTGCCCATCGACCGCACGCGCTCGCCGCTGCAGGGCGGTGAGGCGCCGGTCCAGGCCGCGGTCGTCTGCGTGAAGACGTACGGCACGACGTGGGCGGCGGACGTGGCGCAGCGGATCCTCGCGCCCGACGGCGTGATCGCGACCGTCCAGAACGGCCTCGGCAACGTCGAGACGCTCGGCGCGCGGATCGATCCCGAGCGCATCTCGCTTGGCGTCATCTACGTCGGCGCGGAGCTCGTGGACGGCCGGCTCGAGGCGACCGGCGCCGGCCGCGTCCAGCTCGGCCGGCCGCGCGATCCGCGCGCGACCGCGCACCTCGAGGCGCTCGCGCGGCTCCTCGCGGACGGCGGCATGACGGTCAGCGTCGTCGACGACCCGTGGCCGTCGGTGTGGGGGAAGCTCGTCGTGAACGCCGCGATGAACCCGACGACGGCGCTCTTCAACCTTCGTAACCCCGAGCTCCTGGATCATCCGGCGGGGCGTCCGATCGCGGACGAGCTCGCGCGGGAGACCGCGCGGGTCGCCGCGGCGTCAGGCGTGCCCATCGACGCGGCGACGGCGCCCACGCTCTGGCACGGCGTCGCGTCGTTCGTGAACCGATCGTCGATGCTCCAGGACGTGGCCGCGGGTCGTCCGACCGAGATCGACGCGATCAACGGCGCGATCGCCCGCGAGGGCGCGCGTCATGGCATCCCGACGCCGACGAACGAGGCCGTGACGATCCTCATGAAGGCGCTCCAAGGCTCTTCGCAGGGGGCTCCGCCCCCTTCCACCCCCGCGTGATCACTCAAGTCCCCGGCATCCGCGTCGGCCACTGGACCGACGAGCGCGCCAGGACCGGCTGCACCGTCCTGCTCTTCGACGGCGAGGCCACCGCGGGCGTGAGCGTGCGCGGCGGGGCCCCGGGCACGCGGGAGACCGACCTGCTCGATCCGGTGAGGACGAACGAGCGCGTCGACGCGATCGTGCTGTCGGGCGGATCGGCGTACGGGCTGGCGACGGCCGACGGCGTGATGCGCTGGCTCGAGGAACGCGGCATCGGCCGGAAGGTGGCGAACGCGATCGTCCCGATCGTGCCCGCGGCCATCGTCTTCGACCTCGCGGTCGGCGATCCGAAGGTGCGGCCGGGACCGAACGAGGGCTACGCCGCGTGCGAGGCGGCGACGGTCGCGGCGCCCGCGGAGGGACGCGTCGGCGCGGGCACCGGCGCGATGGTCGGGAAGCTCATGGGGCGCGAGCTCGCCCGTCCGGGAGGGATCGGGACCGCCGCGCGGCGCGTCGGCGACACCACCGTGGGCGCGCTCTTCGTCGTGAACGCCGTCGGCGACGTCGTCCACGAGGACGCGACGCTCGTGAACGCGCCGCGGGGCACGCGGCGCATCATCGACCGGCTCCTCGCCGGTGAGCGTCCGGTGATCCGCACCGGGCGCGAGAGCACGACCATCGGTGTCGTCGCGACGGACGCGACGCTCACGAAGACGGAGGCGAGCTGGCTCGCGTCCGTGGCGCAGGACGGCGTCGCGCGCGCGGTCCTGCCCGCCCACAGCCGCGCCGACGGCGACACCGTGTTCGCGTGCTCGACGCTGCGCGGTCCGCGAGTCGACCTCGAGCTGCTCGGCGCCCTCGCCGTCGAGGTGGCGGCCGACGCGATACGCCGCGCCGTCGTGTGAACGACACGTAGGATCGCGCGGCCATGTCCGAGCGGAAGCCGCTGCTGCGCGATCCGGAGTTCCTCAAGTACTGGTCGTCGCAGACGATCTACGGGTTCGGCCTGCCGATCGCGGGTCTCGCGATACCGATCCTCGCGGTCTCGTCGCTCCATGCGGGATCCGTCGAGATGGGATATCTCGGCGCCGCTGGGACGCTCGCGTTCCTCGTCGTCGGCCTTCCCGCGGGCGTGATCGTCGACCGATCGCGTCGACTGCCCCTGATGATCGGCCTCAACGTCGTCGGCCTCGGTGTGCTTGCGCTCGTGCCGATCGTGGCTCTCGGAGGCGGACTGAGGATCGAGCTGCTGTATGCCGTCGAATTCCTCTTCGGGTGCGTCGGTGTCATGTGGCAGGTCGCGTCACAAGCGTTCCTGCCGAACCTCGTCGGCCGTGCGCGCCTGGTCGACGCCAACAGCCGCATGCAGCTGAGCTACTCGGCGGGTCAGGTCGCGGGGCCGGGCGTCGGAGGCGTATTGATCCAAATGGTCTCCGCCCCGTTCGCCATCGTCGTCACCTTGATCTCTGAGGCGATCGGCACCGTTCTCCTGCTGATGATCCGCGTGCGAGAGCCCGCACTGCGTCCGCGTGCCGGCCGCTCGCTCGTCGGCGACGTGCGCGAGGGTCTCGAGATCGTGATCTCGGACCCTCACATCCGCTCGATCATGCTGTGCGGGACCACGCACAACGTCTTCAGCAACGGGATGCTCATCGCGCTGTACGTCCTCTTCGCGACGCGCGAGCTGCATGTGACGCCGGCCGAGCTCGGCCTCGTCTTCGCCGTGGCGGGTCCGGGCTCGATCCTGGGCTCGCTGCTCGCGTCACGTGTGCCACGGATGGTCGGGCTCGGCCCCGCGATCGGCGCGATGCAGGTCCTCACCGGCGTCGCCCGGCTCGCGATGCCGCTGGCCGCGCTCGGCGCGGTCGCGATCCCGCCATTCGTGACGCTCGCGTTGGGCGAATTCCTCCTCGCCGTCGTGCGAACGATCTTCAACGTGAACCAGCTCAGCCTTCGCCAGTCGATCACGCCCGATCACCAGCAGGGCCGGATGAACGCGAGCATCCGGTTCGTGATGTGGGCCGTCGTGCCGTTCGGCGCGCTCCTCGGCGGTTGGCTCGGCGATCGCATCGGTCTCATGCCGACGATCTGGATCGGCGTCGCGGGGACGACCCTCGCGTCGCTCTGGATCTTCCTCACATCGGTCCGTTCGCTCCGCGAGGCGCCCGCGCCGCTCGCGGCCTGAGGTCCGCCTGCTCGCCCGTCCGGCACACGGACGGGACGAACGCATGCGCCCGCCGCCGCGTTCTGACGGGTAAGAACCACAGAGAGGTGTTGCATGCAGCTCTTCCTCGCCGCCCTGACGGCCGGCGCGCTCGCCATCTCCGCCAGCGCCGGGTCCGTCCCCGGCTTCGTCGACGACCTTCTGTCCGACGGCGGCCCGCCCGCCTGGGTCGATGACGTGAAGACCGACGGTGGCCCGCCCGCGTTCGTCGCGGACCAGCGCCACGAAGAGGCGACGACCGACGAGACCGAAGCGGCCGACGTCGAGGACCTCGACGAAGACGCCGCAGAGAACGCGTCCGAGAACGCGGCGACGCCGTCGAGCGGCACGCCGTCGTGGGTCGCGGACGTCACAGCGGACGGCGGTCCACCCGCGTTCGTCGCGGACCTCAAGACGGCCGGCGGCCCGCCCGCATGGGTCGCGGACCACAAGGCGACGCCGAGCATCAAGTCCGGGCGGTAGTCATCCTCGCGAGATCGTGAGAGGCGCGGGATCGGTCCCCGCGCCTTTTCCGTTTCAGGCCGCGCGAGGCGGCGGCGCGATCTGGACCTCCGGCTCCTCCCGGGCGAGCTGCCGGCGCAGCACCTTGCCGATGAGCGTCTTCGGGAGCTCGTCGCGGAAGGCGACCCCGACCGGCACCTTGTACGGCGCGAGGCTCGTGCGGCAGTGGTCGACGATCTCCTGCGCCGTCGCGGCCGCGCCGGGCTTCAGGACGACGAACGCCTTCACGACCTCACCCTTCGACGGATGCGGGACGCCGACGGCCGCGGCCTCGAGCACCGCCGGGTGCGCGTAGAGGACCTCGTCGACCTCGCGTGGATAGACCTTGAACCCGGAGACGACGATCATCTCCTTCTTGCGGTCGACGACGGAGAAGTAGCCGTCCTCGTCCATGGTCACGATGTCGCCGGTGTACAGCCAGCCGTCACGGAGGACGAGCGCGGTCTCGTCGGCCTTCCGCCAGTACCCGTCCATGAGGTTCGGCCCGCGTACGCACAGCTCGCCGGGCTCGCCGGGATCGACCTCGCGCGTGCCCGTCTCGATGTCGACGACCTTGCAGTCCACGTCGGGCAGCGGCAGGCCGACCGTGCCGGGCTTGCGCGGTCCCTCGCGCGGGTTCGAATGGGTGACCGGGGCGGCCTCGGACAGCCCGTAGCCCTCCATGACCTTGCCGCCCGTGAGCTCCTCGAACCGGCGCATGACCTCCACCGGGAGCGGCGCCGACCCCGACCCGAAGGTCTCGATCGAGCTGAGATCGTGCTTCGCGAGATCGGATCCGTTCATCAGCACGTAGATCCGCGGCGCCCCGGGGAACGTTCGCGGGCGGTGCTTCTCGATCGCGAGGAAGATGTGCCGGAGGTCCGGGCGCGGGATGAGGACCATCGCCAGCGCCGACATGACCGCCAGCCCCATGACGACGGTGAGGCCGTACACGTGGAAGAACGGCATGATCCCCAGCGTCCGGTCCCCCGGATGGATGGTCGCGTCGTGCCAGGCGCGGTTCTGGTGCACGTTCGCGACGAGCGCGCGGTGCGACAGCATCGCGCCCTTCGGCGTGCCCGTCGTCCCGCCCGTGTACTGCAGGACCGCGAGGTCGGATGGCTCGACGCTGACGTGTTCGCGCGCGCCGCCCATCCGCATCAGGTCGCGCAGCCACAGCGCGCGGGCATCCTCGCCGATGTCGACGCGGTGCCCTTCCTTCTTCTCCTTCGCGAGCGTGAAGAGGACGCGCAGCGCGAGCGGGAAGTGCTCTTTCACGTTCGTGACGACGATGTCGCGCACGTCGGTGCCGACCGCGGCCTCTGCCACCTGCGGGTAGCACTTCGACATCACGAGGACCACGCGCGCGCCGGAGTCGCCGAGCTGCTGCCGGAGCTCGCGCACGGTGTAGAGCGGGTTGGTCGGGACGACGACCGCGCCGGCCTTCAGCGTCCCGTAGAACGCGTAGACGAACTGCGGGCAGTTCGGCAGGACGAGCGCGACGCGGTCGCCTTTCACGACCCCGAGGCGCTGCAGCCCGGCAGCGAAGCGGTCCGCGAGCCCGTCGATCTCGTGGTACGTGAGGCTCGCGTCGATGCAGCGGCGGCCGACGGCGCCGCCGAAGATCGTCGCGATCGCCTTGGGCCGCTCCCGCGCGGTGCGCTCGAGGAGCGCGTGGAGGGGGATCTCGGGGTAGGTCAGATGGCGCGCCACCCCAGGGTCGTATGCCGCTTCCCATTGGTCCTGTTCGGACCTCACTCGGGGCAAAGCCCCTCGTTCGGCCCGGGTGCTCGACCTCGTCGCTGCGGCGCCTCGGTCTGCGCGCCCGGGGGACGAGTCTGCTTCTTGCATTTCCGTGCTCACATCAGCACTCGCTCGTTCGCTACTCTTGCAAGCCGGATGCCGCGCGCCGCGATCCTGGGGGGAGCGCGGACGCCGTTCGTCAGGGCCGGCACGGCCTTCGCCGAGCTGGACGTCCTCGATCTCGCGCGCGCCGCGACGACCGAGGCGCTCGCGCGCTCTGAAGTGGACTCACGCGAGCTCAGCGAGGTCATCTTCGGGAACGTCGCGCGGCCCGTCGCGTATCACAACCTCGCGCGTGAGGTCGTGCTCTCGCTCTCGATGCCCGCGGGGATCCCCGCCTTCACGGTCGGGCTCGCGTGCGCGTCGGCGTGCGTCGCGATCACGAGCGCCGCGGACCACATCGCACTGGGGAACGCGGACGTCGTCCTCGCCGGCGGCAGCGAGTCGCTCACCAACGTGCCGCTGACGCTGACGCCGAAGCTCGCGCGCGCCCTCATCGCGGCGTCGCAGGCGAAGAGCCTGCCGGCGAAGGCGCGCAGCCTCGCGGAGGTGCGCGCATCCGACATCGCGCCGGTCGCGCCCGGGATCCGCGAGACCTCGACCGGACTGACGATGGGCGAATCCGCGGAGCGCATGGCCGCCATCAACGACATCGCCCGCTCCGACCAGGACGCGTGGGCGCTGCGGAGCCATCAGCTCGCCGCGAAGGGCTGGGAGGACGGCCGGCTCGCCGCCGAGGTCGGCGCCGTGTACGTCGACGGCACGGCCGTCGCGATGGACGGCCACATCCGGCGTGACTCCACGATGGAGAAGCTCTCGACGCTCTCCCCGGTGTTCGACCGCGCGCACGGCACCATCACCGCCGGGAACGCGAGCCCGCTCACCGACGGCGCCGCCGCGGTCGTGCTCGCGAGCGAGGACGCCGCCCGGCGGATCGGCCGCGCGCCGATCGCGTTCGTGCGGGGCTACGCGTACACCGCGGTCGATCCCGCGGACCAGCTGCTCATCGCGCCGGCGTACGCGATCCCGATCGCGCTGCAGCGCGCCGGGCTCCGCCTCGACGACATCGACGTCTTCGAGATGCACGAGGCCTTCGCGGCACAGGTGCTGTCGACGATCCGCGTGATGGAGCGGAACGGGCAGGGCACGATCCCGGTCGAGAAGCTGAACGTGATGGGCGGCTCGATCGCGCTCGGGCATCCCTTCGGCGCGACGGGCGCGCGCGTCGTGCTGACGCTCGCGAACGAGATGAAGCGGCGCGGCGCGCGCTACGGCGTCGCGTCGGTGTGCGCCGCGGGCGGCAACGGCGCCGCGATCGTCCTCGAGGCCGCGTGATCACGACTGCCCCGCCGGAAGCGACGCCAGTCGCGGCCCGGTCCGTCACGTTCGTCCCGGCGGACGCATCCGGCGTCGCGCGCATCGTCATCGACCGCCCCGACGACCCCGTCAACTCCATCGACGCGAAGCTGCTCGAGGATCTCGCCGCCGCCGTCGGCGCCGCGCGCGCCGCGGGTCCGCGCGGCGTCGTGGTCATGAGCGGCAAGCGCGATCAGTTCGTGGCCGGCGCCGATCTGAAGATGGCGCGCAGCGCCGGGCGCGACGACCTCGAGCGCGCAAGCCGCGCGATGCAGCAGGTCCTGAACGATCTCGAGGCGCTCCCGTGCCCCGTCATCGCCGCGATCAACGGGCCCGCGCTCGGCGGCGGTCTCGAGCTCGCGCTCGCGTGCGACCGGCGGATCGTCGCCGACGCGCCGAACGTGCGCATCGGCCAGCCGGAGGTGCGCCTCGGTCTCCTGCCGGCGGCCGGCGGGACCCAGCGCCTGCCCCGGCTCGTCGGGCTGCCGCGCGCGCTCGACCTGATCCTGAGCGCGCGGACGCTCACGCCGAAGCGCGCGCTGCGCGCCGGCCTCGTCGACGAGGTCGTCCATCCGGCCGTGCTCCTGCGCGCCGCGAACGACGTGGCGCTGCGCGGCGGGAAGCGCACGACCGACGGCGGCCCGACGGTGGCCGAGCGCGCGGCGACGTGGCTCGCGCCGGCGCGCTCGTTCGCGATCTCGCAGGCGCGGTCGCGCGTGCTCGCGGAGACGAAGGGCCGGTACCCGGCCCCGCTGCGCGCGATCGAGGCCATCGCGACCGGACTGGCCAAGGGCATGGCCGCCGGGCTCGACGTCGAGGCGCGCGCGTTCGGCGAGCTCGCGACGAGCGACGCGGGTCGCAGCCTCACCCGGCTGACGATGCTCACGCTGCGCCAGCGCAAGGCCGCGCTCGACGGGCTCGGCACGCCGCGGCCGGTGCGCAGCGTCGGTGTCGTCGGGCTCGGCTTCATGGGGTCGGGCATCGCGCAGGCGGCGGCGGTGGCCGGCATGTCGGTCCGTGGCCGCGACCGCGACGCTGCCGCGGTCGCGAAGGGGATCTCGACCGTGCGCAAGCTGACGACGGACGCCGCGAAGAAGGGCGTCTTCGACCGGCGCGAGGCCACGCGCATCATCGGACGCGTCTCGGGCGGCCCCGACCTCGCGGGATTCCGGCACGCCGACCTCGTCATCGAGGCCGTGTTCGAGGACCTCGCCATCAAGCGGCGCGTCATCGCCGAGCTCGAGGACGTGCTCCCCCCCGATGCGGTGATCGCGACGAACACCTCCGCGCTCCCGATCGCGGAGATCGCGCGCGACGCGCGGGCGCCGGAGCGCATCGTGGGCATGCACTTCTTCTCGCCCGTCCACAAGATGCCGCTGGTCGAGGTCGTGCGCGCGGACCGTTCCGATCCCGCGGCGGTCGCGACCGTCGTCGCGACCGCGATCGCGATGGGGAAGACGCCGATCGTCGTCGGCGACGGCCCCGGCTTCTACACGACGCGCGTCATCAGCGCGATGATCGGCGATGCGTTCGCGATGGTCGAGCAGGGGATCGCCGTCGACGCGATCGACCGCGCGATGACGGACTTCGGCTGGCCCGTCGGGCCGCTGAAGCTCGCCGACGAGGTCGGGCTCGAGGTCGGCGCGCACGCGGCGGAGACGCTCGCGAAGGCGCGCGGGACGAGCGCTCCGGCGGTCCTCGCGCAGCTCATCGGCCAGGGCTTCAAGGGCAAGGGCCGCGGCGGCGGCTTCTACCTCTACGACGGCAAGAAGCAGGTCGTGAATCCTCGTGTGTACGAGCTCGTCGGCGTCAGCGCGCCGTCCGGAGGGCGCGGGATCGCGGAGCGGCTCACGCGGACCTTCGTCGACGAGGCGCAGCGCTGCCTCGACGAGGGCATCCTGCGCTCGCCCGAGGAAGGCGACCTCGGCGCCGTCCTCGGCCTCGGCTTCCCGCCGTTCCTCGGAGGGCCGTTCGCGTACGCTCGCGCAAAGGGCGCGCGGTGACGACGAACTTCTTCAGCGAGAACGCCGACCTCGTCGAGGTCTTCGACAAGGTCGTTCCCTGGACACGCGTCGTCCGCGCCGCCGGCGGCGCGGACGCGGACGTCCACGAGACCGTCTCGACGTGGCGCGAGGTGCTCGACCTCGCGGGCCGCTACATCGGCGCGGAGGTCGCGCCCCGCGCGGCGAAGGTCGACGAGATCGGCGTCATCCGCGACGACGGCCGCGTGCGGATGAACGAGCCGATGACCGAGAGCCTGAAGGGCCTCGCGGACCTCGGGCTGGCGTCGCCGTCGGTGCCCGAGCAGTTCGGCGGGTCCGGCCTGCCATTCAGCGTGGGGATGATGCTCGCGGAGATGCTCGCGCGCGCCGACCTCGCGACGCAGGTGCAGCACGGCATCGGGTGGAACTCGCCGGCGGCCCTCGTCTTCCGGTTCGGCAGCGACGATCAGAAGGCGCGGTACCTGCCACGGCTCGCGAAGGGCGAGATCATGGGCGCCGTCGCGATGACCGAGCCGCAGGCCGGCTCGGACGTCGGGCGCCTCGCGACGTCGGCGACCGATGTCGGCGACGGCTGCTACCTCCTCCGCGGCCGCAAGCAGTTCATCTCCGCCGGCCAGGGGGAGTTCGTCATCGTGCTCGCGCGCGCGCCCGGGTCGAGCGGCCTCGACGGCCTCGGCCTCTTCATCGCCGAGCGTGAGGGGGACAACTACCTCATCGAGCGGGCCGAGCACAAGTTCACGATCCGCGGCTCTCCGACGTGCGCGCTCGTGTTCGAGGGCACGAAGGCGTTCGCGCTCGGCCGGCCCGGGGACGGTTGGAAGCAGATCCTCACGTTCATGAACGAATCGCGCCTCGGTGTCGGCATCCAGGGCATCGGCGTGGCGCAGGCCGCGTACGAGAAGGCCTCGGAGTACGCCGCGCAGCGCGTCCAGATGGGCAAGCCGATCCGCGAGCACCCGATGATCGCGGACATGCTGCTCGAGATGCGCACGATCGTCGCGGGCGCACGCGCGCTCGCGTACGAGGCGGCGGCGCTGCAGGACCTCGTCATGTTCGCGAACGACCAGCGTGCCGCGCGCGACGTCCGCGAGACCACCCCGCTGGTGAAGTGGTACGGGACAGAGGGCGCCGTCCGCGTGTGCCGCCTCGCGCTCCAGGTGCACGGGGGCTACGGCGTGATCGACGAGTACGACGTCGGGCGCTTCATGCGCGACAGCCTCATCACGCCGATCTACGAGGGCACGTCGCAGATCCAGTCGCTCATGGCCGTGAAGGACCTCATGAAGTGGACCCTGCAGCGGCCGGCCTCGATCGTGCGCAGAGGCCCGAGCCGCCTGCTCGCCGGCGCCTCGTTCGACGGGCGCGTCGGCGCGGACTTCGACGCCGCGCGCGGGCACGTGCTCGGCGCGCTGCGCCTGCTGCTCGGCCGGCTCGTGCGCCGCAAGGGGCTGGGCGCGCTGCGGGGCGCGCAGCTCAGCGACGAGGACATGGGCCCGATCCTCCTGCACGCGGAGCGGCTCACCGAGGCGCTCGCGCACACCCACGTGGCGCGCGTGCTCGGCGAGCGCGCGAAGCTCGTGCCCGAGCGCCGCGCGCTCGCGGAGCGTGCCGCGCGCACCGCCCGCCTCGTGGCGGAGCGGAACCGTCGCGCGATCGCGATGGACGATGGCTCCGTCCTCGAGCAGATCGCGGAGTGGCGTAAGGAGCGGGTCTAGCTCGGTCCTCGCGGTACGCTCGCGTCGATGGGACGCGGGCTCGCGCCGATCGTCCTCGGAGCCCTCCTCGGCCGGCGCCTTCCGGTGACCCGCGGCTCGATCGCCGTCGACGGTGTCGCCGGCGCGGTCACGATCCGCCGCGATCGCTGGGGCATCCCGCACGTCGACGCGACGACGGACGATGACGCCTGGTTCGGCCTCGGCTTCTGCGAGGGGCAGGACCGCGCCTTCCAGCTCGAATCGCTCGTGCGCGTCGTCCGCGGGACCGTCGCCGCTCTCGTCGGGCCGATCGCGCTGCCGGTCGACCGCCTGTCGCGACGGATCGGCTTCGCGCACGTCGGGCGCGCCGAGGTCGGCATGCTCCATCCCGGCGTGCGCGGCTCGGTCGAGGCGTTCGCGCGCGGCGTGAACGCGGGGCGCACGCGAGGCCTGCGTCGCCGCCCGCACGAGCTCGCGCTCCTGCGCGCCCGGATCACGCCGTGGACGGCGGCGGACGTCGTGGGGGTCCTGAAGCTGCAGTCGTTCGCGCTCTCGTCGAACTGGGACGTCGAGCTCGCGCGCCTGCACATCCTGCTCGCCGACGGTCCCGAGGCCCTGCGCGATCTCGACCCGGAGTACCCCTCGTGGCAGCCCGTCGCCGTACCGCCGGGCGCGCGCGCCGAGGGCGTCGCTCGCGCCCGGGAGGCCGCGGCGGCGCTCACGGGCCTCAGCGGCATGGGCGGCTCGAACAGCTGGGTCCTCGCGGTCTCGCGTACGGCGACGGGCCGGCCGCTGCTCGCGAACGATCCGCACCTCGGGCCGGTCGTGCCGGGTCCGTGGTACCTCGCGCATCTGCGCACGCCCGACTGGGCGATCGCCGGCGCCGCCTTCGTCGGCGGGCCGGCGTTCCCGATCGGCCACAACGGCCACGGGGCATGGGGCGTCACGGCGGGGCTCGCGGACACGACGGATCTCTTCATGGAGGAGATCGGCCCCGATGGCGCGAGCGTCCGCGAGGGCGACGCGTTCGTGCCCTGTGAGGTCCGCCTCGAGCGGATCGAGGTGAAGGGCGCGAGCCCGGTCGAGGAGCGCGTCCTCGTCACGCGGCGCGGTCCCATCGTCGGGCCCGCGCTCGCCGGCGAGGTCCACGCCCTCTCGCTCCGCGCGACATGGCTCGACCCCGCGCCAGCGGACGGCCTGCTCTCGCTGCACCGGGTGCGCTCGTTCGACGAGTTCCGCGCCGCGTTCGCGCGGTGGCGCGAGGTGTCGCTGAACATGGTCTACGCCGACGTCCGCGGGACGATCGGATACCAGCTCATCGGCGAAGTTCCGCGCCGCCTCCAGGGTGATGGCTCGATCCCGCTCGACGGACGCTCGAGCGGCGCGGGATGGCGCGACGACCCCGTCCCCTACGACGCGATGCCGCACGCGACCGATCCGGCGAGCGGCTATCTCGCGACGGCGAACACGAAGCCCCAGGCGGACACGCCCGACCTTGGCGTCGACTTCATCGACGGGTACCGGCTCGGCCGCATCGTCGAGCGCCTCGAGGAGCGGCGCGACTGGGACGCGCGGACGACGCGCGAGCTCCAGATGGACGTGACGTCGATCCCCTGGCGCGAGCTCCGGCCGACGCTCCTCGACGCGATCGCGGGCCATGCCGAGCTCATCGATGCGGCCGGGCTCCTCGAGCGCTGGGACGGCCGGGTCGCGGCGTCGTCACCGGCCGCCGCGCTCTTCGAGCTGTTCGTCGCGGACGTCTCGGTCCGCGTGGCGGAGCTGCGCGCGCCGAAGAGCTACGCGTACGCGGTCGGGAGGGGCTTCGACGCGATCGTGCCGCTCACGATCCTCGCGGTGCGCCGCGTCGGCCATCTCGTCCGGATCCTGCGCGAGCGGCCCGAGGGCTGGTGCGGGCACCCGTGGCCGGAGCTCATCCGCGCGTCGATGGCGTCGGCGTGGACGTCGCTGGCGGCTCGCTCGAAGGACGGCCGCCTCCCCGGCTGGGGCGAGATCCGCCCGCTCCGGCTGCGGCACGCGTTCACCGGACGGCGCCCGATCGACAAGGCGTTCGACCTCGGCCCGTTCCCGTGGGGCGGCGACGCGAACACCGTCGCGCAGGCGGCGGTGGACCCGCTGCTCCCGACGTCGAACCCGCTCGCGATCCCGACGGTGCGCACCGTCATCGACGTGGGGGGCTGGGACGAGGCGCGTTTCGTCCTCCCTGCCGGACAGTCGGGGAACCCGTGCTCGCCCCATTACGACGACCAGCTCCCGCTCTGGCGTCGCGGCGATGCGGTGCCGATGCCGTTCAGCGAAGAGGCCGTCGCGAAGGCGACGAAGGAGACCCTGCGGCTCGAGCCAGCATGATGCGAGCGCGCCTCCCTCTCGGGGCGATCCTCGTCGCGGTCGTGCTCGCGTCGTGCGGGGGCCGTCCCGGCCTCACGGTCTCCCTCGACGGGAAGACCGTTGCGATGGTCCTCGGCAGCACGACCGAGCGGACCGCGTGTTCGACGATCCACGGTGACGCGTTCCCGCAGAACGTTCCGGTGACGGCGATCGCGAAGACGTCGGAGGTCCGCTTCGAGGCCGGATCGGGCGCGACGTCGGTCCGACTCTTCATCTATGACGTAGACGCACCGCCGGGCGGCCCGCTCGAGGAGGTCACGCTGCCCGCGCGCGGCGGCACGTACGCACCACGTGCGCTCACTGCCGGGCACACGTATGAGGTGGTCGCGAACGTCGTGTGGTCGTTCGTCGTCACGGGCGGCGAGGAGACGCACATGTTCCGACTACGTATGGAGCCGCCGTGAGACCGCGGCGGGTCACAGCCTCCGCGTGAGCGCGAGCACCGCGACGATCGCGGAGAGGGCGGCCAGGACGAGGCCCGTCCACGAGAACGCCGCGGCGAGCCCGATCGCGGTCGCGAGCGCGCCGAGCGCCGGTGCCGCGACCCCGCCGACCTCCGCCGACAGCAGGTAGTACGTCCCGAGGATCGTCGCGCGACGCTCGGGCGTCGCGCTTTCCGCGACGAGCACCTCCGTCACCGTCTGCCGCATCGAGCTGACGATCCCGATGAGGAGCAGCGGCAGGATCACCAGCTCCGTGGGCGTGACCGTGAAGAGCCAGATCGCCGGACCGAGCACCACGAGGCCGAGCACGATCACAGCGCGGCGGCCGAGCTTGTCGGAGAGCCAACCGCCGAGCGGGGCGCCGAAGATGCCGCCGAGGTTCGGCACGGCGAACAGCGCGGCGGCGAGGGCGATCCCGATCCCGCGGGAGTCGACGAGATACACGGAGAGGAACGCGACGAACGCCGCGAAACCCACCTGGAAGCCGATCGACAGCCCCACGACGGGGCCGACCCTGCGGGCCACCGCGACGAGGTCGATGAGCGCCGCCATCCGGCCGCGTGCCGGCGGACGCGCGTGCACGCGCGGCGCGAGCGCCCACACCACGAGGCCCGAGGCGATCGGCGCGAGGGCGAACCAGAGATAGGGCGTGCGCCACGTGCCGCTCGCGGCGGCGAGAGAGCCGGCGACGAGCGGGATGGCGAAGAACGAGAAGTGCCCGCCGGTGATGTGGAAGCCCATCGCCGCGCCGCGCGCGCGCTCCGGGAACGCGCGCGCGAGCAGCGACGCCGCCGGCGCGTGATACGTCCCCGAGACGATCCCCATCGCGACGAGCGCGACGAGCAGCTGCCAGTACGCGCCTGAGAGCGCGACCGCGATGCTCGCGGCACCGATGAGGACGAGGCCACCGGCGAGGACGACGCGCGGGCCGATGCGGTCCGCGAGCACGCCCATCGGGGCGTTCGCGAGCCCGAGGCTGAGGCTGAACGCGGACACCGCGAAGCCGGACTGCGTGTACGTCAGCGCGAACGTGTCGCGGATGAGCGGGAGGAGCGCGTTCAGCATCGAGTTCGTCACGTGGTGCGAGAAGTGCGCGACCGAGAACCCGGCGATCACGGCACGCCCGCGCGGGGAGCGGATCTCGAGCTCCGGCCGCGCCGCGAGGACTTCTTCCGGCGTCAGCTCCGTCGAGGTCACAGCGCCGCGAGCTCGTCCAGCGTCATCCCGAGGAGGACGTTGTCGATGAGCCGCGCACGTCCGACGCGGCACGCGAGCGAGACGACCGCGCGATCGGCCCGGCCGTCGAGCTCGCGCAGCGTGAGCGGATCCGCGACGGAGACGTACTCGGGCGCGAGGCCGGCAGCCTCGATGCCGGCGAGCACGGACGACCGCAGGCGCTTCGCGTCGCGCTCGCCGCGCTGCCATTCGCTCTCGGCGGCCTGCAGGCCGCGCGACAGCGCGAGCGCGGAGCGGCGCTCTTCGTCGGAGAGATACGCGTTGCGCGACGAGAGCGCGAGGAGACCCTGCTCGCGGACGGTGGGGCAGGGGACGATGCGGACGTCCATCGCGAGGTGCCGGATCATCGTCTGGATCACGCGCAGCTGCTGGAAGTCCTTCTGGCCGAAATAGGCGCGCGTGGGGCGCCCCATCTCGAAGAGCTTGGCGACCACGGTGCACACGCCCGTGAAGTGGCCGGGCCGCGCGGCCCCCTCGAGCCGCGCGGCGATGTCGCCGGGCACGATCCGCGTGTCGTCGCCCGCGGGGTACATCTCGTCGACGCCCGGCACGAAGGCCGCCGCGCAGCCCGCGCGCTCGAGCAGCGCGAGGTCCTTCGCCTCGTCGCGCGGGTACGCGCGGTAGTCCTCGCCGGGCCCGAACTGCGTCGGGTTGACGAAGATCGACGCGACGGCGCGCTCGTTCTCGCGCACGGCGCGCTCGACGAGCGACAGATGACCCGCGTGCAGCGCACCCATCGTCGCGACGAGGCCGACGTCGCGGGCGCGACCCCGCCATTCGCGCAGGTCGCGGACCGTGCGGAGGACGCTGATGCCGATGGCGGTGCGGCTACAGCCCACGCTTGGCCCGGTACGCCGGGATCGTGACCATCGGGGGCCGCTCGACGGACACGATGTCGTGGAGGTCGAGGTGGAAGCCGCCGTTCTGCGGCCGGATGAGCTTCATCGTCGCGTTCGCATCCTCCCATAGGCGCTCGCCGCGCGCCTCGCCGACGCGCCGCGTCGCGACCTGGAGGATCTCGAACGCCTGCTTCGAGAGCGCATAGAGGTCCTGGTTGCGATGGATCCGCTGCTTCATGTCCACCTGGGCGATCGCGGCAAGCCCGGCGCGCTGCAGCGTGTCGATGAGCAGTCCCGTCTCGACCCCGTACGTGCTGAAGAACGGCAGCTGCTCGAGCAGCGTGCGGCGCCCGCCCTGCTCGCCCGACAGGGGCTGGATGATCCCGGACAGCTCGGGGAAGAAGAGATTGAGCAGCGGACGCGCCGTGAGCTCCGTGACGCGACCGCCGCCGGTCGCCATGAGCTCGCCGCCGACACGCAGGGGCCGGCGGTAGAACGCCTTCACGAACTGGATCTCGGGACGGAGGAGCAGCGGCCCGAGGATCCCGTACACGAACTTCGGATGGAAGCTCGTGATGTCGGTGTCGCACCAGACGATGAGGTCGCCCGTCAGGACGTACAGGCTCTTCCACAGGGCCTCGCCCTTCCCGCGATAGGAGCCGTGCTCGGTGAGGAGGCGCTGGTGCACGTGCACCGGCACGCCCTCCGCTCGCGCGATCTCGCGGGTGCGGTCCGTGCTGTCCGAGTCGATGACGACGAGCTCGTCGACGAGCGGGACGCGTTCGACCAGCCGCGAGCGGATCGCGCGGATCACCTTCGCGATCGTGGCCTCCTCGTTCAGGGCGGGGAGGGCCACGGAGATGCGCACGCCCTGCGCCTCCTTCGCCTCGACGAGCCGGCGGAGATCGGCGAACTCAGTGCTCGAGAACGTGTTCTCGGCGAACCAGCGGTCGACGAGCTCACTGATGGCCTGGCTCCGCTCCTCGCGACCTCCCGGGAGCGTCGGGCGGGGCAGGAAGACCGCGGAGGCGACCGGCGTCCGCGTCCGCACGATGATCGCCGGCTTGCCGCTCCGCAGGAGCGCCGCGCCGACCGGACCGACCTGGTCGCTCGAGCCCTCGCGGCCCGTCGCGCCGAACACGATCGCGTCGTTCCGCTCGAGCTCCTCGGAGATCACCTCGGCGGGATCGCCGCTGCGCGACACGAGCTGCTCGACGCGTGGGTCGAATGCCGAGTCGCCGACGAGGCGGTAGATCCCGAGCGGGCTGCGCCGGTCCGGCTCGGTGACGTGCAGCAGCGTGAGGCTCGCGTCGCGCCGGCGCGCGAAGCCGACGGCCATGGCGACGGAGAGCTGCGCATACCGGCCGCCACGGACCGGGACGAGCAGGCGGCGCACGCGCGCGAACGAGCCACGCACGACGGCGATGTCGCAGGGCGGGTCACGGAGGATCTCGTCGAGCGTCGTGCCGAGGACGTCCCATCCGGGGCGCCGCCACGCGAGCAGCAGCAGGTCCGGGCGCTCGCGGCGCACGCTCTCGACCACCGCGTCCCAGCCCCGGCGCGCGACCGTCACGACGGTCCGGACGCGCGCGCGCCCGCGCGCGATCTCCGTCGCGAGCGCGTCGAGCTCGCGGCGGCGCGCCTTCGCCTGCGGCTGCTCGGCCGCGAGCGAGCGCTCGGCGCCGACCTCGAGCACGGACGCGAGCACGACCTCGTCCTCGCCCGCGATGGCGACGCCGAGGTCCGCGAGGTGCCGCTCGCGCTCGAGATCGGTGAGGACGACGAGGACCTTCATCGGGCGTCCCCGGAAAGGATCACCGGGACGACGCGTTCCCGCAGGATCCGGGGCCAGGCGTGCGCCTTCGCGGTACGGCGCAGGCGCGCGACCGGGTCGGACGCGAGGCGCGCCTCGACCGCCGCCGCGATCGCGCGCCCGTCCGCTCGAGGATCGACGTACGTCGCGGCATCGCCGCACGTCTCGCGCAGGACCGGCAGGTCGGAGCAGATCACGGGCAGCCCATGCGCACCCGCCTCGAGGACGGGGATCCCGAAGCCCTCGCTCTCGCTCGGGAGCACGAGCGCGTCCGCGAGCGCGAAGAGGTCGGCCATGACGCGGTCGCTCACGCGCCCGCGCAGGGTGTGCAGGAGGTGCGCACCGCCGGTGCGTCGCGCGCGGACCGCGAGCTCGTCCGCATAGCGCAGGTTCGCGGGGTTGTGCGGTCCCGGCGATCCGGTGATGACGAGCGCGGCGCTCGGATGGCGCTTCCGCAGCGCGCCGACGGCGTCGATGGCGACCTCGATGCGCTTCCGCCGCGTGAGGCGCGCCGGCAGCAGGAGCAGCGGATCCGCGTCGAACAGCCCGAGCCGCTCCGCGAGCGCGATCCCGGCCGAGGACAGCGCGAGCCGCAGCCGCAGGTCGATCCCGTTCGGGACGACCGTGATCCTGCCGCGCGCGAGCCCGGTGAGCGCGGAGAGCTGTGCCGCGCGCTCCTCGGACACGGTGACGTAGCGCACGTTCGGGATCGCGCGCGCGACGATGTCCCATGGATCGCCCGGGTGGCGCTCGCTGGCGTAGCGCGGGTCGACCCACGCGATGTCGTGCGTCCACGCGATGAACGTGCCGCGGCGCTCCTGCGCGAGCGCGGCGAGCGCCTCGGTCAGCGCGAGCGAGAGATGCATCGTGAGCACGTTGTGCACGACGACGCGGTCGGCGGTGCGCACGATCGGGCGCAGCACGCGAACGAGATCCGCCACCAGGCGCGCATGCCCCGCGGTGACGTGGCCGCGCGCGAGCTCGGCGAGGTCGCGCAGCACCGCCGGATGCTTCGAGCTCACCGCGGGGATCCGGACCATCCGCGTGCCGTGCGGGGCGCTGCCGCGCGCGGCGACGATCGTCACGGCGGCGCCGGCGTCACGCAGCGCGACCGCGTGCGCCGCCATGACCTGCTCGACCCCGCCGAGCACGGGAGGCGCCGTGTAATGGAGGAGGACGACGTGCGGCTTCGGCAGCGGGTCCCTAGGCGCTGGCGAGCTGACGCTCGCCGGCCGCCCGTTCCTTCCCGGCGTGGACGACGTGCGACCCGCCGCCTTCGACGATGACGCCCTTGCGCGTGCGCGACGCGCGGAAGCTCACCTTCGTGTCGTGCACGCGCATGTCCTCGACCTCGATCGACGTCAGCCACGCGGGGAGCGCGGGGTCCACCGCGATCCGTCGCTCGGCCAGGCGCGGCTGCAGCCCGAGGAGCGTGCGCAGGCAGAGGAACACGACGCCTGCCGACCACGCCTGCGGGATGCACGCGACGAGGTAGTCCGCGGGGCGGGACGAGAACCGCAGGTCGCGCGAGAAGCCGCAGAAGAGCTCGGGCAGCCGCGCGTTCGGGAAGCGCTTCCCGGCCTCGAAGAGCCCCTCGATGACGGCCGATGCCTCCTCGCGGTGGCCGTACCGCGCGAAACCGTCGGCGATGAGCGCGTTGTCGTGCGGCCACACGGATCCGTTGTGATAGCTCATCGGGTTGTACGTCGGGTATGCGCTCGAGAGCGTGCGGATGCCCCAGCCCGTGAACATGTCCGGCTGCATGAGGCGGCGGACGACGTGCGCGGCGCGGTCCATGCCCGCGATCCCGGACCAGAGCGCGTGGCCCGCGTTGCTCGTGACCGCGGGCACCTGCGCCTTGCGCGCGTCGAGCGCCTGCGCGTAGCAGCGCTCGTCCTCCATCCAGAAGTCGCGCTCGAACCGCTGCGCGAGCTCGCGCGCCTCGCCGCGGAGGCGATCGGCCCGCGCGCGGTCGCCGTCGATCTCGTAGAGCTCGGCGAGGCCCATCTTCGCCGCGTACACGTAGCCCTGGACCTCGACGAGCGCGGCCGGGAGCGCGGCCCATTCGCCGTCGCGCTGGGAGAGCGACATGGCCGAGTCCTTCCAGCCCTGGTTGCGCATCTCGCTCTCTCGCGCGCCGTATTCGACGTAGCCGTCGCGGTCCGGATCGCCGTGCGGCCCGTCGCACCACTCGAGCGCGCGCTCGGCCACGGGCAGGATCTCGCGCCAGAGCTCGCGGTCGGCCGTCCATCGCACCGTCTCCGCGAAGAGGACGACGAAGAGCGGCGTCGCGTCGACCGATCCGTAGAACGGGTGGTGCGGGATCGCGCCGATCCGCGCGAGCTCGCCACGGCGCAGCTCGTGGAAGATCTTGCCGGGTGCCTCTTCCGTGGCCTCGTCGACCTTCGTGCCCTGGCACCGCGCGAGGAGCCGGAGCGTGCCGCGCGCGATGTCCGGGTGCCACCCGAGCGTCTGGTACGCGCAGATGATCGCGTCGCGCCCGAACGGCACGGCGTACCAGGGGATCCCCGCGGTCGGGAACGGTCCCGTGTCCTCGAAGTCGAGGAGCGCGCGCATGTCGAGCGCGCTCCGGTGGATGAGGCCCTCGTCGAGGATCTCCGAGCTCGTGCGGAAGCGCGTGCACGAGCGCAGGAACCGCCGGTATCGCGCGTTCAGCGCGTCGAGCGCCTCATCGAAGCCGCCGGGTGACGCGTCCTCGCCGGCGCCGTCCTCCTTGGGCACGATCGAGAGCTCGATCTGCAGGACGCCCTGCGGCTCGAGACGGTGGCGGTACGTGAGCGTCCCGCCGTCCTGCTCCGTCGGCGCCGGCCGGGACGAGATCTCGGTCGCGCGGCGCACGCCGTCGCGGCCGATGCGCTCGAAGACGAGGCGGTCCTCCGCCCAGCGCGCCGCTGCCGACGCGTTGCCGTCATCCATCTCGCGATAGCCGCGCACGGCGAACATGTCCTTGAACGTCGCGTCGAACTCGAGCTCGACGACGAGGTCGATCGCGGCCGGCGTCGCGTTGAGGATCCCGATGCGCTCGCGGAGCCCGTCCGCGAGGAAGCGCGTCCGGCGGATCGAGAGCGTGTCCTGCACGTGGCGCGCGGTCCCGAGCGCCGCCCCGGCGGCGTGCATGAGCTGGAACGTCGCGACGTAGTTCTGCTCGTGGTTCATGGAGAGGAGCAGCGGGCGATCGCCGTTCACGCGGAGCGCGAAGCCCGAGAGGAACTGCGTGTCGTGGTAGTAGAGCCCGAGCGGGCTGCCTCCGCCGAGCGGCAGGCTGCCGTCGTCCTCGGTCACCAGGACGAGCGCGTCCTCCTTGAGCGAGACGCTCACGCCGGCAGCGGCCCCGTTCCCCAGCGCCGGCGCAGGTACGGCGTCCGGTCCTCGAACGCGAGGGCCTGCTCTTCGACGAGGCGCTCCGCCTCGGCGGTCGTCATGTCGCGCGCGTCGTCGATGAACGCGGCGACGCGGCCGAAGTACAGCGGGACGAGCGACCGCACGTACGCGCCCGTGCGGTCGGGGCGACGAGCCGAGGCGACGAGCAGGTCGTAGACGAGGGTCGCCCACGTCGTGCCGCCGAGCGCGCGCGGGACGTCGGCCTCGAGCGCGGAGCGGACCGCGCTCATCGCGTCCGTCGAGATCGCCCCCTCCCACACGGCGACCGCATCTGCCGCGCCCTCGCGGAACCGGCGCACGAGGAGATCACGGTCGACGCGGATCTCCTCCGGATCGACGACCTGCACGTCGCCGATGAGGGGGACGTCGCTCGACCCGGTCCGCTCGGCACGCCAGCGCTCCGCGTTCGCGGCGGCGAGCCGGAACGCGGTACCGACGACCTGCGTGAACATCGGCGCGAGGTCCGCTCCGGGGTCCTTCGGATCGTGGATCTTCGCCCCGAGGAAGGCCTGCGCGACCCGCGCGCCGCGCGCGAGCGCCGTCGTCGTCATGTACACGTCGATGCCGAACCGCGCGACGTCGG
>WNFV01000673.1_pt1 | contig 46286 bp, 47 predicted proteins | sample 5400101 | NCBI WGS metagenome assembly WNFV01 (sample SAMN13153361, study PRJNA577476) | soil metagenome | isolation source: 115 cm soil or saprolite under grassland replicate 1 | place: USA:California | collected 2016-06-15 | reverse complement strand
ATCCAGCGCCTGGTCGAGGATCCGCTGTCCGAGAAGCTCCTGTGGAAGGAGTTCAAGGCCGGAGAGACCGTCATCGTCCACGCCCGCGATGACGAAATCGTGTTCGAGCACACGCCGCTTTCGCCGGACACGCCCCCGGTCGAGCTCGCGGGACAGGAGACCTAGGGAAGAGCCTCGAGTCCATACGGCTTCCTCTGTGACCTGTGGAGGGGTCTCGCTAGCGGTCCCCTCTGCGCCCAGAGGGATCACGAGGAAGCGGCTTGCCGGGACGCCGGTAGGTCGTTAAGGGCGGAGTGAGCCCAGCTACCCCCCGGGGTGGCTGGGCTCTCCGCCGTTCAGGGATCTGGTGCCCCTGAGGTCAGGCCGTCGGGATTGAGGCGAAGTAGATGTCCTCCTCCACCGTGTTGTTCAGCCCACGCGTGTCGGCCCACACCACGTAGGGCTTTCCCGTCGAGTCCACGGCGACCCACATGTAGTCGCCGAGGAACCCGGCCTGGAGCGGGTTGTTCGCCGGGACCAGGTTCGGCATGGAGGCCGACGTAAGCCGAGTGTATGAGATCGATGGAGACCCGGCCGGGTTGCTCACCTTGGCCAGGGTGATGTCGTTGCACCCGGTGAACTCGCAGTTGCCGTGGGACCGGTCGTAGTACCCGATCCACAGCGCGCCGCCGTTGGGGGTGACGCTGCTCCCTGGCTGCCACTGAGCGTTTGCGCCGAACTTTGCCGCGGGCGCGACGTTCACTGCGGTCCCCCACGTGGCGCCTCCGTCCGTGGACGCGGAGTAGAAGACGTCGTTGTCACAAGGGGGAGTGGCCGAGGTGGCGGCACCCGTGCACGGCGGCCCTCCGTTGCGGAAGTCGGCCCACACCGTGTACAGCTTGCCGCTGTTGTCCACCGAGACAGAGATCGAGGTGAACTCGGGTACCCGGTATCCGTTGGGGGGCAGGCACTGGCGCCCAGCCGGGCAGCCCGTGTTCGGATCCGGACCCGTGGGATGGTTGTCGATCAGGTCGTTGACCTTGACCGGCTGGGTCCAGCTTGCGGAGTTGCTGCAGTCGGCCGCGGGAGGACACTTGACGAACAGAACCTGGTTGACGCCCGGCAGCGGCGTGTTGCCGTTCCCGAAGGAGACGTAGATCGTGCCATCGGGTCCGACCACCGGGAATGACCCCTGGTCCTGGTCGCAGGCGTTCGGGTCTGGCTCCCCGCTGAAGTCCGTGCAGATGGCGGGGTTCGCCCCGCTGATCTCGACTCCAGGCGACCACGTGGCTCCGCCGTCCGTGGACTGGCTGAAGTAGATCGGGCTGTTCGCTCCGATCCCGGCGCCAGTGTGGGCGTTGAACCGGGTCCAGGTCATGTAGACATTGTTGGCCTTCGGACTACCCGAATGGGCATCGGCCGTCATGAGCTCCTTGTCGTTGAAGATCGCGGGACCGGGGTCATTCGCCACGACCCCCAGTGGCACGTCCCGGTATTCCTGGAAGGACATGTTGGCCGGGGAGTGATAGAAAGCCCCCCCGATGGGAGCATTCGATTTGGCCACCAATACCGCGTTCGCGGGCGATGCGAGGTCGAAGAAGACACCGCCAACGTAGACGTTCCCTTCGGCATCGAACGCGGCCGTGGGATCACTGCACGCATCCGAGGTGTGCCCGTCGAGCAGCTGGAACTGCCAGAACGGTGGCACCTGGTCGCCCCACGTCCTCCCTCCGTCGAAGGACCAGTCGTAGCCGCAGTGGTTGAAACCGATCCGCGAGTCGTTCTGCCCGGCTACCAGGTTGTTCGCATTGTTCGGGTTGATCGCGATGGCCTCTTCGGCCTGTCGTCGAAGCGAGCAGTCCTGGTTCACGCGGATGTTGCGGCCGCCTATGGAACCGGCCGCGAAGATGTTCTGGCAGCCCTGGGTCTTGGCCGCGGACAGCGGTGCCGGTCGGGACACATCGTTCGCTCTGGCCTCGAGCGACCCGGAGGCCTGGAGCAAGGTGTACATCACTCCTGATGACAGCGGCATGAGCCACTTCGGTGCCTTCTGCTTTCCCAACTCGATGGCGAGCGCACGGGCCAGAACATTGTTTCGAGGCATCTTGGCGCCCACGCTGGCCGGCTGGGACCCGAACAGCATCGCCCCGAGGAGGAACGAGATCGCTACCGGTCCCAGCGAGCGATAGAGCCTTCCTTTCATTGCATCCCTCCCTCAACGACAAACGACCAGAACGATGGCGGCGCCCGGACCACCCCCTTCCCCTACGGCAAATGAATCAGACGGGCGAAATTGGACCTCCCGTAGGAGCGGCGTGTCAAACGCGGCGCACGTCGGACGTGTCACACCCCCTCGCTATGGTTCTGGATCATGAGCAAGGTCAAGCGGCTGTTCGTCTGCTCCAGCTGCGAGCGACCGGCTGCGCAATGGTCGGGGAAGTGCTCCTCCTGTGGAAGCTGGGGTACGGTCAGCGAGCACCCCGCAGGGGGCGCCTCTCGGCCGGCCGGCCATTTCGGGCGGGCCGCCGTCTTGAACCTGGCCCCGGAGGGGTGGGACCGCCGCATCGCCACCGGGTTCCCGAGCGTCGACCGTGTTCTCGGCGGCGGGCTGTTCCCCGGTACGGCGGTCCTTCTGGCAGGGGCGCCCGGCATCGGCAAGTCGACCCTTCTCCTCCAGCTGGCGTCGCGCCTGACCGAAACCGGGCACCCCTGCCTCCTCGCCTCGGGAGAAGAGGCGCGAGCCCAGGTGGCTTCTCGAGCGCACCGTCTGGGGATCGACGGCGAAGGGATCTCGTTCGTGCCCGGCCGGGACCTCATGGAGGTGACGGACTCCATCCTGGCCCAGCGTCCGTCGGTCGCCGTGGTCGACTCCATCCACACCATCCGCGATCCTGACTCCGAGTCGCTCCCGGGTGGCGTTGGGCAAGTGCGGGCCTGTGCTGACGCGCTTATCGCGTTGGCCAAGGAGCACGGCATCGTCGTCGTGCTGATCGGCCACGTTACCAAGGAGGGGGACCTGGCCGGCCCCCGGACGCTGGAGCACGCGGTAGACACGGTGCTCACCTTCGAGGGGGACCACCGCTCAGGGCTGCGGATCCTGGCAGGCGGGAAGAACAGGTTCGGGTCGGAAGGCGAGATCGCCTGGTTCGAGATGACCCCGAAGGGCCTGATCGAGACTGACGCGACCCCTGGACTGGCCGGGGGTGAACCGCAGGCCGGCTGTGCCACCGCCGTCGCTCTGGCAGGAAGGAGAGCGTTCGCTCTGGACGTCCAGGCCTTGGTGGTCGCCTCGGACGGGCCGCCCAGGAGGCAGGTGGCGGGACTCGATCCGAAGCGGTTCCACATCGTGGCGGCGGTGACCGACCGCGTCTTCGGCCTGCGGCTCAACCGTTCCGAGCTGTTCGGCGCCTCCTCCGGCGGACTTCGATTGGAGGAGCCGGGCGCCGATCTCGCCGTGGCCGCGGCCTTGGCATCGGCGAGCACGGGTCGTCCTCCTCCCGTCTGCTCGGGCTTCGTGGGGGAGGTCTCTCTCACGGGATCCGTTCGGCCCGTGGGCGGGATGGATCACCGACTTTCCGCGGCCCGGGCAGCCGGCCTGTCGACCCTGTTCGTGCCAGCTGGAGGCCCGATGCCGGATCGTGTACCTGCCGACCTGAAGCTGGTCCAGGTTGCTCACGTCCGTGACGCGCTGTCGGTCGTGGCACGCAAGCCGAGCAACCAACGGGATATAGCCCCTGACCAGCGGTTTTGAGTTGCAGAGGGCGCCCCCACCGTGTTATCCTGCTTTCACCGAAGGAAGTCCGTCTCGCCGACGAGGGAGTCTTGTGTTTACCAAGGGAGACAAGGTCGTCTATCCACACCACGGAGCGGCTGTAATCGAAGACCTTGTGGAACGGGAGATTTTCGGGGAGCGGAGGACTTACTTCAAGCTTCGACTGGCTCACGGCGACCTCACCCTCATGGTGCCCGTGGACAACACCGAGGAAGTTGGCCTGCGGGGCGTCGTCTCCAAGCGAGAGGTCAAGAAGGTGTTCAACCTCCTCCGTGAGGAAGAAGAGACCATCGCCACGAACTGGAGTCGCCGGTACAAGACCAACCTGGCCAAGCTCAGCTCGGGGGACATCTACCAGGTGGCCGAAGTCGTCAGGAACCTGTCCATCCGGGAGAAGGAGAAGGGCCTGTCGGCGGGAGAGAAGCACATGCTGGCAAAGGCCCGCCAGATCCTGGTCTCGGAGCTGACGTTCGCTTTCGACTCCACGGAGGAGAAGGCCGAGGCCATGCTGGACAAGGTGCTCGAGGACGCTCACTCCGCGCCCTAGCTTCCAAGGGATTCCCTACTACCACTCTCAGCTCGACAACCCTCTCTTCAAGGCGTTGCGGCCCCTTGTCGAAAACCCGAGAGATGGATGGATCGCGAAAACGGCGCCGGTCGGAGGCGGCCCAAGGAGGCAGCGAACCCCCCTTTCGGCCATCGCTTCAGCTGGCGAAGGGTGGCCGGCACCCCTCCCACACCGACTGGGCCGAGCGGGCCAACAGTGGGATCGACGAGGGCCTGTTCGAGCGAGAAGAGGACTGGAACGAGGAGCAGACCACCAAGAGGAGCCACGACCGGGCTGGTGGCGGCCTGCTCGTCGAGTTCGTCCGCCTGATCATCGTCACCCTGCTCGCCGCCGGGGGATGGGAACTGTCCACGTACATCGATCCCTCGAGCTCGGGTAGGCACCTGCTGGGCATCCTCGTTGGCACCGGAGTCGGATACGTGCTGGGAGGCGTGTTTGGCCGGCGGACCGCGTCGGCGGTCTCAGAGCTCGAGCGGGAGTTCCGGAAGATCCCGGCCGCCGAGATCCTCGCGGGCGGGATGGGCCTGATCGTGGGGCTGGTCCTGGCCACTCTCATTTCCCTCCCCTTGTTTCATCTCCCTCCGAAGACGGCGTATCCCGCTGTGGCGTTCGTGTACATGACCTCTGGCTTCTTCGGATATCGGATCGGGCGAGCCAAGAACGACGAGCTGTTCGCCTTGTTCGGGGTGAAGCCTCGGGCCGCGGGGGCGAGCCCGCGGGAGGTGGCGGTGCTCGACGCGAGCGCAATCCTGGACGGCCGCATCATGGCCCTGATCAAGCTGGGGTTCCTGGGGGGAACGCTCCTGCTGACGCGGGGCGTGCTGGAGGAGCTTCAGTCCGTGGCTGACTCGTCGAACCCCGGCCGCCGGGCCCGGGGCCGCAAGGCCCTCGACGCCCTGGTGGCCTTGAGAAAGGACCCCTCGGTGGATCTCATTTTGGTCCGCGACGAGGAGGGATGGGCCGCGGATGGAGAAACCGTGGATGCCCAGCTCGTACGACTGGCCAGGGCGCGAGGTGGAGCTCTGATCACCAACGACAGCGGGCTGGCGAAGGTGGCCGCCGCGTTGGACGTTCCGGTTCGGTCGATCCACGCCCTGGCCGAAGCCCTGCGCCCGGAGGTGGTGGCGGGAGACAGGGTCTCCGTTCGGCTGACCCGCCGGGGCCGGGAGGCGGGGCAAGCGATCGGCTACCTCGACGATGGGACGATGGTCGTGGTGGAGGAGGCCGATCATCTCCTCGGGGACACGGTCACGATTTCGGTCACCAACGCCCTGCAGACCTCCACCGGGCGCCTGATCTTCGCCCGGGTGGCGGGCGACTCTTCACCCGAATCGTAGGTCGGCCGGGCCGCCTCCCCGAGCGGTCGTCGACCGTTACGCTTTTGTCCGTGTCGGCTCAAAGGCGCCACTGCGCGATCGAGGCTGGGGGGGCGTGGTGAGGGTCGTGGCGCTCGTCCTCGCCGCGGGGTCGGGCGATCGCTTGGGCGCAGGTATTCCCAAGGCGTTGGCCCCGCTGCGCGGCCGCCCCATGTTGCAGCACGCGCTCGAGGTGGTCGCCGAATCGGGCGTCGCGGATACGGCCGTGGTCGTGGTCCCCGATCCCGCACGTTCGAGGTTCGAGTCGCTGGTCCGGGAACTCCAGCGAGCGCTCCGGATCGAGTCACTTGTGGCAGGAGGAGCGACCCGACAGGAGTCGGTCCGGCTGGGCTTGGACGTGCTCTCGGGGAGTGCCGACGTCGTTCTGTGTCATGACGCCGCACGGCCCCTCGCCACCTCGGAGCTGTTCCGGCGGGTCGTGGGAGGTCTTGGCGGAGTGGAGGGCTGCGTCCCCATCATCCCGACCCCGGACACCGTGAAGCTCGTGCAGGCCGGTCGCGTCGTCCGTACCATCCCCAGGGCTCAGGTGGGGCTGGCGCAGACCCCACAGGCCTTCGTGCTCTCGGCCCTGCTCGACGCGCATGCGCGGGCTCTGCGCGAGGGGGAAGAGGGAACAGACGACGCGATGCTCGTTGAGGCGGCCGGCTACTCCGTGGCCGCGGTCGAAGGGGAGATGGAGAACTTCAAGATCACGACGCCCGAAGATCTGCGCCGCGCGGAGCAGATCCTGGCGGAGAGAGTGGGCCCTGGGCAGGGAGAGCGCTTCGGCCTGGGGGAGGGCGTGTCGCCATGAACGATGTCCGGGTGGGCCTGGGCTTCGACGTCCATCCCAGGAAAGATGGTCGGCCGTTGTTGCTCGGCGGGGTCCGGTTCGACGGCGAGCCAGGGCTGGCCGGGCACTCCGACGGGGACGTGGTATGCCACGCGGTGGCCAGCGCTCTGCTCGGAGCGGCCGGGTTGGGCGATCTGGGCGACCATTTCCCCGATACCGACGCTGCGTTCGAAGGAATCGCCGGGCTCGACCTCCTGGAGCGAGTGGTGGCCATGCTCGCCGATGGAGGCCTCGCCCCCCGCTCCTGTGACCTCACCGTTATCGCCGAGCGGCCGCGCATCAGCGACCGGCGGGAGGAGATGCGGCGCAATATCGCCGCAGTCCTGGCCACCGAGATCGCCGGGGTGTCCGTGAAGGCCACCCGGCCGGAAGGGCTGGGCCTCTCGGGAGACGGGGCAGGTTGCATGGTCGTGGTGACCGTGGGACTGGCTCCGGCGTCGTGACGCACGCCCGTCCGGCAGGGTTCGCCGTAGGGGGGCGGCGGCCCGTATCGGAGGCGATACGGTCGGGGAGAGCGAGCCGTGTGATGATCGTCCGAGGATCCCGCGGAAGCGAGGGACTGCGATCGGTGCTCGGCGATGCCCAGGCGGTCGGTCTCGACGTCGAATGGGTCGAACCGGCAACCATCGAATCGCTCGGTGTGCGTAACCACCAGGGCGTGGCTGCCATCGTCAAACTTCCCGATGAGCTGGACGAACGGGGCATGGCCAGGTCGACCTCCGACCCGGACGCGCTGGTCGTGGTGCTCGACGGCATCACCGACCCGCAGAACTTCGGTGCATGCGTGCGATCCGCCGAGGCCGCCGGCGCGGCCATGTTGGTCACCAGAAGGCGGCGAGCCGCCCCTCTGTCGGCCGGGGCGGTGAAGGCATCGGCGGGAGCGCTCTTTCACCTGCCGGTGGCGAGGGTGGCGAACATCTCGCGGGCGCTCGGGGACCTGAAGGAGCGCGGCTTCTACGTCGTCGGCCTCGATCACAGGGCACGCTCGAACATCCAGGAGGCGCCGCCGCCTCACCGGCCCCTCGCCCTGGTGGTAGGAGCCGAGGACGTGGGACTCTCGAGGCTGGTCCGAGAGTCTTGCGACCAGTTGATAGCCATCCCAATGACGGGGAAGACGTCCTCGCTGAACGCCTCCGCTGCTTTGGCGGTTGCCCTCTTCGGTTATGCCCTGCGACCGCGGCCCTGAGCCCACGCAGGGGCTGGACCCACGGGCTCCGCTGTTACGATGAGGCGGCTGGCGTGGCGCAGTCCGGTAGCGCAAGCGACTTGTAATCGCTAGGTCGTGGGTTCGAATCCCACCGCCAGCTCTTCTTCTTCCCTTCGGCGGCTTCTTCGTAAGCCGGGGTCGCTTCCGAAGTGACCAGGTCTCAGCTCACGAGGAGCCACTTCACCGAGCCGCGAGGCCCCGACGATCCACACCATGGCAACAGGGACGTCGTCAGGGGCTCTCGGGACGACCGGCGTAGATATTCCGAACCGTCTCGATCGTATCTGCGTCCGCCGGTCCTTTGTCCGGCCGGTATCCCTTGATCCTGGCGAAGCGCAGCGCGAGGCCGCCCGGGTAGCGAGGGCTCGCCTGTAGGCCGTCGAAGGCCACCTCGACCACAAGCTCCGGCCGCACGTAGACCGTGTACGCATCGCGGGAGGTCTCGAGGTGCTGCAGTCGCTCGGTCTGCCAGGCGAGCATCTGGTCGGTCATTCCCTTGAAGGTCTTCCCGAGCATGACGAACCCGCCGGTCCGCGGATCTCGCGCCCCAAGGTGGAGGTTGCTGAGCCATCCGCGGCGGCGTCCGTGTCCCCACTCCGCCGCCAGTACCACCAGGTCCAGCGTGTGGGCCCGCTTGACCTTCAGCCAGCTCGCCCCGCGCCGTCCCGCCTCGTACGGTGCGTCGAGCGCCTTGACCATCACTCCCTCATGCCCTCGGGCCAGAGCTGCTTCCAGGAAGCGCTCGGCTTCCGTCGGGTCGTCGACCTCGACCCGCGGCACCGACATCGGCTCAGGGAGCCGTTCGGCCAGGGCCGCGAACCGCTCACGCGCAGGCCGATCGAGAAGGTCCTGACCGTCCAGATGGAGGCAGTCGAAGAAGAATGGTGAGAGGGGGACCTTGGCCCGGAGGTTCTCCACCTCGAGCCTGCTTCCGAACCGACTCATGGTTACCCCGAAAGGATGGGGTCGCCCGTCGGAGTAGAGGGCGATTGTCTCGCCGTCGAGGACGACCGCTTCCACGGGCAGTCGCCGGGTCGCCTCCACCACCTCGGGCACGCGGTCGGTGATGTCGGCGAGGTTCCGGGTGAACGCCCTCACTTCAGCCCCGAGGCGGTGAACCTGGATCCGGGCCCCGTCGAGCTTCCACTCGACGGCGGCGGGCCGCACTCGCCGGAGGGCCTCTTGGATGTCCTGTGCCGTGTGGGCCAGCATGGGCTGGAGAGGACGAAGGAGGGTGAGCCGAAACGCGGCGAGCCCGCTCTGCCCCTCGGCGAGGGCCGCGGCGGCGACCGCCCCCAGGTTGCCCGCCAGCATGACGGCCCTTCGAACCTCTGAAGGGGGGACTTCGGCCGCCCTGGCCACCGCCTCCACCATCACGCCCTCGAGCGCTCCCTGCCGCAACTCTCCCATCAGCAATGCGATCAGGAACCTTCGCTCCGGGTCCGTGGCCCGGGCGAAGAGGCGAGCGAGCTCGCTGCGCCGGGTTCCCTGGGAGCCGCGTCCCGTTGTGGCTCCGATCCGTCGAAGTGACGCATCCACCTCCGGGACCTCGAGCGTGGCTGGCGGTGGTGCCGGGGGCGGGAGGTCGCGCAACGAGGCCCACCCGATCCCGATGGTCCCCTGCGGCAGCTCCCCGGAGAGGTAAGCCACGGCGACCGAGATCTCGTCGGGTCGCGACCGGCGCAGGCAGTCGGCCAGGAGCGCGATCTTGGCCAGGCGGCTTGACGTCTCGGCCACCCCAAAGGATGTTCGGGCGATTTCCTCCAGTAGCACCGATCGATTCTGCGCCATGATGGTCGGGCATGGTCACCCGCACGCGCTAGAGGACATGACTCCAGACTCTCAGCCCGTGTACCCCTCCACGGTTTCGGGGTCTCGCACCGTCGCGTCGTCCGGATCGAGTCCGGCACTCCGGCGGGCTCGGCGCTGGTGGAGCAGGTCCCAACATTGGTCCAGGCTCACCCCCAGCCACTTGAGCCGCTCCCGCTGGTCCGGGGTCAGCCCTCCACGGGACTCCTTCTCGAACAGCTCGTGCTCTTCGTGGGCCAGCTGGTTGATCCGCCCGATCACGTCCCCGTCTTCCATTGCTCACCCCACCTTTCCCTCATGGCAGCCACGACAACGTGGCCCATTCCCATCCATCCAAAGCCAACCGATGTTCGAGTGCAAACGTTCCCCGGCTTCGCGCCTCCACGGCGCCCCATCATCCTGACGGTGGTGTGCACGTGACGGAGTTCGAGCGTCGAGTGAGGGCGGTGATCGCCGGGCTCAGGGCCGGCGATGTCGCCACGTACGGAGAGGTGGCCGAGGAAGCCGGGTACCCGAGGGCTGCCCGGGCTGTGGGCAATCTCCTGGCCGAGAGTGAGGGGCTTCCCTGGTGGCGAGTGGTCTCGGCCTCCGGCAGGCTCGTCCCCGGGCACGAGGCGGAGCAGGCCCGGAGGCTGCGAGCGGAGGGCGTCGCCGTTGCCGGCCGACAGATCCGTGGCCCACTCCGCCGAGGCTGATCGAGGCCGGCAACGCACCCGTTTTGTCGCTCTCGTTTCCGTCGCTCTGGTGGCAAGACTTGCCCGGCTCGCCGCCATCGGGCAAGGTGATCCGACTGGTCTCCGAGGGAAGCATAGGAATGGGGAAGCGGCAAGCCGAGCTGGTACGCGAGCACCTCTCGTGGCAAGCGTACGGTGAGGGTGCGCTGAAGCTGGCGGAACTGGTGGCGGACAGTGGCTTCCGTCCGGACATCATCCTCACGATCGCGCGCGGCGGCCTCTTGGTTGGTGGGGCGCTCTCCTACAGCCTGCGGGTCAAGAACGTGTTCCTGATCAACGTCGAGTACTACACGGGCGTGGGCGAACGCCTGGAGTTCCCCGTCCTGCTTCCTCCGCCCCTCAGTCTGGTCGACCTGGCAGACGCCCGGCTGCTGGTCGCCGACGACGTGGCAGATACAGGGCGGACCCTGGCCATGGTGACCGAGATGTGCGGCCCGGAGGTGGCCGAGATCCGGACGGCCGTCTTGTACGAGAAGCCACAATCCGTCGTGAAGTGCGACTACGTATGGCGTCGGACGGATCGATGGATCGAGTTCCCCTGGTCGACGCAGGCCCGGGTGGTGTTGTGACGGACATCGTGATCACGCCCCTGGAACCGGGCAGGTTCCGGGCAGAGGTCACCGAGGGACACCTCACGACCAGCCACAGGGTCATCGTGCCCGACGGCTTGCTGGGCGACGTGGGCCTGGCGGAGGCGGACGAGGAGCGCGTCGTCCAGGAGACGATGAGGTTCCTGCTCGAGCGTGAGCCGGCCACGAGCATCCTGCCCGAGTTCGCGCTGGATGACGTCCCGCGTTATTTCGAGGGCTTCTACGATGACCTCCGGCGGCGTTTGTCCGCATGATGGATGGACGCCGAGGGACGAACGACTACACGGGCCGTTGTGGGGGGAAATAGAGGCGTGAGGAACGGATGCCGAAGGGCAAGAGCAACCTCGCCGGGTACCGGGAGAAGCGGGACTTCCGCCGAACGCCTGAACCGTCCGGGGGCAAGGGGCGCCGTAGCAGTCGGCCCCGGTTCGTGATCCAGAAGCACGACGCCACCAGCCTGCATTACGACTTTCGCCTTGAAGCGGCGGGCGTGCTCAAGTCCTGGGCGGTGCCGAAGGGTCCATCGACGAATCCCAAGGACAAGCGACTGGCCATGCCCACCGAGGACCATCCCCTCGACTACGCGGGCTTCGAGGGACTCATCCCGGAGGGGGCGTACGGCGCGGGGCCGGTGGTCGTGTGGGACACCGGGACGTACCGCAACCTGACCGAGAAGGACGGCCGCGAGGTGCCCGTCGAGGATGCCGTGGAGCAGGGGCACGTCAAGGTGTGGCTGGAGGGGAAGAAGCTCACCGGCGGGTACGCGCTCACGAGGATCGGCGGAGGAAAAAGGCCGCGCTGGATCCTGGTGAAGATGGACGACGAAGCCGCCGACGCCCGACGGAATCCGGTCAAGTCCCAGCCCGAGTCCGTCCTTTCGGGAAGAACCGTGGAGGAGATCGAGGCAGCAGCGGGATGAAGGATCCGTTGCAGCTCATTCCCGAAGTGGCCAGGGCTCGAGTGAGGCGCCGCCCCCAGCCGTCGTGGGCGGCGCCCATGCTTGCGACGTTGACCGAACAGCGATTCTCCGACCCCGCCTGGATCTACGAGCGGAAGCTCGATGGCGAGCGGTGCCTGGCCTTTCGCCAAGGAGGGCAGGTCCGGCTGATGTCCCGAAACCAGCTCCGGATCGACAACCACTATCCCGAGGTCGCGGAGGCCCTCACGGCGCAGGACCCGAGCGACTTCATCCTGGACGGGGAGATCGTGGCCTTCGAGGGCAGCAGGCCGAGCTTCGCCCGGCTCCAGCGGCGCATGCAGCTCCGTGACCCGGAGGCCGCCCGGCGAACAGGCGTGGCAGTGTACTTCTACCTGTTCGACGTCCTGCACGTGGAAGGGTTCGACCTCACCGATGTGGAGCTTCGCCATCGCAAGGCCATCCTGCGTCACCTCCTGTCCTATGGGGGTCCTCTCAGATTCACTACCCATCGAAACCGCGACGGGGAAGCCTACTGGCGGCAGGCTTGCGGCATGGGGTGGGAGGGAGTCATCGCCAAGCGCGCCGACAGCGTCTACGTACATCGCCGATCCCCGAGCTGGCTCAAGTTCAAGTGTGTGAACGAGCAGGAGTTCGTGGTCGGCGGGTACACCGAGCCCAAAGGTTCACGAACGGGGTTCGGCGCTCTGCTCGTCGGCTACTACGAGGACGGCCGCCTCGTCTACGCGGGGAAGGTTGGGACGGGGTTCGACAGGTCGTTGCTGGGCTCCCTGTCGAGGCAGCTGTCCCGGCTGGAGCGGAAGGATCCACCGTTCGACGATGGGCTGCTCCCCCACAAGGGCGTGCACTGGGTCCGCCCCGAGCTCGTGGGCCAGGTTGGATTCTCCGAGTGGACGCGAGACGGCCAGCTCCGCCACCCACGATTCCTCGGACTCCGCGAGGATAAGCCCGCCCGGGACGTGGTGCGGGAGCGCCCACAGCCATGAGGACCGTCGGCGGGTCCGAGCTACTCGGCGGGAATGGGGAGCGACGGAGACGCCGAGGACCGGGGCAGTTCGGCCTAGCCCGGAGAGGGGTGACACGGGGCCGTCGTACCTAGGCATTCGGCCCAGATCGACGCTCATCCCCGGACATTCAGGAATCGCGTCAACCGGGGGATATTCCTGTGCCGTCTGATAGCCGACCATTCTCCTATTGGGGAAGCCTGAAGCCGACCGGCTGACCGTGGGGTCGAAGCGTGAAGGTAACTCCGCAGGCTGAGGAACAGATCGTCTGTCGCTGGTGCGGATTGTTCTCCGCGCCCGGTCCGGCATGCGATACCTGCGGATCGCCCCTGCTCGAGGTCCCATGGATGCAGGTCACTCAGTTGGGCTTCCCGGGGCAGGCGCAGCCACCGCAGGAATCGTCCAACCAGGTCGTCGAGGCCCCCGTCCGCGACGCCCCTGAAGAAGCCCCGTCGCCAGTCGCCGAAGAACCGCCGCCTCCACCCCGGGAGCAGATGGTCCAGGGGCTCGTGGTCGGAGGCGCCGCGCTCGTCTACGAGGATGCCCTGGAGCTCCCCGCCTCCCCCGAGCAGTTGACGCTCCAGATCCCCGCCGCAGCGACGGATCAGGTGGCGGAGGCACCTCCCATCGAACCCGAGCTCCCTAATGCGTTCACAGAGAACGTCGATATCCCAGAAGCTGCAGAGGCGCCCGAGCAGCCCCAGCCGGCCGCTGATATCTGGGTTCCCGAACCCCCACGCGTGGACGCGCCGATCGAAGAATCGGCAGCGGACGTGGCAGCGCCGTCCGAGGAGCGTCCGGCCGCAGGCAGCGGGCGTCGGTGGTTCCTGAGGCGCCCCCCGAGCGGCGAGCAGCCCGAACCAGAACCGGCCGACGAAGCAGCAGTGGCCGAAGAGCCTGGCCCGGAGCTTCCCGCGGTCGAGGAGATGCCCGAGCCGGCCTCCGAAGTCGCCCCCGAGGAAGACCTCCCTGCCGCTGCGCCATTCGAGCCCGAGCCGGAGCCGGAGGAGGCCTCGCGGCCCGCTGACGAAGCCGTCTCCGGTCCTGTAGAGGACCGGCTGGAGGAGCACCCCCGCAAACGCCGAGGCCTGCGGTGGAAGAGGCCGGCGCCCGAGGAGAGCAAGGCCGAGGCCGAGGCGGCCGAGCAGGCCCTGGACGAGATTGCGGCCCTGGCTTACCCTGCAACGATCGAGGAGGTCGAGCCGCAGCCGGCCTCCCAGGAGCCCGTGCCTCCTCCTGAAACCGAAGGTGGCGCGGCTGCCCAGGAAGCGCCGCAGCCCGTTCAGCCTCGACCCAGGAAATGGCTCCGGCGACGGGGTCCCTCCGCCCCCGCTGCGCCGGCGCCCGAGGCGCCGAGCGAGGAGGCCATCGAGGAGGTGCGCGATCTCGACGCTCGGGGGGAGGACCAGGCGTCCGCCGCGGCTCCGGCTGCGGCAAGGCCACCCACCCAGGCCGTTCCGCGTCAACCCCGAGCGCCGGCCACACCCGATGACAGGTCTGCACGGCCGGCCGCCTCCGCCGCCCCCGCCCCGGTCGCCCCGGCGGATGCGGAGCCACACGCGCCTTCGCCCTGGATCGATCAGCCCTACTTCGTGGAAGCCACTCCAGAGCGGACCACCGAGCCGTCATCCAGGCCCGAGTCGGCATCGGAGGCCAAGCCGTCCATTCGAGACCGCCTGAAGCACCGGCGGCTCGCTGAACCCCTTAGTGGCGCCGACTCTCCTTCTCCCACCAGCGAGGGGCAGTCGGCGTCGGGTCCACCGGCGCCCATGGCTCACGAGGTTGCTCCAACCGTTTCCTCGGCCCCAGCCCAGGCTCCGGTCAGTCCTCGAACGCCGGATGCCTCCGTAGGTCCTTCTTCCGAGGCTTTGGCTCCGCCTCCGACGGCGCTCCATTCCAGGCCTCGTCCCGCTGCGCCTCCACCCCCACCTGCACCGGCCCAGTTGGCGCCCGCGCCCCCATCTGCCCCGACGGCTCCTCCGCCACCCGCGGCCCCGGTCGCGCCACCTCCCCCGCCAGCCCCGGTCGCGCCACCTCCCCCGCCAGCCCCGGTCGCACCGCCTCCAACCACGTCCTCGTGGAAGAGCTCGACGCCCCAACCACCCTCAGCGCCTGCGCACGCGACCGGAATCCATGCCGGCCCCGCGCCCATCGCCACGGAGATCACATGCCCTCGTTGCGGGCAACCATCTCCGCGCGGGCTGTGCGAGGCCTGCGAGTACGCACTCCTGGAATTGCGGGAGCTGATGATCGGACTCTCTGAGGACCACTGAGCCGGTCGACGCCGCCCTACGCCTTTCCGCTACCGTGTCCTCGTGAAGGATCCGGATCCGTAAGGGAGGCGCGCGTTGATGAAGCCGATGGAACTGGTGGCGCAGGCGAAAGACGCCATTACCGTACGCCGAGTCTTCGGTGACCCCATCGAGCGCGACGGCATCCTGGTGATCCCGGCGGCCGCGGTCCAGGGGGGCGCCGGTGGCGGCGGGGGCCAGGATGCAGAGGGCGCCGGCGGCGGCGGGAGCGGATTCGGGCTCACCGCCCGCCCCGTCGGGGCATTCGTCGTGAAAGAGGGGGACGTACGGTGGGAGCCCGCCCTGGACCTCAACCGGACGATCCTGATGGGGCAGATCGGGTTCATCGTCGCCGTCCTGGCCTGGAGGAGTGTGGCCCGGGCACGGATCAAGGCTCGGCGGGCCGAAGCTCGCGCCTGACATGAATCGCGCCGAACGCGTATTAGGCTGAGCAACCCGAGCCAGCCAGGGGAGAAACCGTGAGCAACGGGTCCGCGTGGGACAGTGCGCTCAGTCAACTCGACGAAGCCGCCAAGCAGATGAACCTCGACCCGGGAGTGCACGAGGTGCTGCGCAATCCCCGTCGCGCCCTCGAAGTGTCCGTTCCCACACGGATGGATGATGGAACGGTCCGGGTCTTCAAGGGTTACCGCGTGCACCACAACACCTCGCGAGGTCCTTCCAAGGGTGGCATCCGATACCACCCGGCGGTCACCCTCGACGAGGTCAAGGCTCTGGCGATGTGGATGACGTGGAAGTGCGCGGTGGTGGGGATCCCGTTCGGAGGCGCCAAGGGTGGCGTGATCGTGGATCCGAGGCAGCTCTCGAAGAACGAGCTCCAGAGGATGACCAGGCGTTATGCCTCGGAGATCCTGCCGCTGATCGGCCCCGAGCGGGACATCCCCGCTCCGGACCTGGGCACGAACGAGCAGGTCATGGCGTGGATCATGGACACCTATTCCACTCGGGAGGGCTTCTCCGTCCCGGGCGTGGTTACGGGGAAACCCCTGGCCATCGGAGGGTCGAAGGGTCGGTCCCAGGCCACGTCCCGGGGCGTGATGTATATGACGCTGGCCACGTTGAAGCATCTGGGGATGTCCGTCGAGGACACGAGGATCGTCGTCCAGGGATTTGGCAACGTGGGCGGGGGAACGGTCGACTTCCTGTACCAGCAGGGATGCAGGGTCGTGGGGGTCTCCGATGTGCAGGGTGGCGTGTACAACCCGGAGGGGCTGTCGCCCACCGGTTTGCATGCCTACGAAGAGGAGGCAGGCACGATCGCCGGATACGAGGGCGGCGAACCCGTTACGAACGAGCAGCTGCTCGAGCTCGACTGCGACGTCCTGATCCCGGCCGCCATCGAGGGGCAGCTCACGGAGAAGAACGCCGACCGGGTGAAGGCGTCGGTCATCGTGGAGGCGGCCAACGGGCCCACCGAACCACGCGCCGACGAGATCTTCAAGGACAGGGGGGTTCTGGTCGTTCCGGACATCCTGGCCAACGCGGGAGGCGTGACCGTCTCGTACTTCGAGTGGGTCCAGGATCTCCAGGCTTACTACTGGCAGGAGGACGAGGTAAACGACCGCCTCCGGATGATCATGGAGCAGTCCTACGTTGACGTCCTGTCCTTGGCCGAAGAGAGGAAGGTCACCATGCGGACGGCGGCGACCATGCTCGGCGTGGGCCGCGTTGCCGAGGCCCACGTGACGCGCGGCCTGTACCCGTAAACCTCACGGATCGTTCTCCAACCCCTCATATCTTGTGGTAGCCTCGCCTCGCGGCGCTACATCTTGGGGGAAGGGCATGGCAGCAGAGCCGGATGCCGAATGGCGCTGGCAGGACATCCTCGACTTCGAACGCAACTGGTGGAAGGTCTCGGTGCGCAAGGAGCTGGCCGTGCGCACCCGCTTCGGTATGTCGGGGGCACGGTATTATCAGTTGCTGAATCGGCTGATCGATCAGCCCGAAGCCCTGGAACACGACCCGATGCTGGTCCAGCGGCTGAGGAGGCTCCGGGAGGCTCGCAGACGCCGGCGGTTCGCCCGGAGGCTCGGCCCGAAGACTTGACGGCGCTGACCGGAGAGACTTGGCTGGCAAGCATGAACCCCCGATCCAGAGGACGCTGCTGAAGGTGGCCACCTCCACGCTTCGCGCCCTGATCCTGGCTGCCCTGGTCGTCCTGGGGATCGTCGGGCTGACCAAGCTGTTCCCTCAGAACGAGAGCCTGGGAATCACTGGGGCCGGGGCGCCGGGCTCCAAGGTGAGCAGCTCCCCTTCCGCGACGGCCTCGGTCTCGTCCACCCCCACCTCCAGACGAAAGGCGAAGGTCAAGGGCGTGGTCGTGCTGGTCCTCAACGGAACGACGAGAAAGGGTCTGGCTGCCGAGGTGTCCCGCACCTTGGCCAACGCCGGCTACAAGCCCAAGGTTCCCGGCAACTCCAAGTCGACCAGGAGAACGATCGTCTACTACAGGACCGACTCTCTTCCTGAAGCCCAGCTCATCGTGCGGAAGTATTTCCCCGACGCGCTGCTGAAGCCGGCCCCCTCTTCCATTCCCAAAGACGTCCGGGTCGAGATCGTACTGGGCGCCGACTTCGTGGCCAGCTCTCCCTCCCCGTAGGAGCACTGCTCTGGGCAGGGGCCCACGTCGGACGAGGAACGACTCGAGCGATTCAGGCGATCCCAGACGCGCGGGATCTTCCTGGACTTCGATGGAACCCTCTCGGAAATCGTCGCCCGACCCGACCAGACCAGGCCCATACCAAGGGTGCGGTGATCCTTCGAGAGGTCCGAGCCCGGGGCCTCATGGGATCGCTCTTCGCCGGTGACGATCGGGCGGATCTGGCCCGCATCTGACCCCGCGCGGTCAGCCGCTTCTGACCCGTTCCAGGTCGTCGAGCTGCGCCTGTACCCACCGATCGAGCCGGTTGGCCTCCACCGCTCCGCGCAGCCCGGAGGCTCGCCGGGCCCGGTCCTCTTCGTCCATCTCCAGGGCGGCGGCGATCGCTTCGGCCGTCTGGCCAACGTCGAACGGATTCACGGGCAACGCGTGCATCCCCAGCTCTTCGAAGGCGCCCGCGTTCTCCGACAGGATCAGCACGCCGTCCCGCTCGTTGAGGACCGGGCCCTCCTTGGCCACCAGGTTCATCCCATCGAACACGGGGTTGACCAGGAGCGCGTCGTACAGGGTGTAGGCAGCCAGCGTCATGGAGAAGTCATCCTTGATCGACAGGTGAACGGGTTGCCAGCCTTTCCGGCCGAACCGCGCGTTGATCCTCCGAGCTGCCGCCCGGCACTGCCCGACGTATCTCACGTACTCGGGGATATCGGTGCGTGATGGGTTCAGGTGGGCCATGAACACCACCCCTCCACGCCATTCGGGATGGTCGTTCAGAAATATCTCGTAGGCGTCGAAGCCCCTCACGATGTTCTTGGACAGCTCCGCCCGGTCCACGCGAAGCAGGAGCCTTCGGTCCCCGCGCCAGCGGAGAACCCTCCGTGCGGCGAGCCCGACCTCATCCTCGACGGCCGCCTTCCGAAGCGACTCGACGTCGATCGAGATGGGGTAGACACCGACCCGCAGCTGCCTGCCCTCCCAACGGACCTTCCGCTGGGCGAAGTCCGCGCGGGCGTCCGTGTAGGCCTGGCAGCATCGCAGGAAGTTGGCGGCCCAGATATCGGCCTGGAACCCCAGGATGTCTGCGCCGAGGAGTCCCTCTACCAGCGCCCCCCGCATCGAATCCGGGAGGACCCGGAGATAGCCCGCGTCGGCGAACGGGATGTGCGAGAAATAGGCGATGCGGGCGTCGGGTCGCAATTCGCGAAGCATGGTTGGGACGAGCGACAGGTGGTAGTCCTGCACGAGGTAGACGGCCTCGTCGCTCCCCTCGCCCTCCTCGGCCAGAGCCTCGGCGAAAGCTTGATTGATCCGTACATACGCACCCCACGCTTTCTCGGTGGCCCCGCCGAACCGAGGGTCCCTCGGGATGTCCCACAACAGGTGATGGGCGAACCACAGCACTCGGTTCGAGATCCCGTTGTAGAAGGAGTCGTAGGTCCCAGGATCGAAGGAAAGGTAGCGGAGGTCGTGATGCGCCTCGCCGGCGGCCTCATCCAGGCGGCCCTTCGCCACCTGCTTCCTGTCCTCGTCGGTCATGGCGCTGGCGATCCACAACCCTCCAGAGAGCTGGAGGGCCCCGGTCAATGCGGTGACAAGGCCTCCAGTCCCTCGCTTGGCGACCACCTTGCCCGCTTCGTCTCGGACGAAGGACACGGGGCCGCGATTGGAGGCGACGATGATCCGCCGTCTCCTCGCGGGCGGAACGGGCCTCGAGGACGGCATAGCCGGAAGTGTACCCAGCGAGCCGAATCCGCCGCCGTTCGTCCTTGCTCCATCCCGGAGTGGGAATACCTCGTTCGTTAGAATGGCGACGGAGTTCCCTCGGCGCTTTGAGAGGAAAGGAGCCGTGGTAGCGCTCCCATGAGCAAGGACCGAGGGCCCTTCTTCCCCACCCCGTTCGTGGCGCAAGCGGCCCGATGGGGCCTGTTGGCCTGGTCGGTCATCGGGCTCCTCATCCTGGTGGGCGTCCTGTATCGCTTCGTGCTGTACCCGATCCGCGTGGTGTTCCCGCCGCTGGTAGTGGCCCTGATCGTCATCTACCTCCTGAATCCGCTGGTGACCCGGCTCCAGGAGAAGGGGATCCCCCGGATCTGGGGGACGCTGTTGTGCTACGTCGTGTTCCTCTCGCTGATAGGGCTGGCGCTCGCCTACCTCATCCCGGCCGTGACCGAGCAAGTGAAGGCCTTCGTCAATGGCATCCCCGCCCTCCTGCAGAAGGCGCAGACGGACTTGAAGGACTTCGCCGCCCGACTCGGCTTGCACATCACGTCGACGGATCTGCTGCAGAGCTTCCAGCCGGGCAAGGGTCGCGCCTTCAACTTCCTCGGTCGGCTCACGTCGTTCACATCGGGAGTGGTCCACGTGGCCTTCGTGTTCGTCCTCGGGCCGCTTCTCGCCTTCTACCTGCTGGTCGACCTGCCGAAGATCCGTCGGGGAGCCGAAGGCTTGGTTCCCGCATCACGGCGCGACGAGGTCCGCACCCTGGCCAGTCAGGTCGGAGCCACCGTGGGAGGGTTCTTCCGGGGTCAGCTGCTCGTGGCGTTATTGGTTGGGAGCTTCTGCCTTGTCGGCTATTTCGTGGTCGGCCTCCCGTACTTCGCCTTGCTGGGCGCCCTGACCATGCTCCTCGCCCTCGTCCCGCTGATCGGCATCCTCATCGCCGCGATACCCGCCTTGTTCGTCGCGTTCACCACGAGTGGAAGGACGGGCGGTCTCCTCCACATCTCAGGTGGCTGGAAGCTCGCCTTGGCGACCTCGATCGTGTTGCTCGCGGCCCAGCAGCTGGACCTGCGCGTGCTGAGTCCTTGGCTTCACAGTCGCTCGGTTCGCCTTCATCCAGTCACGGTCCTTCTTTCCCTCCTGGTCGGAGGGACACTCCTGGGCCTGTGGGGGATGCTTCTGGCCGTGCCCGTGGTAGGGGCCCTCCGCGTGCTCCTTCTGCACGTGTGGGACACGAGGTCTCAGTGGCCGCCGGGCCCCTCAGAGCCGGTGATCGAGCCGGAAGAGCCCGTGGAGGCCTCGGTCCGCCGGGCGAGCGGTCCCCGTCGAGCCCTCACGCAGGCGCACGATTGACGTTCCCACCACCCAGGGCTACCTTTGCTCGCGGGGCAGGCGATGTTCAAGGTTTCTCAGAAAACTGAGTACGCCACACGAGCCATGCTGGAGCTGGCCGTCAGACGTGCTCGAAGCGGCGACGCCCTGGTGCCGGCCCGGGCGCTGGCCGAGGCCCAACATGTCCCTTTGCGCTTCCTGGAGCAACAGCTCGGCGCGCTGCACAAGGCCGGCCTGGTCGAGAGCTTCCGAGGTGCCGGTGGAGGCTGCCGGCTGGCCAAGGATCCCGCCACTATCCGCGTCTCCGACATCGTCGACGCGATCGAGGGACACACCTACCCGATGCACTGCCTTGACGTGGAGGACCACACATGTTTCGCCGACTCGCACTGTGGCCTCCAGGAGCTTTGGGGAGACATCGACGTGGCCATCCGGCAGGTGCTGGAAAGAACGACGCTGGCCGACCTGGCCGAGCGTCACGCCAAGCAGGTCGGTCTGCCTCTGTTCGCGCCGAGCGAGCTCCTGCGCCCCCAGCGCTGATCGTCCTCTGAACCGCCTGGAGCCTGTCTATGCCTTGCCGAGGATGCGCATCACGGTGGTCCCGCACACGGGGCACTTCCCCTTGGCGGCCCGCCGCCCGTTCTTCAGGGTGACCTCTTCTCCCTCGAACTCTCGCTTGGCCTTGCACTTCACGCAGTACGCCTCGTACTGAGCCATTCGCTCACCTCCTCTTTCGCTCTCGGTCGAGCCCTCACCCATTCACGGCCCTCAAACAGCCTTCGAGGCCGCCCCCATGGCGGCCTCGTGCTCAATTCTCGGGGTCGAGCATGCTTCCTGCAAGCACGCTGAGCACGGGCACGATTCACGAATTCACAAGCCTTCCTGGCCTGGGTCGCCCCCGGCCTCCTCATCTGTACTGCTCAGGGTGCTGCTGCGTCGCTTCGAACGACCGAGCCGTCTTTCATCACGAACCTGACGTCGGTCAGTGCGCGGACGTCGTCGACCGGGTTTCCCCTCACTCCGATGATGTCGGCGAGCTTCCCGGGCTCGATCGACCCGAGGTCGCTCCCCCGGCCGAGGAGGCGGGCCGCATCCAGCGTGGCGGCCCGGATGCTGGCCTCTGTTGAGAGACCGGCCTCCTCCACCATGGCAACGCACTCCAGGGCATTGGCGCCGTGAGGGTTACCGGGCGTCCCCGCATCTGTGCCCATGGCGATCGGAACACCGAGCCTCGCCGCCATGCGGACCATGCCGGCGTGGGTCTGGTGAGCTCCCGAGAGCCGAGTACGAATGTGCTCGGGCATCGCGTTCAGCGCGGTGTGATCCTCCCGGACCGAAGTCCAGGGGGAGAACGTCGGTACGAGGAAGACTCCCCGTTCGGCCATGAGGCCGAGGACGTCTTCGTTTGCGTAGGTGCCGTGTTCGATGCTCCTCACGCCCGCAAGCACGGCGTTCCTGATGCCCTCGAGAGCGTGAGCATGGGCGGCCACATGGGCGCCCCTCTCGCCGGCCACTCCGACGGCGGCCCGCATCTCGTCCTCGCCGAACTGCGTGGCGTGTGCATCTTCGCCCTCCGGAGAGAGCATCGCGCCGGTGGCCATGACCTTGATCAAATCTGCGCCCCGATGGAGCTGTCTCCGAGCCGCCCGCGCCACCGCCTCGTTCCCGGACGCGATTTCGTACATGCCCGGGTAGTACTCGATGGCCTCCGTGGGCATCGAGAGCAACCGCCCGGCGAGGATCAGACGAGGCCCGATCCGTATGCTCTGTTCGATCTCATCTCGAACGGCCATCTCGACGTAATTCCAGCCGCCGACGTCGCGAACGGACGTCACCCCACCGAGCAATGTGTTCTCGGCAGCCAGTGCCGCGTGGGCGCGGATGTCCTCATCCGAGCGCGAAGAGTTGGCGGCCGGATCCGCATCGTTGCCTCGCATCACCAGATGCACATGGCAATCGATGATGCCGGGCAAGAGGAACAGCCCGGAGACGTCGAGCTCGATCCGGTCCGAACGGCCCTGGCCAGGCGCGGCGAGCTCCGCGATCCGTTCCTCTGCCACCACCACGTCCAGGGGGCTGATCGCGCCGGTCCGAACATCGATGACCCGCCCGCCAGCCAACCTCATCAGTGCCCTGGATGGCGCACGAGTTGGGAATCCACGAAATCCGACCATTTCATCGCTCCACCTCCGTATGCTGTGCCCGGCGGGACGGCTCCGATACCCAGGGCTATGGACAGAGGTAGGACTCTAAAGCTCGACGACGTGGTCGCGACGACTCCGACTAGTCGCGACCGGGTCATGGATTTCTTCCGCGCCGCCAGCATCGTGGTGGTCGTCTTCGGTCACTGGCTCATCGGGGTGATCTGGTGGCGAGGCGGCAAGATCGGGACCGTGAGCGCCATCGGCCTCACCGGCTGGTTGTGGATCGCCACCTGGTTCCTGCAAGTGATACCGCTGTTCTTCTTCGTGGGCGGTTTCGCCAACTACGTCGGATACCAGTCCTTCCGGCGACAGGGTCGATCGGTCGGGAGCTTCCTAGGGAGCCGAGCGGTCAGGCTCCTCAAGCCCACCCTGGTCTTCGTCATAGTCTGGGCCGTCGTCGAGGTCATCCTGCATCTCGCCGATTTGGGCGGAACTGGCCTGCTCCGCGGTGTCCGGCCCCCTGGGGCGACAGTCCCGTTCGGACCGTTGTGGTTCCTGGCGGTCTATTTCGTCGTGGTCATGGCCAGCCCGGTGACGCTGTGGCTGCACCGGCGGTTCGACCTCGCCATTCCCATCGCCCTCAGCGTCGGAGCCATCGTGGTCGACGTCGTCCGGTTCGGTGCGCACGTCGAGTGGATCGGCCAGGCGAACATATGGCTGGTGTTCCTCCTGCCTCACCAGCTGGGCTACTTCTACGCCGAAGGCCGGCTGGCCAAGCTCCCAAAGGCGGTGTTCGTGGCGATGGCTCTGGTCGGCGTCGCCACGATGGTGGCCCTGACCAACCTGTATCGGTTCTTCCCCGGGATCAGCGTGTACCCGAGGAGTCTCCTCGGCACCGACGTCGGCCGGATCACCAACACGAACCCGCCGACCCTGATGATGCTGGCGATGGCGATCTGGTCCATTGGCGCAGCGATGCTCGCGCGGCCGCTGCTCGCCAGGTGGCTGGAACGAGCCAGGGTGTGGGAGGCGGTCGTTTTCACCAACACGATCGTCATGACGCTCTTCCTGTGGCACATGTCGGCGTATCTGATCGCCGTTCTGCTCCTGTGGCCCTTGGGCCTGGGGCAGCAGGGTGACACCAATGCGTCCTGGTGGATCGAGCGACCCATCTGGGAACTGGTGCCGGCCGTGTTCCTGGTCGGGCTGGTGATCCTCTTCGGGCGCTTCGAGCGGCCCCGCCTGGCAGCAGCCCCAGCTCGCGCCGTTCCTATTACGCCTAACGCTCAAGCCCACACCGGCCAACGCTAGACCTGCGGTGTTCAAGCTCTCTAGGTTCGAGCCCCCGGACACCTGACCACGGAACCGGCCTGAGCCGCCCGAATGTGATGCCAGTACGCCTCACGGTGGGAGGGTGGCCTGTGCGGAGGAATCGCGCCGGCCCCCTTTCCGGGTCTGTTGTGAGCATGGACAATGTGACCATGCCGGCGGCTCGCTCATGCCCGAAGGAAGACGGGAGCTGACAGAGTGAAGCAGCGCACCACAGCTCGACTGGCCTGGTTCCTGGGAGCAGTCACCGTGGCGGCCATCCTGGCCGGCGTGATCCTCGAGCTGATCTCCCCCCAGGCAAAGCTACCTCCGGACCTGCGATCGAGCCCAACCGGTGTCCTGAACAACCTCACCATCCTGGGGCTCCCGATCATCGGGGCGCTCGTCGCCTCTCGACGTTCCGACGTGTCGCTCGGATGGATGTTCCTCCTGGCGGGACTGGGACTTGGCCTTTCCATCTTCGGTCAGGCTTACGCCACCTACGGCCTGGTGATCCATCCCGGATCACTCTTCGGCGCCCGCTTTGTCGGCTGGCTTCAGGCCTGGTCCTGGGCACTCGGGGTCGGCGCGGTGCCGTTCCTGCTGCTGTTGTTTCCTACCGGGCAGCTCCAATCCAGGCGCTGGCGGCCCATGGCGTGGTTGGCGCTGGCCAGCTGGGGTGCCATGGTCGTGGTCGCCACGTTGGCGGCCTCCTTCCTCTGGTCCAATCCTCTGGTCCAGGAAACCAAAGACTGGCCCGCCTCGGCCAAACCGTTGGCCCCGTTCCTGGTCGGATCGTACTTGGCGGTCGTCGGCCTGAGCCTGATCGGGTTCGTTTCGGCCGCGGTTCGTTTCAAGAACTCCCGAGGAGAGGAACGCCAGCAACTCAAGTGGTTCGTGACGGCCGCCGCTTTCTTCGTGGCCATCCTTTTGGTCCAGGTCTTCGTCGAGAACGCCGTCTTGAGCGCCCTGTTCTCGGTGGCCTCGGTCGGCCTGTGGACCGCGATCGCCATCGCCATCCTCAAGTACCGGCTTTACGACATCGACATCGTCATCAACAAAGCCGTTGTCTTTGGCGCCCTGGCCGCCTTCTTCACGGCCGTCTACGTGGCCATCGTGGTGGGGATCGGCGCCGTGGTGGGGTCCCGGGCGAACACGTTCCTCACGGTCGCGGCGGCCGTGCTCATCGCCGTCGCCTTCCAGCCTATCCGGGAACGGGCGCGGCACCTGGCCAACAGGCTCGTGTACGGTAGGCGGGCCACTCCGTACGAAGTCCTCTCGCAGTTCTCCGAGCGGATGACCGCCACGTACGCGACCGAGGATCTTCCTGTACGTATGGTCAGGATCCTCGGCGAGGGTACCGGGGCGACCCGGGCCGTCGTGTGGCTGGCGGTCGGGCCCGAACTCCGGACGGCCGCCACCTGGCCCGACGGTGCAGAACCGCTCGAACCAATCTCCGTCGGCGTTGACGACCTTGCCACGCCGCCCGGGGGCGCCTTCTTCCCGGTGCGTCACCAGGGTGAGCTGCTGGGCGCCCTCAGCATCGACAAGCCGCCGAGCGAGCCGCTCACCCCGGCCGAGGAGAAGCTCATCTCGGACCTGGCATCGCAGGCCGGACTGGTGCTCCGAAATGTCCGTCTCATCCAGGACCTCCGCGCGTCCCGCCAGAGACTTGTACGGGCACAGGACGAGGAACGCCGTCGGCTGGAGCGAAACATCCACGACGGCGCCCAGCAGCAACTGGTCGCGCTGTCGGTGAAGCTGACCCTTGCGCGGGCCATGGCCAGGAAGGATGTCGAACGCGCCGACGCCATGCTCGAGGAGCTTCAGGCCGAGGCTCAGAACGCCATGGAGGATCTGCGAGACCTGGCCCGAGGCATCTATCCACCCCTTTTGGCCGACCACGGTCTGGTCGCGGCCCTCGAAGCTCAAGCCCGAAAGGCTGCGGTGGCCGTCCACATCGAATCGGATGGAATCTCTCGATATCCCCAGGAAGCCGAGGCGGCCGTGTATTTCTGCACCCTGGAGGCGCTGCAGAACGTCGCCAAGTACTCGGGAGCGTCCCATGCGGCGGTCCGCCTGCACGAAGAGAATGACATGCTGGTGTTCGAAGTCGTAGACGACGGAGCCGGGTTCGACCCTGGCGCGACGGGTTACGGGACGGGCCTGCAAGGGATGGCCGACCGGTTAGCCGCGCTCGGCGGAGAGCTTGTCGTCCGGTCCATTCCCGGCCGGGGAACTACAGTCCGCGGAGCGCTTCCCCTCGGCGTGAAGATGTCGGCGCGCATCCCCTCACATAGCAGCTAGGCTGATCGTTCGACACAGAAGGAGAACCAATGAGCGAGCACGAAGGCCGTCGGGTCACGCGCCTTGGATTGCAGATTCCGAGCTTCACCTACCCGGGCGTGTCGGATGCTGAGCTGTTCGGCCGGGTCGCCGAGATCGCTACAACTGCCGAGGACGCCGGGTTCGATTCGGTGTGGGCGATGGACCACTTCTATCAGATTCCCTCCCAGGGCCAGCGGACCGAGCCGATGCTGGAGTGTTACGCGCTGCTCTCGGGGATCGCCGCGCGAACCTCACAGGTGCGGCTCGGCGCGCTGGTCACCGGGGTGACCTATCGAAACCCGGCGCATCTGGCCAAGATCGTGACGACGCTCGACATCGTCTCGTCGGGGCGGGCGATCCTGGGGATCGGGGCGGCCTGGAACGAGGAGGAGCATTGGGGCTACGGCTTCGAGTTCCCGTCGGCGAGCGAACGGTTCGAGCGGCTGGAGGAGGCGCTACAGATCTGCCGGGCGATGTTTCAGGCGGAGGCGCCCACCTTCCAGGGCAGGCACTATCGGATCGAGGAAGCGCTGAACTTCCCTCGTCCCGTCAACCCAGGCGGGCCGCCCATCCTGATCGGGGGAAGCGGCGAGAAGAAGACGCTCAGGCTGGTGGCTCAGTACGCGGACGCGTGCAACCTGTTCGGTGACGCCGCGACGATTCGGCACAAGCTCGATGTCCTCGAGCAGCACTGCAAGGAGATCGGCCGGGACCCATCGGAGATCACCAAGACCAGGCTGGGGGGGTTGGTGATCAGGCCCACGCACGAGGAGGCAGAGCGCGCCGGCGCCGACCTCAAGGCGGCGCGTGGTCTCAGCGAGGAGTGGTACCGGATGTCCCAGCTCGTGGGAGAGCCCGACGAGATCGGCGAAAAGGCCCAGGAGTTCCTGGATGCCGGCCTTGACGGTCTGATCTTCAACATGTGGGGCGTGCAGGAGCTCGAGCCGGTCGCGTTGGCCGGCCAGACCCTGTCCAAGGTGCTCGGCTAGCCTGTGGTTCGAGTAAGGCAGGTCCGCCCTCTCGCTGCTGCCGTGCTCATTCTTTGCGTGGCCTGCACGCAAGCGAGCGCTACCAAGCCGCCCGTTGCCACGAATTCCCTCAGCGCCCCACCCCGGAGTCCTTCGAGTACGCCGCTTCCCTCTGCCGAACAGACGACGCTGGCCGCGCGATTCCTGGGTACCGTTTCACCCCTCCCGCGTGACCTCGCGACCGAGATGCGGGGCACCACCTGGCACAAAGGCTGCCCGGTCGGACTGAACGGCCTGCGTCTCCTGACGCTGCGGTACTGGGGTTTCGACGGCGACGTGCACGAAGGCCCGATGGTGGTGAACGCTAGGGTGGCCCGCGACGTGGTTCGGGTGTTCCGTCGGCTCTTCGACGCCCGGTTTCCGATCAAGGTTCTCCACCTGGCTGCTCCGTATCGCGGACCGCAGGACGACGACCCTAACGACCGAAGGGACTGGACCGTAGGGTTCAACTGTCGGCCCGTGCTAACCGCGCGAGGCCCGCTCCCCAGGTGGTCACAACATGCATCGGGGCTGGCCATCGACATCAATCCGATCGAGAACCCCTACGTGACCGCCGACGGATTCGTGAAAAACAACCTCGCGCGTCACTTCCGCGATCGCTCGCTCCATCGGTTGGGGATGATCCGCCCGGGCGACGTGGTCGTTCGGGCGTTCGCCGCCGTCGGTTGGAAGTGGGGCGGGTACTGGATCAGCGAGAAGGACTACATGCACTTCTCACTGACTGGCAGGTAGCTCTCAGGAGCTTGGCGGGCCGCCCGATTCGCCCTGCCCGCTGTCCTCAGGCGAGCCCTTCTTGGCGCTGCCCTTGCGCAGCCGCTCTCCCAGACCGGAGAACGTGGAATCGAGCGCATTCCCGAGTGACTTCGCTGCCTTGTTCACGCTCTCCTTGGTCTGAGGGTCACGAAGCGCGTTCCCGAGTCCGGTGAAGGCCTGATCGAGTTCATCGACGACCTTCTTGATCGCGTCATTCACGGTCTGCCGCTGGGTCGCCGCGGACTGCCCGGGCTCGTCCTCCAGCTTCCGGTAGTGCTCCCCGATCCGCTTCCCGACGTCGGAGAAGTGCTTCCCAACCTCATCCCACTTCTTCCGGGTCTCTTTCTCACCGCGTCCTGATTGCTCCGCCATTTCGATCTCCTCTTGTCCTCCGGGTTTCGACTGAGTCTCGCACGGCGGCGGTCGTGAGGGATCCGATGATGTCTCTCGTTGGTTAGCACTCCTGACTCTAGAGTGCTAGCATTCTGTGTGCAGATTCGCCAGTCGTAGGCAAAGCAAGCAGGAGGAGGTCGAATGGCAGCCAAGCTCATCACATTCGATGAGGAGGCGCGGCGCGCCCTGGAGCGGGGGATGGATCAGTTGGCCAACGCGGTCAAGATCACCCTCGGGCCAAAGGGCCGCAACGTCGTCCTCGAGAAGAAGTGGGGCGCCCCCACCATCACCAACGACGGGGTGTCCATCGCCAAGGAGATCGAGCTCGAGGATCCCCAGGAGAAGATCGGGGCCGAGCTGGTCAAGGAAGTAGCCAAGAAGACCGACGACGTGGCCGGTGACGGCACCACCACCGCCACGGTCCTGGCCCAGGCCATGGTCAAGGAAGGCCTGCGCAACGTCGCCGCCGGCGCCAACCCGATGTCCCTGAAGCGTGGCATCGAGCTGGCGGTCGAGTCGGCGGTCGAGGCCATCAAGAACCAGGCCAAGGAGATCGAGGACAAGGACGAGATCGCCCACGTGGCCGGCATCTCCGCCGCGGACGACGAGATCGGCCAGCAGATCGCCGAGGCCATGGACAAGGTCGGCAAGGACGGCGTGATCACGGTCGAGGAGTCGCAGACCTTCGGCATGGAGCTGGAGCTGGTCGAGGGCATGCGTTTCGACAAGGGCTACATCTCGCCGTATTTCGTCACCGACCCCGAGCGGATGGAAGCCACCGTGGAGGACCCCTACATCCTGCTCGCCAACTCGAAGATCTCCGCGGTGAAAGACCTCCTGCCCGTCCTGGAGAAGGTGATGCAGGCGGGCAAGCCACTGGTGATCATCGCCGAGGACGTCGAGGGCGAGGCCCTGGCCACCCTGGTCGTCAACAAGATCCGTGGCACGTTCAAGTCCGTCGCGGTGAAGGCTCCTGGGTTCGGCGATCGCCGCAAGGCGATGCTCCAGGACATCGCCATCCTCACCGGCGGACAGGTCATCTCGGAGGAGGTCGGCCTGAAGCTGGAGAACGTCAAGCTCGACCTCCTGGGTTCCGCTCGCAAGGTCGTGGTGACCAAGGACGAGACCACGATCGTCGAGGGCGGCGGCTCCGAGGACGAGATCAAGGGACGGATCAACCAGATCAAGGCCGAGATCGAGAAGACCGACTCGGACTACGACCGGGAGAAGCTGCAGGAGCGGCTGGCCAAGCTGGCCGGCGGCGTTGCGGTGATCAAGGTCGGGGCGGCCACCGAGGTGGAGCTCAAGGAGAAGAAGCACCGCATCGAGGATGCCGTGCAGACCACCAAGGCCGCCGTGGAGGAAGGCATTGTCCCCGGCGGTGGGGTGGCGCTGCTGACGGCGCAGGCCACGCTGGACAAGCTGGACCTCGACGGTGACGAGGCCACGGGCGCCCACATCGTCCGGAGGTCTCTCGAGGAGCCGATCAAGCAGATCGCCTCGAACGCCGGCCTCGAGGGCGGCGTGGTCATCGAGAAGGTTCGCGGCCTGGACGGGGGCTGGGGCCTGAACGCGGCCAACGGCGAGTACGTCGACATGTTCAAGGCCGGGATCGTCGACGCCGCCAAGGTGACCCGATCGGCGCTGCAGAACGCGGCCTCCATCGCGGCGCTGTTCCTCACCACCGAGGCGCTGATCGCGGAGAAGCCGGAGAAGGAGAAGATGCCTGCCATGCCCGGCGGTGGAATGGGCGGCGGCATGGACGACTTCTAGGCGCGTCAGCGGCAAGTAACCGAGGAGCCCCGCCGGTCGGCGGGGCTCCTTCGCTTGAACCAGTTCTACAGGCTGCTCGCTTCACCGAGGAAGTCAGCGGCGGGCAGACGGCTGCAGGAGAATCTCCGTCACATGATCGCTTCTCGACATGCCGAGGATGGCGAACTCGGGCAACTGCGCAAGGTCGCCGAGGAGGCTGCCGCGCTGGGCTCTGACATCGTTCGGCGTCGGTTCGCCGGCCACGCCACTGCGGGCGAGGTGAAGGGAGTCGGCGACTATGTGACGCCAGTGGATCGCGAAAGCGAGGAGGCGATCCGGTCATTCCTCGGGCGGGAGACACCCGACATCCACGTCCTGGCCGAGGAGAGCGGCGGCGAACGAGGCGACCGCTTCTGGGCCGTCGATCCTCTGGATGGCACCACCAACTTCTTGCTCGGATTCCCCGTGGTGGCAGTGTCGGTGGCCCTGATCGAGCAGGGTCGGGCTGTGGCAGGAGCCGTCCAGGGTCCGATGCTCGACCTTTCGTTCTCAGCCGCCCGAGGCCAGGGCGCGTGGTCGGTGGGTGAGCGGATCCGGGTTAGCCGGCGGCCTCCCGATCGGGCGGTCATCGCCATGGCGTTCCCGTTTCGAGCAAAGTCCCTGATGCCCAGGTACACGGCCGCGCTGGAGAAGGTCTTGGCTCGGACCGAGGACATTCGAAGAGCGGGAGCGGCGTCGCTCGACCTGGCCTGGGTCGCCTGTGGCGTCTTCGACGGCTATCTCGAGCTGAACCTGTCCGTGTGGGACGTGGCCGCGGGAGCGCTGCTGGTGGAGGAAGCCGGCGGGGTGGTCACGGGCTGGGAAGGTGGCTCCGACTACCTGTCGGGGGACATCATCGCCGGATCGCCCCAGACGCACCGGGTCCTGCTGGATGCGGCGCTTTCCACCGATGAACGTTCCGTCTAGCTTGCTCGAGAGGGGAGACGCCTAGCCTGGGCGGCCGGCGCCCGCGTACACCGCCCAGTAGTAGCTCGAGATCGACTCTCTGGCCACCGTGGTCCCCGGGTGCTTGGCGTGGATCATCTGGTTGCCGCCCACGTACATGGCGACATGGGAGATCGGCGAGTAGAAGAACAACAGGTCGCCGGGCTTGAGCTCGTTACGCCCCACGTGGGGGAGGACGGCATACTGCGCGGCCGAGGAGTGGGGAAGTGAGACGCCCGCCTGAGACCACGACCACATGGTGAGGCCGGAGCAGTCGAATCCCTCCTTCGGATTGGCACCGCCCCACTTGTACGGCACCCCGATCGCCGAGTACGCGGCCCGGACCGCCACGGCGGCGCCGCTGCTCGGAGGAGGCGGCGGTGGAGCGGGCGGCGGTGGCTGAGGTGATGGGTGCCCGCCTCCGACCGGTGGCGGCGCCGGATGATGGACCGGGGCGGGGCCGGGCTGCGCAACGATCCTTTGCACGGCCGCCCTAGACAGCTCCGTCTGCAGCCGTCGGATCAAGGCATCCTGTTGGGCGATGCCGGCTTCGATATCAGTTCGCCTGCTGCCGAGGGTCTGAACCAACGCCTGCCTGCGGTGGAGGGCCTGGGTGAGGTCGGTGGCGGCGGCCTTCGCCAGCTGTCCCGCCACCTCGGCCCGGTTGGCTGCGTCGACGTCATCCCTGGCGACACTGTTTAAGAACTCCACACGGTCGGTGAATTCCGAGAGCGTGGTCGCGTCGAGCAACACGTCGATCCCTGCGCCGACGCCCTCGTACGCGCCTCTCGCGCGGTTGGCGAAGTACGCTCGCGCGCGCTCGGCTTCGGAGCGAGCCTGCTCGGCTCTGGCCCTGGCGTCAGAGAGCTGGTTCTCGACGTTGTGGAGGGCGAGCTCTGCCGCGTCATACTGCTCGACGAGCTGGGATAGACGCTGGTTGAGGGCCAGGAGTTTGGCCTTCGCGTCGGCGAGGTCTTGCTGACTGGGACGAGCGGAAGAGACGGTCGAAGAGCTGACGGCCAGGGACACCGCGATCAACACGGCTCCCGTCAGCCGCCCGAGCCGCCTCGCAGATCCTCCCCTCAGCCCGCGCATGACAATGGGCTGCCGTAGCAGCCCACCGGGGAGCCTAGGGACGCCCCTCGCTCGTGTCAAACGCATTCAGCGGTTCACCTCCCGGACCCCCAGCTTTCGTCGTGGGACGGGAACCCGTACGCTCGTTGCGGCGACGTTCATGGCGAAGAAACGGATCCTGTTCATCGACAATCGTCCCGAGCATCTCCGGCAGCCCGTCCTTCGGCTCCAGCTCGCGGGGTACGAGGTGGACGAGGCCGCGAGTGGGGCGGAGGGGTTGAAGGCCCTGCGCCAGAAGCCCTATGACCTGTTGATCCTCGACGCCGAGCTGCCCGACGAGGACGGCTGGGACGTCCTTCGGCGCGTCCGCAAGGACCAGAGGCTGAAAGGCCTGAAGGTCATCGTCTTCATGGCGGCCAAGGGCGAGACCCAGAAGCTGGTTCTGGTGCCGGTGGACGCCGAGCTCCGGCGCCCGTTCAGCCTCGGGGCGTTGCTTCAGGCGGTCGAGAGGGTGGCCGGAAAATCCTGACCTTGCCGGCATGGGGGAGCATGCGCCGGGGCGACTGGCGGCCCGGCCTGGCACTAGGCCGAATCGCCCGCGGTCAGCTGGCTCAGTGGGCCCGTGTTGAACTTCGGGGAAACGCCGATGATCCGCCGGCCATAGACGAAGTTGTCGCGGTAGTGGCCGTCGGCTACCCACTGCACGACCGGACCGTCGTTGCTGCCGGAGGAATGGATCATCCAGCCGTTGCCCACGTACAACCCGACGTGGTTGACGTCCGACCACTTCTTCCCACCGTTGGAAGAGAAGAACATGAGGTCGCCGACCTGCAGCTTGCCGAAGACGATGGGCGAAGGAGTGTTCTTCGCCATGTACGAGCTGGACCGATCGTGGATCGACCAGCCAGCGTATACGCGGTGCCTGGCCGCGTTGTATCCGTCCTCGTACCTCTTCATCACCCACCAGACGAAGCCCGAGCAGTCGAATCCGCCTTGGGGCTGATACCCGCAGCAATAGCCGGAGGGGCTCTTCGCGTTCCACTCGCCTGACCAGATGTAGGGATAGCCGACCTGGTCCAACGCCTCCTGCGTCAGGTCGTGTTTCGCCGGCTTGGAGTCGTTCAACGCGACCAAGGTGATGTCGTTGTACTTCGCGGTGGAATCGATCTTGTATCGAGGAAGCGTCTTGGCCTTCCACAGCGAGAAGGCGACCTCGTCTCGGTTGATCTTTGACTTGGCGCCGAAGTCCTGCTTCTCGTTGGCGTGGTTGTAGTGAAGACCGAGGTGGTGAGCGAGCATCATGTGGGGCCAGCGGGCCGAAACCACATAGGGGGTCCCGTCGGCCTCGTGGATCGCGGCGAGCCCGGCCAGGGGAGCTTCGAAGAGGCCGGTGGCTTTGATCAACGAGGAGTCCAGAAGGCTTCCCAACACCGGATTGCCGGGGCCGAACTTGCCGCTGGCGTACCTGGGGATCCACCCGAGCTTCACCGCGACGTTCGCATACGGATAGAGCGAGTTGTCGGGCGGGAGGTCGAGGAAGCTGATCGACGGGTCGGGAGGTTCATCGGGCGCGTAAGCCAGCACCAGCGCTCGGGCCAGGAGTCCGCGGGTCTGCTTGGTGGTTGGCTGGAACGTGCCGGGACCGTAGTCCTGCATCCATACATTGGTCACAGCCACATACTGGATGGCGGTGTAATCCCAATAGCTCTTGGGGACGTCGCTGAAAGCGAAGGCAGCGTGTGCCGGGATGAGGGTTGCTGCGATGATCGTGACCACGACGAGAAAACGTGGGGCTAGCCGGCGCATAGAAGGGTTATCGTCCCTGGTCTTTGGGCTCTTGAGCAAGCCGAGGCCCGGGAGGCCTTGCGCCGGGTCGCTGCGCTTACACTGGGATGCGTGCCCGAGCTTCCCGAAGTCCAGGCGCTGGCGGAGCGAATCCATGCCCGTCTGGAAGGTGCTGCGTTCGCTCGGGCCGAGCCGCTCTCCTTCTCAGCGCTGAAGACAGTCACCCCCTCTCCGGAGGACCTCGGGGGGAAGCGGCTGGACGCGGTCGGCCGCCGAGGGAAGTTCCTCGTCTTCGAGGTCGAACGCTATCGCCTGGCGGTGCATCTTTCCCAGGGCGGACGAGTGGATCTGGCGCCTGGCTCGGTGAACTCTCGACCAAAAGGAGCGGTGGTCCGGCTCCGCTTCGACCGCGATCCAGCCCTGTTGGTGAAGGAGTTCGGCACCGAACGAAAGGCGGGATGGTGGGTGCTTGCTCCCGGAGACGACGGACCTCTGGCCAAGCTAGGGCCCGAGCCCTTCTCGCAGGAGTTCCACGACTTGGTCCTGGCTGGGACGGACACGCGCCGGCTGCACGCGATGCTTCGCGATCAGCGCCAGGTGGCCGGCATCGGCCGAGGCTACGCGGACGACATCCTGCACCGGGCGAAGCTGTCTCCGTACCGATCGCTTTCGTCGCTGGCGGCGGAAGAACGAGAGAGCCTGCTGGAAGCGGTTCACGGCGTGCTGACCGATGGGCTCGAGGCCGAACGGCGGAGGCCGGCCGGGCTCCCGCCAAAACTCGGCGATCACTGGGTGGTCCACGGTCGGTGGGGATCGCCGTGTCCGGTTTGCGGCTCCGATCTGCGGCGAGTCTCTTACGAGTCACACGAGGTCACGTACTGCCCCACGTGTCAGACGGGTGGTCGGGTCCTGGCGGATCGCCGGCTTTCCCGCTTGATCAAGTAGCCGAGGCCCGATGTTCCGCTGGCGCTATCTGGACGACGCCGGCCAGGGTGTGGGTGCGTCCGAGCCATTCATGAGTCGAGAAGACGCGGAATCCTGGATGGGAACAGCCTGGGCCGCCCTTCATGACGAGGGAATCGAGGAAGTGGTCTTGATCGATGAGCATCGAGATGACCCCGTCTACCGGATGGGTCTCGGCCCCGAGCCGAGCTGAGCAGCAACAGGCCTCCCGGCAGTCAGTCGCTAGAGGTACTGCCCGGCGTGAGGATCGTCGCGATCGGAGGCGATGGCCTGCACGTCGCGTTCCCTGAGGAGCAGGAACGTCTCGCCGCGAACCTCGACCTCCAGTCCGGTCTGGGGGAGGAACAAGATCCGGTCGCCGGGTTTCACGTTCCTGGTCTCCGGGCCGATCAGGACGACCTCGGCCCACTCGCACCGTTTCATGTGGGAGGCGGCCGTGGCCGGGATCACCAGGCCGGCCTTGGATCGGCGCTCCGTCTCGTCGGGGACACGGATCAGGATGCGATCCGCGGTGAGGCGGATCCGTTCCGACGTGTCCGGCTCGCCCGCCGTCTCGATCGCCGACACCGGCCGAAGCTTGGGATTGCGTCCTGCCATACCTAGGAATTGTAGGGGGCAATCAGCGTTCGTCGAGAAGATCGGCGGCGACCCGGGCCCGGAGCTCGCCACCCCATCCCATGAACGCGGCGATCCCGAGTGCCCGTTTGTAGAGGCGATGCAGCGGGTGCTCCCAGGTGAACCCGATCCCGCCGTGGGTCTGGATGGCCCGCTCGCATATGGTCACGGCTGCTTCCGCCGCCCGGGCCTTGGCCGCGGCGGCGGCCCGTCCGGCCTCCGGCTCTCGCTCCGCCACTGCCCACGCAGCCCAATACGCCAGGGACCGGGCCGTCTCCACCTCCAGGAATGCCTGGGCCAGAGAGTGACTGATCGCCTGGAACGATCCGATGGGACGGCCGAATTGCTGGCGGGTGCGGGCGTGGTCCAGGGCGAGCTCGAGCGCCCGAGAGGCGACCCCCACCGCCTCCACGGCGAGTGCGGCCAGAGCGCGATCCCGGAGGTGCTGCAGTAGGTTGGTCTCGGGTGAGGCGACCAAGCTGGCCGGGGCATCCTCTAGAACCACCTCGCCCATCCGCCTGGTCGTGTCCACCGTGGGGAGCAGGCGCCAGCTGACGCCCTCGTCGTCGCGGTCGATGGCCCACACCCCGGGGCCCTCCGGTGTCCCTCCCACCACCACCAACTGGTCGGCGACGCCGACGTCCGGGACGAAGAGCTTGGTGGCCGTCAGCCGGGCGCCGTCCCACCCCACCTTCGGCGCGGGGTCGACCTCGAAGTGGCCGTCCTGGCCGGCCCAGGCAACGGTAGCGATCCGATCGCCGGCCACGATCTCCCCGACCCGTTCGCCATCCGCACGAAGCAGAGGGACCGCCAGGATCACGCTGGAAAAGAAGGGTCCCGGATAGAGGGCCCTACCGAGCTCCTCGATCACCACGATCTCTTCGAGGAAGGAGAGGCCCGCCCCTCCCTCCTCCTCGGGCACGGAGATTCCAGTCCATCCGAGTTCGGACACTGCGGCCCACTCCGAGCGATCGAAGCCATCTCCGTCGGCGATCTTCGCCACGCGCTGGATGGGATACCGCTCCTCCATGAACTGGCGGGCTGAGGCTCGGAGCATCTCCTGCTCTTCGGTAAACGCGAAATCCATGATTAGGCCCTCACCGGCTGGACCTGGGGAGGCCGAGGACACGCTCGGCGATGATGTTTCGCAGGATCTCGGACGTGCCGGCCTCGATCGTGTTGCCGCGGCTTCGGAGTTGGAGCTGCTGCCACCTTCCGCGGTCCACCGCGCGGTCGGACCCCGCGTCCAGCAGGGCGAAGGCTCCTTCGATCTCGAGTGCGCCCTTCGTCAGTCGCTGGTTGGTCTCAGACCAGAACAGCTTGGCCACGGAGCCCTCCGGTCCGGGCACCCCGGTCTCGAGTAACGCCGAGAATGCCCGGTAGATCGTGAATCGAAAGGCCTGTAGGTCGATCCACAGATCGGCCAGCTTGTCCCGGATCAGAAGATCGTCTGCGGCCCGGGAGCCATTGCGCGACGTGGACTTCGCCAGAGCCAGTAGCCGGCGATAGGCGACGTCCAGCCGGGCCAGAAGGGCGAAGCCGACGTTCGCTCGCTCGTTCATGAGCGTGGTGATGGCGACGGTCCAGCCGTCCCCCTCGGCACCCACCATCATGTCTGCGGGGATGCGGACGTCGTCGATGAAGATCTCGTTGAACTCGGCTTCGCCGGTGATCTGGCGCAGCGGGCGGACCTCGACCCCGGGCGCGTGCATGTCCATGAGGAAGTACGTCAGCCCGGAGTGCTTGTCACCCGAGCCGTCTGTTCGAGCAACGAGGATGCACCAGTCGGCGACGTGGGCGAACGACGACCACACCTTCTGGCCGGTGACCACGTACTCGTCGCCCTGGCGCACAGCCCGCGTCTGGAGCGACGCCAGGTCGCTCCCGGCGTTGGGTTCCGAGAACCCCTGGCACCACACCTCCTGGCCGGTGAGGATGTTCCGGAGGAAACGATCCTTCTGCTCCTCGGTGCCGTGCGCCAGGATGGTCGGTCCGGCCATACCGATGCCGATCAGGCCGATGTGCTCGGGAGCTTCTGCCCGGCCGAGTTCCTCCAGGACGATCGCCTGCAGGGTGATGGGGGCCTCGTGGCCTCCGTACTGTTTCGGCCAGGTCAGGCCGATGAAGCCGCCCTCGTACAGCTTCCGCGACCAGTCCTTGTAGAAGGCGACCCGAGCGGCGCCCTCTGGTTCCGTCCACTCCTCGGTGCCCCACCCCTGCGGAAGATTGTTCGCGAGCCAGTGGCGCAGCCGCACTCGAAACTCGGACTCTTCGGGGGAGTCGCGGAAATCCACGAGCGAAGTCTACGGCCGTCGAGCTCGACGCCCGGGGGGTAGCCGATATCATGCGCGCCGTGTCTATCGCCCGACGCGTCCTTCGCCAGGCCGAGCAGATATTCAAGAGGTCGGAATCCTTCGACCATGTCCATGCCGGGAAGGAGCTGGCCGACGCGGAGGAGCTCCTGGAGTTCGTCCTCGGGCGTGCCCCCGAAGAAGACGAGGAGATCTCCGGAGCCGCCGTGGGTCGATTCCAGCGGCTGGTCCGCAGGCGCGCTGGTGGCGAGCCGAATGCCTACATCACCGGTCGAACGACCTTTCACGACCTCACGCTGGAAGTGCGTCGCGGGGCGTTCATCCCTCGGCAGTCCAGTGAATGGATGGCCGACCAGGCCATCAAGCGACTGCGCTCGCGCAGGAAGCCCATCCACGTCGACCTGGCCACCGGGGTCGGACCGGTGGCGCTGGTCGTTGCGGCCACGCTCCCTTCTGCCCGGGTCTTCGGGGTCGACGTGGCCGCCCGGCCCGTCACGCTGGCCAGGCGCAACGCGGCCCAGCTCCGGCTGGGGAATGTGACGTTCCTGCGAGGGGACCTGTTCCGGCCGGTTCCCCGGCGCCTCCTGGGGTCCGTCGACGTCGTGACGATCCACCCGCCCTACGTGGGTCGCAAGGAGATGCGAACCCTGCCGTTCGAGATCCTCCAGTTCGAGCCGGAGGAATCCCTCACGGACTTTTCGCCTCTGGGTGATCGGATCGTCCGACGGGTCACAGCTGAGGCCCCGACGTGGCTCCGTTCCGGGGGGTGGCTCTTGGTGGAGGTCAGCCCCGATCGCTCGCGCGAGGTCGCGACGATCCTTCGCCGCGGGGGGTTCCGCGATGTGCGCAGCACCAAGGGTGGGGTGAAGGTGAGCCGGGTCGTTGTGGGCCGAACCTGACCCTCTTGCCGTGGTGAAATGAAAAGCAAGGCCGATCAGGCCTGCCCGCCATCCTGTTGAACCCACTGCATCTGGAGGCCCCCTTTCTCCAGCCCGGAATGCCGCTCGAGGCACGTGTCTGGCACAGAGGTACTGCCTGTGTGTAGCATAGGCAGAATATATGAGTCCTTCACCAGGGCGGGCTGGCGCCAGTCGGTCATCTGAGCGAACGATGACGGCCGGCGAAGCGGCCCGCGCGCTCGGCATCAGCGTCGACACGCTGCGTCGGTGGGACCGGGAGGGCCGTATCCGCACGACGCGAGACAACGCCAACCGTCGCCGAGTACCCGCACGCGAGGTGGAGCGACTCTCCGGTCGCGCCCCCAGGGTGCTCACGGGGTCCCGGCTGTCTGCTCGAAACCGGCTGTCAGGGGTGGTCAGGAGCGTGGAGTCTGACGTGGTGATGGCGCTGGTGGAGATCGAGGCCGGACCCTACCTGCTGGCGGCGGCCATCACCAGGGATGCCGTGGAGGAGCTCGCCCTTGCTCCGGGCGTCCCTGTGGTGGCCACGATCAAGGCCACGTCGGTGATGGTCAGCAGAGAGGACGTGGCCGGCCAATGAGGATGCTGCCCATGCGTTCCCGCCCGAGATCGGCGGTGATCGCCGTATCGCTGGCGGCCGTCGCAGCCGCATGTGGCAGCTCTGCGTCCGGTTCTCAGAGTGGCTCGACCACTTTGACCGTCCTTGCGGCGGCGTCGCTCAATTGGGTCTTCCCGAAGATCGCAGCCGAGTTCAGCAAGACGCATCCCGACGTCTCTGTCCGATTTTCGTTCGCCGGGACCGACGCGCTGTTGGCCCAGATCGACCAGGGAAGTCCGGGCGATGTCTTCGCCGGGGCAAGTTCGAGGTACGGCCGCCAACTGTTCCAGGAGCGTCTCGTCGAACGGCCCCGGGCGTTCGCCACCAACCGGCTCGTGGTGATCGTGCCGCCGGCCAATCCGGCTGGGATCGCCTCGCCGCGCGACCTGGCCAAGCCGGGGATCAAGCTGGTTGTGGGGGCAGAGGCCGTTCCCGTGGGGACCTACACGAGAAAGGCCTTGGCCAACCTCGATGACCTGTACGGCCCGTCCTATTTCCAGTCGGTCCTGGCGAACGTCGTCAGCAACGAGGACAACGTGGAGGGAGTGCTGACGAAGGTGCGGCTGGGTGAGGCCGACGCCGGGTTCGCCTACGTGACAGACGCGAAGGCCGTGGGGGGGTCCATCCGGTCGATCCAGCTGCCGGCCGAAGCGCAGGCGGTGGCCACCTACCCGATCGCGGTCATCGGCTCGAGCGGCCATCGCGGAGCGGCGAGACGATTCGAGACCTTCGTCCTGAGCCCTGCGGGACAGCGCCTGCTCTCGAACGCGGGCTTCGGACCACCGCCGGCCGCACCCTGACATGCCACGGCCGCCTGGACGGATCGATCGGTGGGTGGCGTTCTCCTTCGGCCTGGCGGTGGCAGCGCTCCTCGCCTTCATCCTGTTGCCCATCGTGGCCATCTTCGTCCGGGTTCCCCCGGGGACGCTTCTGGCGCAACTCCACTCGCGGGTAGCCCTGGACGCGCTGGGGGTCAGCCTGCGGGCGAGCCTGACCGCACTCGCCTTGATCCTTCTGTTCGGGACGCCCGCGGCTTACGCCCTAGCGGTCGGGCCTCGACGCCATTCGGCCGTTCTCACCACGATCCTGGAGCTGCCTCTCGTGTTGCCGCCACCGGTCGCGGGGATCGGACTCCTGGTTGCGTTCGGCAGGCAGGGGTTGCTCGGGGGGCCATTGCGGGCAGTCGGGGTGACGCTCACGTTCACTCCGATCGCCGTGGTGATGGCCCTCGTGTTCGTCTCGCTCCCCTTCTTCGTTCGCCAGGCCATCGCGTCCTTCCAGGCCGTGGACCCCCAACTGATCGCCGCGTCTCGGACACTGGGTGCCGGCCAGGCTCGCACGTTCTTCCGGGTAGCCCTCCCTCTGGCCAGGCCCGGGCTGTCCGCGGGAGCCGCGTTGGCCTTTGCCAGGTCGTTGGGAGAGTTCGGGGCCACGCTGATGTTCGCGGGCAGCCTCGAGGGCGTGACCCAGACGCTCCCGATCGCCGTCTTCACCGAGCTGGCCCAGGACTTCGACGTGGCCCTGGCCATCGCCGCTCTCCTCGTTGCCATCAGCGCCGGCCTGTTCGTCGGCGTCAAGCTCCTCCTTCGGGAGGCGACCCCTACTTGGCTGGAAACCTCCTCGTCGACATCCATCACCGCCTGAGCCGGCTGAGCCTTCGGGCTCGGCTTGAGCTGGGCGGGGAGGCCCTGGCCCTGGTGGGCCCGTCGGGGGCGGGGAAGTCGTCGCTCCTCAAGGTGATCGCGGGCCTGATCCGCCCGGATGAGGGCCGGATCTCATTTCGAGGTGAGTCCTGGTTCGACGGCGACTCCGGCGTCCATGTTCCTCCCGAGCGGCGAGCGGCGGGGATGGTCTTCCAAGATCTGGCCCTATTCCCTCACCTCACGGTCCTGGACAACGTGGCCTTCGGGATCGCGGCTCGGCGGCCGGCGGGCGCGGACCGCGGGCGTCGTTCCCGTCGGGCGGAAGCGCGAAGCCGTGCTGCGGAATTGCTCGATTGGTTCGGGATCGGGTATCTGGCGAGGGCCCGCCCGCGTTCGCTCTCCGGAGGGGAGGCGCAGCGCGTCGCCGTCGCCAGGGCTGTGGCCGCCGAACCCGAGCTCCTACTGCTCGACGAGCCCCTCTCGGCGCTGGACCCGCAGACGAAGGCGAGGGTCAGCATCGACCTGTGGGGCCATCTGAAGGAGCTCGGGCTTCCCACGATCATCGTGTCCCACGACTTCGCCGACGTGGTCGGTCTGGCCGACCGGGTGGCGGTGATGGAGGATGGCCGCATCGTGCAGGCGGGAAGGAGCCATGACCTGCTGGAGGGTCCCAGCACGCCGTTCGTGGCCGCCCTCACGGGCGTCAACTTCTTTCCGGGTGTGGCAGCACGGCGCGGCGATCTCACCGAGATCCACTCCACGGAAGGAGAAGCCGTTTTCCTCAGCACGGAGGCAGCCACCGGCACGGTCGGGGTCGTCGTCTTTCCCTGGGAGGTTGCGCTTTCCACACACCCGGCCGAGGGTTCGGCGCTCAACCGGCTGACGGGCCCGGTTCGCCGGGTGGCTGGGGTAGGGAATCGCGTCCGAATCACGGTAGGGAGCCATCCTTCGGTGGTCGCGGAGTTGACCGACGAATCCCTCCATCGACTGGGGATCGCTCCCGGGGTGGTGGTGGTCGCCAGCTGGAAGGCGACCGGCACCCGGCTGGTCCCTCGCCCTGAGTAGGCAGCGTTCGCATGGGAAGGCGGACCTTGATCGCGGCGGGGGTGGTCTTGATCGTGGTTGGGGGGGTGTGGATCCTGCAGGGCCTCGACCTGCTCAAGGGCAGCTTCATGACCGGTCGCGCCTTCTGGGCGTGGATGGGGGCCGTGGCGGTGCTGCTCGGAATTCCCCTGGTCCTTCGGGGAATGCCCCGGAGTTGACTAGCATGGCGGGATGCCGCCGAGAACGCCTGCAGCCAAGCCCGGGCGCCGCCGAGACCCGAACGCGCCGCCCAAGCCGAAGCGGCCCCGGGACGAACTGGGCCGGCCTCTTCCCTGGAGGACGGAGAACAAGCTTCGGCTCGAGGACTACGACTCGCTCTCAGTGGAGGAGAACCACAGCTTGGCCGTGGACCATTTCAACGCCGAGCGCTTCTTCCCCGCACACGAGGCCTGGGAGACATGCTGGAAGCAGGTGAAGGAGACACCGGAGGCCGAGTTCTTCAAAGGCCTGTCACAGCTCGGAGCCGGCTACACCCATCTGCTGCGGGGGAACATGCACGGCGCGTACACGTTGCTGCGGCGCGGGGCCGGCCGCGTCCTCCGATACGAGTCACCGCATCGAGGCGTCGACGTGTGGCGCCTGGGTCGGGTGGCTCAATCCCAGGCGGACCTGATCGAGCGAGCCCAGGAGGCCGGCAAGGCAGCTCCTTCGTTGGAGTTCCCGAAGATCTGAACCTTCTTCTATCCGGGGGGCGGCGGTTCGCCGGCCTCCTCGGAGATCGTGATGCGGAAGGTCTCGACGGGCTCCTTGCGCCCCTTCACCTGCCGCGACCCGATCGACTCGGCCGGGATGCCCGCGGCGGCTTGCACAGTCGCCGCGGTCGCCAGGATCTCGTTCGCTCCTGCCTCCGCCTGGAGACGCTGGGCCAGGTTGACGGCGTCGCCCAGGACGGTGTACTCGAGGCGCCCGGCCCCCCCGACGGTGCCCGCGATCACGGTTCCCGTGTTCACGCCGATCCCGATCCCCAGTTGCGGGAGCCCTTCGGTCCATGTCTCCCAGTTGAGCTGGCGCTGCTTGGCCTGCATGGCCAGGGCGCATCGGAGGGCCAGCGCGGCATGGTCGGGAACGGGGTCCGGGGCGCCGAAGATGGCCATGACACCGTCACCGGCGAACTTGTCGATGGTCCCTCCGTACTCCAACACGACTCCCGCCATGGCCGAGAGATGCCTCGCCAGGATGCCTGCAACCTCTCGGGCCGAGAGCTGCTCGGCCAGCGTGGAGAAGCCCCGTATGTCCGAGAAGAGAACGGTTACTTCCACCTCTTCCTGGGCGTTCACCTCTCCGCCCGAAGCGAGCTTGGCGGCAAGCTGCGCGGGGACGAACGAACGGAGGGTGCGAGCAGAGGCCTCAACGTCAACCACGGCCGAGTGCAGCCGCTTGAACACGTCCACGTTGCCCTCCGCCGCCAGCCGCTGGAACAGCCCGGTGACCATGCGGTCGATGGCCTCCTGGCTCGTCCTGAGCTCCTGCGCCAGCTCGGCGTACCCCAAGCCCTTCGCCATGAGGTCCAGGATCGTCCGGTCGACGTCGGACCGTTCCTGGCTTCCTGACAGACGGGCGGCGATGGTGGGATCGATGACGGAACCGCCGGACGCCACCTCCCTGATGGCCCGGGCCAGCTCGTCGCCCTGCCCCAGGCGGTCCTTCAACAGGTAGGCGAGGCCGTGGTCCCCGCCCCCCAGCAAGGCCAAGGCATAGGCCTCGTCGTCGTGAGCGGAGAGGACCACCACTCCCGTGCCGGGGAGCTTCTGCCGGATCTCGTGGGCGCACTCGATCCCCTCCAGCTGGAAATTGGGCGGCATCTTGATGTCGGTGACCACCACGTCCGGGCGGAATTCGTCCACGGCGGCGAGCAGCGTGGGTGCGTCCTCGGCCACACCAACGACATCGATCCCGTCGGTGGCGCCGAGGAGCGCCCTGACGCCCTCTCGCACCAGGACGTTGTCGTCGCCGAGCACGACCCTGATCGTCATCGCGGTCCCCTTCCACAGGTTGGCATCTCGACCGCCCCGCCGGCCGTCGGGGTGTATACCATCCCAGCATGGCGCTGCGAGTTGTGTTCGCCGAGGACAACTTCCTGGTCCGGGAGGGCACCGCAGCCCTTCTCGATGCGGTCGACGAAGTGGAGCTCGTCGCGACGGTCTCGGACCTCGACAGCCTCCTGGCCGCCGTGGACGAGCAGCATCCGGACGTGGTCCTCACCGACATCCGGATGCCCCCCTCGCACAGCACAGAGGGTATCGAGGCGGCCAGGAAGATCCGGGCGGACCATCCGGATACGGGTGTGGTCGTGCTCTCCCAGTACGCGGAGGAAGACTACGCCTACGACCTGCTCAAGGACGGAGCCGCCGGGCTGGGCTACCTGCTGAAGGAACGAGTGGCCGACCTCGACGAGCTCGTCCGGGCCCTGCACGAGGTCGCCAGGGGCGGCTCCGTGCTCGACCCCAAGGTGGTGGAAGGGCTGGTGGCCCGCAAGGATCGGCTGGCCCACTCGCCCCTCGGCCAGCTCACCGACCGGGAGCGCGAGGTACTCGAGCAGATGGCCCAGGGGAAGAACAACGCGGCCATCGCCAAAGCCTTGTTCCTGACCGAGCGGGCGGTCGAGAAGCACATCAACTCGCTGTTCCACAAGCTCAATCTCTCCAATGAAGCCGACGTTCACCGGCGGGTCATGGCCGTCCTGGCGTTCCTCCAGGAGAGTGGCCACTCCGGCCCCGACTGATCGGTTCACGTTCGGGCCTCCGCTCGGTCCGCCAGCGGGGTGGTCCCGGCCACCTTGGTGCCCCGGCCGGGAGCGGATTCGACCCGGAGGGTGCCTCCGATGGCGCCCAGACGGTCGTTCATGTTCGTGAAGCCGGCGCCGACGCTCCTCTTCCGGACGTCGAACCCGGCCCCATCGTCCGTTACTTCGAACAGCAGCCCGCCGGCCTCCTCCCAGATGTGGATGCTCACGCTGGCCCCCTCGCCCGCATACTTGCCCGCGTTCTGAAGAGCCTCGAGGCAACAGAAGTAGATGGCGGCCTCGAGCTCCTGGGAGTACCTGCCTATGCCGGCTGCCCGCACTTCGACCGGGAGAGTTGAACGACGGGCCGCCGACACCAGCGCTTCCGGGAGCCCCTTGTCCGCCAGGAGCGGCGGGTAGATACCGTGGGCGAGGTCCCGAAGCTCTTGGAGGGCATCCTCCAGGTCGCCGCCCAACTCCTCGAGGAGGGTGTTCGCCCTCACCGGGTCTTTCTCGGCCAGCTGTCGAGCCAGCCGTACCTTGACCGCGAGTGCGACCAGGTGCTGCTGGACCCCGTCGTGAAGGTTCCGCTCGATCTTCCGGCGAGCGAGGTCCGAGGCCGCGACGATCCGCCCCCGGGAGGCCTGAAGTGCTTCGGCTTGCCGGCGGACCTCGTCCAGGGACGCCTGCAGTGCCGAGTCCAGCCGGACATTGTGTAGGGTCAGGCCGACCTGGCGGGCGAGCTCGATGAGGATGCGTTCGTCCTCACCAGTGAACGGTTCGGAGTCCTCTGGCCGTTCGACCACGATGATGCCGAGGAGCTCTCCCGAGTGCGTGATGGGTGATAGGCGAAGGATCCCGTTATCCCGGCCAGCCAGCAGCTCCGGGAGCCAGATCTTGACCCAGGCAGGTCCGGATACCCCGGCCCGTGCCACTGTGGCCTCCTCCGCTGCGGTGATCTCCATCTGCACGGGAGGGCGATCCGGGTCCGAGACAGCCCGCTCGAGCTTGCCGCCCGAGGCCGCCCACACTTCGGCTGAGGTCAGGCCGAGGGTCTTCCGGAGCGACTCCACCATCTGCAGCAGCAACT
>WNFV01000873.1_pt1 | contig 46334 bp, 38 predicted proteins | sample 5400101 | NCBI WGS metagenome assembly WNFV01 (sample SAMN13153361, study PRJNA577476) | soil metagenome | isolation source: 115 cm soil or saprolite under grassland replicate 1 | place: USA:California | collected 2016-06-15 | reverse complement strand
CGGAAGAATAAGCGCGCGGTGATGAGCATGTGCGTATCGCCCGCAATTGATGAAAGGAGACTGCGATGAAATGGATCACCCGTGAGCGTGTGAAGGTCGACCGGGTCGCCTGCCCCTGGCTGATCAAGAAGTTCGTCGACCCACAGGCCGAGTTCCTGTTTGTGCCGGCCGACCAGGTGCTGGCGCTCGCTGAGCGTGAGGGCGCGACGCCGTACGATGTCAAAGGGGTCGAACTCGGTCATCACGGCAAGGAGTGCTCCTTTGAGGCGATTCTCAAGCGATATAACCTGACTGGCAATCCAGCTCTGATGCTGCTGGGCAAGATCGTCAACGGCGCCGACACGGACAACACGCTCTGGAACCAGCCGGAAGGACCGGGGCTGGAGGCGATCGCCGAAGGATTCCGCCACCTGGGCTACAAGGATGACCATGAGGTCAACGCCGCCGAGTGGATCGTCTATGACGCGCTGTATGCCTACTGCCAGGAGATGGTGCGGCAGGGCAAGCCCGACGGTGCGTTTCAGCGTTGAACACCCGACCGGCAACGCTCCAGCGGTTCTGACGATACCGTCAACCGTTGGAGTGGGTCCGGCCCATCGGGAGAAGCGATGCACGGGAGGCTGCGCAGGGAGGACCACATGGCCGCGCCCAATCCATCACGGCCCGATGAGGACGAGCAAACCGGTGCTGGCCTGCGGGAACTGCTTGGACGCCTCAACGCGGCCAGGACCAGGGAGGAGTTCCAGTCGATCGCGGCTGAGGCAGAACGGCGTGCCGCGCAGCTTGGCCTGGTGTCGACGATTGAAACGGCCTACGACGTGCTGGCCAGTTTGGCCCGCACGCGTGTGGCGGCGCTCACGCCCAGCGAGACCGCTGATGCAGAAGAGGGCGCCTGAACTCATGGGCAATGTCCCAGATCATCAGAATACTGATCATAGTGAGGTGCTATGAGTGAGCGAATTGTCTTTCTATGCCCACACGGCGCAGCCAAGAGCGTCCTGGCCGCGGCATACTGCCAACAGCTGGCCGCTCAGTGGGGGGTACCACTGCATGTCACCTCGGCCAGCACCGAGCCGGATGCCGAGGTCGCGCCCGCTGTCGTGACGCTGTTGCGTGCGGAGGGGATTGATGTTGCAGGCCAGCGGCCGCACCGCGTGACGGCAGAAGAACTAGCAACGGCAGACCGCATCATTTCACTGGGGTGTGATCTGGGCGATCTGGCCCGCCCTGGGATGGTGATCGAGCACTGGGATGACGTGCCGCCACCCAGCCAGAATCTGCTCGCAACACGCGATCGGATACGCGCCCACGTTGAGCAACTCGTTGTGGCGATCAAGCAGGCGGAAGTCGGTGCGCCTGACACGGCCCAAGGAGCGGATTGATGATCACGACAGCTGAGGTCGTGGCCGCGCCCCGCGCGTCGTACAGGCGACTTTTTCTGCGGTTCCTACGCTTCGGGTTCCTAGCCTGGGGTGACCCCGTCGCGCAAATTGCCATGATCCGGTACGAACTGGTCGATGAAGAACGCTGGGTCTCCAACGAGCGGTTCAACCGGATGCTGGCGGTATACAGCGCGCCTGTGCAGGGTACTTGGCGCATCGATATCATCTTGTATCCGTGAGGGGAGTCCCATGCCCGATACACCGGCACAAGCTCTACCAGCCGACCAGCCGCCAGCCAGTGAAGCCGACGAGACCATGCCCGCTTCCCGCGAGGTGTTTCTCTACTTTCTCCTGCTGGGCTTCATCAACGTCGGTGGGCCCGTCGCACAGATCACCATGATGTTCAATCAGATGGTCGAGCGACGCCACTGGATGTCCAACGACCGCTTCGTCAAGATCATGGCGTTCACCCATATGCTCCCGGGACCGGAGGCCTTGCAACTGGCGATTTACGTGGGCTATCTCAAGCGCCGTATCCTGGGCGGAATACTCGCCGGCCTGACGTTTATCATCCCGGGGGCGGCCGTGATGGTGCTGTTGAGCTGGCTGTATGTCACCTACGGCAGCCTGCCCCAGGTCGCCAACGCCCTCTACATTCTCAAGCCGGCCGTCCTGGGCATCATTGCGGCCGGCATCATCAAGCTCGGCCGGGCCGCCATTAAGAACTGGGTGCTGGCTGGGCTGCTCGTCGGCGCGATCGTTGCGATGTGGTTCGGCGGCATCGATTTCCTTCTGGTGCTGCTGGCGGCAGGATTGCTGAACATGCTCATCACCGAAGACCTGCCCCGCCTGCGGACGGTCCCGGCGGTGGTGCCGCTGATCGGGGCCGGGCTGGGTGGAATCGGGGCGCTGGCTGCGCCACAGTGGTTGGAGATGGCCTGGGTGTTTCTCAAGACCGGCCTGTTCAGCTTCGGCGGGGCATATGCCTCGCTGGCGTTCTTGCAGCGTGATGCCGTCGAGCGCTACCACTGGCTGACGGCGGGGCAACTCCTGGACGGCGTGGCGCTGAGTGTCGCCACGCCGGGGCCATTCATGCTGTTCACGACCTTTGCCGGCTATCTGGCCGGTGGGCTGTTCGGGGCGATCCTCGCCACCTGCTTCGTCTTCCTGCCCTCTTTCGTGCTGGTGCTGATCGGTGCGCCTTACATCGAGCAGGTGCGCCACAACCGGCGCATCCAGGGCTTCCTGGCCGGCGCTAGCGCAGCAGTCGTCGGCGTCATCCTGGTGGTGTCGCTTCCACTCATCCCGGAAGCATTCGTTGATCTGTTCAGCATCGCGATCGGGGCGGTGGGGGCGATCGTGGGCGGCATCGGCTATGCCGCGGTGCGCGCGCTGGCGGGCGGCAGTTGAGGCGAACGCAGATCGCATGTGGCTCGCCGAGAGGCCGGATGTTTGATGCGCTTTAGTTTCTGAGAGTATGGCATTGCAGCACACATTATGCCTGGCCTCGCTCTGATGTGCTCGGCGGAGGTCGAGGTACACACGGAGCAACATGTCGACGACCAGTGGCAGATGCGGCGGAGGATGTGCTTGATCAGGCTGCTCCTCTATCCGCTGACCCACCGCGAGGACAATGCTGCATGTGCAGCAAGTGATACCGGATGGATAAAGGATGGCGTCATTATGAGCCGATCCAGCAACGTACCGAAGCAGCAGAAACGCTCAGACCGCCGCATGAAACAGCCGCAGCGGCGGAGAAGCTCGACCGTGTGGTGGGCTATTGGCACGATCGGGAGCATTATCATCCTGGTCATCCTCTTTTCTGTCGCTACTTCATCTTCCCGAAATGCCGCTCCGTCGCGAACCACGCGCGATGTTGCGCTCGCGTGTACCACCGACATGGCCACGCAGTTTCATATCCATCCCCATCTGGCCATCATCATCAACGGGCAACCACAGCTCATTCCGGCAAATATCGGGATCACCCCAAGCTGTCTGAGCGCGCTGCATACCCATGACTCATCGGGGACAATCCATGTCGAATCGCCAGAGCAACGGGATTTCACCCTCGGCGATTTCTTTGCCGTGTGGCATCAGCCCTTCAATCAGAACCAGATCCTTGACTACAAAGCCGACCAGACCCATGTCATCCGGGAAACGGTCAACGGCAGAACGGTGCAAAGCTTTGAGCAGACGATCTTGCACGACGGAGATCAGATCGTGATTGCGTATGGCGCGCCCACCTAGCCGGAACGCCATAGTCGGAGGGTTCAGGCAGCTATGCGACATTATCTCTGGGAGTTGCGGCCATACTTCCGCCAGGTGGCGGGCGAGCTGGTGCTGGGATCGCTCGCCGGCATTGTGATGAATACCGCAGTTGTCCTGCCGGCGATCCTGCTCGGGCGCGCCATCGACACCGCGCTGGCGCTCTCTCGCGGTCAAGCCACACCGAGCGCGGTCGGGTGGGCCGGGCTGGCCTTCGTTGGCGGCACGCTGCTGAGTGAGGGCCCGCGCATGCTGAAACGCTGGTGGTTGATGACTGCCAACGCCCGTATCCGGACGAATATCCGCACGGACGCCGTGCGCGGCATCCTGGCCGCGCCGCTCGCAGACCTGCACCAGACACCGATCGGCGATCTGATGGCCCGGATCATTGGGGATGTGGAGGTGCTCGGCGTCGGCGTGCGCGAGTTCATCATCGAAACCTGGGACACCGTGCTCTTTTCGATCTCGCTAATCGTGGCGATGCTCTTCTATGACGCCGGCTTGACCGCGCTGGTGCTGCTGCCCACGCCGCTCGCGCTGCTCCTGAGCTACGCGAGTGGTCGCTGGGTCAGTGGGCGCACACGGGCAGCGCGCGAGGCCAACGCCGATCTGACCGCACTGCTCCAGGAGCAGCTGGCTGGGCTGCGCGTGCTGCGCCTATTCGGCCGTGCCGACGCCGCGATCGCGGACATTGCCACGTTGTCACACGTCCAGGCGCGCGCCAATTTGCGAATCGTCGGGCTGCGCAGCGCGCTCCAACCAGTGTACAGCATGCTCATCACCGCCGGGGTCGTGCTGCTGATCTGGCAGGGCGGCCTGCGCGTCGTAGCAGGCGCCATGACCGTGGGCGCGTTTGTCGCCTACCTCCAGCTCTATGGGCGCTTCATCGGCCGCGGCTTTCGCATCCCGCAGTTGGTCAACTCGGTCCAGAGCGGCGGGGCGGCCTATGCCCGGCTTCGCCCGCTGCTCGCGCCCCCGCTATCGGTTGACGGCGAGCCGGCCTGGGCTTCATTCCAGCCCGGCCATGTCGCGGGGATTGGCCAGCCGGCCCGCAGGCAGCTCGCGCGCGGGACCGGCCCGATAGCCGTAGCCCTACAGGGCGTTACCTTCCGCTATCCGGGCGCCGCCCGAGCAGCATTCAGCGATGTCTCATTGGATATTCCGGCCGGCAGCTTTGTTGCGGTCACCGGCCCCGTCGGTGCGGGCAAGAGTGCGCTCTCTCGCGCGCTGCTCGGGCTGTATCCGCTCGAGGCCGGCCAGGTGCTGCTTGATGGCTGTCCCCTGGACTCCCTCCCACCGGCCGAGCGTGTGGTGCGCACTGGCTACCTGCCCCAGGAGCCATTCCTGTTCTCTGGCGCCGTTCGCGAGAACATCGTGCTCACCGAACCGGGCGCTGCTCCCGATATCGCGCGAGAACACGTCGTGGACCAGGCGGTAGGCCTGGCGGCCCTGGCCGACGATCTTCGCACCTTCCCGGCTGGCCTCGAGACGCCGATCGGGGAATTGGGCATTCGCGTCTCCGGCGGGCAGCGTCAGCGCATCGCCCTGGCGCGCGCCATCGCCGCAGCCGCACCCGCTGCGCCGGGGCTACTCGTGCTGGACGACCCGTTCTCTGCGGTCGATGTCGATACTGAGGCCCAGATCATCGCCGCGCTGCGCCGAGCGTTCGGTCCGACGGCGCCGCCGGAGCGGCGAGCCACGATCGTCCTGTGCTCACACCGCCTGGCGGCATTCCCACAGGCCGACCGGGTCGTCGTACTGGACGGGGGGCGGATCGTGGAAGAGGGCACACATGCCGCCTTGCTTGCAACCGGGGGGCTATATGCGCGCATCTACCGCGCCCAACAGCAGATCGAGCAAAGCGGCAGAGTAGAGGTATCAGTATGAGCAGCAGCGCCAACACACTGCCGGCCCAGCCTGTGACCCGCCGGGTTGCCTGGAATCATCTGGCATCCATCCTGCGGCCGTGGCGTGGGACGTTGGCCGTGGTGGCGCTTAGCGTTCTGCTAGCCAAGGCGCTGGACCTGGCGCCGCCATTGCTGATCCAGCGAATCGTGGATGACCACCTGACACCGCGCCAGGGGGCTGGGCTGCTGCCACTGGGAGTGCTCTACCTGGGCGCGACCGTCACGGCCCAACTGATGAACTTTGTCGCGGTCTACCTGACGGCTATCGCGGCGCAGGGCGCGCTCCACACCCTGCGCCTCCGCCTGGTCAGCCATCTGCAACGTCTGCCGCTCAGCTACTATGACCAGACCCCGCTGGGCGATGTCATCAGCCGCTGCACCGCCGATGTGGAAACGGTGGACACGCTGTTCTCGACCGGCGTGATCACCCTGGTGGCCAACCTGGTGCGCCTCCTGACAGCCGCCGTAGCCATGGTGGCGCTTAGCCGCCCGCTGACCCTGGTCGCCCTGCTGGTCGTCCCGCCGCTGGCCATCATCACCCGCTCGTTCCAGATCCGCGTGCGCAGCGCGGAACGGCGGAACCGGCGGGCCGTCGGCCTGCTCAATACGCACCTGCAAGAGACGTTGGGTGGCGTCGAGCTGATTCGCGCCTTCGGCCGCGAGGCAACGTTCGTCGCGCGGTTTCGCCTGGCGCTGCGCGAGGCGTTGGCGGCGTTCAACCGCGCCACAGTCTACAGCGCGCTCTACTCGCCGATCATGGCGCTCCTGTCGGCGGCAGCGATCGCGCTGCTGCTGTGGATGGGCACGGGCGGGATCGGCGTGGCCTGGGGCATCTCGATCGGGACGCTGACGGCATTTGTGCTGCTATTCCAGCGCTTCTTTGAGCCGATCACGACGCTGGGCGACGACTGGCAGACGGTGCAGAGTGCCCTGTCAGGGGTCGAGCGGATCTTCGAGGTGATGGCGCTGCCAGCCGAGGCGCGGCCGATCGCGCAGCCAGCCGATCGCTGGCACGATGCCATCGCCATCCGCGATCTGGTCTTTGGGTACCTGTCCCATCGCGAGGTGCTACGCGGCGTGTCATTCACGGTGCGGGCGGGTGAACATGTCGCGCTGGTCGGGCGCACGGGAGCCGGCAAGAGTAGTATGGTGCATCTGATTGGTGGGTTGTACACGCCCTGGTCCGGCACGGTCCAGGTGGCGGGCCGCGACCCGCGATCGCTCACGGATGAAGAGCGCCGGCGAGTGGTGGCGGTGGTACCGCAGCTGGTGCAGCTCTTCAGCGGCACGGTGCGCGAGAACCTGACCCTGGGGGACGAATCTGTTCCGGACGAAGCCGTCGTGTGTGCGGCCGCAATCGCCGGCGCGGCGGCGTTTATCGAGGCGCTGCCACAGGGGTATGACACGGTGCTGAGCGGGTCGGGTCGCAGCGGCGGGACGCAGCTTTCGGCGGGCCAGCGGCAGCTGCTGGCGCTCGCTCGCGCGCTGGTCTGGAACCCGGCCGTGCTGCTGCTGGACGAAGCAACCGCTGCAATTGACAGTGCGAGCGATGCGGCCTTGTGGGCCGCCTTGCGCGCGGATGTGGGAGGACAGGGCCGGGCGGTGCTGGCCGTCGCGCATCGGCTGGCGACTGCCCGGGCCGCTGACCGCGTGATCGTGTTGGAGGCCGGGCGAATCGTCGAGGAAGGATCGCCGGAGGCGTTGGTGCGCGGCGGCGGGCGGTTTGCCGCGCTGATCGAGATGGAGGCCGCCGGTTGGAACTGGCAGGCGAGCTGAAAGGAGATCCTATGCCAAACGATATATATCTTCAGCCGGATGCCCCTGATCCGGTCTTGGCCGATGTGGTAGTGTTGGGCCTGGTGCAGCGGCACGTGCCAGGTGCCCAGGCGGTCACGGGTGTGGACGAGAGCGGCGGCGAGGCGCGCAGCTACCTGGTTGACGATGGCATCATCCTCAAGACCCAGCGCCCGCACCGGCTGCGCCCGCGCACCAGCCTGGCGAAGGAGGCGGCCTTCCTGGGCCACCTGGCCGCGTTTCCGGCGATCCCGGTGCCGCGCGTGCTCGGGTATGGGCACGCTGAATGCGTCGAGTATCTGTGTATGACCCGCATGCCGGGCGACGCGGTGATTCGGCAGACGATCGCCGGCCCGGCGCGGGCGGGTGTGCTACAGGCGCTCGGACAAGAGTTGCGCCAGATTCACGAGCTGCCACAGGCACCCCTGGCCGCGAGCGGGCTGTTCCCCGGCGATCATACCGCTGATGATCTGCGCGCACGGCTGGCGGAGGCATTTGATGAGGTGCTGACGGCTCTGGAGCGTACTGGCAACGTGTGGCAGCTCCCTCAGTCGCCCCACCGCGTCGCAGACGCTGCGCTTGTGGCACTGCCCGACACAACCAGCTTCGTCGCCCTGCATTCCAACCCAGGGCCGGAACACACCTTCGCCGACGCCGCGACCCACATCTATACCGGTACGATCGACTTTGGCGATGCCTACATCAGCCATCCGGCGCTCGATCTACGGCGCTGGAAGGACCCGGCGGATCGGGAGGCGCTCCTCGCCGGCTATCTGGCGGCCGGGCCGGTGGACGAGACATTCATGAGCGTCTGGCGCGTGACGCAGGTGTGGGCGGATCTGGCTGCAATCGCGAGTGCGGCGGCGTATCGTGATGCAGCGCACGCGCATCTACAGCGGATGTTGAACGCAGTCTAGTCATCCGACGCCGCGCATCATGGGAAGGGAGCGCAATCATGCAGGAATCGCCGAGTCTTCTGCTGTGTGTAATCATGGCGCTGTCACTCGCTGGTTGCAGCCAGGCGACGTCGGCGCCCACGCGCTCGGCCTCGACCATGGCACCGCTCGGCCCACCTGCCACGCCGCTCGCTCCTGCGACGGTGCTCCCGCGTACGGCGGTGCCTACCAGTGGGGGAGCGGTGGCAACCGCGCTCAGTGTCCTCCCCACCACCGCCGTCGCGCCGACGCCTGCACCCCAATCTGCCACAACTCCCAGCGTGATGGCGGTGGCCCTCCCGGATGGGAGTGGCGGAGTCGGCTTTGACGATCTGCGCTACGACGCCACGCTCGGCCAGCTGCTGGTGCCCGCCGGGCGCACGGGGAACGTGGATCTGGTCGATCCATCCACGCAAGTGGTCACGCCGATCACCGGTTTTAGCGCACAGCCACGCTTCAACGGTGGCCACGACGATGGCCCGACCTCGGCGGATGCCGGACACGGGCTGATCTTCGTGGCCGATCGTACCACCCGGCGCCTCAATGTCATCGACCCGGCAACGCGTGCCATTGTGGCGTCGGCGATGCTGGCGAGCAGTCCCGATTATGTTCGCTACGTCGCTCCGACCGGCGAGCTGTGGGTCACCGAGCCGGACCAGGAGCAGATCGAAGTCTTCACACTGTCAGATGCACAGAAACCCGTGCCAGCGCGTGCGGGTGTGATCGTCGTGAAGGGCGGGCCAGAGTCGCTTGTCATCGACCCGCAACGGCAGCGCGCCTACACCCACCTGTGGGACGGCGTGACAGTCGCCATTGACCTGAAGAACCGCACGTCGGTCGCGCAGTGGCCGAACGGCTGTGGCGGCTCGCGCGGGATTGCACTGGACAGCGCGCATGGATGGCTGTTCGCAGGCTGCGCCGAAGGTAAAGCGGTGGTCCTGGACGTTGATCATGATGGCCGGCAGCTTGCGAGTCTCGCCGTCGGCGCGGGTGTCGATGTGATCGACTACAATCCGACCCTGGCCCACCTGTATCTGCCCGGCTCGACCAGCGCAAGCATGGCGATCGCCGGCGTATCCGCGACGGGCGCCCTATCCCTGCTTGGAACGGCTACGACGGCTGCGGGCGCACATTGTGTCGCGGCCGATAATCAGCATCACGCCTGGGTGTGTGACCCGAATCATGGCCAACTCTTACGTATCACCGACCCATTTCCGGCGGCTGGAACGTAGTGTGCCCTTGCGCGAAGGAGTGATCACGTGCCCACAGTTCCATCGGTCTTCCCGCTCTGGCGGATCGCGCTGACCGCGGCCATCGCCGCGATTGCCGGCTTCGCCATCCTCCACTGGCGTTTCAAGAGCATGACCATATCCGAGGCGACCTTCGCCGCGCTCGTCGTCGGTCTGTCGACATTCGCCTGGCGTCTGTCAGCGAATGTCCCGCAGTTCAACGATGACCCAATCCCCCCGCTGAGCCCGAATGATTGGCTCTGCCCGATACTCAGCTATGTCTGTCTGGGCCTGTATGCGGCGTTCCACCCACCAACTGAGCCAGCACGTTGGCCGCAGGCGCGCGCGCTCCTGACGGCGGTGGCCTTCGTCGTCAACGTGCTGGTTATCTAGGGCTTGTACCGACGGAGTTGCGTGTATGCTCATTCTGGTTCATCCCATCCTCGCCGCAATTGTGTTCGTGATTGTGTTCGGCACAGCGCTCCTCGGCTGGCGCTACCGCCTGACTCGTACCCCTGGCGTGAATCGACAGCATGTGCGCGCCGGCAAAGCGATGCTCGGCATACTGGCAGTCCTGTGGGCGCTCGGCATCGCCAGTGTGGCGCTGGTGGATCATCCTGGGGTGACGCCGGGCAACAGCGGGCACTTCTGGGTCGGCACCGCCCTGCTCGGAAGCTATAGTCTCTCGGCGGTGTTGATGCTCCGATGGCGGCACCAGCGTTGGGTGCGTCGGTTGCACATCACTGCCAACACGCTCCTGCTGGCGCTCGTGCTGTACCAGATCCCGCTCGGCGTCAACCGACTCTACAAGTTCGGCATCATCGGCCCAGTGCCGCAGGATCAGGCCACGCGTAGTCTGCTTATGATCAAGTTCGGGCTCGAGTCGCCGCCGGTCACCGCACCGCGCGGCCAGACGACGACGTGGGCATCGCCGACAGAGGGGCAGGCGTTCGGCGGTGAGTGGCGATTGGACGACGGCGCGTTGGTGCAGGCCGATTGCGGATGCTCGGGCAACGCCATATGGGACTTCGTGACCATCAGCAATCGGTTTCCCTTGTTGATCCTCGACGGCCCGGTTTTTGGCAATGGGACGTTTACGACAGCGTTCAACATCGAATCGGGTCAGGTCGACCAATATGCCGGGCTGGCCTTCCGGATCGTTAATCAGGACAACTATTACGTCGTACGCGCCTCGGCATCCGAACAGAGCGTGACGCTGGCCCGCTTCAACAACGGGGCGCGGCAGGTGCTGGCGAGTTTCCCTGCCCCAGTTCAACGCGGCGCATGGCAGATATTGACCGTCCAGGCCACTGGCGCTGATGTGACGATGCTACTTGACGGGCAGGAAGTCGGAAAAGCGAGCGATGACGGCTGGCAGACGGGGCGCGTGGGTCTGGGAACCAAAGCCGACAGCATCACACGCTTTCGCGGAATCAGCGCCGTGTCTCGTTAATGCAGTTGCACCGACTGGAATGCGAGCACGCAACGAAGAGGTCGCGGATCTGCGTCCGAACGACGCGCCGCTGCCCGCAAAATGCGAACAAACCTGGTACAGTTTTCCTGCTGGCGACGGCAATTTGGTCGCTTGCTCGTGGTCGTGGTCGCGCCGAACACCGCGCCTGGCGTCCCACTGTGGTGGAATCGTTCCACTCCGACTTGACAGCTCCTAGGTGCGCACCGTATAGTACTACCAGATAGCTGACCGAGCGCGCATGCCGGCAGCACTGAGCACGTTCGGTGGATGAGCGAATACGCCACCACCATATCAGCACAGCAATCGGCGCAGCCCTCTGATGATGAGCAGAGGGCGGCGCCGATTGTGTTTTGCTCCCCATTCGCACACGTCCACGCGCATACGGGCGCTTGCAAACACCTGAGCTCGACCCTGGCGCAGCTGAAGGGCGCGGTGGCCAGAAGGGCGGCAATGTGCCGCTGGGCTACACCCGCGACGAGCAAGGCGTCATTGTTGATCCCGCGTCTGCCGCGCTAGTGCGGCGCATGTTCCTGATGCGCGGCCAGCCGAGCAGCCTGGGCGATATCACGGCGATCCTGAACACCGAGGGTGTGCCGACCCCACGCGGCGGCCGGTCATGGTATCCGTCCACGGTGCGTGAGGTGCTGATGCACGAGAACGCCTACCGCGGCGGTAAGCGTGGCGCGAGCGAGTCGCGCTGGCCGATCATTCTCGACAGCGCGGTGCCGAGACTTCCCACCGATAAACGGAAGCGACGCGGCCCATCCAAGGCTCGCCAGAGCGACTAACAGCCCGTATGCAGTTTTGGAAAGCCGGGCATCGTATTTCATTGAGACAATCACGCAGCGAGCGTGAATACGCATCAAGAGATAAACCGCTGTAGTCGGGCAGTGACTTACGTACAATAATGTGCGTGCCTGTCGAAATACTCCCTGCTGCGCCTTTTGCGCCCTCAGGTCGCACATGAGGCCAACTACACTTCGCATCAAAGTGCGACCGTGCTTTCATTCACAATCGTCTTGTGGTGCTTCGGTGGAGTTATTCAACAGTTGGTGATGAGCTGTTGGCTCACCACCGCAGTAACAAAATGGCAGGCATTTTTAGACCAGGCAGGTGCGTTATTCGCACCTTTCAATTCCCTATGCATTGACTCGCTGCCTCTCCCGTCGTCACTTGCACTATTCGCGTTTCTGTTATACTGGTGAGCGTTGTACGGTATTCCATGTTCGCTGACATTGACGCGGAGGCCCCGTGAGCGCACCCTCTTCTCTGATCGGCACCACACTGGGTGCCTACGAGATTCAAGCTCTGCTCGGCAGCGGTGGGATGGCTACTGTCTACCAGGGCTTTGACCAGAACCTGCACCGCTCCGTGGCGGTCAAGGTGCTGTCTGCCGCGCTGGCGGCAGACTCATCGTACGTCGATCGCTTCCGCCAGGAGGCGCGGCTGATCGCCAACCTGCGCCACCCGCATATCGCGCAGGTGTATGCGTTCGGCGAGCACGCTGGCGCCCCCTACATGGTCCAGGAACTGCTGCCGGGGCCGACGCTCGAACAGCGACTCAAGGATCTAGCCGTGCGTGGCGAGCGGATGCCACAGCCAGAGGTGCTTGCCACCATCACCCAGCTTGCCGGTGCCCTGGACACGGCGCATGCCGTCGGCGTGATTCATCGTGACGTGAAGCCCAGCAATGCGCTCTACAACGCGCTGGGGCAGATTGTCCTCACCGACTTCGGCATTGCGCGCAGCGCAGCGGACGCTTCGCGCACCGCCACCGCGGCCGGCATCGTTATGGGTACGCCGGGCTATGTGGCCCCGGAGCAAGCTATTAGTAGCGCATCCCTCACTCCTGCGTGCGACATCTATGCCCTTGGCGTGGTGTTGTTTGAGCTGTTGTGCGGACGGCTGCCCTTCGAGGCAGATACTGCGATGGGCGTGGTGCTCAAGCATCTCTACGACCCACCGCCGCCGCCGACCAGCGTGCGCCCCGAGCTGCCCGCCGCTGTTGATGCGGTGGTGCTGCGGGCGCTGGAGAAGGAACCAACCGCGCGTTTCAGCAGCGCCGGTGAGCTGGCGCAGGCGCTCGCGGCGGCCTGGCCGATCGCTGTCACGTCAGCGGCGCCACAAGCGCCTGTTGATATTCATAGCCAGGCGACCAGCATCTGGACCGGTGCCCCTGCTGGCGCGGCGCGATCTCCCCGTGCTGCTCCTCCATCGGTGCCTAACCAGCGCATTCAGCCACCAGTTGCGAGACCTTCTGCGCCAGCCTCCTCGACCGCTGCACCCGCCGGTGGAGGGAGTCGCTTGCTGCTGCCGCTGCTGGGCCTGCTGTTGCTCGGCCTGCTTGTGGGCGGTGTGATTCTGGCCATTCGCGGTGGGCGTCAGTCTGCTTCGGTTACAACCCCCAGTGTCGCTCCTGCTCTGAGCACTGCTCCCGCTGCTGTGGCAACTGCACTGCCTGCGACCGCGCCGGTCGCACCCACGGTGCAGGCGACAGTGGCGCCCACGCCCGAGCCTACCGCGGCTGCATCCCAACCCACCACCGCGCCTTCCGCGATAACCGATCCAATTGCCGACCTGCGATCGCTTTTGACCGCTGGTGTGGCAGCGGGGCAGGCGGGCCAGGATGGTCAGGATATGCTCAAGAAGCTCGACGATGTGCAGCAGGCGATCACCGGGGGCGATCGCAAGAAAGCCTCCGAGCAACTACGCGACCTCCAGCAGAAGGTGCAGGAGAAGGCACGCGAGGGTAAGATCGACACCACGCTGGCCCAGCGAGCGCTGGCTGGTATCAGCAGTATCGCGAGCGCCTATGGTTTGGATATCCCGTCGGACGGTAACCCCTGACTTGAAAGACGAGGTCGTATGCTGGCGAGCGCAGCCACAGGCCGACAACAGGAACTCTACGCCGGTGCGGTGCGGCAGACCCTGCAATCGCTGAATATGGTTGATGATGCGACGCTCGTCGGCCTGACCCGCCTCGGTATCCCCGAGGTTCAGGCACTGAAACGCGAGGTCGCCGAGATCCTCCCGGCCGGCAACCTGCCCGCATTTCTGCTGCAAGGGCTCGTGCAGCTTAAAGACCGGACGATCAAACCAGAACGAGTCGCCGCCGATCTGCACCTCATTTTCCAGGCCACCAAGCAGGTCGGCATCTTCGGCACCTTCCTGGCCGCGCCAGCGCTCGCGCTCCACGGCTATCAGAAACTGCTGGCACTAGCCGGCAAGGACATCGAGAGCGCGTTCCCCGATGGCCCCTGGCAGTTCTATACGGAGTTCGGCCTGCGCGAGGATGCCGCGCGGCACTGTGCGGAGACGGTTGGTTTTCAGCGCGTGACCGCGAGCGAGGAAGATGCGCTGACCGCATGGGTCGCGGCTGCATTGCACACCATCTTCGCCTATGACGACCTGCTCGCGAACGAGTGGGACGAGCGCATGCTCTTGCGCACGCTCGACGTCCTGGTCGAGGAACATGCCGCTGCACGCTTTCCCTCCTCTGTCGCGCCAGACACATCGGAGCACGCCCAGCAGATGGCTGCGGCCGTGGCGCGCGTGCGGGCAGAGTATGGACTCGAACGCCTCGCGTCTGGCTGGGTAGCTGTACGACCGTACCGCACGCCAGACGGTGGGCTGCCAGGCAACTATGCCGCCGCGCGGCGGGCGCGTTTTCGCGCGTATATCGATCAGGAATTGCAGCAGCTTCCTTTGGAGCTGCGCACTGCGCTTGATGCCCGTTTGGCAGACCACCGCAAAGCCGAACTGGTGGCCTATCAGCGCCAGATGACACTGTTGATGACGCTCGACGCCGAGAGCTATCGGGATCAGCGCGTGGCGCTGTCACTTCACCAGGCGCGCGTCGCCGTGGTGGTGTGCGGACAGTACTATCTGATAGATGCCTGCGCACGTGACGCCAATGGCAACCTGCTCATGTATCCGCTCGACGGCGGTGCGACGAGTTCTGGCGTGGCCTTATCGCTGCGGACTGCCGGCGATGGGACACTGCGGGATAGCCACGATCGGCCCGTGACGATTGACCGGCGGGGACGCGTGAAGATCGGTACGCTGGCCGTGGGATCGCTCCATCACGCTTCGTTGGAGACAATCAAACGACAGGTCAGGGCGATTCTACAGCACGTTGACGTCAACCGCATTACCCCGAATCATGAGTTGGCGGCCACGGACAGGCTGCTTGCGCAGGCTCCCCGCGAGCGTCAAACGGCGCTGCGGACGCTCCTCACACCCGAGACGCAGGCGGAGTTGCTGGCGCTTCGAATGGCGCCGATCATCATCAATTGGGATGTGCATGACGGCGGGCTGCCGCTCACCTCGATCCGGCGAACGCACCGCGGGATCGGCGACCACGCACTGACAATCATTCGTACCGATCGGAGTATGCTCTTCGACCTGTCGCATATCTTCTTCGACGGCGGCTGGGGCATGGCGCTCGCCGAGATCATGACGAACTTAGCGACCGACTTCGCTGCGTTGGCCGCACAGACACCTACGGATGCGGGGACGACGCTATCGACCACGCCGTTGCGCTTGGAGCCAACCCCGGCCTTCCTGCAAGCCGCTCAAGTCGCCATGGCACACAGCCCGGCTGAGGCGGCAGCCGAGACGACAGCGGTCGATCTCCGTGCGATCATACAGCTGCGCCAGCGCCTTGGCCGCCGGCAGCTCGCGCTGACGGTCAACGACATACTGCTGCTGGCCCGCTGCACGCATGCCGCCAGCTACCACCCCGGCCCGCTGGCCGAGCGCGCACTGGGCGCCATTGCATCCCTGGAGGACGGAGCGGACCTGGTACGGCAGATTATGAGGCACTTTGACGAGCAGCGCGCCATCAACCCGGCACTGCTTATCCCGATGGACGCGAGCGGGGTCGATCCACGCCTGCGCCTGTATCCGGCGACGTTTCGGAATCCACTGCCCGAACTGCTCACACGGCTGGACCACTGCAACGCGCTGGTCGTGCGCCTCAAGCAGCAGCCGGACCCGGCGACGCTGGCGCTGTTTGAGCAGCAGCGCAGCGCCTTGTTCGCGGATTTGTATAACTTTGGCGCGGCGTTGCAAGCGCTCAAGCAGGTGACGATGCGCGGCGAAGGGTTTACCACCGCGGCACTTCGACTACTCGGCCACCTGCCCAAGTCGATGCAGCACCTGCTCGATCTGATTCCGCAGAAGTTCGGCGTCCTCAACGAAATCCTGAAAGGACGCGAGGTATTTTCGAACGTCGGCCAGGTCGTGGCAACCTCCACGCTGACGCGCTTTATGAGCGCGCGCGACGACGGCGAGACAAAGCTGCTGGTCTGGGGCGTGATGTCCGACGCGAAAGGACGGCTGGTCGTCACACTACGCGATTTTCGCCCGCATGTTGCACCGCTCATTGCATGCGGCTGCGCCGACCTGGCTGAGGCACTGGCTCAGGACTATCTGGACGATTACGCCGCAGGGGTCAACGCGCTCATTCGGCGAATTCAGCGCGTGCTCGCCTACGTCTAGTGTTGCTACGCTCTGAGATCAGCGATAGTCTCGTCGTATCTCTTGGGACTATCGCGATGTTTTATTGTTCAAGAGATCACACCCATAACTGGAAGTGGTGAGGACTGTTATACTCGCACGACCGTGTGGCGCGACCGCACGTTCGTGCTGTAGCCAAGCTGGGATACGCCGTGTCTGACGCCGATCTGGTTGCCCGTTTGAAAGATCGTGATGATGAAGCCTACCGCGAGGTGCTGGAGAGCTACAGCGACCCGCTGTACCGCTATCTCTACAGTATCACGGGTGACATGCAGCTGAGCCAGGACATTCTCGGCGATACGTTCCTGCGAATGGTCGAGAAGATTGACACGTATACCTACTATGGTGCACCCTTCAAAGCCTGGCTCTATCGGATCGCCCATAACCTGGCGATTAACGCAATCAAACATAACCGTTTCATGGTTGGTGTTGAGGATTTAGACCGGGTAGCGCGCCCGGTCACCGACCCGGCAATTCGCGTGGCGGCGCAGATCGAGGAGGAAGAGCTGCGCGCCGCCCTGCGGGCCGCGCTTCCCGAGCTGACCGAGGATCAACAGCAGGTGCTGGTGCTGCGCTTCGTGGAAGGGCAGAGTCCGGGAGAAGTGGCGCAGACGCTCGGTAAGACCGAGAACGCGGTCAAGCAGCTGCAATTCCGCGCGGTGCGCTCGCTGGAGCGGCTGCTACAACAACGCGACTGAGAACTATGGACGACGTACTTTCTGACATCTATGCGCAATGCCTGGCTCGCCTGGATGCCGGCGCGACCGTCGAGGACTGCCTGGCGGCCTATCCGCAGCAGCGTGCCGCGCTGGAAGGACCGCTGCGCCTCGCCGCACGCCTGCGCGCACTCCCTGGCCCCGCGCCGTTGCCACCGGCGGCGCGGGCCGCGCTGGCAACGCAGGTGTTGGGGCAGGTCGCCGCGCAGCGTGCTGCCAGCACCGGGAGCGTGCGGACGCCGCAGCCCCAGCGCACATCGCGTGCGTTCGACCCGATCGCTACGCTCGCCGGCGTCCTGCGGGCGCTGGGCTACCGTGGGCCGCTGTCGCCAACCTGGCTGCGAGTAGCGTCCGTCGCGATCGGGCTGATTCTTGCGCTGGTGCTGAGCGCTGGCGCACTTGCCGCCGCACGCGCCATTATCCGTGCGATTGCACCACCGCAGCCAACCGCCGTGCCGTCCAGCACCGCGCCAACCTTTGTGCCCGCCCAGACGTTTAACCTTGATGGGCCGATCGCGCAGATCGCGGCCGATGGATGGGTGGTCAATGGGATGACGGTCGCCCTCGACGCGCAAACTGCCATCAGTGGTACGCCAACTGTCGGCGCCATGGCGCATGTGCGGGGAATGCTCCAGGATAATGGTACGCTGCTCGCACGCAGCATCACGGTTGATGCTGCCGTAGCCCCTACCGGCCCATCGGCCGACGCACCAACTGCTACACCAGCACAGCCACCGCCGACGAGCGCTCCAATTACCGAAGTACCCACACCGGTGGCGGAGCCAACACTTGCGCCGACCGCAGTGCCCGAGCCACCGCCGGCACCCGCCGCATCGGGTGATCTGTTCGCACAGCTTCGCGCGCTGTTGGTCGCTGGTGTTGCCGATGGGCGGGCGGGCGAAGACGGGAAGGAACTGGTCAAGAAATTCGACGAAGGCTACGCGGCCTTTGTGGGCGGTGATATGCAGAAGACTGCCGAGAAGCTTCGCGAATTGCGACAGAAAGTGCAGGAGAAGACCCGCGAAGGGAAGATGGAGGCAAACTTCTCGCGGCAGGCGCTGGGGCTCATCGACGCCATCGCGAACAACTATAGCCTGAATGTGGCATCCGACGAGAAGGGCAAAGAAGACAAGGGCAAGGAAGATAAAGGCAAGGATAAATAGCGATTGCCAACGACTACAGCGAGCCCAAAGGAACAAGCATCCTTTGGGCTCGCTGTATGTCGAGATTAGCCTGCGTGCCGTGAGTGATTGGGGCAGAACATTCACCTGCCCAATCCCGCGGCGATCCAGCAGTCGGCATATACTTGAAAATTGATGCCCTATGCACCCGTAACCAGCCGTGCGATCGGCTGTTATGCGGGTGACGGTCGTCAATGACGTATTGACACACGACAGGAGAAGGCATATGCTCTGGCTGATCTGGATTGCTATTATGCTGCTGGTGCCGATGCTGGCGGGAGTTCACGTCTGGTTCGAGATCCATCAGCAGCCTGTCGAAACACCGGCGGCGCCACGCTCGGTACCGAGCGATTCACACTCGTAGAATCACTAACCGCAATCGTTGATACCATCGTTTTCGAGCGATCACCATCGTGTACAATAGCATACAGAACTGGCAGGGACGTGATGAACGTACCAGCCTGTTCCCAAGCACACTATCAAACAACAGGAATGTCTCGTGACGGCAACACCGAACTTGATTGGCACCCGGCTTGGCGGGTACGAAATACAAGCGCAGATTGGCATTGGCGGCATGGCCACGGTCTACCGCGGCTTTGACTCCAACCTGCAGCGCGCGGTCGCGATCAAGGTGCTGTCACCGATGACCGCCACCCTGCCGGAGTTTAGCAATCGCTTCCGCCAGGAGGCCCGGCTGATCGCCAGCCTGCGCCATCCCAACATCGTTCACGTGTACGACTTTGGCGAGCAGGATGGGCTTACCTACATGGTGCAGGAGCTGCTGCCCGGGCCAACGCTGGAGCAGCGCCTGATTGACGCAGCCACGCAGGGCGCACCACTGTCGCGGGAGGATATCCTGTCTATCACTGCCCAGCTCGCGAGCGCGCTGGATGCCGCGCACGCCGTAGGGATTATCCACCGCGATGTGAAGCCAAGCAACGCGCTATGGAATGCCTACGGCGCGCTGGTGCTGACCGACTTCGGAATCGCCAAGAACACGCTCACCACGCTGAACTACACTGAGGTCGGTCTGGTGATGGGCACACCAACATATCTGTCGCCGGAGCAGGCTGAGGGCCGGCCATTGACACCATCCAGCGATATCTATGCCCTCGGGGTGGTGCTCTACGAACTCATCGCCGGTAAGGCGCCGTTTGTGAGCTCAACCCCGATGCGGGTGGTGATGAGCCATATTCAGGAGCCGCCGCCGCCACTCCGCCCGCTGCGCCCCGATCTGCCGCCCACTGCCGAGATGGTCGTGCTGCGTGCGCTCGCCAAGGATCCAGACCAACGATTCGCTACGGCTGGTGAACTGGCCCAGGCGCTGGAGCACGATTGGCGCATCACAACTGCATCTTGGGCCGACGCGCCAGCTACGATTCACAACCAGGCGACCCAGCACTGGAGCAGTCCGCGCATCGCTGGCAGCGCAGGCCCTGTCTTGGGCTCTGCCAGCCGGCCTAGCGGCGGGGCGGCCCCAGCGGCGCAACGCCCCGCGGTGTCGCAGGCTCGCACGCGCCCGCTGCTGCTCCCGTTCCTCGGAGTGCTGCTGGCGCTCCTGCTGCTTGGGGGTGTGGTGCTGGCGCTGCGCGGCGGGCGGGGAGCCAATGACCGGACCAGCACCGCCACGAGCGCACCCGTCCAGGCGGTGGCCGGCACGAGTGTACCAGCACGGTCCGCTACTACCGTCCCAACGCCACCGCCCGCTGCGACGGCTGTACCTGCAGGCCAGCCTGGCACGGCGTCAGATACTGCCAGCACGCCAACGGCGGCGGATCCGATCATCCAGTTGCGCGAGTTGCTGCTGGCGAGCGCCGGCGATGGCCGGCTTGGCAAGGACGGCGACACAGTGATCGCGACATTGGATGCGGCGCAGCGCGCGCTGGCGCAGGGTGATACGAAAACCGCGACGGCCCAACTGCAGGAGCTGCAACAGCAACTGCTCACTGGCGTGCGCAGTGGCACGATCGCACCTGAAGTGATGCGTCAGGCGCTGAGCGGCATTGATGCGATCGCGCGCAGCCACGGCCTGACGCTGCCATTCTCGGTGACGCCTGGATAATACAGGAGCCGGCAGGATGCTGTGGCACACGGCTCTGCCCGATGCGTCGTTGCGCTTTGTGTGCGCAGCGATCGCTGAAAACGTATGCATGACCTCGACAGCGTGGAGCAGCTTCAGGCAGCGCTGGCGGTCTATCGCCGCACGCTGGCCTACTGCCTTCATGAACAGACAAAATTTGGCACACGCTACGTTCCACCTAGCCTCGCCCAGAGCATGCTGGAAGCGCGCGAAAATATCCGGCTCCTGAAAGCACGCTTGCGTGCACGCGATACGCTGGTTACCGATTGGCCCATCGATCGCGCGCCCCTGCCGCTCGACTGCACGGAACTCGCGGACGGGCCCGCCACGTCCGCGCGCACGCTCCCCAAAACGCGCCCGTCGCCTACTTCGCCGCGTCCATCAGCGCCGTGCGACCAGCTAGCTCTGGATGCCGGTGTGCCGACCGATGCGATGGATGAACGAGATCAGCCACAGGGAGTGGACGATTCCAGCCAGGGGCGGGAAGCCGTACTGGCGCCTGAGCTTCCGCGGGTCCCTCTGTCTAAGCCGCCGGAGGATCTGATAGCGGTTCCCGAGCTACCCGGCTACCAGTTGCTCGAACTAATGACCCAGAATGACGATGTGATTGTGTATCGTGCCGTGCAACGACGCCTCAGCCGCCCGGTCCTGGTGCATATCCTGCGCGTGACCGGTGAGATCGCAGCCAGAGGCTTGGAGGACGCCTGGCGCCTGGTCATGCAGCTGAGACACCCAAACATCCTGCCGATTCTCGAAGTTGGGCGTGATGAACGGCTCGGCGTGTATCTGGTGACCTCCTCAATCGAGGCTCGCTCGCTCCAGGACGAGCTGGCGCACGGCCCGCTGGATCCGCTGTTGGCGCTGCGCGTCTGCTCCCAGATCGGCGTAGCGCTCGACGATCTGCATGCCCACGGGGTCGTTCATGGCCACCTCGGGCCAGCAACGGTCCTCATCACGCCCCAAGGCAGCGCATATCTGACGGGATTGGAGCGGGCGATCGCGCTGGAGGCTGCACATCGCATCGGCTCGCGCGTGCAGGAAGGTGTGGCCGTCGAGACAACTCTTATATCACAGTTCACGTCCACCACGCCAGGGCCTGCAGATGATCTCTCCAGCCTTGGTGTGCTCCTGGACCAGATGCTGTACGGCGTAGCACCTCCGTCCGATCAGGCGGCCCTGCCGCGCCCGGCGCACGAAACGACCTTCGCCGGTGTTGACCAGATGATCCGCACGCTCCGCACACCAGAGCCTACCCGGCGGTACGCCAGCGCCGACCAGGCCATCGCCGCGCTCCGCCAGGTCTTTCCACAGCAGCTGGTCGAGTTCGCCGATTATCTTGAGGCCTCGCGCTGGGAATCCACCGCGCGGTGGCTCGAAAATCCGCTGGAAGCAGCACTCGGCGACGTGCTGGCGGAAGCGTTTCTCGCGCGGTGTCGCACGCGGGCCAACACGCTCCACCGCGCTGGCGCGATCGCACAGCTGCTCGATCAGCGGCGCGCTCGTAACTGGCTGCGCCGCGCACTGCCAGCCCAGATCCTCCAGCCCGACCAGATCGTCAGCTACAACCTGTATCTCTACGAGCTACGCGTCCACTATGAGACGCGTGCGGCTGCACAGAGCCACGAGCAAGTCATTGGCGACGGGAAGAGTGTGCCCGAGCGGACCTCCCCAGATCTCTGGGCGGTCGCGGTACCCTACGTGGAGCCCTTTGTGGATGTGCTGCCGGAGCAGGTGAACACAGCTTATGTTAGCACCTGTGAGACGTGCCGGGGCACGACGGAGCAGATCTGTTCAGCGTGCGCAGGCAAGGGCGTGATCGAGCAGGCGCGCTGGATGGCGTATCATGACGGGACGACGAGCGCTGTGACGTGCCGAGCGCCCTGTCTGACCTGTCACACACATGGCCGGCTGCGCTGCGTACGGTGCCAGGGTGCCGGCCAACTCCGCTACGAGCAGACCTTTACCTGGTCGCGGCGGGGGCGGATCTACTTCAATGAGGACGATCTGAGCGGCCTGCCGCGTCGCATCGTCGCACGGCACGCCCAGCGGGTGTTTCGCGACGCAATCGATCTCTACGACCCGCGATGCTACGAGAACGCGCCGCTTCAGGAGCTGTTCACAGCGGCGGTCGGTGGCGGTGGGCCGGATAGCCGGCCCGTTGCGGCCGAGTTTATCATTAGCGGGGTCCCGATCACCGAAGTCGCCTATGTGGCTGGGAGGCGCCTGCGCAGCATAACGCTGATAGGGTTTGACAACGAGTTACACGCCGGCTGATTCCACAATGCGCCGGCTCGATATAATACCAACGGACTCACAACGACCATTGCGGCTGCACAACGAGGACCATACCAATGACCACGAGCACCCTACGAAGCCGGATTGCCGGACGTACACAGGAGCTGGAACTCCTGATCACCGCCTGCCTGCTACTGATTGTCGGCCTGGGGACGCTGGTGCTGGGCGCGGGCGGGCTAGTGCGCTGGATCGACCTGGCGATTGTCGGTGCATTTGTGAGCCTGTTCCTCATGCTCAGCCTGGCCCTGGCGCTGCGTGGCTGGGGTGAGGACCAGGTGCTGCTGCCGCTGGCCGCCCTGCTCGCGGGCATCGGGTTAATCATGACACGACGGCTTGAGCCGGACCTAACCGCACGCTACGGCGACATCTATGCTGGTGTCGCGCTCAAGCAGGTCATCTGGGTACTCAGCGGCGTGGTGGTGCTGGCACTGGTCAGCTTTGTGCCCTGGCGGATGCGCTGGCTGAAGCACTATCGCTACAGCTGGCTGGTGTTAGGGCTGCTGCTGGTCGGTATCGCCGCCGTCTTCGGGGTCGAGCGCAACGGCGCGCGGCTGTGGTTGAACTTGGGGCCGTTCCAATTACAGCCGGTCGAAGTGCTCAAAATCCTGCTGGTGGTCTACCTGGCGACCTACCTTGATGATCGGCGCGCCTTGATCGACCGGGGCGCCTTTCGGCTCTGGGGCCTGCGATTGCCGCCGTTGCCGTACCTGCTGCCGCTACTGCTGATGTGTGGCGTGGCCATCGGCTTGATCATCGTGCAGAAGGACCTGGGCGCGGCGCTGCTGTTCTTCACCATCTTTCTCACAATGCTGTATCTGGTGACGGGCCGTGCGGGCTATGTACTCGCCGGGCTCCTGGCGTTTGCGGTCGGCGCGGCCGCGCTCTACCCGATCTTCGCGCACGTACGCGTGCGGGTGGACGCCTGGCAGGATCCCTGGGCCGACCCGCTCGGGAAAGGGTATCAGATGGTCCAGGCGCTCTATGGGCTGGCCAGCGGCGGCTGGGACGGCACCGGCCTGGGCCGCGGTGATCCGACGATGGTGCCGGAGAGTCACACCGATTTCATGTTTACGTCAATTGGTGAGGAGTTGGGGCTGGTCGGCGCGCTCGCGCTGCTGATCTGCTACGGCCTGTTCGCATTGCGGGGCTATCAGATCGCGCTGCGGACGCGCGATAGCTTCCAGCAACTGCTCGCGGTCGGCCTGACCACCGCGATTGTCGCCCAGGCGTTGATCATCACCGCCGGGACGACCAATCTCATCCCGCTGACCGGTATCACCCTGCCGTTTGTCTCGTACGGCGGTTCATCCACGCTCATCAATTTCGCCATGGTCGGCATCCTGCTGCGGATTTCCGCCGCACAGAAAGATCCACGCGTGCTCTAAAGGGTGCCGCAGGACCACTCGCATATACCGAGGTACAGCTATGAAGCCACGACTCCGTCTCATCATCGCATGGGTTGGCGCATTCGTTGGGTTGGCGCTCCTAGGCGCCGGGCTGTTTATTGAGGATACGAGCCTGTGGCGCCTTCAGCTCCTGACCGGCCTGTGGCTGCTGTCCTTGCTTCCCCGCATTTTCCTCGACCGTAACCGAGCACCGCTCACACGGAGCATGGGACGGTTGGCGCTGGTGTTCGGCCTGGGGTTGGCGGCCGTCGGGCTGCAACTGACTCGCGAGCAAGTCAGCCAGGCAGCCGCGGTCCGCCAGCAGGCCACCGCGCTCTTGCAGCCAGCGACACCTGAGAAGCCTGATACCACCGCACTGCGACCCGCCGACCGCACCGAGCTTGGCAATGGGCGCGTCTGGCCGGTCGCGACCAGTGTCATCACGCGCGGATCAATTCTGGACCGCAACGGGACCGTGCTGGCGCTGTCGCAGGATGGGCGGCGCGTTTATCCCAATCCCGATCTTGGTCTCATTGTTGGCTATGCGAGCCGGCTGTATGGCACCACTGGCATCGAGCACAGCTTCGACAGCTATCTGTCGGGTGCGCGCACGCGCTCGGCGCAAGCGATCTTGCAGGCGCGATTGCTTGGAACGCAAGTCCAAACAGAACCAGCCGCTGACATCCGTCTCACGCTCGACAGTAAGCTTCAGCAAGTCGCGCAGGCAGCTCTCGGCGATAAGCCCGGCGCGGTCGTGCTGCTCGACCCGCAGACTGGCGCGATCCTGGCGCTGGCGAGTTATCCGCGCTTCGATCCGAACCAGCTGGTGCTGGCCGACCAGGCGACCCAGGCCGACGTCGACAAGGTGCAGGCCGCCTACGCTGCACTCACGGCACGATCCGATAGTCCTCTGCTCAACCGCGCGACCCAGGGTCGCTACCCGCCGGGCTCGGTCATTAAGACGCTCACCGGCGCGGCAGTATTGGATGCCAAGGTTGTGAACGGGCCGGATGGTCAGGCCACCTGTCCCGAGCGACTGGCCACCGAGAACGGTGCGCCGCCGGTGGTCAACGCCGTCAAGAATTTGGCAGCGCGCACCGGCAATCCATCAGATCTGCGGCGAGTCTACGCGTGGTCGTGCAACACGGCCTTCGCCCAGCTGGGGCTGGCGCTCGGCCCCGAGCGCTTTGCCGACTACGCGGCGCGCTTCGGGCTGCGGGCGGCCGACGCAGTGAGCATTACGGCGGATCTGCGTGACATCCCGTCCGATGCTGGCAGTATTGCAAGCACAGCAGACTTCCTGGGGCGCCCGGCCGCGCTGGCCGATACCGCTTATGGCCAGGGGCAGGCGCTGGTCACTCCGCTGGACATGGCCCAGATGGTCGCCGTGATCGCCAACGACGGCCGGCTGATGCGGCCGTACCTGGTGCAGGAGGCCAAGGCAGGTGAGCAGGTGCTCTACAGCGCAAAACCGGAGGTGCTGCGGCAGGTGATCGCGCCACAGGCCGCGCAGCAGATGCGTTCGGTCATGCAGAGCTCGGTCGAGATCGGCTACGCCAAGCCGGTCGCGCTCCCAGGGGTGACGATTGGGGCGAAGACCGGCACGGCCGAGACGCCGAGCGGCGTGCCGCACTCCTGGTTTGTGGCGATCGCGCCGCTGGAGGCACCGCGCTTTGCCATCGCGGTCATCACTGAGCACGGCGGCGAGGGCAGCAGGTCCGCGCTGCCGATTGCGAAGCAGGTGCTTGCGGCGGCGCTGGGGGTGCAGCCATGAGCAAATGGATTGGCATGGTCCTGCGAGTGTGGTGCGTGGTGACGCTCGGCCTCGTGTGTAACGGATGTGCTAACCCACTGGCACGCGATCCCGGACCACCGCCGACGCCCACGCCGCTGCTCGCGCCGTACAACGCCGCCATTGCCACGGCGGAGGCTGGCGGCGATATGAAGATCCAGGCGCAGGCCTACTACGAGCGCGGCAATGCCCAACTCGATCAGGGTGACAATGCGGCGGCGGTCGCCGACTACACCAAAGCCTTGGATCTCGACCCGACCAACGCCCGCGCGTTCAACAATCGTGCGCTGGCCTATGCTGCGCTGGGCCAGGCCGACCTGGCACTGGCGGATTACGCCGCAGCGATCCGGCTCGACCCGAACTACACCCGCGCTTACCAGAACCGGCTGCATCTCTTAGAGCAGCGCGGCGACCTGCAGGGCATGGCCGCCGACTACGAGCAGCTGGCGGCGCTCGAGCCGAAGAACGCCGCCGACTATCGCTACCGCCAGGGCAGCGCGCTCCACAGCTTGCGTGACTTTGCCGGTGCCCGAAAGGCGTACGACGCGGCGTTGGCCGCCAACCCAGGACATGTCGACGCGCTGTATGAGCGAGCGCTCCTGAGCTTTGCCGAGGGGCAGCCTGCCGCGGCGATTGCCGATCTCGACCGCGCCTTGCGCCTCAGCCCCCGTGCTTCCAATGCCTACTACGCTCGCGGTCAGGCCCACGAGTCACTCGGCGAGCACGCCGCCGCAATCAGCGACTTTACCCAGGCGCTGAACCTGCGAGCAGACTACCCCGACGCGCTGCTGGCCCGCGCGGCCGCGTATCACTCCTCCGGTCACGCCGATTTGGCACGCGACGATCTCACCGCGCTCGATGGCTTGCAGCTTGACGACACGTTGAAAGCGGCGGCGGATGCGTTGCAGGAGCAGCTGGCCTCGCCCTAGCAAAGCGCACATCCACGCCGAATATCAGGACCAACGTACCGTAATGGCGACGCCCGAACGATGGTATTGTTATAGAGATAAACATCGCACTAGAACATCACTGTAGGAGGCTCGCCATGTCCCGCTATCGCCCGGTTATCGTTTCCCTACTCCTGGTCGCGCTCCTCATCCTCACGGTCGGTGCGGCCGCTGCGAAAGGCGGCGGTGGTGGCAAAGGCCACCTGAAAGCCAAGCCGGCGAAAGCACGGATCACCTGGAGCCAGCCGCGTATCATCCAGAGTGTCACGCCCGGCCAGATCGGCGTGGTCGAGGTGACTCTTACCAGCAGCGCCGATCTCACCAATGTCACACTTTGGGTGCCCGGAGGCCTTGGCCGTGTCGTGAAGGTTGAGCCTGCTAGCTTCACGAGCCTCAAAGCCGGCGTGGCGACACCCGTCAAGCTGACGATCAGCATGTTATCACGGAACGCGCATAGCCAGGGCGGCGTCGTGCTGGTGCGCGCCGGTTGGCGTGCCATACCGGCGTCGCTCAAGGTCAAGCTGATGGTATCGAATCCAGCCGATACAGCAGAAGACGTCGATTGACCGTCAATGATCACGTCGGTATGCGTGCAGGGCAGCGTGGAGAAATGTCCACGCTGCCCTGTTCATTGCAGTTCCAACGGAGTACATTTTCATGAAACTGAGCAGTGCTATGCGCTTGCGAAGCGTACACCGTGCCCGAGTTGATCTTGTCCCCTAGCGCCGCCGGGATACCGGTCATGCCGCAGGTGTCAGCCTCGTGTGTCGTTGCCCGTCGTCATTCACTGGCGCATCTGCACGATGGCCAAGGTGGGCTACGGTTGCAGCACACCTGCTGTCTGACCGGCAATCGCTATGCGCACCGTCTGCACCGTTGGGAACTGGAGCAGGGTGCGGGTGATCTGCTCACGAATTAGCCCGGCTCGAGCCGCTCCGCCACTGTAGGCGTTCAACTCCTGCGAGAAGTCGGCCGTCGCGACGCCGTTCTCGATCGTCAGGCTGCGCAACGTGACCCGCGCCTCCCAGTCCGGCGCGCGGCCCGGATAGCGCAGCACCTCTTCCGGGGTCGGGATAGCCGTCGTGAAGCCCGCCAGGTCGCCAGGACGTGGTCCCCATAGCAAGGCGTCCAGCGCCGCTGTACCAATTCGGACCGTCTTCGGCATCCGGCGCGTTTCGACGGCCAGCTGCTCATCGCTCACCCAGGCTAGCTCAATTGGCTGGGTGTCAGAATCGTCCCAGCGCAGCACCTGAATCGGCTGTTGCGCCAGGACATCGCCGCCGCTGTTGCGCAGGTCGAGCGTTGCCTGCCGGTCGGCTGGCTGCGGTGGCTGGCTCTCGGTGGTCCAATCCAGGTTACCGATCACCAGCCCTTGTCCATCCGCACCGCGCAGCACCGGCATGATGCGCGTCAGCTCGGTGCCATCTTGCCAGCGCACACGCGCGATCACCTGTTCGCCAGGTTGACCCACATGCGCCAGGAGATGCAGCGGGAGCGTGAGTATCGCCCCGGCAGCTGGGAGCTCTATCGGACTCGGCGACAGCACTGGCGCGGTACGCAGGGCATCGGTCCCGATATTGGCGCGTTCCACTTGCCAGCCCTGCGGGTTGAGCGGGTCGAAGCTCAGCACCGTCCGCTCGAATGCCTGCATGATGATGTCACGTCGTATGTCTGCTTTCACCGTTTGCGTCTGGAATGCATCAGTCATGGGCAAGCCGATGTCGTGCAGCCAGCCGCCGGGGAACAGGTCGCGCCGATTGATGTAGGTCCAGAAGTAGAGTGGCACGTGGTAGCCGGGCGCCGGACGGAGCTGGGAGTCGTATGGCACGAACTCCCCGCGCTCGGTCGTCAGCGTCCCACCCTGGAAGTTCAGTGGCGCGGGAACACGAGCCTCCGGCCGGTGCGCAGCGCCGAGGTCATGATACGTGGTGCTCGTGTTGTTGACGGTCCCCTGCGGATCCTGGGCAATCAACTCGGCGGTGAGGCGGCCAAACAACAGCGACCAACGCGGGTCGGTGACGTGGCCACGATGGTCCTCGATGCGGCCCTTCTCGAAATACTGCGCGGGAATGCCGCTGACATCGACCAGGCTGGTGAGTGGGCGGCCTAAAATCCGCAATCCCTGGTGATCGCGATAATAGGCGCGGAATGGCTCAGCGACCTCACTCTGGGCGTGCGCTGCGCCAGGTGCTCCGAGCCCAAGCCCGAACGTCACCACCGCTAGCAGCAGCAGGAATTGTGCATGTCGTTTCATGCTGGCCTCCAGTCTTGATCGTGTGCTGATGCATGGTTGTACATGTTCAGCCGCTCGGCGCGTCGTGCCAGGCTTCGGCTGCCGCGATCCCACCAACTACACCGCCTATGGATTAGGCGCGCTCGATCTGTGCGCCAAGCATGCGCAGCCGCTCCTCGATCCGCGTGTAGCCGCGGTCGATTTGACCGATATTATAGATAATACTGCGGCCCTGGGCGCACAACGCAGCAAGCAGCAGCGCCATGCCAGCACGAATATCCGGGCTGGGCAATTCGGTCTCGCCATAAAGCTGGCTCGGCCCAACCACTATGGCGCGGTGTGGATCGCACAAAACAATCCGCGCCCCCATGCTGATCAGCCGGTCGACAAAGAACAGCCGGCTCTCGAACAGCTTCTCGTGGATCAGCACGGTGCCGCGCGCCTGCGTGGCGACAACCAACGCGATGCTGATCAGGTCGGGGTTGAAGCCCGGCCAGGGCATGGACTCAATCTTGGGGATGCCGTTGTACAAGTCGTCCTGGACGCACAGCTCCTGGTCGCCGGGAACGACGATGTCCAGCCCCTCGTCCTGCCAGGTCACGCCGAGCCGGCCGAAGGCGATCCGCGTCATGCGATGCTCCTCTGGTCGTGCGCCAAGGATGCGGATGCTGCTGCGTGTCACGGCGGCCAGACCAATGAACGATGCGACCTCCATGAAATCCGGGCCGATCGTGTACACGCCACCGTGCAGCCGGGCGACGCCGTCGATCGTCAGCTGGTTCGTACCGATGCCGGCGATACGTGCGCCGAGTGTGTTGAGCATATGGCAGAGATCCTGCACGTGCGGCTCGGAGGCCGCGTTACGGATGATGGTGGTACCCTCGGCCAGCACAGCAGCCAGGATCGCCTGCTCGGTGCCGGTCACGCTCATCTCGTCCAGGAAGATATCCGCGCCGCGCAGCCGCTCGGCACGCAACACGTACGCACCCGGCGTAACCTCGATCGTGGCGCCGAGCGCTTGTAGCGCCAGGAAGTGGGTATCAAGTCGCCGCCGGCCGATCACGTCGCCGCCTGGACGCGGCAGAGTAACATGGCCGCGCCGTGCCAACAGCGGGCCGGCCAGGAGCAGCGAGGTGCGGATTTTGCGCGCGAGGGTTGGATCTGGCTCGGCATCGCCCACCCGGTCGGCCTGCATCGCGCAACTGTGCTCGCCACACCGCTCGATGCGCACGCCGAGCTGCTGGAGCAGGTCGATCTTGGTGCTCACATCGCCGATGGCGGGGATATTATCCAGCACGACCTCCGAGTCGGTGAGCAACGTGGCGGCGAGCACCGGCAGCGCTGCGTTTTTGTTGCCGGCGGGCGCGATGCTGCCACCGAGACGTCGCCCCCCGTCGATGATGAAGCGGTCCACATAGCCTCCTACGATAGCGTGATTGGTTCAAAGTTGCGCAATCCCGTGTGCGTGGCGCCGCGCACCCCTGCGTAGCAGGGCATCAGAGACGGGCTTTTGGTGTCGAACCCGCACATATGCGCCTACGGCTGACCCCGACAGGCCATGACCATGCTGGCTCTTATGCGCCGTAGGCGCTGCATTTTGACTCCTGATACACCAACACCCGCTCGCTAGTGAGCACTGGCACCAACAACAGCCTGACAATCCAGATCAGCCAGGGCGTGGTTATGCTCGTGCATTGGGGCGTAGGAGGGCGTGCTTCCCAGCACGCCCTCCTACGCTCGGATCGTTACTGCGTGCCCTCGGGCTGCAGCACTTGGACACCCAGATGGCCGATCTGGACGGCGTAGGGCGTGCCGGCCAGCTCGGGGTGCAGCTCCAGCCGCGCGCGCTCGAAGTACTGCACGAGCCGCCCATCCTCTGTCACGGCCTCGCCGATTGGGTAACCAAACAGCAGCAGTCCGCTGTGTGCCTGCCAATAGGTGCGGAAGTCGCGCGCCAGCAGGTGGCCAGTTTCGGGGAAGAACCAGCGCAGCTCGACCGCGGTGGTCGGAGCTGCGACAGGCGGGGTCGCGTAGCCGAGTTCAACGGCCAGTCGGCCCAGCAGAATCTCATATGCTGTGCCGGCCAGCTCCGGATGATACTCCAGCCGGGCGCGCTCAAAGTATTGCACCACCACGCCGCTCGGAAGTACGATCGCATCGGTCAGCGGGAGCCCAAAGATATCTAGCCCGCCTCTGGCACGCCACAATCGGACGAAGCGTGCATCGATACGGTCAAGCGGCAGGCGCTGGATGATAATCACCGTCGTCGGCGTCAGGCTGCCGGTCGGCGTAATGCCGCCGGTCGGCGTAATCACCGGCGTGCTTCCAATCGGCGTTGTTCCCGGCAGAACCACCACGGGCACGATCACCACGACCGGTGGCAGCGCCACTTCCTTCGTGCCGCCGGTGCCGCCGTAGATCAGGGTGAACCGGGCACTAAACCTGATATCCACGGTGATCTGTGTCCGAACCTTGAACTTGATCTTCAGCTTGACTTTGCCGCCGTGATGGATCTTGTTGTTCTCCCCGATGCCAATCACGACTCGATCGCTGTCCCGCTCGGCGACAAAGCCAGCGCCACTCAGGAAGCCGACGTCGGCCAGGTCGAACAGCTCGCGGAAGTCGGCCATATTGAGCACGAGGAACGTGCCGCGCGATGCGCCGCCGGTATTGACGATCGTGATGCTGATATTGACAAAGATATCGGCGTCGATACGCTCGATCTCGCGCTCGATGTCATCGTCTTTGATCACAATCACTGGAGGCTTCTCGACGTCTTTCGCGGCGCACAGCGGTCCAGCGATATCGCCAAGCACGACATCCGGGCCTTTGGCCGCCACCTGAATCAGACCGAAGCCGAGCGGCCCGCGCAGCCTGACCGTGAACTCTCCCTGTTGGAAGCCCGCGCCGGTCTGCCACTTGACACCAAACAGCTTGGCGTTGGGGTCAGGATGCACAACCTCCCACGGCTCGGGCGCGGCGGTGACAATGGCGCAGTCCTTCAGATCCAGCACCCAGTTGCTCAGATCCTGGGCGCTCGCCAGCTCCTCCACGAAGTACTTCCAGACTGACGTGCCGTCGGCAGCGAACGTGATGCTGCGGAGCGAGATTCGGTAGCCGTTGCTGAGCGTCACCGTGATGGGCGTTCCTGCGCAGACGGGGCCAGCAATCTGCCCGTTGGTGGTCGCGGCGCCCGTGACCGCGACGCCAGCGCTGCCAATGGTGACAGGGCCGCTAAGCGTGACGCTGAACTCACCCTGCTGGAACGCAGCAGCGGTGGTCCATTTGATGCCGGAGAAGCCGGCGGACGAGTCCTGCACCGAACCGGACGGCGTAGATGCTGTAACTGTGGCGCAGCTCGGCACCTGCAGCGCCCATGCAGTCAGGTTGGTTGCGGTCGTCTCCGCAACGCGGTAGCGCCAGGTGGATGTGCCATCGGCGTTGTATGTCACACTGAGCAGCGAGACGCGAAAGCCGTTCGCGAGTGTGATGGTTGTCGGAATGATGGCAGGTGCGGCTGCCGCGCGTGCAGACGGTGCGGCGCTGGCGGATGAGGTAGCGCTGTGCGCGAGGGCGCGGCCAGGAATCGCGGACAGGCAGACCATGACCAGGGTGAGCACGATCCAGAACCGTTTCATACATCCTCCTACTGTAGATGTGAGCCAGTAAACCTTCTCTCCGGGGGCAATCCTATGGCACACGACGACGATTGGTAGCGTCTACTATTGCTGTGCAGATTAAGTTCACAACATGAACCAGGAAATAGCGCAATAGAACCGCCTATGCTTCGCCGTGTGCCAAGACCGATGACGTCATCGGCCTTATAACAAGCCCTTGGCGGTCCAGTTATGGGCGGAGATCAGAGTTTTTTGGAAACCGTTGTCCTATGTTGCATGGAACCAGATCTGAAACGTTTGATCTGGGGACACGGGTGGTGGTGGTGGTGGCGAGGAACCGGAAGAGTAGAGCGATGAGTGTAGCAGAACAGCCCACAATCTGTCGATAAGGCCAATCGTACTGCTGACTGAGGAGCGGTCGGCAGACATTATGGTAGCAGCATCTGAACTGTACATATCTGGACGTGAGGCCGACAGCACCGACGTTTGAAGCTAGATGCCTATCCGCGACTCGTTGTGGATAGGGCCAAGGATACCTTAGCCTGGCAATGAATAACCGCGGATGATGCGACACCAGCAGGGCGTCGTAGGCATGCCAGATGCAGCGTTATCACAATTGGACAGTTCATGCCAGCCTTTTTGCTGGTGTACTGCCCTAAGTGAAGACCGCACGCCCGCAAAACTAGAACAAACTTGGTACAGTTTTCTGGCCATCGGCGGCGATTTGGTTACGCGCTCGCGGTCGTGGCCGCGCCGATGGCCCTATATGGCGTCAGAGCGCCGCCAAATTGTACCATGCGCACTTGACAGGTACTATCCGGCAGGGTATAGTGGTACTAGATGCGGGCCGAGTGAGTGAAAACGCCCCGGCCCCGAGACCTACCGGCGCATGAGCGAATACGCCAGCGCCACCATAGCAAAACACAATCGGCGTGTCCCCCTGATGATGAGCAGCGGGGGCGCGCCGATTGTGTTTTGCTTCGCATTTGCAAAGCAGCCGAGCATACTGTAGCTTGCAAACCCCCCAGTGGTAGCGTATACTCACAGCGTTGAGGCAGCGACCACGCGCCCCGAGCCGTTTTGGCTGGGTCCGCGTTGGTCGTTTTTTGTTGCCCGTTCATTCACCGAATCCAAGGAGGAACCGATGGCCGACGAAATGAAGATCGAGTACATGGCGCTTTCCGAGCTGCTGCGCACCGAGCGCAACCCGAAGAAGCACGACCTGCCGGCGCTGCGCGCGTCGATGCTGCGGTGGGGCTTCACCCAGCCGCTGGCGATCGATGAGCGCACGAAGAAGATCGTGGAGGGCCACGGCCGCATCGAGGTGCTGCAGGCGATGAAGCAAGCGGGTGGCAAGCCGCCGCTGCGTGTGACGGCGAAGGCTAAGGAATGGATGGTGCCGGTCGTGCGCGGCCTGTCATTCGCCAACGACCAGGAAGCCGAAGCCTATTTGATCGCCGCCAACCAGCTCACGACCGCCGGCGGCTGGGATGACCAGCTGCTGGGCTCGATGCTGGCGCAACTGCAGCAGGCGAATGTCTCGTTCGAGGGCCTGGGGTTTGACCACAGCACGATTACCAGTATGCTGTCGTCGTTCGCGCCGGCGGCTGAGTCGCTGGCGAACATGCCCGTCCCGCCCGCACCAAGCTTCACCGCTCCGCCCGCCCTTGCGGAGGGTGCAAACGCCACGGCCGTGGCCGGCGAGCCACCGCCCGCGATTACTCCGGCCGCCGCAGTCACATCCGACGGCCAGTTCTCACCACCGCCCACCAGCATGCCGATCCTGGGCGAGGGGCAGACCGCTGCGGATGCGGGGGTGCTCGACCCGACGACGCGAATCGAGAGCGAGCATGCGCCCAAGGTGATGCGAACGATATTGATTGGCCGCCATCATATTCCGTGCTCCGCAGAGGAGAGCGCGAGGCTCGACACCTTTATTACCAAGTGGATGGACCGCACCGGCAGCCTGTATGGGTTCTTCACCGCCCACCTGTACGAGCCAGCCGACGACATGTAAGGAGAAGCAGAACGTGTTCTACATGGACTACCCCATCGCCGCGCTCAAACCCGCGCCGTACAACCCGCGCAAGATTGATGAGCAGGCATTCCTGGCGCTTCAGCACTCCATCAAGACCTTTGGAATGGTCAAGCCGATCATCGCCAGCGAAGACGGCACGATCGTGGCGGGCCACCAGCGCTCGCGCGCGGCACAGGCTCTAGGCCTCGAGCACTCGCCAGTCTACGTCGTGGACGGCATCGACCCGGTCTCTGAAATGCGCTTCAACCAGCTACACAACGGGACCGACCTCGATACCGGCGACGAGCATGTGACCGTGCCGCCGTGCGAGGGCCTGGGCTATTACGATGTGCCTCCTGCCAGCATTCGCGGCACGCGGCGCGCCCGGGGCGGCGCGCTGCGCATCGCGATCGCCGAGCTGCTGACCAAGTTCGGCCCATGGGGTGGGATCGTGGCCAGCCAGAGCGGGGAGTGCCTGTCGGGCGCGCAGTACGCGCTGACCTGCAAGCAGCTGGGCATGCCCTGCCGGACCTACTATGTGTCCGACGACCAGGCCAGCCTGGTGCGCGGCCTATTCCGGCGGGCGTATGGCGAGTTCGACTACTCCAAGCTGCCCAAAACGACCTATATGCAGACGTTCGCGCAGATGTACCGCGTGCGTCAGGACGAGCAGGGCCGGCCGATCGGGGTTGGCCAGCCGTTGTATGAGCACGTCTACATCCCCAATTTCAAGCCGGGCGAGCGGATCCTGGACTTTGGATGCGGGCAGGGCGACTACGTGCGAATCTTGCAGACCAGGGGCTACCGCATCTGGGGGATGGAGTTCTTCTATCGCGCCGGCCAGGGGCTGAACACGCCGGCGGTGCATCAGATGGCCGACAGCCTGTTCGAGACGCTGCGTACACAGGGCCGCTTCGACGTGGTGCTGTGTGAGTTCGTGCTGAACAGCACCGATCGTAACGAAGCCGAGGTCGCGGTGATGACGTGCCTGAACGCGCTGTGCAAGCCCGGCGGCAGGATCTATGCCTCGGGCCGCACGCGGGCGGCGACCGAGCGCGAGATCACCAGCACGGCCGACACGCAGGGCACGCTCAGCTTCCTCGACAAGGATGGCTACAGCGCGATCGCGCAAAAAGGCCGCTGGCTGTACCAGAAATACCACACGCCGGCGCAGGCGACCGAGCTGGCCCGGACCTACATTGGCCCCGACGCGACCTACGGCATCCTGAGCGGCATGGACACGGTGTTCCTGTTGAGCGGCACCAAGCAGGTCGAGTTGACGGAGGCACAGGTGGAAGCGGCGTTGGCGTTCGAGTTTAATCTACCGTGGCCCGACGGCCACACGGTAAACCGGCACCGCGAGGCGCAAGACGCCTGGCGCGCCGCCGTCGCACTGGAGCGGTGACATACCGTGCGCCGGGTACCCTTTGGGTGAGGCGGCGGCTTCCTGTCTCAACGACCTGTGCCAATCAGTTCGATTGGGCTTACCGGGTCTCCACAGGCGTTTTGCGTCTCGGCATGTCCTGCCGCGACGATCTGTTCAAACAGGCGCAGACCCTCACGATCGATGTTACGGGCGGCATTGAGATCGCGATCGTGCTGAACGCCACAGGGACACGTCCAGTCACGGTCGGCAAGCGTGAGATCGGCTTTCACCGACCCGCACGCGCCGCACATTTTCGAGGAGGGAAAGAATCGCTCGATCGCGATCACGTGTTTGTCCAGGCGATCGGCCTTGTATATGAGCATCGATCGGAATATGGTCCAACCAGCATCGAGCACGCTCTTGGACAGCTTGGTTTTCGCAAGCCCGCGAACGTTCAGATCTTCAATCGAAATGAGATCGAAATGAAGAATGAGATTGGTACTCAGCTTGTGCAGGAAATCGTTCCGCTGATTGCGGGTCTTCTGGTGCAAGCGCGCCACAATCACCCGCGCTTTCCCTCGGTTGCGACTGCCCAATTGCTTGCGACTGAGCGCCTTTTGTGCCCGCCGCAATTTGCGGGCTTGGACGCGATACCAGCGCGGGTTCGCAATCGTTTCGCCTGTAGAGAGTACCGCCAACGACTTCAGTCCCACATCGATACCGATGTGCGTCACGACGGGTCGGTCGGTTTTCGGCGCGATCTGCTGCTCGGTTACCAGGCTGACGTACCAATGTCCGCACGCTTCCCGTTTGAATGTCGCGCTCTTGGTGACACCTTCCAGCGGTCGGTGAACGATCGCTTTGATCAGGCCGATCTTGGGAACCGAGATGTACGCAGCGTCAAGGACAACGCGTTGCGGAATACGAAAGCGCGGCGTGTCAGTCTTCTTGGACTTGAATTTGGGCAAGCCCTTCTTCTTATCGCCATTGCGCGCGCGGCGAAAGAAATGCTGATAGGCGCTGTCGAGATCACGCAACGCCTGTTGCAGCGATTGCGAGTCCATCTCGCGCAACCAAGCCGCTTCGGGCTGCTGTTTCAATCGGGTGAGTTCAGCAGCAAGACTGTTGTACGACAGCGTTTTGCCGGTTTCGCGGTAGTGATTGCGCTTGCGGTTCAAGGCCCAATTCCAGACAAATCGTCGCGCGCCCGCGAACTGATTGAGCAAGCGTTCTTGATCGGCAGTCGGGTTCAGGCGATAGCGATAGGTTGTCTGAATCGTTCGTTGCATGGCTCTATTATACCAGAAAGGGTACTAAAAGACAATGATTTTAGTGCATTAGGAAGCCAAATATGACGACAATACAATCGTTCGCGCCGCCCGTTTGTACGGTGGATGACATCCTTGCGGCGCGCTTCATTCATCCGCCAGCTCAAGCAGGCGGTTTTCTTAAAGGAACTTGATAACCATGCCTTTCTATCAGGAATATCCAATCGACCAGCTGACGCCGGCGCCCTACAACCCGCGCCACCTCGACGACAGCGCGTTTGCGGCGCTGCAGCGTTCGATCCGCGTGCTGGGGATGATCAAGCCGGTCATCATCGCCGACAACGGCACGATCGTGGCGGGCCACCAACGGTCGCGGGCCGCGCGCGAGGTCGGTCTGACCCACGTTCCGGTGTTTATTGTGAACGAGCTGAACATCATGAATGAGATGAAGTTCAACCAGCTGCACAACGGGACCGACCTGGACACGGGCGATGAGCACGTCTTGGTGCCGGCGTGCGAGAGCCTGGGCCACTACGATATACCGGCCGCGGCCATCAAGGGCAACCAGCGGGCGCAGGGCGCCTCCGTGCGCGTGGCGATCGCCGAGTTGATGACGCTCTACGGTGAGTGGGGCGGAATCGTGGCCACACAGAGCGGCCGGTGCCTGTCGGGCGCCCAATACGCGCTGACCTGCAAGATGCTGGGCAAGCCCTGTCGGGTCTACTATGTTCCGGACGACCAGGCGCTGCTCGTGAAGGGCATTTTCCAGCGCGAGTATGGCGTGTTCGACTACGGCAAGCTGCCCAAGACGACCTACTACCAGACATTCGCCCAGATGTACCGCAAGCGCGAGGATGAGCAAGGCCGGCCCCGCGGCGTCTCAGCGCCGTTCTACGAGAAGGTCTACATCCCCAATTTCAAGCCGGGCGAGCGGATCCTGGACTTCGGCTGCGGCCAGGCCGACTATGTGCGGCTGCTGCAGAAGAAGGGCGTTCGCATTTGGGGCATTGAGTTCTACTTCCGCGCCAAGCAGACCATCAACACCATCGCGGTGCATCAGATGGCCGACAGCCTGTTCGCGTCGCTGCATGGCGACGGCCGCTTCGACACGGTGCTGTGCGAGTTCGTGCTGAACTCGACCGACAGCCTGGAGGCCGAGGCGGCGGTGATGACGTGTTTGAACGCGCTCTGCAAGCCCGGCGGCAGGATTTATGCCTCGGGCCGCACGACCAAGAGCATCGACGACGAGATGAAGGCGACCTCGAAGAATCAGTACGCGCTGGCGTTCCTAGACAAGAACGGCTACAGCGCGCGGGCCGTGCGCGGCAACTGGCTGTATCAGAAATATCACACGGTCGCCGAGGCGACGGCGCTGGCCAAGAAATACATCGGCGCCGACGCACAGTACGTCGAGCTCGCCGGCGCGCCCAACACATTCCTGATCACCGGCACCAAGCAGCATGAGCTGCCCGACGACCAGGTGCGGGCCGCGCTGGAGTTCGAGTTTAACCTGATGTGGCCCGATGGGCAGCACGTAGGCAAGCATCACGAGGCGCAAGCGGCCTGGGAAGCTGCGCGCGCGAAAGAGTAGCCCTCCGGACAATTGGATTGACAGGCAGCGAACAAGCGCCGACGACCAGGAAGGTCATCGGCGCACTTTGTTTTCTGAGGAAATGAATGACCAACGACTTCCATGCGAAACAACCCCGCGACTGGCACGGCCGGTACGCGGGTTCCGGCAGAGACGGGCGAGAAAGCGGCCCACCCAAGGACGCCGAGGAGATCCACAGCGAGGCCGGCGTGCGCGTGCTGCTGATTGGCGGCAGAAACCCGACCTACCAGATCTGGAAGGGCGAGGAGCTGGTGCATGAGCAGCCGGCGACCAGAGCCTGGCGCACGGAACGGCGCGAGATGATCGATAAAGCGGCGATCGTCGCCGGCCGCACGGTCGAGCCGCCGAAGGTCGAGGGCCGCGAGACCTGGAGTAAGAACGGGGTGCGGGTCGTTGTCACAGCGGGCAACGACCCAAAGTTTCAGGTCTACAAGGGCGACACGCTGGTCCACGAGCAGCCCGCGACGCGGGCGTGGAAGAGCGAGCAGGCCGCGGTGCAGAAGGTCGCCGAGCAGGCGGCTGGCATCACGCCCCAACAGACCGCCACGGCGCAGATCAACGGGCATATGCGGCAGGGCTCGACGCGCGGGCAGCCGGTGAGTGTTCGGGAGCAGCTCGACTATGCGACGATGTACGTCGAGAACAAGCTGGCCGAGAACCCGGCGCTGAACGTGCGCGAGTTGCAGGCGAAGGGCCGCGAGCTGGCCGAGAAGTGGGCGGCGCAGGGGCCGGCCTATTTCCAGCGGCAGATGCAGTTACAGATCAGCCGCGAGTACCAGCGCCACCTGCTGGAGGAAGACGACGCGCGGAACCGTGATATCACGGAGGAGGGCTAGGCCGTGGCGAAGGGACGCGCGCCGGAGACACCGAAAGCCCTGGAGGCGTTTGAGCAGTATTGGGCGCTTGGACCCGAGCGGAGCCTGCGCATGCTGGCCGACGCGACTGGGATCCAGCTGAGCCAGTTGGGCGACTGGTCGAGCAAGTTCGACTGGCAGTACCGCGTGCTGCAGCGGCAGCGCGAGGAGATTGCGGCCGCGCGGATCGCCGCCAAGAAGGAGGCCGCCGCGCTCGCCCGCCGGCGGCTTCGCAACGCGCAGCTGCTCCAGGAGGCGGCGCTCACGATCTTCGCCAAGGCCAAGATCGCCGACATGGAAGAAGACGCCCGTGACTACCTGGATACGGCGCTCAAGATGATGACTGAAGGCATGCGCGCTGAGCGACTCGAGTTGGGCGAGGCAACCGAAACAATCTCGCTGACACCACCCAAGCCCATCAACGCTATGTCGGACGAGGAGCTGAAAGAGTACATCCAGCTGCTCGAAGAAGCGGCGGCATAGCCGCTCGAAGGAGATGCACATGTTGCGCGACACCTCTATCAACGCCTGGTTAGACCGGCTGGAGCAGCAAGCTCCCGGCAGCCGCGACCACGCGGAGCGCTCGGCGATCTATGCGCTGGCCCTCGGTCAGAAGCTGGGCCTGTCGAGCGAGGATCTTCAAACGCTACGGTGGGGCATGCTGCTGCACGACATCGGCAAGCTGAGCGTGCCCGACTCGATCATCCGCTTCCCTGGCAAGCTGAGCGCGAAGGAGTGGGCCTATCTGCTCCACCACCCGACCGACGGCGACATCATGCTGGCCGACGTCGAAGGCGCCGAGCAGCTGCGCACGGTGGTGCGCTGCCACCACGAGCGTTACGACGGTGACGGCTACCCGGCCGGTCTGAAAGGTCAGGATATCCCACTATTCGGCCGCATCGCGGCCATTTGCGATTCGTGGGACGTGATGCTCAGCGATCGCCCCTACTCGCCGGCCATGACCGTCAGCGAGGCGGTGGCGGAGCTGCGGCGCCACACCGGAACGCAGTTCGATCCCGTGCTGGTTACCCTATTTCTCTCAATGTGCCACCGCCTGGTGGACATTCCAACCTTCGTCGAGCATTTTAGCTAAAGGAGCTCTCTCAATGCATTCCAGCTGGCAATCCAAAGTCGTCCGGCACGCCGACGTGGCGCCCGGCGATCTCTTAGGCCACCCGGACAACATCACCATTCATACGGTCGAGCAGCAGGCCGATATGGAGCGTATGTTGGGGCGCATCGGCTGGGCGGCGTCGGTGCTGGTGAGCGTGAAGAGCGGCCGCATCATCGATGGGCATATGCGCGTCGCAGTAGCGCTGAACGCCTCCGCTGCGACCATGCCGGTCGATTACGTGGATCTGACCGAGGATGAGGAGCGCAAGGCGCTGCTGTACCTCAAGCGCATGCCGTCGCTGGCCGGCCTTGACCGAGTGAACCTGGCCGAGGTGCTGGAGTCGATTTCGACGATGGACGCCGATATTGAGGCGATGGCCAACGCATTCGCCAAGTCCAGCGGCCTACTGAGGGCGCAGAAGCTCATGGCCGAGAAGGAAACGCCGCAGTACATGGACATCACCGTCGGCACCTTCACATTTCAGGTGACTTGGCCGGAGTACGTGCATTGGCGGCTCGGCATCCAGGATATTTGCAAGACCCGCAAGGCGACCATCAACGCGGAGATCCGCCGCCGGCTTGGCCTGTGACGGCTCCCACGGCTAAAGCACGAGGGCTTCAGACTGTGCCGCCCCACAGTCATTTTGTTACAATCGAAGGTTTTGGAGGCCCAGGCGCAGAATGTTGATCGCCGCATTCTGATCTCTGCCGAGCACAAGACCACAATGGGGACACGTATGCACCCGAACACTCAAGTCCTTTTCGACCAATTCACCGCAATGGGAGCACATAATGGACGTGTTGCGGGGGTTCACCAGAATGACCGTTCGGCCAGCTTCTTCCGCTTTGCCTCTCGTCATGCTGATGAACTGCGTCCACGCCACGTCCATGATGCTTTTGCGCATTCCACGCCCGCGTTTCGCTCCCATCTGCTGCGGCTCAAGGTCTTCAAACACGATCACCTGATAGCGATCCACCAGATCGCGGCTGCGCTTGTGCGCAAAGTCGCTTCGTCGGTTGACGATCCGCTCGTGGATGTGGGCCAGCGCCTTCTTCCGATGCCGCATCAAATCCCACTTTTGGGCGTTTTTGGCCGCATCCTTGAGCTTTTGTACGCGCTTCAAGTCGGCCTCATCGCGGCGATAAAAGCGTGGGTTCTCGATCTGCTCGCCGTTGGAGAGGGTAGCGAACGAGAGAAGCCCAACATCGACGCCAACAACGTGCTCGGTTGGCAACAGACGTTTCGGCTCAACCTCACACGAGAAACTGACGTACCACTTGCCAGTGCGCGAGCGCCGGAGTGTCACCGTTTTGATCGCGCCGTAGGTAGGACGATGCCAAACGACCTGTACACGTCCAATTTTCGAGACAACCAGATCGTTACCCCGTATTTCAACTCCGTTGCCATACTGCGGGTAGGTGATACTGTCGTAGCGACCAAAGCCCTTAAAACGTGGATAGCCGACTTCCTCTTCGCCCGCCTTTACACGGCGGAAGAAGGCTTGAAACGCCAGATCGACCCGGAGTTGAACATTCTGCAAGACCTGGCTATGCACCAGTTTGAGCGACGGTCGCGTTTCCTTCCACCCTGGCAGCATGGCCTGCGTCTCGTACAGTTCGCATTTGATGCTGTGCTCATACGCGAACTCTCGCGCTTCGAGTGTTTGGTTGTAGACCCAGCGGCACTCTTCCAGCATCGTATTCAAGATACGCCGCTGGCCGCCCTGCAAGTAGATGCGGTATTTGTAGGTCTTGCGCATACCTTATGTATAGCACAAGCCAACGTAAATAGCAAGTTTGTGCGACTTTGGGCTAAAGCCGCCGGGTACCCTCTGGGTGCCGGGGCGTTTCATCCTACCGCTGAAGCTGGTGGGCTTTCACGCCTAAAGGCAAGCATTCGTAATTTCCCGCTCCCGAAGCGGTCACTCTTTTGAAAGGAGCGCGGAAGCGCAACCACCTATGAACCAACCATGGCAGAACCGCATTGTCGGTCACGAGGACGTCGATCCGCTGACGCTCCGTGCGCATGCGAAGAATATCCGCACGCATGCCAGCGCGCAGCGGCGGCTGCTGGAGTCGGCCCTCGACGAGCTGGGCCACGTCGGCAAGATCGTGGTGAGCCAACGCACGCGGCGCGTACTGAACGGTCATTTGCGCGTCGAGCTGGCGATCGGCCGCGACGAGCCAACCATCCCGGTGACCTGGATCGACGTTGACGAGGCCGAGGAGCTGGTCGTGCTGGCGTTCTTCGACCAGATTGGCGAGCAGGCCGAGATCGACGCGACCAAGCTGCAACACACCTTCAGCCAGGTCACAGGAGGCAGTGACGGCTTGCAGACCATGCTCGCCGATTGGGTGGCCTCCTTCAACGTGACGATCGTGCCGGCCAAGCCGACTGTGATTGCGCCGCCGCTGACCCCAATAGCCGTGCCGGTCGTGAGCGCCCCGGAAAGAGCCCGCCCGGTCGAGGCGCCAGCGGCCGCAGCACCAGTGACCGCCGAAGTGGCGCCGGTCGCCGGCGGCTTTCCGGCCGGTGAGGCGCTCGTAACGGTCCCGGTCGAGGCGTCGGCGCCCGCACCTGGAGAACGTGCCGCAACAGAGTCCACGATTGCGGCCCCGGTGATCGGAGCCGCTTCCATCGCCGCAGCGCCACTGCCCACGGCGGCCGCGCTGCCCCCGCTCCCCGAAGCCCAGCCCGAGGCGCCCACCGACCCGGTCGTCGCGCCCATCGCCGTGGTGGTCGAAGTGGTCGAGCAGAAGAAAGCCAAGGCCGAGAAGCCGGCCCCACCTCCTCCGACCACCGCGGTGATCAAGATCGGCGAGTACGATCAGGAGATCGACCTGGCGACATTCAATCCCTGGTGGAACGCGCTGGTCGAATCCTGTGTCGGTGACGGCTTCACGCTCATGACCGAACTGAAAAATCGCTTGGGGATTGTGGCCTAGTGCCGGCCTGCTGTAAAGCGTATCAGAGCCCTCCCTACATAGGGAGGGCTTTGTGCTGCCCAGCGGCACACCTCGTTGCGTAAGGATGCTTGACAACAATCTGAGAGTGTGCTACAATAGAACTGGACGAAATTGTCCAGCCGACCCGACGTACCAGTACAACAAAGGAGACAGACTGATCAACACCCAAGCCCCGAACCGCAAGCAAGTCCGCGCCGCCATCGTGGCGACGGCGGAGACCTTCGCCGCGCTGCGCGAGCAGTGGTCGGCGCGAGAGGATCTGGCCGACCTGGCGCAACGGCTAGAGGCGGCGCTGGCCGCCGCCACAGCAGCATTGCAGGGCTCGAAGTCGACCGAGGTGGTGCGCGAGGCGCAGCTAACCGCCGGCACGCTGCTGGCCGAGCTGCAGGATGCGCTGACGAAGCCGGCCGAGGTCAAGAAGGCGCCCCGGACCCGCGCCCCGGCCAAGTCGCCGGAGGTCCGTGAGCTGTTCCGCGATGACGAGGCCCGCATCCTGGTCAACTGGATCCTGGACCCGGCCGCGCCGCGGTTCGTGGTCGTGCAGTGTGCAGCCGAGGCCGCTGAGGCCGACGAGGAGCTACTGGTGGTCAAGGCCACCCGGCAGTGGGCGACCGAGAAGAAGCAGGCGCTGGAGTTCGCGGCGCGCAAGGCCTGTGAGATCAAGGGCGTGGAGTATGTGGAGCCCCAAGCCCCGGCCGCGCCGACGCGGAAGCGTGGCGAGGTCAAGGAGACCCGCACCACCGTCTACGGCGAGGGCGGGCCGATCCAGGTCGTGATGGTGACCGGCGGCGAGAACCGCTACGAGGTGGTGGTCGGCGGCGAGGTCAAGCACACCATCAAGGCGACCAAGAACTGGCGGCTGGAGCGCCAGGAGGCGATCGGGCAGGCCAGCCAGCTGGTGGTGTCGGCCTAACAACCCCCACGGCGACGACGCGCGGCCCCGGCAGGACACTGCCGGGGTCGCGCTGTTTCTGGAGGAGTGTATGCACCGCGACGCAGATTTCGAGCGGATGATGGCGGGCATCGTCCGCGTGGCCATATTCGACGCGCGGCAGGGCAACAAGACCGCCAAGCGCTGGTTGCACAGCGCGGGCCTGGCCGAGCGGGCAGGCATTACTGACCTGCCCAGGATCCTTGACGAGCCCGAGCCGGCTCGAAATGTGGAAGCCGCCCCTTTGGCGCAGGACACGCTTCCAAGCGGTAAGAAGTCCACGGTGTGGGAGCGTGGCGCCATTCAGGTGATCTCGGTGATCGGAAAGCGCTGCTGTTACGGCGTGGTTGTTGGGGGTGAGGTCAAGCACGTCGTTCCGGCCACCAAGCGCTGGCGGCAGGACAAGGCGGCCGCGATCGTGCTGGCCGAAAGGCTGGCGGCATGACCGCGGAGATGGCGCAGGCCTCGCGGCGGAAGCCGAAGCGCGCCAAGGAACAGATCGTCGAGATCCCAGTCACGCTGATCGACACCGGCCTGAACAATCGCACGGTGTTCGACCAGGAGGAGTTGGAGGAGTTGGCCAGGGATATCGCCGAGCGTGGGCTGCTGCAGGTGCCGTGCGTGCGTCAGGTGTTGCGCTATCCCTGTGGACATTCTGTGATGCCGCAAACGTTCGAAGAACGGGACCTATGGAACATTTTGTACGACCGCCAATCGAGGTCATCTGCTACACCGCGGGGCTCCTCGACGGCGAAGGAACCATCTTCAAGGTCATCGCTGACAACCGGTTCGGTTTCAGCATCTCCCAAAGCGCCAAAAACAACGGCGAGGAACTCTGCGGCTGGCTCAAAGAGCAATGGGGAGGCATCGGGAATATCCACGGCCAGACAAGATATTGGAAAGGGCGCGCGCAGATCCAGTGGCAATGGCAAATCAACGCCGCCTACGAAGTTCAGCACGGACTTCGGCATATGCTGCCCTATTTGCGGGTCAAACGGGATGGCGCAGAACGGGCACTCGCCTACATCCAGCAGCGGCTCGACGATGGCACCCGCTACCTCTGGACTCCCGGCGAGAACGACTATCTCCGCGAGCATTGGCGCGAGTCCGATCACGTCATTGCCCAAGTCATCAACAGAACCCCCACCGCCATTCGGCACCAACGAAGAGTCCTTGGTATCGCTGGAGACAGCGGATTCCGCTATATCCGCTACTGGAGTGACACCGACGAGCAATACATCCGCGACAACTGGCAGCAGCTCGACGACGAAGCCCTCGGCGCCGCGCTTGGACGAACAGCCAAAAGCATCCGGCACCGGCGACACGACCTCGGGTTGCTGCGAAAGTAGATTCCAGCTCGTTTATGGAGAACGTCGGTTCCGCGCGTGCCTGCTGCTGGGCTGGAAGCTGTTGCCGGTCGTCATCCGCACGCTCGACGACACGCAGGCCTTCAC
>WNFV01000666.1_pt1 | contig 46382 bp, 50 predicted proteins | sample 5400101 | NCBI WGS metagenome assembly WNFV01 (sample SAMN13153361, study PRJNA577476) | soil metagenome | isolation source: 115 cm soil or saprolite under grassland replicate 1 | place: USA:California | collected 2016-06-15 | reverse complement strand
CTCGTCGCAGGAGATGAACCAGTCGTCGACGACGCGGAACACGAGCGGCGTCCCGCAACGCCAGCAGATGGGATACCTGTGCGTCACCTCGCCGGACTCGATCAGCAGGCCGCGCTCCCGCAGCGAGTCGATGACGGGTACGGCGACTTCGTCCGTCGTCATCCCCGCGAGCTCGCCGAACCGCGGCAGCATCCGGCCCGACTCGTCGATCGGCATCACGACTGGTAGGTCGTGGACGCGCGACAGCTCGAAATCCTCCGCGCCGCACCCCGGCGCGATGTGCACGATGCCCGTCCCCTCGTTCGTCCCCACCTCGTCCCACGGGATCACCCGGTGCACGACGCCCTCCTGGGCCGGAAGGTCGTCGAACGGGCCTTCGTACTCGAGACCCACGAGCTCCTCCCCTCGAGCGATTCGCTCGGGGGTCGCGTCCGGCTTGAGCTCGCGGAGCCACCAGGCGCCGTCGATCAGGCCGTACTCCGCGTCCGGCTTCACCGCGGCAGCGACGTTGGCGGGGAGCGTCCACGGAGTCGTCGTCCAGACGGCGAGCGCCTCCTCCGCGCGCCCGCGCAGCGGGAAGCGCACGAAGAGCGACGGATGGGTCAGCTCGGTGTACTTGTCCTCGCCCGCCTGCTCGTGCTGCGAGAGCGAGGTGCCGCAACGCGGGCACCACTGCGTCGAACGATGGCCTTTGTAGAGCCAGCCGCGTGCATGGCACTCCTTGAGGAAGCGCCAGATGTACTCGATGTTCGTGTCCGAGAACGTGTAGTAGTCGTTGTCCCAGTCCATCCACATGCCGAGGCGTCTCGACTGGTCCGTGATGACCTCCGCGTAGTGGGCGACGCGTTCCTTGCAGCGCTCCGCGAACTCGGCGAGGCCGTACGCCTCGATGTCTCGCTTCGAGCCGAGCCCGAGCGACTTCTCGACCTCGACCTCGACCCAGAGCCCCTGCGAGTCGAATCCGTTCTGGTACCGCTGGTCGAAGCCGCGCAGGGCCTTGTAGCGCTGGAAGACGTCCTTGAGCGCGCGGCCCCACGCATGGTGAACTCCCATCGGGTTGTTCGCGGTGATCGGCCCGTCCATGAAGCTGAACTTCGGACCGCCGCGATTCTGCTCCCGCAGCCGCTCGAAGACGCCTTCTCGATCCCACCAGTCGAGGACCTTCTCTTCGAGGGCCCGGTGATCGGGATACTTGGGCAGCGGCTCGAACACAGCTTCGATTCTAGGTGGGGACTAGAGGGGTGATTCGGAGCGTTTATGTAGGGGTACGACCGATCGATCAGTTAAGAAAGGACCTGATGGCAACTGCAGTAACGGAACAGAGCTTCGAGCAGGAAGTGCTCCAGAGCGAGACCCCGGTCCTGGTGGACTTCTGGGCCGAGTGGTGTGGCCCGTGCCACGCCGTGTCGCCGATCCTCGAGCGCATCGTCGACGAGCGAAACGGCGACCTGAAGCTCGTGAAGGTGAACATCGACGAGGAGCAGGGGCTCGCTGTGCGTTACGGCGTGCAGTCGATCCCGACGATGATCCTCTTCAAGGGCGGCGAGCCCGCCGCGGCGGCGATCGGCGCCCAGCCCAAGCCCTCCCTCGAGAAGGCTCTGGGACTCGTAGAGGCCTAAGGGGGCTAGCCCCCCTCGGCCATTTCCTTTTCCGGGTGAGGCTCGGGTGAGACCGCCCGCTTCGTCGGTTCGTCGACAAGGCTGAGCACGCGCATGCCGTGGACGTAGACGACGGCTCCGCCGAGCCAGCCTCCGAGCGTCATGAAGCCGAAGCCGATCAGCGTCAGAACGTAGGAGCCGCTGCTGACGTTCGCATGCGTGTAGGCGTCGTGGCCGAAGATCGCCGCGAGCCCGAAGAACACAGTGGCGGTCACCATCGAGAGCAGATGCCAGGTGACCGTCCACCAGAGCTCGCTGCGCCACGTGATCGTGAGCCACTCCGCGAGACCGGTCAGCGCGGTCGGCGCGGTGGCGATCAGACCGATGACGAGTCCAAGCCACCAGCCGATCGCACCGTTGTTCTCGGTGATGCCGACGACCTCGATGAAGCCGGCGATCGTCGCGAACGTGTAGATCCCGATCGTCGCGTCGGTCAGCGGAGGATGGAGAGGGTGGCCGGGAAGCCCGCGCCACAGATAACTGAGCTTCATCGCGTCGGGAATCTAAGCGATTCCCGCGCGCCGTGCGGCTACGACTCTCGAGACTCCAAGAAGCTGAGGAAGGCGGCGTGCTTCGCCAGGAGCGCCTCGATCTCCGCGACGCCCGCTCCGGCCCAATCCTCGAGCCAGGTCTCGTTGAGGTCGTCTTCGATCCGGTGTAGACCGCGCTCGCTCATGCCCGTAAATATCGGCAGACGGGCCGGACAGCGCCATGGGCCGAACGGCTCATTCGAGGGATCGCTGGTCCCATAATCCCGACGCGTCTTGGGCAACTTCCTCCTCGTCAACCCGCGCTCCGGCCGAGGCTCTCCGAGCGCCGAGGAGCTGGCTGCGGAGGCGCGCGCCCTCGGTGTCGAGACCCACGTCCTGGGTCCCGGGGACGACGCCGCCGAGCTCGCCCGTGAGGCCTCGGCTTCCACGCTCGGCGTCGCGGGCGGCGACGGTTCCCTTGCGCCCGTCGCCGAGGTCGCGCTCGAGCAGGACGCCGCCTTCGTCTGTATCCCCTTCGGCACCCGGAACCATTTCGCGCGCGACCTCGGGCTGGACCGCGACGACCCGGTCGGCGCCCTACAGGCTTTCGGCGGCGGCGAGCGGCGAATCGACGTCGGCCGCGCCGGCGAGCAGCTGTTCCTGAACAACGTCTCGCTGGGTCTCTACGCGCGGCTCGTCCACCGGCGCGAGCGGAACCGCCGGCGACGGGAGGCGCTCGCCCGCCTGCGCGCGTGGGCGATCGTCCTGACGCATCGCGAGCCGTTGGGCATCACGATCGACGGGAGGCCGGTCGACACTCGCCTCGTCCTCGTCGCCAACAACGCGTACGCGCTCGAGCTGCCCTCGGTCGGTGCGCGCGACCGCCTCGACGCGGGGAAGCTCCACGTCTACATGCCGGATGGCGATCCCGCCGAGCTCGTCACCGAGCAGCTCGTCGTCGACGCGGCCGCCGGACGTCTCGAGGCTGCCGTCGACGGCGAGCCGGACGTGCTCGAGACGCCTCTGGAGTTCCGGATCGAGCCCCGCGCGCTACGCGTGCTCGTACCGCGTGCCGAGCGCAGCTGACAGCACGCCCGGATAGTGAGAGAAGGCGAGGTCCGAGGGGCCGGGTAGCTCGTCGGGCGCAAACCAGCGCAGCTCGACGAGGTCGTCCCCGGCGCGGCCGGCACCGGTCGCGCGCGCCGTCCAGGCGAGGCAGAGGACGATGCGGCCGTCATAGGGCTCCAGCCAGAAGCCGAGGAAGTCGAGCGGCTCGATCTCGAGCGCGGTCTCCTCGCGCACTTCCCGCCGCAGCCCGTCGAGCGGATGCTCGTCCTCGTGCAGGAAGCCACCCGGGAGATCCCAGCGCCCCGCGCCGGGCTCGAATGCGCGCCGCCCCAGCAGCACGCGTCCGTGCTCGTCGAAACAGACCGCCTCGGTGCCGGGGACGGCGTTCGCGTACCCGACGTAGCCGCACGCACGGCACTCTGCGCGTCCCTCGACCTTCTCGATAGCCTCGCCGCAGATGGGACAGAAGCGCCAGCGGTCGAGAACACCCATGCGCGGGACCATATGAGCCCGCGTGCAGCCGGGGCGACGCAGCACGAGCTCTCCCGGATCGGGCTCCTCGCCAGCCTGCCCGGCCAGACACTGGCCCGGCTCGCGCAGCGGATGACGCGCGAGGAGATTCCTGCCGGGGCACCCGTCGTCACCGAAGGCGAGGAGGGCGAGCGCTTCTACGTCGTCCTCAGCGGGATGCTGTCGGTGAGCCAGCAGAGCCGCGGGACGCAAAACGTGCTGCGGCCCGGCGACTACTTCGGCGAGGTTGCGCTGGCGATGCACATGCCCCGCACGGCGTCGGTGCGCGCGCTCACCCCGGCAACGGTGGCGAGCTGCGACCTCGCGACCTTCGACGAGTTCGTGCGTCCGCTGTTCGCCGATGACTCCTAGGGACTGAACGTGAAGGTGCGGAGCATGGGTAACGCCGCACCGGCAAACAGCATTCGGCGTGCGCGGCCCGAAGAGCGCGGTCGCCTGCGCGAACTCACGATCGTGCTGGGCCTGGATCTCCAGTAGGGACATGGCCCAAGTACCAGGGTCTGACTCTGATCGGGCCGAGAGTGTGACGTTCGTTCCACAGCTCAGGCCAAGTTCGGCTCAAGGTTGCGGCGCCACGGCGCTGCCCCGAACAGCCAGGGTCTGACCCTGTCTGAGCGGACAGTGTGACGTTCGTTCCACAGCTCGCCGGCAATCAGGACCTTGACACCTCGCCGAGCACGGCGTCTGAGAGCCGCGGCCAGGCTTCCTTCGCCCAGTCACCGAACTCCAGGTCGGTGAGACAGCCGAGCGCGACGCCTGCGTCTGGGTCGACCCACAGAAACGTGCCGCTGCCGCCGAAGTGGCCGAACGTGCGCGGCGAGTTCCGCTCACCCGTCCAGTGCGGCGACTTCTCGTCCCGCACCTCGAAGCCGAGACCCCAATCGTTCGGATCGAAGCGACCCAGGTCGGGAAGAACGCCCACGAGTCCCGGAAACTGCACGCTGGTCGCCTCGGCCAGTGTCTCGGGCGCGACGAGTGTTGGGCGTTGCAGCTCGCAGGCGAGCGACAGCAGATCGTCGAGCGAACCGTGCAGCTCCGACGCCGGCGACCCGCGGAGCTCCGCGCTCATTCCCAACGGCCGCAGCACCCCGCTCGTGAGGTAATCGGCGAACGGCATCTCGGCGCGCTTTGCGACGTGCTCGGCGAGCACCTCGAAGCCCGTGTTCGAGTACACGCGACGCGCCCCTGGACGTCCGATCGGCTTGTCGCCCTCGAACGGAAGGCCCGAGGCGTGCGCGAGCAGGTGACGAACGGTGGAACCTTCCGGCCCGGCGGGCTCGTCGAGGTCGACGACGCCCTCCTCCGCGGCGACCAGCGTTGCGAGCGCGGTGACGAGCTTCGTCACCGACGCCCAGCGGAACGTGCGGTCACGCGGGCCGTGCACCGCGACGACTGCCGCGTTCCGCACGACACCGGCCGTTGCATTCGACGCGGGCCAGTCGTCGATCCGTTGTAGCGTTTCCATGGGCGCGCGATACTAGATCGGTGGAACGACAGCTCGTCTCCTCCGGCTCGCCCTACGAGCCGACCATCGGCTATTCGCGCGCGGTACGGGACGGTCGGCACGTATTCGTGGCCGGGACCTGCGCGGTGATGCCGGACGATGCCGACCCACCGCCTGACGCGTATGGGCAGGCTCGCCGTTGCTTCGAGATCATCCTCGCTGCACTCGCCGAAGCCGAGGCGGGCCCGGAGCACGTCGTCCGCACGCGGATGTTCCTGGTCGACGCGGAGGACTGGGAAGGAGTCGGGCGTGCGCACGCCGAGATCTTCCGCGACGTTCGTCCTGCGAGCTCGATGGTCGTCGTCCCCGCCATACTCGACCCCCGCTGGCTGGTCGAGATCGAGGCCGACGCGCTGCTGCCGGAATAATGGACGAGAGGCAGATCTATCCCCCGTCGATCACGGGGAAGGGGGCACGCTTCGCGCCGGGCGGCAGCGTGCTCGACCACGCGTTCGGCCGGAGCGATCCGTACACGCTCGGCGTCGAGGAGGAGTACATGCTGCTCGACGGCGAGACCTTCGACCTCGTCCAGCACATCGACACCGTGCTCGCCGCCGTCGCTGGGCACGAGCTGGAGCCGGTCATCAACCCCGAGCTGATGCAGTCGGTGCTCGAGATCGCGACACCGGTTTGCCACACGCCCGCCGAGGTGGCCGACCAGCTGCGGCGCATCCGCGGGTACGTGATCGAGGTCGCGCGAGAACAAGGCATGCGCGTCGGCTCCGCAGGTACACATCCGTTCAGCCTGTTCGAGCGTCAGCGCATCACCGCCAAAGACCGTTACCGCGCGCTCGTCGACCAGATGCAGTACGTCGCACGGCGCGAGCTCATCTTCGGCCTCCACATCCACGTCGCGGTCGACGACGCCGAGAAGGCGATCCAGGTCGTCAATGGTCTCCTCCCTCAGCTCGGCCCGCTGCTCGCACTCTCCGCGAGCTCGCCGTTCTGGCGCGGCGAGCCGACCGGACTCCGCTCGAGCCGGCAGATGATCTTCGCCGCGTTTCCGCGCTCCGGCCCCCCACCGCGCTTCAAGGACTACGCGGACTACGCGGAGGTCGTCGGGCAGCTCGAGAAGACGGGTTGCATCGCCGACTACACCCACATCTGGTGGGACATCCGGCTGCATCCGCGGCTCGGGACGATCGAGGTGCGGATCTGCGACGCGATCACGCGCATGGAGCACGTGGTCGCGCTCGTCGCTTACTGCCAGGCACTGGTGAAGCTTCTCGGCGAGCGCTTCGAGCGCGGCGAGCAGATTCCCTCGTACCACCGCATCCTCACGACCGAGAACAAGTGGCTCGCGGGACGCTACGGTCTCGAGGCGCCGCTGATGGATCTGGCAACCGGACGGCGCAACCGCGTCCCCATCGCACAGCTGATCCGGCGAACCCTCAAGGAGATCGAGCCGCACGCGCGAGAGCTCGGCTCGGAACGCGAGCTCGAGGGGATCGAGGAGATCCTCGGCAACGGCAACGGTGCCGACCGTCAGCTGCGTGTCTTCAACGCAAACCGCGACATCGTCGAGGTGGTCAGCGAGATCGCCGACGCGACTGAAGTAGCGGCCGAGGCCGAACTGGCGAAGTAGGGTGCGGCGATGCTGGGGGTAGGCGACCGCATTCCCGACGCGACGGTGTGGATCGCTCCGCACGAGCGCCGGACGCTGAGGGAGCTGCTCGTCGACGGCCGGGCACTCTTCCTCTTCTACCTCTTCGACTGGTCCTCGACCTGAACGAGCGAGATGGAGCTCCTGCGTGACAGGAGCGCAGAGCTCGAGCAGGCAGGTGTGCGTCCCTTCGGGATCTCACGCGATTCCGCCTGGACGCACATCTCCTGGTCGCAGGCGCTCGACCTGAATTTCCCGCTTCTCTCGGATTGGAACGGTGAGGCCGCGCGGGCGTTCGAGATCACGCGCAACTTCCGCGGGCACGAGGACGTCCCCGAGCGGAGCGCGTTCCTCGTCGACCGGGACGGTACGGTCCTCGGCGCATGGCGCTACGACACGGCCGAGCTGCCGGACTTCGACGAGTTGCTTCGCGCCGCGCAGGCTTCGTAGCACTCGCCGCCGCGCTCTACCTCGGCGCCGGACTCGCGGCGACCTGGCCTGCGGTCCTGCACGCGCGCTCGCACTTTCTCTCCGGCGGCGCGGCGTCGCACGGCGAAGCCTCCCCCGGCGACCACCTCCAGACGCTCTACCACTTCTGGCTCGTCGGTCATCAGCTCGAACAGGGCCGCGCGCCCTGGCGCGACCCGTACTCGTTCCAACCGGAGGCAAAGCCGCAGCCCAATTACGCCGGCTGGCCGTACGGACTCGTTTTCTGGCCGCTCGGCGCGGCATTCGGGCTCCTCGAGGGCTGGAACCTCCTGCAGATCCTGCTCTACGGACTGGCCGGTGTCGTTGCGTGCGCCTGGCTGCGGGAGCTCGGCCTGCCGCGCGGGCCGGCGCTCGCGGGCGGGCTGGCATTCGCGATCGCGCCGTATCGCGTGCAGCAGAGCGTCGGCCACCTGCTCGGGCCGATCTCGATCCTGCTTCCGCTCGCCCTCTGGGCATTCGAGCGCGCGCGGCGCGGAAGCGCATGGTGGCTGGTGCTGTCGGGCGCTGCGATTGCGTCGATCCCCCTCTCCGGACAGGTGCATCTCGCGCTCGGCGCGATCCCGTTCTTCTTCGCCTACGCCCTCTGCCGGACGCGTGACCGCCGCCTCCTGGCGGGTGCAGGCGCGGGAATCGTCGCCGCGGTCGCCGCAGGCGTTCTGGTGCGGCAGACGCTGATCAAAGGCTCCACCCATTCGGGTGGCCGATCGCTCGACGAGGTCACGATCTACTCGGCGCGTGTGGGCGACTTCCTCTCGCGTCAGCTCGAGCACGGGCGCAGCGAGCAGTTCGTCTTCTTCGGTTGGGCGACGCCGCTCGTCGCGCTCGTGGGTCTCGCGTTGCTCCTGCGCGGGCGTAGATATGCCCTCGGCGCGCTGCTCGGTCTCGGAGCGCTGGTGCCGATCGTGCTCGCGCTCGGGACGCACACGCCCATCTACTCCGCGCTCTGGCACGCGCTGCCTCCGTTTCGCTTCCCGCGCGTGCCGGAGCGGCTGCTACCGATCGCTTCTCTCTGCATCGCCGGGCTGTTCGCGTTCGCGGTGGCGCGGACCCGCAGCGCGCTTGTGGCCGCGCTCGCGGTGGCGCTGCTTCTCGTCGACCTGCACGCGCGCGTGTACCGGGAGTCGGCGCCCGGCGATCCCGCCGGCGCGAGGCCGTCAGCGGCAGGGCGCCTGCTCGAGCTCCCCGTCTTCGACCCGGACGTGCACTACGGGAGCATCTACCTCTGGTACGACACCGTCGCGCAACGGGAGCGGCCCGCGGGCTACGCGACGACCGCGCCGAGGGCGGCCAAGCGGACTGCCGACCGCCTCCACCGCCTCAACTGCGGCGATTGGAGCGACGACACGGCAGCCGTCCTCGATCGCTTCGGGGTGAGCTCGATCGCGCTCCACCGCGGTCTGTATCAGCGCAACCGGGCCGTGACGAGCACCGCCTGGTTCGCGTGGCACGGACTGCTCGATCACGGCTGGACGTTGCAGAAAACAGCGGGCTCTGTGTGGCTCTTCGAACGCCGCAGCATCGGACTCCTGCCCGCCTTGATCGAGCCGTCACGCGCGCGACCGGTCTTCTGCCAGGGTTGGTACGCCGACACCGGCTCGGGCAGATACATGAGCGAGACGCACGCGCCGTTCTGGATCTACGGGAGCGGAACGCTGCGGCTCCGCTTCGCTCCCTCATCGTCGCCGCGTCGGGTGACAGTCGACGGGCGGAACGCGATCGAGCTGCGCGGGCGCGGCTGGCACCTGATCACGGTGGACGTTCCGAAGCTCATGCACGTCCAGGGAGAGAAGAAACGGGTCGGCCTCAGGCTCCTGTCGGTGTCTACATCCCCGGAGCGGAGGCTGCCGTAGGCGGCCGGAGCTCCCGTCCGCGATTAGCGGACCAGTGGAGGGGTCTGGGGGAACCGGGAGGTCCCCCCGGCGCGCGGGTGGAGTTACATGCCCATCGCGTGGTAGCCGGAGTCCACGTACAGGATCGTCCCCGTGACGTTGCGGGCGTCGTCGGACATCAGGTACGCCGCGGCTGCGCCGACGTCGTCGGAGTCGATGTGGCGGCGCAGAGGCGACCGTTCCTCCACGATCGCCTCCATCGTCGGGAAGCCGGCGATCGAGCGTGCCGCGAGCGTGCGCACCGGCCCGGCCGAGATTGCGTTGACACGGATGTTCTTCTGTCCGAGGTCCCACGCCAGGTAGCGGACGGACGCGTCGAGCGCCGCCTTCGCCACGCCCATGACGTTGTAGTGAGGGACGGCGCGCTCGCCGCCGAGATACGTCATTGTCAGGATCGAGCCGCCGCCGCGAGCCTCCAGCAACGGCTCGGCGGCGCGGGCACAGGAAACGAGCGAGTACGCGCTCACGTCTAGCGCGAGCCAGAAGCGGTCGCGTGGCGTGTCGGTGAACCGTCCCTCGAGATCCTTCGCGTCGGCGAAGGCGACCGAATGGACGAGCAGGTCGAGACCGCCGTCGAACGCTTCGCCGACCTCGCGGAAGACACGCGTGACGTCTTCGTCGGAGCGGACGTCGCACTCGGTCACGAGAGGGCTGGAGACAGACTCGGCCAGCTCGCGCACGCCCTTCTCGATTCGCTCGCCCTGGTAGGTGAACGCGAGCTCGGCGCCGCCGTCGGCGAGCCGCTTGGCGATCGCCCACGCGATCGAGCGGCGATTCGCAACTCCGAGAACCAAACCGCGCTTGCCCTCGTAGGTCCCAGTCATTGCACGAGTCATTGCACGAGCATAAAAGGCGAGGACGGCCGCGCGAGCGATTGCTCGCACGGCCTTTACGCGGCGCCGCCGAGTCGGCGCCTCAGCTTCCGCTAGATTGCGGTCCCTTGCGCCGTTCTGTGGGTCTTCTTGCGGTCGCGACGGCGCTCGTGGCGGCCGCTCCGGCCGGCGCCTCGCTCCTCCCGATCAAACGCACCTTCGGCGATCTCACCGTGCCGCGCGTGCGCGCCGGAAGCCTGACCATCCCGCGCCACCAGGCTCAGGGACGGGTACGCGTGATCGTCGGCCTCCCGCTGGCGCCGCTCGCCGCCTCGTACGGGCGAAGCTTCGCGGCCCAGCACGGCGCGAGAAAGCTGGATGTCGCCGCCACCGCCTCTCAGCGCTATCTTGCCCGCGTCGTCGCCGCTCAACGTCGGGCGGCGGTGGAGCTCCGGCGAGCAATCCCCGAGGCTCGCATCGGGCGCCGCTTTCAGGTGGTTCTCGACGCCATGACCGTCTCGCTCCCGGCGACGAAGCTCCCGCAACTCGTTCGTCTGCAATTCGTCAGGAAGATCTACCCGAGCATCCGGTACCACCTCGCCACGGATACGAGTCCGTCCGTCATCGGCGCCGACGAGCTCCACGAAGTCACGGGTGCGCGAGGCGACGGCATCAAGATCGGGATCGTCGACGACGGCGTCGACGACACCAATCCCTTCTTGAGCTCCGCGGGCTACTCGTATCCGCCCGGCTTCCCGAAGGGCGCACGGAAGTGGACGTCGCCGAAGGTCATCGTCGCGCGTGCGTTTCCCGGACCGAACTCAGGACGCCCGGGTCGCCTGGCCGTCGACAGGCAGGCGTCGTTCCACGCGACGCACGTCGCGGGGATTGCCGCGGGCGATTCCGGCACGTGCTCGCCGGGCGGACGCGACCATCCAGCGACCTGCGGGCTGTCCGGCGTCGCGCCGCGTGCGTACATCGGCACCTACCGCGTGTTCAACGTCCCGACGCCGATCGGGCACGTGGCCAACACGCCGGAGATCGCAGCGGCCTTCGAGTCCGCCGTTCGCGACGGGATGGACGTGATCAACTTCTCCGGCGGCGGCGCGGAGACCGAGCCTGCGAACGACGCGATGATCGAGGTCATTCACAACGTCTCCGAGGCGGGCGTCGTACCCGTCATCTCGGCCGGGAACGATCGCGACGACTTCGGCATGGGCTCCGTCGGCTCGCCGGGAACGGCACCGGAGGCGATCACCGTTGCCGCCGTCTCGAACACGCACGTCTTCGCGCCTGCCCTTGCCGTCCATGCGCCGGCTGCGCCGGCTGCGGTAACGCACATACCCGTCGCGAGCTCAGGCGGGACGCGTTTCCCGGGCGCCTTCTCGTTCACCACCCACAAGCTCGTCGACGTGGCGACGCTGACCGGCGTCGGTGGGGCGCCCGTCGATCGGCGCATCTGCGGGCCCGACGACGACACGAACAACGAGAGCAAGTCACCGCTCCGTCCGGGATCTCTGACCGGCGTGATCGCGCTCGCAGCGCGTGGACACTGCACATTCGTGTCGAAGGCGGTGCGGGCGGCACTGGCGGGTGCCGTCGGACTCGTGCTCGTCGACAACCGTCCGGGCGAGGCGAACGCCATCCCGCTCCAGCTCGCGATCCCGGCGGGAATGATCTCCGACCTCGACGGGGCACGGCTACGCGACTACCTCGCCACGCGCGGCGGCTCGGCCGACGTGACGATCGGAAACATCCTCGAGCGCGACGAGACCGGCCGCAGCGGCATCGTGACGAGCTTCTCGTCCGGTGGTCCGACGGCGTTCGAGCATCTGCTGAAGCCCGACGTCTCCGCCCCGGGAGGTCAGATCCTGTCCTCGACCCTGCCGGAGTTCAGCGGCGGACCGCCGTTCGCCGTCTTCGACGGAACGAGCATGGCCGCACCGCACGTGACCGGATCGGCGGCGCTGCTCCTCCAGCTTCATCCGAGCTGGACGCCCGAGCAGGTGAAGTCGGCGCTCGTCTCCACCACGGGGTCCGCCTGGTCCGACACCGCCCGTGCACACGAGGCCGCCGTGACCCTCGGCGGCGCAGGCCTCGTCGACCTCCCGCGCGCGGCGAAGCCGCTGCTGTTCACCGAGCCGTCCTCGCTCTCGTTCCGCGACCTGGACGTGAATCGCGGCAGCGACAGCAAGGCATTGCTCGTGCGTCTCACCGATGCGGGCGGCGGCGCGGGAACGTGGCAGGTGCAGCTCGCGCCACAGGCGACATCGCGCGGCGCCTCGCTCGACGTCGCGCCCGCGGTCGTGGTTCCCCCGGGCGGCGAGGCCGATCTCGCTGCGGTCGCGCGCGCAGGCTCTGACGCCGCGGTGGGCGAGGACTACGGCTTGATCCTGCTGCGCCGCGGGGACGTCACACGCAAGATTCCCTACGAGTTCTTCGTCGGCCGGCCCCGGCTCGAGCTCATGCCGACGAAGCGACTCGTGCGCTTCCAGGCCGGGAGCACGATCGCCGGACAGAACGCGATCGACACGTACTGCTGCCCGGCGGCCCCGTTCGGCCCGCCGCCCGATTACGTCGGAGCGCCGATGGAGGAGACCGGCTCGGAGACGATCTATGCCACGAGCATCGACAAGCCCGTGGCGAACCTCGGCGTGGCGATCCAGTCGGCGACGGCCGGATCTCTGGTCCACCCCTGGCTCCTCGGCTCTCCGAACGAGCGCGACGTCCAGGGCTACTCGGGCACGCCGGTCAACGTCAACGAGCTCATGTACGACTTCCACGTCGACCTCGGCGCCGCAGGCACGTCGTTTCCCAAGGTGCAGCGCTTCTACGTCGCGGTCGACTCGGGCTCGGATCCGTTCACGCACCGACCGCTCCCGGGTCGTTACATCCTGCGCTCGTGGGTGAACGACCTTCGCCCTCCGAGCATTCGGCTGCTGACCAAGCGGGTTGCGACGGGACGGCCCACGATCGTCGCACGCGTCCTGGACAAAGGTGCGGGCGTCGATCCCATTTCGCTCGTGATCGCGTATCGCGGCGTGCTCGTGGGCGCGGTTCTCTACGACCCCGTGTCCGGGGTCGCGGTCTTCCCGCTGCCGAAAGCGGCGAGCAGGATCCCGAAGGGGCGGACACGCGCGATCCTCACCGCCTCGGACTACCAGGAGGCGAAGAACGTCAACTCGGTCGGTGACGACATTCTTCCGAACACGGCCTTCAAGCCCGTGGCGATCACGGGGGTGACCGGTCCGGCGCTGACGTGGGTCGTCCCGGCGGAGAATCAGTGCGTCGACAAGACGGTCGGCCTCGTCGTCGTCGCAAGCTCCACGAAGCGTGTGCGCTCGGTGCGCTTCCTCGTGGACGGAAAGCAGATCGACGTCGATCGGAACGGCGCAGCGGACGTCTTCTCGGGCTCGTGGGAGACTCGTTTTGCCGAGCCGGGTGGACACCTGCTCAGCGCGCGGGCGACGGACGCGGGAGGACGAACGCTCTCCGGGACGCGCCACGTGCGGGTCTGCCGCTGAAGCCGATCGCGGTCGTCACCGGTGCCTCGAGCGGCATCGGGGAAGCGATTGCGCGCGCCCTCGCCGGGCGCGGCTCGCACACCGTCCTGCTGGCGCGCCGCGAGGAACTGTTGCGCCCGCTGGCGGAAGAGCTCGGCGGCGAGTATCACCTCTGCGACGTCGGAAGGCGCGACGAGGTGGAGCGGGTGGCGAAGTCGGTGATCGAACGTCATCCGCAGATCCAGCTGCTCGTGAACAACGCAGGCATTCCCGGCCGCGCCGGCTTCACGTCGATCGACGCGGACCGTCTCGAGGAGTTGCTGCGCGTCAACTACCTCGGCGCGGTGTGGTGCCTGCGCGCGTTCCTGCCGGCGTTGGAGGCCGCGGACCGCGCCGACGTCGTGAACATCGTCTCCGTGGCCGGGACGGTCGCATTCGCACCGGCGGGGCCGTACTCCGCGTCCAAGCACGCGCAGCTGGCATTCTCGCGCGCCGCCGCCGCAGAGCTGCGCGGACGCGGGATCCACGTCCACACGGTCAATCCCGGCTTCGTCGAGACCGAAGGGTTCCCGCAGGCGACGACGCTGCGGAGTCCGATCCTCCGGCGCCTCGTCGTCGGCCCCGAGCACGTCGCGCGGGAGGTGCTGAAGGCAGTCGACCGCAACCGCCGCGAGACGTTCGTGCCGCACTGGTATCGCCTGGCCGCCCTCGTGCAGGCACTCGCTCCCGGGCTCGTCGCCCGGATGTCGGCGCGGTCCGGCTACCGCGGCAGTTCTTAGTGCTTGACGAGGAGGTACCAGCCGCTTTCGGCCACGTACGCCTCCGGCCCGCCGGGTGAGAGCAGTCGCGCGCGCTCGCGCGCATCGCCTTCGCAGCCGGCGAGGTCGAGGTAGTAGTCGAGCTCCCGATGATGCGTCTGAAAGCGGGTGCGCAGCAGGACGAGCCCGTTCGCCTCGAAGAGATGCCTGAAGTCGATGTCGGGCAGCGTGCGCGTGTGCGACGGGTCGCGCGCGCGCTCGAAGCGGTCGAGCTCGAGCGCGGCGAGCGGGTCCACCGGCGCGATCTGGTCGTCGACGAAGATGTGTCCCCCGGACGCCGTGACGCGGACGAGCTCCGCGACCGCGAGCTCGGGACGTGCGATGTGATGGAACGTGCGGCGGCTGCACGAGAGGTCGAATGACGCGGATTCGAACGGAAGCTTCGTCGCGTCGCCCTCGACGAAGCTCACATTGGCGGGCGCCCCCTTCCGGGCATGCTCGAGCAGCTCCGGGACGACGTCCACGCCCACGACCTCACGCACGAGCGGCGCCAGTGCGAGCGCAAGCGTTCCCGCGCCGGTACCGACGTCGAGCGCACGCTCGTCGCCCGTCGGGAGAACGAACGAGCGCACCTGCTCGCGTACCGCCTCCACCTGCTGCTCGGCGTGTGTCGCGACGCGGCCGGCGGTGGCACCGAAACGGGCGCGCACGTCGTCGAGGTTGGACGCTTGGTTCATGCGTTTGTCGTCGTCAGCTCGATCGGTTCGACCGGTCATTTCAGACGGATGCACGGGCAAAGCCCGCGCATCCTGACAGCGGCACCGCAAGCGGTGCCTTAGGCATCGACGACCGTCCGGCGCGCCCGCAGCGGCCCCGTCTCGATCCCGCACACGAGCTCGTAGTTGATCGTCCCGGCGACGCGGGCGTGCGCCTCGGCGAGGACTCCCTGGCCGACGAGCACAACCGGGCTCCCGACCGGCAGCTCGCGGTCGAGCTCGACCGCGAATGAATCCATCGAGACCGTTCCCACGACGCGCCGAGGCTCTCCCGCTACGCGGACCTCCGTCCCGGTGAGATCGCGGCGAAAGCCGTCGGCGTAGCCGACGGGGACGATGCCGATCCACGTCGGCTCCTCGGCGACGAAGCGCCGGCCGTAGCCGGTGCTCGCTCCGGCTTCGAGCCGCTTCACCTGGGCGAGCGAGCTGTGCCAGGAAAGGACCGGCTCGAGCCCGTCCTCGGCCGGATCGGTGTTGAACGGCGACAACCCGTAGACGGCGATCCCGCACCGAGCGGCATCGAAATGGGACTCCGGCAGCCGTAAGGCCGCGGCGCTGTTGGCTACGTGACGCGTCAGGTGTCGGTAGTCGTCAGTGGCCGCCCGAAACCGCTCGACCTGTTTGCGGGCGAAATCCGCGTCGGTATCCGCCGTGGCCAGGTGCGTCATCAGCCCGACGACCTCTGCAGGCGGCGCGGGCAACTCGGAGAGCCCGTAGCGGCCCATCCCGGTGTCGAACTTCAGGTGCACCCGGACGCCCTCGGGGATCTCGCCGTCGGCGATCGCGAGCTCGAGCCCGGCGTCTCGCGCCTGCGCCACCTCGCGATTCGAGCCGGCGGGTCCCATCACGACGATGCGCTCCGCGGCGTATTCCGCGCGCAGTGCGAGCCCTTCGGGAATCGTGGCGACGCAGAGCGCGGTCGCGCCGGCGCCGAGCGCGGCGCCCGCGGCGTCGGCAGCCCCGTGGCCGTAACCGTCCGCTTTGACGACGGCCCAGAGCCCGGCGCCGTCGAGCGCGCGGAGGAGCGTGCGCACGTTTCGGCGCAGCGCGCCCAGGTCGATCGTGATCTCCGAACGGTGCATTAGCTAAGGCACCGCTTGCGGTGCCGCTTTCAGGACACGCGGGCTTTGCCCGCGTGTCCGTCTGAACCGACCGGTCGATGCGTTCGAACTCATGCCGAAAACGCGCGAAGCACGCGCGGGAGAGCGTCGATCAGGTCCGAGGCGACGAGGCCCATCTGCTGCGGCGCCAGCTCCGCGGCGCGCCCGTGCGCGTACGCGGCCGCGGCGGCGGCGAGTCGTGCATCCATTCCCTTCGCCAGGAATGCCGCGACGATGCCGGTGAGGACGTCGCCCGTTCCTGCCGTGGCGAGCGCAGGGCTCCCCGAGGCCGAGACGAGCACGCCCTCGCCGGGCGCTGCCACGAGCGTGTCGGCTCCCTTCAATAGCACGACACAGCGGTAACGGTCGGCGGCGCTGCGCACGGCTTCCAGCCGGTGTTGGTCGACCCACTTGCCGTCCTCGCCGAGCAGCCGCCCAAGCTCCCCCGAGTGCGGAGTCAGCACGCGCGGAGCGGGCCAGTCGCCGGGCTCCAGCCCGAAGAGCGCGTCCGCGTCGACGACGGCGGGAAGCTCGAGCTCCTCGAGCAGCCGGCGGACGAGCGTCCGCTCCGCGTCGCCGCGGCCGAGCCCCGGACCGATCGCCAGCGCCGAGGCGCGCCCGGCGAGCTCGTCCACCCGCTCGAGCGGCGCCTTCACCGCCTCCAGCAAACGTGTCTCGACGACCCGGAGGGAGCCGTCGGGCACCGCCACCGCAACGTAGCCCGCGTCCGCCCGGAAGGCGGCCTCCGCCGCGAGACAGACGGCTCCCGTCATCCCGGGCGAGCCGCCCACGACGAGGACCGCCCCCGCCGTGTACTTCGTGTCCTGCTCGCCCTTGCGGGGGACGAGACGCAGGATCTCTTCCGTGACGAGCCGGTGCTCGGTGTCGGCCTGCTTCAGCCCGATGTCGGCCACCTCGACGGCGCCGGCGTGGAAGCGACCCGGACCGACGACCAGGCCGACCTTCGCCGCGTGCATCGTCACGGTCACGTCCGCGTCCACCACCGCACCCGCCGCCTCTCCGGTCGACGCGTCGACGCCGGAGGGAAGATCGACAGCGACGACGGGCGCATCCGCCTCGTTGATGCGCGCGATCTGCTTGGCCGCGTCGGGGCGAGGCTCGCCGTGGAAGCCGGTCCCGAACAGCGCGTCGATGACGATGTCCGCGTCGGCAGCGGGCTCCTCGCTGGTTTGACGGCCCTCTTCGCTGAGGATTCTGAGCGCGATCCTGCCGTCGCCTCCGTTTGCGCCTTTCCCGCAGACGGCCGCGATCCGGCGCGCCTCGGGATAGCGGCGGAGCACGGCCTCTGCGACCGCCCTCCCCGCCCGCTCCATCATCGCCTCGACGTCGTGGCCCTGCTCGGCGGCGCGCATCTCGTCCGCCGTGTAGAGCGGCACGAACATCACCTGTTGCTGACGACGGCGACCGCGTTGGCGAGCTCGCGCGAGTGCGTCATCGAGAGGTCGATCGCGCCCGCGCCCACGCGCTCCGCCCAGGCGGCGATGCTCCCGCTCAGGCGTACCGACGGCTTCGGCCGGCCGGCGATCTCCACCTCACGCCACGCGAACGCCCGCGCGACGCCGAAGCCCAGCGCCTTGCCGACCGCCTCCTTGCCGGCGAAGCGCCCCGCGTAGCTCTGCGCAGGATTCGGCCGGGATTCGCAGTAGGCGCGCTCGGCCTCGGTGAAGCAGCGCTCGCGGAAGCGCGGGTAGCGCTCGAGCGCGCGCCGGATCCGCTCGATCTCGATCAGGTCGACGCCTACCGTCACAGATGCTCCTCCACCCACTCCGGCAGCTGCGCGATCGAGGAAACGATCCCGTCGGGACGGACCCGCGCGGCCTCGACCGCGTCCGGGCGGAACTTTCCGGTCCGGACGAGGACCGTCTTCATGCCGTGAGCCTGGGCCCCCGCGATGTCCGACTCGATGTCGTCGCCGACCATCCAGGTCAGGCCGGCATCCGCGTCGAGCGCCTGAAGAGCCGCCTCGAAGTAGGCAGTCGAGGGCTTCCCGAGGACGATCGCATCCGTGTCAGCCGCGTACTCGAGCCCCGCGACGAAGGCGCCCGCATCGAGGAGTGGACCGTGCTTCGTCTGCCACCAGCGGTTCTTGTGCAGGCAGTAGAGCTGAGCGCCCGCCTCGAGCTCGTGGAACGCCCGCGCGAGGTTCATGTAGCTGAAGACCAGATTCGTCTCAGGGGTCTCGTCGGCGCCGCCCACGAGAACGGCCTCCGCGTCCTCACCGACGAGCTCGACGCCCTCGAACTCCCCCACGATCGCGTGCATCGTCATCGCGAGGACGCGCCGGCCGGCCAGCGTGCTCGCGGCTGCCCGGGGCGTTGTCTGAAGCTCCTCGTCGTCGAGCTCGATGCCCATCCCGCGCAGCTCCTCGGCGAGCGTCGCGCGGGTTTGAGTCGTGTTGTTGGTGACGAAGCGCAGGCGGTGGCCGTCCTTGCGCAGGCGGCGGACCGCCTCCGCACCGCCCGCGATCGGTTCCCGCGAAACGTGGAAGACACCGTCGACGTCAAGCAGAATCGCTGCCATGGACGGCGAGTCTATTCGCGTGACCCGCTCCGTCGTCCTCCCGCTTGGAGAGGTGCAGTTCCGATTTTCGCGTTCGAGCGGGCCGGGCGGACAGCATGCCCAGAAGTCGGAGACGCGGGTGGAGGCCGTCTTCGACGTGGAGACCTCGGAGGCGCTGACCGAGACGCAGAAGCGCCGGGTGATCGCCCGCGCCGGACCCGTGCTCCGCGCGATCGCTCAGGACGAGCGAAGTCAACTGCGCAACCGCGAGCTCGCACTCGAGCGGCTGGTCGAGCAACTTCGCCGCGCGCTCCGGGTCGAACGGCGCCGCGTGGCGACGAAACCGACGGCGGCTTCGCGTGAGCGGCGGCTCGAGGAGAAGCGGCGCCGTTCTCAGGTAAAGCGGCTCCGCCGCCGGAATGCGGACGAGTGAGGGATTCCGGCCTGCGAGCGCGATTTCGAGGCCCACCCGCAACCGAACCGGAGGATCATGCGTTTACGATTTAAAAGCCATGCCGCCCATCTCCGTCACCCTGTCGCCCAGGGATCCTTCTGCCGCGGTCGTCGCACTCGTCGGCGAGCACGACGCCTACTCCTCGGAACGACTCGAGAACGAGTTGACGGTCCTGCTGGACGAGGCCCACCGCATCGTCGTCGATCTCCGGGAGACCTCGTTCATCGACTCGACGACCCTCAGCGTTCTCCTCGGAGCCCGCCACCGCGCCGAGCGTTCCTCGCTGGGATTCGCGCTCGTACTGCCCGAGGGCGAGTACACGCAGGTGAACCAGATCCTCGACCTCACCGGGCTCGGCGCGGCGTTCGCGATCTTCGGCAGCGTCGAGGACGCACTCGCAGCGGTGCGCGCGGGCCGAGTCGCAGGCCGACCGGTCAAGGCTGCGTAAGCTTTCCGTCCGATTCGCCGCGTACCGTCCGCCGCGATGGAGTACGACCCGCTCCGGCGTGGCTTTGCCGAGTTCGTCGGCACGTTTGCTCTGATCTTCATCGGCGCCGGCTCGATCATGGCTCTGGTCATCGCCTTCCAACCGAACCCGGAGGACCTTCCGTCGCTCGGAGGATTCACCCTGCTCGGAGTGGCTCTCGCGCACGGCTTGACGATCGCCGTGATGGCCTCAGCCGTGGGACACATCTCGGGCGGCCACTTCAACCCCGCGGTGACGCTGGGCTTCGTCGTAACACGGCGGATTGCGCCGACGCTCGCGCTCGTCTACTGGAGCGTGCAGTTCCTCGGCGCGACGGCTGCCGCAGCGTTGCTGCGGTGGATCTTCGACGAGCGGGTGCGCGCACTCGTCAAGCTCGGCTCGCCCGCGTTGGGACGCGGCATCGACCACTGGCAGGGACTCGTGATCGAGATCGTGCTGACCTTCTTCCTCGTCTGGGTCATCTTCGCCACCGCCGCAGATCCGGGCGGAACGTTTAAGTCGATCGCCGGGCTCGCGATCGGCCTCACGATCACGCTCGACGTACTCATGGGCGGACCGCTGACCGGCGCCGCCATGAATCCGGCACGCGCATTCGGTCCCGAGCTGCTCCAGCGCGAGTGGTCGGACGCATGGGTCTGGTACGCGGGACCGTTCGCCGGAGGCATCCTGGCCGCTCTCGCCTACGAATGGCTCTACCTCCGCCCACCCCGGCCGCTCCCGGTCGGGCCGCCCGAAACAGGCGTGATCGAGCCGCGCCCGGGCGAGACCGCGGTTTCCTAGTGGTTTGGCCGGTGACGTTGCCCGGTCCCTGGGTCGCGAGCACCAAGCCGGCGGCCGCGATCGTCCGCAGGCAAGGCTCGTAGCCTTGACAAGGGCGAGCGCGGACGCTGGCGCCGCGTGATCGCGGGCCAGGGGCCCGGCGAACGTTGCCGGTCAGACCACTAGAGTCCCGCGCTGCATAAAGGACAGCGGCGGGGAAAGAAAGCCGCGCATGCCCGCAGAGACCGATCTGATCATCCTCGACGGCGGCACGTTCTGTTACACGGACGAGAACGGGGACGTCGAGGCGCAGAAGCACGAGGGATTTTTCTTCCGCGACGTTCGCCACCTCTCGCGCTGGCAGCTGCGCGTCGACGGACAGAAGATCCAACCGCTGACGAGCCGCCGGGTCGACTACTACTCCGCCCGCGTCGTCGGCACGCCGGAGTCCCAGACGAAAGAACGGAAGGTCTCGGTGCGACGAGACCGCTTCGTGAGCGAAGGGTTGCACGAGGACGTCGTCGTCGAGAACCTCAAAGCCGAGCCGCAGGACGTGACCGTGGAGCTCGCGTACGGATCTGACTTCGCCGACGTGATGGAAGCCCAGGAGGACGGCGGCTACGGCGGGCGCACCTGGGAGGAGGCGGCGGCACGCTCGGTGACACTGTGGGAAGACCGGGAGGGCTACCGGCGCGGGACGGCGCTGACATTCAACCGGCGCGGCCGGATCACGAAGGAGCGGGCGACGTTCCGAGTGCATCTGGCCCCGCGCGAGGTCTGGTCGCTTTGCATCGACGTCGCGCCGATCGTCGACGGGGAGCGCCGGCCGCCGCTCCTGCGCTGCGGTGCGTTCCACGAGCACGCCGCGAAGATGCCGGTCTCCCTCGAGAAGTGGCTCGAGGAGGCGCCTGAGCTGTTGACCGAGAACCGCGCGCTCGAGCGCACGTACGAACAGAGCATCATGGATCTCGCAGCGCTCCGCATTCGTCCCGACGCCGTCTCGATCAAGTGGGCGATGGCCGGCGGCGGCGTCCCGTGGTTCATGACGGTCTTCGGCCGGGACAGCCTAATCGCGGCGTACCAGGCGATCCCGTTCCATGCCGAGCTCGCCCAGGCGACGCTCGAGGCGCTCGCGGAGCTCCAGGCGGAGGAGTGGGACAACTGGCGCGACGCCGAGCCGGGCAAGATGCCGCACGAGCTGCGGCGGGGAACGCTCGCGTCGCTCGGAAAGATCCCGCACACCCCCTACTACGGCACGCACGACGCGACCTTGCTCTGGCTGATCGTGCTGGACGAGTACGAGCGGTGGTCCGGCGACAGGCGTTTCGTCGGGCGGATGGAGAAGTACGCGCGAGCTGCGCTCGGCTGGCTCGAAGGACCCGCCGACCTCGACGGCGACGGCTACCTCGAGTACCGAAAGCGATCGGACTCGGAGAAGGCGGTCTCGAACCACTGCTGGAAGGACTCGGACAACTCGATCCTCTTCGCGGACGGCCGCAAAGCCGAGCCGCCGATCGGCACGTGCGAGCTGCAGGGATATGCATACGACGCCCGGCTGCGCGCGGCCCGGCTCATGCGCGCGGTCTGGAACGACGCGAGCGAGGCCAGGCGCCTCGAAGGCGAAGCCGCAGCCCTGAGGCAGCGCTTCAACCGCGACTTCTGGGTCAAGGGACGGCGGCACTACGCACTCGCACTGGACGGCGAGAAGCAGCAGGTCGACTCGCTCACGTCCAACGTCGGCCAGCTTCTGTGGAGCGGCATCGTCGATCGCCCGCGCGCGGTCGGCATCGTCCGCACGCTCCTGCGCGAGGACATGTACACGGGTTGGGGTGTCCGTTCGATGTCCTCCCGCGACAGGGGCTTCAACCCGCTCGAGTACCACAACGGGACGATCTGGCCACACGACACGGCGATCGTGGCGGAGGGGCTGCGCCGCTACGGCTTCCGGGCCGAGGCTGCCCGCGTCTGCACCGGGCTACTCGACGCGGCCGAGGCCTTCTCGCATCAGCTCCCGGAGGTGTTCGCGGGCTTTCCGCGGGACGAGACGGAGATGCCGGTGGAGTATCCCGACGCGCTCAAGCCGCAGTCCTGGGCCGCCGGTGCGCCGCTGCTCGCACTCCGAACACTGCTCGGTCTGGACGTCGTCGACGGCCGCCTGCGCTCGCGTCCGTGCCGATCGCCGGACATCGGGAAGCTGTCCCTTCGAAACGTCCGCGTCCGGGGGAAGCGCGTCGACGTGGCGGGCTAGAACGACGACCAGTCGCGGAGCAGCGGCCACGGCGACTCGCTCCGGGTCCCCACGATCCGGCCCGAAGCCAGGTCGACGACTCTGAGAGCAGACTCGCCGGCAACCGAGACATAGGCTTGTCCCCGGTAGACGAAGGCGATCCAGGCCGGGCGCCCGGGAAAGAGCTGGAAGCGGCGGGTGCGGTCGGGGCCGTAGACCGCGACGCCCATGCCGGACTGGGTCTGCCGCTCCGAGCTCGATGAGCCCCTCGCCAGGAGGAGGCCGTCGGCGACGGTGACAGCGTCCGCGCCCGCGTCGAGCAGACGCACGCTCCAGTCGCCCGTGTCGACGATGTGTAGCCCGCGCGGCCGCGCCGAGACGCGAAGCTCCCCGTTCTCCTGCACCGCGCTCTCATCGCTCCCCGCAACCGCGACGAGACCGTTCCCGAGCCAGCGCGCGGTGAGCGCGGGGCCGTTGATGCCCTTGGCCTCGGCGACCGGCGTCAGCCAGCGTGCCACGCGGTCGAGGACCGAGCGCGGCTCGGTCAGCCCGTGGAAGGAAACGGCGAGCGAGCCGAGGTCGACTTCGACCGCAGCGCCGTCGGGCGCGATCACGAACGCCCGCTTGCCGGCAGGGTCGACGGCGAGCCCAGGAATCAGACGTGTACCGATCGGCTCGGTCGCAGGCTGGTCGGGCCACGTCGTTCCGGCGGAGATCCCGTCGAGCTTCACCGAGCGGCTCGAGCCCTGCGCATCGACGACGACCAGCCGCGACGGGCCGATGCGGTTGGGCTCGGCGACGAGCAGGACGAACGAATCCGGACCGCGCGCGAGCTGCAGGACGGAGCCGTCGATCGGCGTACGGGCAACGACGCGGCGCGCGCCGGGGTCGATCGCAAGGACGGACACTCCTGGGTCGCCGCAGCAGCGATCGACGTACGCGAGGATCCGGTCGGAGCGCACCCATGCCAGTGCTGCTGCGGCCCCGCCCAGCGAAACGCCACGCCTGAGCGGTCGCGGACCCGCGGTCGTGAAGAAACGGAGCGTGTCGTCGTTCCCCTCGGGCCACCGCCGGACGGCGAGAGCGAGGAAGCGGCGGTCGGGGGAGAAGGTCCAGGCACCGCCGTAGCCCTTCAGGGGGAGCGGCCGTCCGGAGCGCTCGAGCGAGACCGGGTCGAGACGTACGAGCGAGGTGCCCTCCTGGCTCGACATCACCCCGAGCTGGACGGTCTGCGGCGGTGCGGCGAGCTCGAGGGGTCGCGGCCCCGGCGCCGGCATGAGCGCGACGAGCACGAGCACGCCCGAGCCGGCCAGGCCACCGATGCGGAAACGGCTCACGTTCCTCATACGCCGTCGGCGCGGCGAGCGTTCCCTGGGAGCGCTTACTCGACGGTGACGGTCTTGGCCAGGTTCCGCGGCTGGTCGACGTTCAGACCGCGCAGCCGGGCGATGCGGTATGCGAGCAGCTGCAACGGCAGCACCGCGAGGACGGCCTGCAAGAAGGCGGGAGTTCGCGGGACGTAGATGACGTCGTCGGCGTGGTGCTGGATGTCCTCGTTCCCGTCGGTAGCGATCGCGATCACCTGCGCGCCACGGGCCCGGACCTCCTGGATGTTCGAGACGACCTTGTCGTAGACGACGCTCTGGTCGGTCGCAATGCAGACGACCGGAGTGTCCGAGTCGAGAAGCGCGATCGGCCCGTGCTTCATCTCGCCCGCGGAATAGGCCTCCGTCGGAATGTAGGAGATCTCCTTCAGCTTCAGCGCGCCCTCGAGGGCAACGGGCAGGCCGATGTGCCGGCCGAGGTAGAGGAAGAACGGCTTCTGGTAGTGGCGAGCGGCGATCTCCTCGATCGGATGGTCGCCGTCGAGGAACCGCTCCATCTTCTCCGGGAGGTCGTAGAGCTCCTCGAGGATGAACTCGATCTCCTGCTCCGGAAGCGTGCGGCGGATCTGCGCGAGCTTGAGCGCGATCAGCGAGAGAAGCGCGACCTGGGAGGTGAACGTCTTCGTCGCCGCGACCCCGATCTCGAGGCCGGCGCGAGTGTAGAGAACCGAATCGACCTCGCGGGTGACCTGGGTTCCCAGCAGGTTGGTGATCGCGAGCGTTCGTGCGCCCGATTTCCGGGCGAGCCGCATCGCCGCGATCGTGTCCGCCGTCTCACCGGACTGCGTGATCCCGATCACGAGCGTGTCCTTCGAGAGGACCGGATTGCGATAACGCCATTCGCTCGCGATGTCCGGCTCGACCGGAACGCGCGCCCACTCCTCGATGATGTAGCGCCCGACAACACCTGCGTGGTACGCGGTGCCGCACGCGACGATCACGATCCGGCGTAGGTTCTGGATCTCCAGCTCGTTGAGCCCGATCCCCTCGAGCACGAGCTTGCCGCGCCGTGCGCGGTCGCCGATCGTTTCTCTGACGGCGGCCGGCTGCTCGTAGATCTCCTTCAGCATGAACGTCTCGTAGCCGCCCTTCTCGGCGACCTCGTCGTCCCAGTCGATGGGCTCGACGTCCTTGTGCTCGACCTCACCTTCGTCAGAAAAGAAGCGCGCGCCTGTCGGCGTGATCGCGACGACTTCGTCCTCGTCGATCAGCTGCACGCGGCGGGTCTCGCCGAGGAACGCGGCGATCGACGAGGCCAGGAACATCTCTCCGTCACCGACCCCGACCACGAGCGGGCACTGGCGGCGCGCACCCACGAGCAGGTCCGGATGGTCGTGATGGATGACGACGAAGGCGAAATGACCCTCGAGCTCGCGATACGCCGCCCGCACGGCTTCCGTGAGGTCGCCGGCGTAGTGGCGCTCGACGAGGTGCGCGACCACCTCGGCGTCGGTCTCGGAGCTGAACTCGTGTCCGTCGGCTCTGAGCGATCCCTGTAGCTCGCGGAAGTTCTCGACGATACCGTTCAGCACGACGGCGAGCCGGCCGTCCTCGCAGCCCGTGAGCGGGTGTGCGTTGCGCTCGTTGACGGCGCCGTGCGTGGCCCAGCGCGTGTGGCCGAGGCCGTGGTTCGAGGTGGAGCCGTTCGGCCCGGCGGCGTCTTTCAGGAACTGTAGGTTGCCCACTGCGCGCACGTACTCGAGGCCGCCGTTCTCGCGCAACGCGATCCCGGCGGAGTCGTAGCCGCGGTACTCCAGCCGCTGGAGGCCCTGCAGCAACAGGTCTTTCGCAGCCCTGCTACCGACGTATCCGATGATCCCGCACACCCGAAGCTCCTCTCAGTTGCACAGGCGGATGGAAATCGCTGCAGATTCGCGGTCTAGCCCGAAACAAACGTCTCGAAACGGCAAAAGCCCGGCTGACGGGTCCGTCCCTGCGTCGGGACGGTCAGCCGAGCTCTCGTCGCACGAGACCCGCGATCCTAGCACAGAGAGATTCCGCCTCCTGGAGGCCCTCGGCCTCAGCCAGGACGCGGACGACCGGCTCTGTGCCGGAAGGCCGGACGAGGACGCGGCCGGCGTCGCCGAGCGCCGCATTGACGCGCTCGACCTCGGCCTCGATCGACGGCGTCAGCCTGCGGTTCGCAACCCGGACGTTCTCCCGCGCCTGCGGGTACCGCGGCATGACGGCGGCGACCTCGGACAGCGGCCGACCGTGTAGCGCGCCGCAGAGCAGGAGCGCGGCGACGAGGCCGTCGCCCGTGACGTGTCCGTCGAGCCACATGAGGTGGCCGGACTGCTCTCCACCGAGCGTCCCGCCTTCTCGGCGGAGCGCCTCGAGCACGTAGCGGTCGCCGACGTCGGTCGTGACGACACGGATTCCGTGCTCGGCCAGCAACCGGTGCAGTCCCATGTTCGCCATCACCGTGACCGCGACCATGTCGACGCGGCGATCCAGCGCAAGCACGGCCACGATCTGATCTCCGTCCACGACGTCGCCGTTCGCATCGACGGCCAGCATCCGGTCGCCGTCGCCGTCGAACGCCACGCCGAGGTCCAGGCCGTGCGACGTGACCGTCTCCTGCAGGGCCCGCAGATCGGTCGCACCGCAGCCGACGTTGATGTTCGTTCCGTCCGGATCGTCGCCGATGGCGGTCACCTCCGCACCGAGCTGTGTGAACGCCGTCGGCGCGAGACCGGAGTAGGCGCCGTTGGCGCAGTCGACACCGATCTTGAGCCCGGAGAGGTCCGAGCCGAAGCGCTCGACGACGTGCTCGAGATAGCTGTCCGTCGCAACGCCGACCTCGTCGATCTCGCCCCCGCCGGTCGGCGCCTGGTCGAGCAGCGCCTCGATCTCCTCCTCCTGCGCGTCGGAGAGCTTCTGGCCGTCGCGATCGAAGAACTTCACGCCGTTGTACTCCGGCGGATTGTGCGAAGCGGTGATGACGCAGCCGAGGTCGAGCGTGAGCAGCGCCACGGCGGGTGTCGGCAGGACGCCGGCGACGACTGCGCTGCCGCCGGCAGACGCAATCCCGCGCGCGAGCGCCTGCTCGAGCTCGGGCCCGGATGCGCGCGTGTCGCGTCCGACGAAGATCCGCCCGCGGCCGGACCACACCGTCGCCGCGCGGCCGAGTCGCTCGACCAGCTCCGGCGTGAGGTCCTCGCCGACAACGCCACGGACCCCGTCCGTGCCGAAGTACCGGCGGGGCACTCTAGTGCCCCTCCCAGCAATACATGCCGGCGGCATTACTGGAAGGGGCACTTACCGCTTGCTGAACTGCGGTGCCTTGCGCGCCTTGTGCAGGCCGGCCTTCTTGCGCTCGACGATGCGGGCGTCGCGCGTGAGGAAGCCGGCGCGCTTCAGGGGGACGCGCAGCTCGGGATCGGCCTCGACCAGCGCGCGCGCGATTCCATGGCGGACGGCGCCGGCCTGGCCGCTCGGACCGCCGCCGTGGACACGCACGCGAATGTCGTACGTCCCTTCGGCGCCGGCGATCTGCAGCGGCGCCAGCGCGACCGTGCGGTGCGCCTGGCGCGGGAAATAGTCCTCGATCGTGCGGCCGTTGAACCAGGTCGTACCGTCGCCGGGCCGCAGGATGACGCGCGCGACGGAAGTCTTCCGCTTGCCCGTGCCCCGGTATTGCGCGATCTGGCTCATGCGTTCTCCCACTTCAGCGGCTGCGGCGCCTGCGGGCCGTGCGGATGGTCGGGCCCGGCGTAGATCTTCAGCTTCGTGATCTGCTGCCGCGCGAGGCGGTTCTTCGGCAGCATCCCCTTGACGGCGGTGCGCAGAACCTCCTCCGGCCGGCGCTCGAGCTGGTCGCGGAGCGTCCGGCTGCGGAGACCTCCCGGGTAGCCGGAGTGCCGGTAGTAGCGCTTCTGATCCAGCTTGTCCCCGGTTACGTGGATCTTCTCGGCGTTGACGACCACGACGAAATCACCCGTGTCGACGTGCGGCGTGTATTCGGGCTTCCCCTTTCCCCGCAGCGTGTCGGCGATGCGCGTCGCCAGTCGCCCGAGGGTCTGACCCTCGGCGTCGACGACGTACCAGTGGCGGGCGATCTCACCCGGTTTGGCTGTGTAGGTCTTCATGCGTCAAAACGGCGGACAAAGACGTCCGCCGGCGCAAGACTGTAGCAGCCCGGCCCGGAATCCGGCCGCACCGCCATGGGAGGGATGGCGGACGTACGAGGCCCCCGTGACCGCCGCGGCGAGCCGGCCGACGGCCACGATGCGCCGCCCGGAGAGGAGTTCCTCGAGGAAGGGCCTGGAGGCCTCGATCTCGGCGCGGGTCGGGCGCCGGTTCGAGCTCGCCGTCCCGGGATGGGTGGGAACGACGTTCCAGCAGAGGGCGTCGAGCTCCAGCTCCGCGAGGACGCGCTGGACGATCGTGGCGGTTGCCTCAGCCGGGCCGCGGCCGGTGAGCTGCCGCTCCGAGGTGAAGGGGATGCCGGAGATCCGCGCGCCGCGATAGCCCGCCGCCTCTCCCACCAGCAGGAGCGGCGCGCCGGCCCGCGCCTCGATGTAGTCGCGGAGCCTGGCCCGGCGGAGATCCGCGCCCGCGCCCTCTCGGTAGAAGTTGAAGGTCCTCCCGATCCGGGCTTTTGCGAGCCGGGCAACGAACCTTTCCGCCTGCATGCCGTCACTATGCTCGTGCCCGTGAGAGGACGCGTCGCCGCGGTCGCCGCGGTCTGCGCCGCGGTCTGCGCCTCCGGCGCACAGGCTGCGCCGCCACAAGGCTTTCAGTCAGACGCCGCCTTCGCCGCGAGCTATGCGCAGCGCGGCGTGACGAGCGTCCCGGCGACCACCCAGCGGGTGAGCTGTTACGCACCCGAGGTGCTGTATCTGGGCAGCCTCTCTCCCTCCGAGGGCTATCCAGACGGCGGCTCGACGCCCTGCGCCGGTGCAGCCGACACGGGCGAGGACGTTGGGCCCTTTCAGAGCCAGGACGTCGCCAACCAGCCGCTGCGGGTCAAGGATTTCTCGGAATCCGACCTGCACGTCGATCCGACGGACCCAGGCCATCTGATCGGAGTCAGCAAGTGGTTCGTGAACGGCGAGGGCTACAACCATCTCACCGGCTTCTTCGAATCGTTCGACGGCGGGCTGACCTGGCCGCAGCAGGGCCACATCCCGGGATACGAAGGGTGGACCGACAATTCCGACCCGGTCGGCGCGTTCGACCCGTGGGGAAACTTCTACGCGGTCGTGCTGCCGTACATGTTCTCGTACCTCCCGAGCGGGGAGCACTTCTTCCTCTCACCGGGGGTCAATCCGTCGCTGCCGCGTTCCGGTCTCGGGATTGCGGTTCGACCACACGGGGCGGCGACGCCCACCGCCTGGAACGTCGCGCACGGCGGGCCGTTCGATCTCGTTGCCAGGACGCCCTTCGGCGGAGCCTCGGTCTTCGACAAGCAGTGGCTGGCGATCGATACGAATCGTCACAGCCGGCACTTCGGACGCGTGTACGTCTCCTGGGCGATCGGGACCACGGACAGCTCGCTGCGGATTTACCTCTCGTACGCGGACGCGCGGCAGAACGGTACGCACACGAGCTGGTCACGGCCGCGTCGAGTCATGGAACAGGTGCGCGGCGTCGGCGACAACGGCTCGTTCCCGCGCGTGACTCCGGACGGGACCGTCTGGCTCGCGACGTCGACCACACGGGGGTTCAACGCACCCTTCACCATGTCGTTCACGTCGTCACGGGACGGCGGGCGCACCTGGCGGGCACGGCGGGTGATCGTGCGCCACGATGTCAACCGGTATCGAAATACCACCTTCCGCGGTGCCTTCGGCGAAGCCTTCGCCGTGGGGACCCGGAAGATCGGACGTCTCTATCCGCTCTACGCGGTGTACGAAGACGCGCAGGAGAACGGTGCGACGCTCTTCATCCGGGCTTCCTTCGACGGAGGTCGTCACTGGCGGCGACTGGTGCAGGTGAACGACAACGCGGGCGAGGGCGAGGCGTTCCAGCCGGGGATAGCAGTGGCCCCGAACGGGCGCGTCGCCGTCGCCTTCTACGACCGCCGTCTTCCGTGTCCCGAGCGAAACACGCCCGAGGTGGCGGTGGCGGGCTTGCTCTTCGACCCACGGTCGCCGTACGGCCGCAGGAATTACTGCGTCAATACCGCGGTTCAGTTCTACCGGGCGAATCTGCGGCCGCTTGGACACAACGTCCGCCTGTCGGCGCACAGCTGGGACCCGCAGCTCTCCGCGCCGCGCTTCGATTGCAGCTGCAATCCGGCGAGCTTCATCGGCGACTACTTCGGCGTGGACGCCCGCGGCGGCTTCACCTACGCGGCTTCGGTCGAGACCTACAACGCCGCTGGGGAGAATCCGGGGTACCACCAGCAGCAGCTGGTATCCAGGATCCGGACGCCCTAGCTCCAGCGCTCCCAGTGGACGATGTCGTCCACGCCCTTGCGGGCTTGGGTGAGGCGGCTCGAGAGCGCATCCCAGTTCGAGTCATCAGCCGGCACGCCGATGGTGATGCAGCAGGCAACGGCTACGTCGTCCGGAATCCCCAGCAGATCCTTGAACGGCCGCATCGCCTCTGCGAAGACTCCGAAGAGACCGGATGCGTAGCCCTCCGCGATTGCGGCCAGAAGGATCAGCATCGCGGTGGCACCGGCGTCGAAGTGCCAGTAGGGGATCGGCCACTCGATCTCACGGCCGTCGATCAGCTTGTCGGGCTTCTGGTACCGCTCGTGGTAATCGTCTTCGCGGACGCCCACGACGATCAGGACGGGCGCCTTCAGCCACCGGTCGAGCGCGGGGCCGCGGTCACGACCGAGGAGCTCGGCTATTCGTCGCCGCGTGTCCTCGTTCGTGACGACCACGAGCCGCTGGCCCTGGCTGAAGCCGGCGCTCGGCGCGCGCCGGATCGTGCCGACGATGCGCTCGATCGCTTCCCGTGGAACCGCCTTCGGTTCATAGGCCCGCACCATCCGGCGCCGTTTTAGGACCTCGGTGAACTCCACTGCGCGAGAATATGCCGCGTGATCCGTCGCCGCGTCGTCGTCCACGGCCACGTCCAGGGCGTGTTCTTCCGCGACAGCGCGCGGCGCCTCGCGCAGCAGCACGGCGTCGCGGGTTGGATCTCGAACCGGTGGGACGGCGCGGTCGAGGCGGTCTTCGAGGGCGAAGAGGATGCGGTGGAACGATTGGTCGACTTCTGCCGCAAAGGCCCGCGCGGCGCTCAGGTTGCTTCGGTCGAGGTCACGGACGAGGAGCCAGAAAGCCTGTCTGGTTTCACCGTCCGGTGAGGTCTATTCCCATTCGATCGTGGCCGGCGGTTTCGAGCTCAGGTCGAGCGCGACCCTGTTGACCCCGGGAACCTCGTTGATGATCCTGCTCGAGATCGTTTCCAGGAGATCGTAGGGGAGGCGCGCCCAATCGGCGGTCATCGCGTCTTCGGAGGTCACGGCGCGGATGACGATCGGGTACGCGTAGGTGCGCTCGTCGCCCTGCACGCCGACCGAGCGGATCGCCGGCAGCACCGCGAACGACTGCCAGAGCTCGCGGTAGAGGCCCGCGCGCCTGATCTCGTCCTGCAGGATCGCGTCCGCCGCTCGCAGGATCTCGAGCCGCTCGGCCGTCACCTCGCCGATGATTCGAATCGCGAGCCCCGGCCCCGGGAACGGCTGACGCCACACCATCCGCTCCGGCATCCCGAGCTCCTCGCCGACACGTCGCACCTCGTCCTTGAACAGCAGCCGCAGCGGCTCGACGAGCTGCATGCGCATGTCGGCCGGGAGCCCGCCGACGTTGTGGTGCGACTTGATCTTCGCCGCGACGCCGTCCTCGGCCCCGCCCGACTCGATCACGTCCGAGTAGAGCGTCCCCTGCACGAGGAAGCGCGTATCGCCGAGCTTCCCCGCTTCTTCCTCGAAGACGCGGATGAACTCCTCGCCGACGATCTTGCGCTTCTCCTCCGGATCGTCGATGCCCTCGAGGCGCGAGAGAAATCGGCGTTGAGCGTCGACGTGTACGAGCGGCACGCGGAAGTGGCCGCCGAAGGTCTCGATCACCTGCTCGGCCTCGTTCTCGCGCAGCAGCCCGTGGTCGACGAACACGCACGTGAGCTGGTCGCCGACCGCCTTGTGCACGAGCAGCGCCGCGACGGCGGAGTCGACGCCGCCCGAGAGCGCACACAGCACGCGCTCGCCACCGACGTCCGCGCGGATCCGTTCCACCTGCTCTTCGATCACGGCGGCCGGCGTCCAGGCAGGCGGCGCGGCGGCGACGTTATAGAGGAAGTTCTTCAGCAGCTCCGTTCCGTGCGGCGTGTGGACGACCTCCGGATGGAATTGCACGCCGTACAACCCGCGCTCCGGCTCCTCGAAGGCCGCAACGGGCGTCGAAGGCGAGATCGCAACAATGCTCGCGCCCGCCGGGGGCGCGGTGACCGTGTCGCGGTGCGACATCCACACGCTCTGCTCGTCGGGCAACCCGGCGAAGAGCTCGGACTCCACTGCGGTCAGCCCCGTCTTCCCGAACTCGGAGACGCCGGTCCGCTCGACCTTGCCGCCGAGGTCGAGCGCCATCAACTGCGCTCCGTAGCAGATCCCGAGCGTCGGAATCCCCAGCTCGAAGAGGCCCGGATCCACGTGCGGCGCGCCCTGTGCGTACACGGACGCGGGCCCGCCGCTCAGGATCAACGCGTGCGGATTGCGCGCACGCACCTGCTCGGCGGTCACGCCGTGGCCGACGAGCTCGGAGTAGACGCGGCACTCACGCACGCGCCGGGCGATCAGCTGCGCGTACTGCCCTCCGAGATCCAGCACCAGGACCGGGCGCTCTTCCGGTGCGCGCTCGGGCAGGGGCAGGATCTCAGCGCCGATAGTTCGGAGCCTCTTTCGTGATCGTCACGTCGTGCGGGTGGCTCTCTCGCAGGCCCGCCGCGGTGATGCGCACGAACTGCGCCTGCTTCATCTCCTCGATCGTCGCCGCACCGCAGTAGCCCATCGCCTGACGCAGGCCGCCGACGAGCTGGTGGAGGATGGCCGCGAGCGGTCCCTTGTAGGGAACGCGCCCCTCGATCCCCTCCGGCACGAGCTTCTCGACGTCCTCGACGTCGCCCTGGAAGTAGCGGTCGCGCGACGACCCGCGGGCACGCATCGCACCGAGCGAGCCCATGCCCCGGTACTCCTTGAAGCGCTCGCCCTGGTGGAAGATGACCTCTCCCGGAGCCTCGTCGGTACCCGCGAGGATCGAGCCGGTCATCACCGAGTCCGCGCCCGCAGCAATTGCCTTTGCGATGTCCCCCGACGACGTGAAGCCGCCGTCGCCGATCAGGGGGACGTCATGCCGTGCGGCAACCCGCGCGCAGTCGTAAATCGCGGTCACCTGCGGGACGCCGACGCCTGCGACGACGCGGGTTGTACAAGAAGCGCCGGGTCCAACTCCCGTCTTCACCGCGTCGGCGCCGGCGTCGATCAGCGCTTCGGTCGCCTCCGCGGTCGCCACGTTCCCTGCGATCACCTCGACGTCCCACCCGGATTTGACGCGCTGCACCATCTCCGGGACCGCGGCCGAGTGGCCGTGCGCCGTGTCGACGACCAAGACGTCCACGCCCGCGGCGACGAGCGCACCTGCGCGCTCCCACGCGTCCGGGCCGACACCGACGGCGGCACCCACGCGTAGCCGTCCCCGCGAATCCTTCGTCGACTTCGGGAACTCGATCCGTTTCTGGATGTCCTTGACGGTGATCAGTCCGCGCAGTCGACCTTCCGCGTCGACGACAGGAAGCTTCTCGATCTTGTGGCGGTGCAGGATCGCCTCGGCCTCCGCCAGGGTCGTGCCGGCCGGCGCCGTCACGAGGTCGCGCGACGTCATGAGCGTGGAGACCGGCTGTGAGCTGTCGGGCGCGAAGCGCAGATCCCGATTCGTCAGGATCCCGACGAGGATGCCCTCCTCGTCCGTGATCGGCACGCCGGAGATGTGATACGTCGCCATCAGCTCGAGCGCGTCCGAGACGAGCGCATCGGGCGGCAGCGTGACCGGCTCGACGATCATGCCGGACTCCGAGCGCTTCACCTTGTCCACCTCGGCGACCTGCGCATCGATGGAGAGGTTGCGGTGCAGGACGCCGATTCCGCCTTCGCGCGCGAGGGCGATCGCCAGCCGGGCCTCGGTCACCGTATCCATCGCCGCCGAGACGATCGGGAGCTCGATCGCGATCCCGCGCGTCAGCTGCGTCGCCGTCGAGACGTCGTTCGGGAGGACGCGCGACTCGGCCGGTACGAGCAGGACGTCGTCGAATGTCAGCCCCTCCCTGCCGAACTTCCGGTCCAGCTCGAGGAGGCGCTCTACCTGCTGTGGTTGGAGCTCGACTCCCATCGGTTCACGCTAGCAGGCCGCTCCGACATCAACCCGTGACCGGCTCGAGCTCGCGCACGTCCACGGAGCCCTGGAGACGTCCGGCTTCCCGTGGATCGAAACGCCCGGCACCGACCTCGAGCGTCGAGGCGGTGCCAGCGGCCACCGCGTTGCGGAGCGACTCGTCGAGCGGCTTCTCGGCCAGACGGGCGGCCAGGAACGCCGCGAGGAGCACGTCCCCTGAGCCTACCGCCGAGATCGGTTCGACCACCGGCGCCGCGGCGCGGAACAGCAGCCGGCGCCGGTCTTCGCGAAAGAGGCCGAAGCAGGTCGACTCGGAGGTGATGAGGACGTTGCGGGCGCCCATGTCCGCGATGCGATCGAGCGCCATCATGAAGTCCTCGTCGTCCCGAAACTCCTGCCCGACGATGCCCTCGGCCTCGCGTTGGTTCGGCGTGACGAGGAACGGCTCGGCCTCGACGCCGAGGTGAAGCGGCGGCCCTTCCGAGTCGAGTACCGAACGGACATTGCGGCGGTTGAGATCGCGGATCGCCTCGGCGTAGAACGATTCCTCGACCTCGCGCGGCAGCGTGCCGGCAAAGACGACGACGTCCGCGCCACGCGCCAGGTAGTTGATCTTGTCGAGCAGCATCGCGAGCTCCTCGGGCGCGACCTGCGGCCCCCACTCGTTGATCTCCGTGTAGGTGCCACCGGTCGGATCGACGACGGCGGTCGACGTGCGCGACTCGTCTCCGATTCGCACGAAGTCGTTGAGAATCGCCTCGGAGGTCAGCTCCTCGACGACGCGCGTGCCGGTGCGCCCGCCTGCAAGTCCCGTCGTGACGACCGGAACGTCGAGCCGCTTGAGAGCGCGCGCGACGTTGATCCCCTTGCCGCCCGCGAGCGTGAGGCCCTGGCTCGCGCGGTGGCGCTGGCCGAGCTGAAAGTTCGGGACCGTCAGCGTCCGGTCGATCGCGGCATTGAGCGTGACCGTGACGATCACGTGAACCAGGCCCCGATGTGGCTGAACGTGCGGCCGGTATAGAAGCCGAGGCGGCCGCCGAAGCCCGGGCGGGACGACGAGCGTGCGGCGACGAGCGCGCGACGCCCGACGAGCTCCTTCCCGGAGTAGACGCGCACCTCTCCGACGCGCTGTCCGCGCGCAACGGGCAGCTCCAACGCCGACGGCGCGACGACGCGCTCGACGAGCGGCCTGTCGACGCGCACCGGCCGCGCCAGCCCGCGAAGGGCCACGATCGGCACCGCCTGCTTCCCGTAGCCGACGCTCGCGTGCAGGTACACACGACGCGGCTGTACGACCCACACGCGTCGGTAACGCGAGATTCCCCACCGCAGCAGCGCGGCGAGGTCGGTGTTCCGCTGGGAGCGCGTGGGGCTGCCGAGCACGGTCGTGTACAGGGTGACGCCGTAGCGACGCACGGCGGCGACTTCGCACCAGCCCGCAGCGGCCGTGTGACCGGTCTTGACGCCGTACAGACCCTTGAAGACGCCGAGCAGGTCGTTCCACGTGTGCAGGCGACGGCCGCCGGCGATCGTGTCGGTCCTGATCCTCACGACGGACCTGACCTCGGGGATCCGCATCGCCGCCTCGGCGAGGGTCGTCACGTCGAGCGCCGTCGAGTAGTGGTCTCGCGCATCGAGGCCGTCGGGCCGCGTGAAGTGCGTGCGCTCGAGACCGAGCTCCTCGGCCTTCGAGTTCATCATCGCGACGAAGGCCTCCCGGTCCCCGTGACCGACAGCGTCCGCAAGCGCATCCGCGGCATCGTTCGCACTCTGGATCAGCGCGGCCTTGACGAGATCGCCGACCGTGATCTTCTCTCCGGCGCGGAGGTTGACGGTCGACTCACCGACCTCGGCCGCGGCCGAGCGAACGCGCACGACGTCGTTCCAGCGCGCGTGGTCGAGCGTGACCAGGACGGTCATCAGCTTCGTGATGCTCGCAATCGGGACGCGCGCCCAAGCACCGTGTTGCGCGAGCACTTCCCCGGTTGCCGGGTTCGTGACGAGAAACGCGCGCGCCGAGACCGGCGGCGCACCGGCTTGGGCAGGCGTTGCAAAGAGGAGCGCCGCTGCGACGGCGGCGAGCATCCTGGCCTTCACGAGCGGAGACCCTAGCTCACACGGATACGGTCACCGGGATGCAGGGCGTTCGGGTCGACGTCCGGATTGAGGCCCATCAACTCTTCGACGGTCGTGTCGTACTTGAGCGCGATCGACCCAAGCGTGTCGCCGCTCTGGATCACGTAGTACTGAGCGCCGGGGGTCGTCGTCGCAGCCGTCGTGCCGGTCAGGACGAGCTTCGTCGTCGTCGTCCGGGGCTGTGTCGCCGTCGACCGGGCCGTGGGGAGGGCACCTACGGTCGGCGAGGCCTCAGAGCCGCCGCTGAGGCCCGCCTTGACGAGGAGAACGGCGATCGTCGCCGCGGCGAGGAACGCGGCCGGCGCTCCGAACCGCGTCAGCTCCCGACGCCTGTTCGGATCCATGGACGTTTCATTACCAGCCGGAGACGGACCACACTTCGCGGGAGTACTTGGACGCCTCGGCGGCGGCCGCGCTCCGCCAGTCCATTCCGGACACGCGGAAGGCGTAGATCACGTTCCGGGCGACGTTCACGAGAGCGCTCGCCGGTCCACTCGTGAACGCGCGGGCGACGTCCGCAGGCGTCGCACCCTGCGCGCCGACCCCGGGAAGGAGCAGGATCGCCCGAGGCAGCAGCCTGCGCGCTTCGCCGACCGCGCGTGGCTGGGTCGCCCCGATCACGGCGCCGACGGACGAGAGCCCGTGCTCACCGACGAGATCGGCGCCCCACTCCGCGACGAGCTCCGCGACCTGGTGCCAGACCTGGCGTCCGTCCGAGAGAACGAGATCCTGCACCTCGGCGCCGCCCGCGTTCGACGTCTTGACGACGCAGAAGATCCCGGCGCCGTCGCGACGGCAGGCGGCGAGAAAGGGATCCAGCGAATCGCGCCCGAGATACGGGTTCACGGTGAGCGCATCGGCGAGCGGAGCTTTGCCGTTCGTGGACTCGAGGAACGCGGCGGCATACGCTCGTGCCGTAGAGCCGATGTCGCCACGCTTCGCGTCGGCGATCACCTGGAGTCCGGCGGACCGTGCATAGGCGCAAACGTCCTCGAGCGCCCGCAGGCCGTCCGCTCCAAGCGCCTCGAAGAACGCAACCTGGGGCTTCACGCCCACGACGTACGGCGCGACGGCATCGACGAGTCCGCGGCAGAAGCGCCCACACGCGTCGGCGGCCTCCGAGCGACCGAGATGCGCCTCCCCTTTCAGCTCGACAGGAAGGAGGTCCGGGCGCGGATCGAGCCCGACGACGAGCTGCGAGCGCTTGCGCTCGACAGCCTCGGCGAGGCGGTCCGCAAAGTGCGTCGTCGCGACGGCGGCCACACGCTGAGAGTACTTCCCTCGAAAGACGGCGGCACCGCTCGCGGTGCCGCTTGAGAGGAGTGCGGGCTTCGCCCGCGCTCCGTTAATCCCGACTACGCCGGACCGCGCACGCCGAAGAAGCAGACCAAGTGAGAGCGAGGGCCCCGGAGGGCCCTCGCATGCTGGAGGAGAAGCTCGGGCGCTAGCCGCCTTTGACGGCCGCCTTGAGCTGGCTCCCCGCCGAGAACTTCGGCACCGTGGCTGCGGGGATCGTCACCTTCTGGGTCGGATTCCGCGGGTTCACGCCCTGGCGCTCCTTGCGGTGCTGGGTCGTGAACTTCCCGAAGCCGGTGAACGCGACTTCTCCGCCGCCCCGAAGCGTGTCGGTGACCGCGTCCAGGAAAGCGTCAACCGCTCGAGCCGCGTCTCGACTCGAGAGACCGGCCTTCGACGCGACCTCGTTTACGAACTCCTGTTTCGTCAAGTCCTTCTCCTCCTGTCGACGGGTCGGACCACCGGGCAAAGACCCTAACACTCGCGTCGGACTGGCTCAACCATGCGGTTTTGCGGGTGTTTTTGGCTCAATGACGATCTCGCTGGCACGGAAAATGGGCCGGAGGCGCACCGCATGGGCGGCCAGAGCCTCTGCTCCACCCTCCTCCCGGTCGACCACGCAGACGGCCGTCTGCACGGTCAGGCCGGCCTCGCGGAGCGCATCCACGGCCCCGAGGAGCGCGCCGCCGGACGTGACGACGTCCTCCACGAGGCACACGCAATCCCCTTCTTCGTACGCCCCTTCGACCCGATTGGAGGTCCCGTAGTCCTTTGCCGCCTTGCGCACGATCAGGAAGGGAAGCCTCGAGGCGAGCGAGCCCGCCGCAGCGAGCGCGACGGCGCCGAGCTCGGGCCCAGCGAGCCGAACCGCCTTCGGCTCGAACTCCTCCACTGCCTGCGCAATGCGCTCGCCGAGCGCCGCCAGGAGGTCCGGCCGCGTCTCGAAGCGATACTTGTCGAGGTAGTACCTGGAGCGTCTGCCCGACCGGAGGACGAAATCGCCCTCGAGGTAGGCGTGCTCGCGGAGCGCGAGCTTCAGCTCGTCGTCGGTCAAGCCCCTCGGGCCTGGCTGATGATCTGGCGCGCCAGAGGAAGCAGCCGCTCGGCGCCCGGGGTTCCGTTCGTCAGCGACAGCATCGAGCCGTCCTCGAAGTAGAGGTCGGCGCGCTCGCGGTGCGCGGCCTGGCGCCGGATGAAGGCGGCGCCGGCGAGCATGCCCCCGACGACGCCGAGGATGGCGGCGGCGCTACGACGCATCCTTCTTCTTCCTCGGCGCGGCGGACTTGCGCGCGGCGGTCTTCTTCTTCGCGCCGGCAGCCGCGGTCGTCTTCTTCCGCGCAGCCGGCTTGCGTGCAGGTGCGGACTTGAGACTTCGCAGCGCCGACTTGAGGTCGTAGAAGACGAGGCCCACGGTCGGATCGCCGGCCGTCGTCGCGGCGATGCACGTCTTCCCTTCGCGCACGACGAACACGCTGCCCTCGCCGGTGGCGACCTCGAGCTGCGTGAGCGGGCTCTCACCGGTCTTGACCCCGTCGGCCGCGGCCAGCAGCTCTCCCGCGGACCTGGCCAGCGCGTCCGCCCGGCCCGAGTCCGCGAGCGTCGACCCCGTCACCTTGCCTTCGTCGTCGAAGACGACCGCAGCCTCGATCTGGGAGGAGATCTCGGTCAGGTCGGACAGTGCCTGCTGAGCGTCCATCGTCCGGCGAAGCATAGATAGAGATACTGCCGCGGCATGCGGGTGCGCAGACGGGACCTCTGGCGCAAGTTCTTCGGCGATCGCGGCCCGCACCTGGCCGCGATGATCGCGTACTTCGCCCTGCTCGCCTTCGTCCCGCTCACGTTCCTGTCTCTCTCCTTGCTCGGCCTCACCGGACGCGCCGACGAGTCGTCCTTCCTCGTCAAGGAGATCAAGCACACGCTCCCGGGAACGCCGATCGACCGGATCATCGACCTCGTCCACACGGTCCAGGACAACGCGACCGCGCTCGGGCTCGTAGGCGGGGCCGCGCTGCTGTGGACGTCACTGTCCCTCTTCAGCGTCCTCGAGTCGGCTTTCAACATCGTCTACGGCCGCCCGAACCGCTCGTTCCTGCACGGAAAGGGCCTGGCCAGCCTGCTGATGATCGGTTCCCTGGTGACCCTCTTCGTCGCGCTGCTCGCCGGGTCGCTGGGCTTCTCGGCGCTGAAGGAGTACGCACCCGGCTTCGTGTCGAGCTCCGCGAGCGCGTACGCGCTTTCGATCGCGGTCTCGCTGCTCGGCGTCTTCGTCTTCCTCGTGTCCTGTTACTACGTGTTGACCAACGAGGACCTGACGGTGCGCGAAGTTCTGCCGGGCGCGATCCTCGCCGCGATCTTCCTCGAAGGGACGTTCCAGATCCTGCCGCTGTATCAGCGCTACGCGGATCTCAATCCCGGACTGCGCGCGTTCGGCGCGCCGGCGATCCTGCTCGTTTGGCTGTACGTGATGTCGAACGTGATCGTCTTCGGCGCCGAGCTGAACTGGTGGCGTTCCCGCCGGCGCGAGCAACGGCTCGTCGAGGAACTGGCAGGATTGGCGTAGGAGTTACGCGGCGAGCGTGGCGACGTCGTACTGCCCAATGTGCGGATCTCTCGTGACGATCGTCAGCCCTTCGAGCTGCGCTTGGGCCACGAGCATGCGGTCGAACGGATCGCGGTGATGCGTTGGCAGCCCGCCGGCGCGGACGGCGTGCGGGATGGTGATAGGCAGTTGCGCGAATCGATGCCGCTCGATCTGCTCGTCGACGTCCTCGGGAGCCTCGAGTTTCCCCAGTGCCCGCTTGATCGCCATTTCCCACACGATCGCCGCGCTCACCACGACGAAGGCATCTTCTGCAGCGATCGACTGACGGGCCTCGAGCCCGAGTTCAGGATTGTTCCCCACCCACCACACGAAGGCATGCGTGTCGAGGAGGAGTCGCACTCAGTCGTCGCCGGCGCCGAAAGCCTCGGCGATGTCCGGAGGAAGCTCATCGAAGTCGGGAGCGATCCACACGCGACCCTCCCACCCACCAGGCTTCCGAGGGCCGGATGGTTTCTGGTACGCAACCAGCTTGGCGACCGGGTCCCCTGCCTTGGCGATCACGATTTCTTCGCCCGCAGCGGCCTCCCGAACGAGCTTCGAAAGCTGAGTCTTCGCCTCGTGCATATTGACCGTCTTCGTCATGGACTTAGTCTAGCTTAGTCCGACAACTCCGACAAGATGTCCCGAAGAGCCCTGGCCGCGCTCGCTCGATGTGAGTGACGCGCCTTCCAGTCGTCCCCCAGCTCGGCAACGGTTCGCTCCTCTCCACTGGGAATGAAGATCGGGTCGAAGCCGAAACCTTCGCTGCCCCTTGCTTGCGTCGCAATCCGGCCGGCCAGCGTGCCCGTGCCGCGGAATTCCTCTCCGCCCGCCGAGACGGCGACGAGCTCGCACACGTAGCGCGCGCGTCGGTCCTCGATCCCCTGCATGCGCCCCAGCAGCCATCCGACCGGGTCGTCGCCCCCTGAGCGCGCCGACTCGACACCGGGCGCGCCGCCGAGGCCTTCGACCTCGAGTCCCGAGTCCTCGCCGAGGACCCAGGCGTCAGCCTCGCTGCGCGTCCGCCCGAAACGTGCCTTCCTGCGGGCGTTCTCGTAATAGGTCTTGCCCTCCTCCGGCGGGTAGTCCTCCGCGGCCAGCAACTCGATCTTCCATCCGGGCAGAAGCCGTTCCAGCTCACGCGCCTTGTGCTCGTTCCGCGAGGCAAGCCTCGCTTTCAGTCCGTCCACCGCACCTCGGCGACGTGCTCGATCTCTGCGATCCGGGCGACGAGACGCGGCGCGGCCGTGTCGCGCGGAAGGGCGAGATCGAGCTCCAGCCGGCGGCGATCGCCTTCCTGGCTCACCTCGATCGAGCCGATCCGCGCTCCGGTTCGCTCGATCTCGTCGATGACCGATCCCGGCGGCTGTCCGATTGGCAGTTCGATGAGCAGGCGGCCGTCTTCCGGACGGAAGCGGCGCAAGATCCGGTACGCGACGATCCGCAAGGGATAGAGCGCGATCAGGACCAGTGCCGTCGTGCTCACCGCGGCGCTGTAGTACCCCGCGCCTGCGGCGAGACCGACCGCCGCCACGACCCACAACGTCGCGGCCGTCGTGAGGCCGCGCACGGAGAGGCCCTGCCGGATGATGGCGCCGGCGCCGAGAAAACCGATGCCGGTGACGATCTGCGCGGCGATCCGCGTCGGATCGGCCCGCACGACGGACTGTCCGGAGGCGAGGAACGCGTGGAAGCCGTACGCGCCGACGATGGTGAAGAGCGCGGACCCGAGCGCGACCAGCAGATGGGTGCGCAGGCCGGCCTCCCGCTCGCGCAGCTCGCGCTCGACGCCGATCAAGCCGCCGAGCGCGGCGGCGAGCGCGAGCCGCAGCAGCGACTCGTCCCAGTTCAGCGTCGGGAGAGTGCTAGACGCGAGCTGCAGCAACGGCTTCTTCCTGCGCGGCGGCGAGCTCGTCGATCCCGCCCGCCGCGAGCTCGAGCAGGTCGTCCAGCCGCGGACGGCTGAACGGCGTCCGCTCGGCAGTCGCCTGCACTTCGACGAAGGCGCCCTCGCCGGTCATCACGACGTTCATGTCGACCTCCGCCTCCGAATCCTCGGAGTAGTCGAGATCGAGCAGCGGTTCGCCGTCGACGATCCCGACCGACACGGCCGCAACGGACCCCGCCAACGCGCGTGAGAGCCCGAAGCGGTCGAGGGCGCGCCGCGCCGCGACGTAGGCGCCGGAGATCGCCGCGCAGCGCGTGCCGCCGTCTGCCTGGAGGACGTCGCAGTCCACCCACAGCGTCCGCTCGCCGAGCGCCTCGAAGTCGGTGACGGAACGAATCGAGCGTCCGATCAGCCGCTGGATCTCGATCGTCCGGCCGCCTTGCTTGCCGCGCGACGCCTCCCGATCGGTGCGCTCTCCGGTCGACGCCGGGAGCAGCGAGTACTCGGCTGTGAGCCAGCCGCGACCCTTCCCGTAGAGCCAGCGCGGCACACCTTCCTGGATCGAGGCGGTGCAGAGCACCTTCGTCTTGCCCTGGCTGAAGAGGACCGAGCCGTGCGGCTGCTCGAGGTAATCCGGGAGGAGCTCGAGCGGACGAAGCTCGTCCGGGCGGCGGCCGTCGGCGCGGCTCAAGCAGCTGCGAGCGCGGCAAGCTCCACGCGCTCGACCTCCGCGATCGGCAACTGCAGGAACCGCGCGCCCATCTCCCGGAACGCCTCCGGATCGCCGGTCGTCAGGAAGCGGTACGACCCCTCCCGCTCCGGATCGTTCTCGTATCCCTTGCGCGCGAGCGTCTGCGCAACCTCGCGTGCCGTCTCTTCCGCGGAGAAGACGAGCGTGACGTCGCGGCCGAACACGCGCTGGAAGATCGGACGGATCAACGGGTAATGCGTACAGCCGAGGATGATCGTGTCCACGCCGGCCTCCTTTAGCGGCACGGCGTACTCGCGCACCGCTTCGGTCGTCTCGCCGGCGAAAGGATCGTCGCTCTCGATCAAGGGCACCAGCCGCGGACACGCGACCTGGAAGAGCTCCACACCCGCGTCGAGCGCGTGCACGAGCTCCCGGTAGCGGCCGGCCTCGACCGTACCCTCGGTCGCCAGCAGTCCGATCCGCCGGTTGCGCGTCGCCTGCACCGCGGCGTGCGCCTCCGGCGTGATCACGCCGACGACGGGAACGGCGAGCTCCTCCTGGAGCTGCGGCAGAGCGGCGGAGGTCGCGGTATTGCACGCGTTGACGACGAGCTTGACGCCCTGATCCTGCAGATAGGCACCGATCTCGCGTGCGAACCGCCGCACCTCGTCGAGCGGTCGTGGCCCGTACGGAAGGCGCGCGTGGTCGCCGAGATAGACGAAGTCCTCGTGCGGCATGGTCACGAGACACTCGTGGAGGACGGTCAGCCCGCCCACACCCGAGTCGAAGACGCCAACCGGCCGCGAATCCACCAACCGATCGTACCGCCGGGTTACGCTGTGCACCTCGTGCGACGGTTCCTCCTGCTCGCCTGCGCGCTGGGCGTCGCTCTCGCCGTCCCGGGGCTCGCGCGGGCCGCTGAGGTGTCGCTGACGATGGACGACGGCGTCCGCATCGACGCGGCGCTGGTCGAGCCCGACGGCGCGGTGCCGTCCGGGGGCTGGCCGGCGATCATGATGTTCCACGGCCTCGGCGGCAGCCACAAGAGCCTGCTCCCGCTGGCGCCGGCGTACGTCGCGAAGGGTTACGCCGTCTTCATCCCCGACGCACGGGGACACGGCACGTCAGGCGGCTACGTCTCCCTAGACGGGCCACGGGAGGTCGCGGACATTCGCAGCGAGCGGCAATGGCTCACGGCGCGGCCCGAGGTGAGCGACACCCAGATCGGCGCCTGGGGAATCTCGCTCGGCGGCGGCGCAGCGTGGAACTCCGTTGTCGCCGGCGTGCCGTTCAAGGCGCTGGAGACGTTCGAGACGTGGAGCGATCTCTACCGCGCGCTCTTTCCACAGAACCTCGGCAAGGCCGGCGCCATCTACCAGTTCGCGCAGAGCGTCCCCGCCGAGCGGATCCAGCCCGAGCTGCGACCGTTCGTTCCCCAGCTGATCAGCAGCGAGAACCTCCCGGCCGTGCGCGAGCTGCTCGGGACACGGTCGAGCCTGCGCCTGATGTCGGCGGTGACGACGCCGAGCTTCCTCTTCCAGGGGCGGCGCGACTTCGCCTTCGACATCGACCAGGCGGTGGACGCATATCGCCGGCTCGCGGGGCCGAAGCGCCTGTACGTCGGCGACTTCGGCCACCCTCCCTCGAGCTTCCCCGGCCCGGATCTCGCGCACGTGCTCGACCTCTCGCTGCGATGGTACGACCGGTTCCTGAAGGGCGAGCCCAACGGCGTCGACAAGGAGAAGCCGGTGCAGGTGGCGGCGGATCCCTGGCGAGGGCACGCGGCGAGCTTTGCGGCGCCGCCGAAGGTGAAGCGCTTCACGTTCGAGTCGAGCGGTCCACGCACGACCGGCGCACGCGGCAGGATCGTCCACACCTTTCGGCCGCTGAAGCGAACGGTGGAGCAGTTCGGCGCGCCGACGGTCACCGTCATCGCGTCGACGCAGTCGGAATGGCCCCACCTCGTCGCCGTCCTGACCGCCGTCGACGCACGCGGCAAGGAGACGGTCCTGACCGAGGGTGGAACGCTGACGCCGCTCGGCCGCAAGCCGAGGGGCATCAGGTTCCGGCTGATCTCCGACGCGAACCTGATCAGGCGTGCGGCGCGCCTGCGCCTCTATTTCGGCGGCACCTCGACGGTGCAGAACATTGCGAACCTGCTCTATCTCAAGCCGGTGCCGGCTGATTCACGCCTCAAGATCGGCTCCATCACCTTGACGATGCCGGTCCTGGCGAAGACGATCTCACGGTGATCTCGCATCTCGGCGCTGCGGCCGCCGCGCTTGCACTCGGCACGCCCACGGCGACGCCGGGCGTGACCGCAACCACGATCACCCTCGGCGGCACGATTCCGATCAGCGGGCCCGCCGCGGCGTACGCGTCAGTGGGGAAGGGCGCCGACGCGTACTTCAAGTACGTCAACTCCAAGGGCGGCGTCTACGGGCGGAAGATCGTCTACAAGTATCTGGACGACGAGTTCAAGGTCTCGCAGACGATCCTGCTGACCCGGCAGCTCGTCGAGCAGGACAACGTCCTGGCCATCTTCAACAGCATCGGCACGGAGCACGCGCTGGCGATCCGGTCCTACCTGAACGACCGCAAGGTTCCGCAGCTCTTCATCGGCAGCGGCGTGTCGAAGCTCGCGACCGAGCACAGGAAGTACCCCTGGTCGATGGGCTACCTCCCGAGCTTCGCCGGGGAAGGAGCGATCTACGGCCGCTACATCGCAGCGTACGCTCCCAAGGCGCGGATCGCCGTCCTGTACGAGAACTCCGACTTCGGGAAGGACATGCTCAACGGGCTACGCCGCGGTCTCGGATCGAAGGGAAAGGTCGTCGCGACCCAGGCGTACGAGATCGCGGACACCGACATCAGCTCGCAGATGGCGCGGCTCAAGAGCTCGCGAGCCGACACCCTGATGCTGTTCGCAACGCCGCAGTTCGCGATCTTCGGCTACGTCGGCGCGTTCCGGCTCGGCTGGCACCCGCACGTGTACGTCACCTCGGTGTCGATCTCGCCGGACATCATGAAGATCTCCCGCTTCGCCACCAGCCAGAAGGAGGTCGACGGTTCCATCTCGATCGCGTTCGTCAAGGATCCGACCTCGAAGCTGTGGGCGAGGGACAAGACGGTCCGCCTCTACAAGTCGGTGCTCGCGCGTTTCCTGCCGAGCGCGAAGCCGGACGACGTCTTCAACTACTACGGGATGGCGGTCGCCTACACGATGGTGGACACGCTTCGAAAGGCAGGCCGCAATCCGACGCGGGAGAGCGTGCTGCGGGCGGCGACGCACCTCGACGAGATGAATCCATTCCTCCTGCCCGGCGTCCGGATCAAGACCTCGCCCAGCGACTACTACCCCCTGGACAAGGTGAAGCTCGCGCGCTATCGCGGAACCCACTGGCGGTTCTTCGGCAATCTCGTGAGCGCGCGCGGTTAGCCTCCTCGTGAA